>ERZ650304.569-NODE-569-length-18436-cov-6.001632_pt1 | contig 18436 bp, 7 predicted proteins | sample MGYA00376240_ERZ650304 | MGnify/ENA primary metagenome ERZ650304 (study PRJEB26733, sample SAMN07839271) | wastewater metagenome | biome: small river; feature: stream; material: water | place: USA: North Carolina | collected 2016-03-01 ...
CCTTCAGGGAGATTATCAATTAAATAGAGAATTTGTTCGGCTGAAAATTGAATTTCAATACTATTTAAACCATCATCTACAAACAATTCCTCTTCAATGAAAACTACTTTTTTTCGCGATCTAAGAAACGAAATACATTCGTTAACAATTATTCTGCGTATCCATCCCTCAAAACTACCTTCGCTTTTAAAGTGTTTTAAATTGGCGAAAACTTTAGTAAAAGCCGTAATTAAAACATCTTCCGCCTCGTGGATATCCTTACAATACCGTCGGCAAATTGCTAACATTTTTGGAGAAAATCTAACATATATCTTATGTTGTGCCTGACGATTATTATCGACAGCTAAACGAATTAGTTCTTCTTCTGATTGATATATATTGATGACTTTCAAATTTTGATAAATACGTTTCTATTACAATAGACGAGAAAATTTTACAAATGGTTGCATTAGGATAAAAAAAATCCCAAACTTTTATATTTGGGATTCAAATTATTATATTTTTTTACTTAAAGATTAAACAATATAAGGGATAAAACCGCCCTGACAACACCCCGGAATTGGCAATAATTCATCCGCTATGAACGCATCGCCGTCTATCAGTGGCGGGGCTGGCACTGCTTATTTATACTCTTCTGACGGATACAAAGGAGATGGATCTTCAGAAACGTCGATCGGCACAACATATGGCGCAGGTGATATCGTCGGCATAGCTTTTGATCCAAGCGCCGGGAAAATATGGTTCGCCAAGAACAACACATGGGTATTAAGCGGCAACCCGAGCGCAGGGACGAATGCTTTGTTTTCCGGAATATCCGGGAGCTATATGCCACTGGCATCCATGAACGGCACGGCTGGCTCGACCAGTGTTACGATAGCGGATGCCGCCAATCAGACCTATTCACCTCCGTCCGGGTTCACGGCAGCAAACTTCCCTGCATTCGCCTATGTGCTGACGGAAATGAAGGCGGTAACCGGTAATTCTGCTTCTGCGGCATTGACGGCTTCTACGGCAATCTTCAATCTGAGGATTTGAAAATGTCACGACTGAACTGCGTATTTACGTCACCATCGGCGGTCGCTGTGTCAAACGCAACATCCGCGCACCTTGTTCAGCTCGTCGCCCCGAGCAATCAGCGGCTTTGCCTGCAAAGCCTGTCGGTATTCGGCGATTCAAACAATCCTACGCTGGCCGGTGTTGATGTGCGCATTTACCGTCACTCCGCGGCTGGAACCGCAACAGCAAGCAGCACTCCGATTGTCCTGAATGGCGCTTCCGAAGCATCGCGGGCGACTTGCAACTACACTTTCAGCGTGGCCCCAACCAATGGGGCTGTGCTTGAATACGCCAAGTTCAATCCGCAGTCAGGATTCCTGATCATCTATCCTCTCGGTCAGGAAATCATCGTCCCCGGAGGCACATCAATTGGCGTGCATGTGACCAACAATAGCGGTGCTTCGGTCAATGTGACCTGCAAGCTAGGATGGGAAGAGTAGCCAGTCATGATGCTGTTGCAGCCGGCGCGCAGATATTCTGCATTGGTATTCCCTGCGTTCTATGCCCCGGACGCATTGGGATTCGCAGGCGCTATATTCCCGCTGCGATCCAGCATGTTTCTGCTGCAATCTCACGATCCGATCCGCTCGGCTGAGGCCGATTATCTATCGGACGCTGCCGTCGCATTGGCGCTGTCTGGCGGTGAGGCAGACCCGGTAGATGTTGCCGACGAGTTCGTCACCATGCTCGCAGCCATCCGCGCCAAAGCCGCATCAGACTATTCAGGAACCTACCGGCTGGATTATGTGGTGCAGACTGTCGGGGCGCGCGCGGCACTGGCCGACATGCTGAAGAACTATGACCCGGTATATGTAGTCGAGGCTCCTGACTTTATGATTTATAAGGGAGGCGTCTTGCAGATTGAGTGGCGTATCGAACACGCCGGTATCTATCAGCCATGAGCACGCTATCGTTCAACGCCGATTCTGGGGCCGTCAGCCGTTACGAAGGATTCGAGTTCTCTGGCTTCCTGCGCGTCGGCAGTTCGATGTTCGGGATCACAGGCAGTGGCCTGCATGAACTCGGCGGGGATACGGACGATGGCGTGCCGATCGTCAGCCGCATCGACACTGATACGCTGTCGCCTGCCGGCGAAATGCTGACCCGGATCGACCGGATGACGCTCGGGTTCGACGGCCCAGGAACGATCGTTGCGCATGCGGTGCATGGAAGCGGCGGGGTTGGGACGCAGATGAACTATCAGCAGCCGGAGATGACTGCGGAGTTCCCGCGCCCCGGCGTGACGAAGATCGGCCGTGGCCCGGCATCACGATTCTGGCGATTCCATATCATTGCGTCTGGCCCCGTGTCGCTTTTCGCTGCCAGCATCAAATTGATGCCGACGACAAGAACGAGGTGATGTCATGACCGCAAGCATTCCAGTCCTTCCGGAATCCATCGTTCCTGATTTCAGCTATGGCATCACGCGCAGGTTCGCCGAGGGCGCGCTTTCTCAGACGTTTTCGTTGGCGCTCGATGCGTACAACACGGTAAAGGCCGGCATCAGCAGCCTGAACGGAATCGACATCGTTCCGGTCGCGTTCGATAGCGCAGTATTCGATTTTACGCGCCCGGCGTTGCCGACGCTGCCATCGTTCCCTGACGCTCCGTCCTATTCGTCGCTGGTGCCGCCGACGCTGGAAACACCGGTGGGCCTGGAATACGTGTCGGGGCTTGAGCAAGGTGTAGCGGATTTCGTCGACGGCACCATCGTGGATGCGCAGATGGCTCGCGCCATTGCTGCCCTTGATGCCGCCATGCTTGCCGAGCAGCAGCAGGCTGGCGAGGCATGGGCGCGGGCTGGATGGGCAGCTCCTGTTGGCCCGCAGGCGCTGATGATACTTGCAGCTTCAGAGAAGTCTGCGGCCGGTAAGCGCGCTGCGATCCGTGACATCTACGTCGATGGCCGTGAGAAGGCGCTGCGAATCGGTCTGGATGCCGTCCGCAGCAAGAACGATTCGGTGGCGTCGTTCAATACATCGGCCACGCAGATATTCTCGGCGCAGGCCGAAAGCATGAGGGTGCAGTTCACGGCCTATGAATCGGCCGTGCGCGGCATCAGTGTTGCCTACGACGCTGAATCCAGAATCTGGAAATCTGGCGTCGATGTCGATCTTGAGAAGGCGAAATTCGATGCCTCCTACGCGCTGGAGGCGATCCGCGCCGAGATAGAGCAGAACACCAGACTGACCAGCATCGCGCTGGAAGCGGCGCGCGCTGCAACCTCAGTTGGAGCGCAGGTGACCGCGGGGGCGTTGTCAGCCGGCAACTTCTCGATCACTTACGGCGAGTCGCAGACCGTCGGAGTTAACATCCAGAATGGCAGCTCTGTCAGTGCCGATCTGACGCCGAAGAGCACGGGGTAATGAAATGGCCTACCTGCGCAATCCATACGACCAGTTCCAGCAGCCAAACACTCCTCCGACTCCGCCGCTGCTACGGACACCACAGCCGATGCAGGTGGCCGGCGACCCGGGGTCCGGCCGTGGTGGTCTGTTAAACCGCAACGAACAGCGGATGATGGATGAACTGTACTCGCCGGAGAAGCCGAAGCAGAACGCTGCGCCTGATCAGGTGGCGCCTGATCAGCCTCCCCCGCCTCCTCCTGAAAACCGTGGCCTCTTCCGGCGCGCGCTCGATTTCGTGCTGCCGAAGGCCGGTGCCGCAGAACTGGACGCTGGTGGCTTGATGCCTCCGGCGCCCGGACAGATTCCGGCGCAGATGGCGGGTGGCGCGCGTCCATACATCGGGGCTGGCAGCGACTATCCGGTCGCGCCGACCATGCCGACCATGCCGGCCAGTGCCGGCGGTCCGCAAGGTCCAGTGAATCGTGCTGCGCTTTATGAGGCATCTATCAATGCTGCAGGCGGACAGCCGGATGCCAGCGTGCGCGATGCGAATCGCCCTTACGACGATGCAGCCATGACGCGCTCCGTACTCGGGAATGTGTTCTCCCATCCGGTGGACACGCGCGACGCGATCATGGGATACCCGAGGCAAGGAAATGTCTGGACTGCGCCTGGCGCACCGCTCATGCCGTCCCCCGGCGCACGTTCTGCACCAGTCATGCAGGGCATCGGTGCAGCGCCGATCCTTCCGGGCGGTGATACGGCTACACGGCAGCAACCGCCAGACGGTGCCGAGCGCCTCTCCCGCGAATCCGGTCCGATGGATTTCTCGGCAAACGTCGTTCCGCACTACCAGCGTGGTGCGGACGGCGCGCTGACGCTGACGATGCCCGGTGGCGGGTCGGCTTCGCTGCTGCCGGCACCGGGGTCAAGGCAGATGCAGGCACGCGCCGGCGAACTCGCCGGGCAGCGGCTCGGGCTCGGCTCCGGATATGAAACGGACGCGCAGGTTCAGGCGCGCCGGCCTGATCTGTATGGCCCTGACGGCAAACCCCGGCAGGCAGACGCATTCGGCAATGCCGTCGATCAGGGCCTGAACCGCGATGCTGCGATCATCGACGCGCGCAACGCCGAGCGGGCGGCGGCGCGCAATGATCCGACGCGGGTGCTGCTGGCGCGAGCTGATGATGCGCTCGCGGCTGCGGACAAGGCCACGCTCGCCCGCACGGCGCAGCAGCAGACATCCCTTGCCGGGCAGTTGTATGGGCTTGCTGGACAGGCGAATGCCGCGCGCATGCAGGATGCAACGGCGCGGCGCGGGCAGGACATGACGCTGGCCGGGCGCGAGCAGGTGAAGCCGATCACGCTGCGCCGCGAGGACGGATCAGAGATGCTGGTCAACCCGTACACCGGCGAGTAGATCGGCGGGCAGAGCACCGGCGCGGCCGCCGGGCCGAGCAAGGGCGACCGAGAGGCGATCAGGGGCATCGAGAACTTCCTGGGTCGCGCAATGGGCATGGACAAGAACGACATCGGCCTGAGCGAAGGTCAGGGTTCGCTCTATACCAACGCCGCCCGTGCGGCCGGCGGGGCATACTTGGCGACCCGTGGGATGCCGCAGTTTCGCGACTACACGCAGGCGCATTACGCACAGATCGGGCAGGACGTGGCTCAGGGCCGCGCCGAGATTCGTCGAGCAGGCGGCATGGCGTATGCTGTCTATCTGGACGCGCAGGGCAATCCGGTCGGCGGTGTTCCGCTCGGTCCAGAAGCGCAGTTCGTCAACTTCCAGCCGCAGCAGCCGGCTGCCGCAGCCGCTCCACGCTGAGGAATCGCGATGCTCACTCCGCAGGAACTCGCCGGGATCGGGGTCGATACCACGCCGAAGCCTGCTCCGGCTGCGCCGGTGTCGCAGAGCCCGGATGGGTCGTTCGCGTATGGCGTGGACGTGGCGCAGCAGATGGCAGGCCGTGGCGTACAGGCCACCGGTGGCGCCCTGCGCGAGGCTGGTGCAGATCGGCTTGGCGGATGGATTGAGCGCGCCGGTCAAGGCATCGTCGAGCAGCAGAATCAAGACATCGCTGCCGGCGGCTACCGGCCGAAGTACGAAGGCGGATTCCTCGATCAGCCCGGCATCCTGCCAAAGATCGGGTGGGTCAGCGAGAAGGTCGCCGAGAACGCAGCCTCGTCGATACCGATGCTGGCCGGCGGTGCTGCCGTAGCACTGGCCGGGGCGTCCTCGCCACTGCTTGCCGGCGGTGCGCTGGCGCTCGGCGGTGGCGCCGGGCTGTTGATGAACGCCGGCGAGACGGCGCAGGAACTCGACGACAAGGGCGTCAGCAGCAACGCGGCGGCACTGGCCGGCGGTGCCATCAAGACTGGCCTCGATCTGGTCGGCTCCAAGCTGGTGTCGAAGCCGCTGGAGGCGGTCGGCAGGCGGCTGGCCGGAAAGTCTGCCGGCGAAGGCGCAGGCTCGCTGGCCGGGTCGATCTTGCGAGGCGGCGCAGCCGAAGGTCTTACCGAGGGCGCGCAGGACACGACTGACAAGGCGATCGCGGCAGCGCGTGGCGCGAGCTACACGCCAGGAGAGGTCGGTACCGGGTTCCTGGAATCCGGCCTCGTCGGTGGTGCGATGGGTGGCGTCGCATCCGGTATCGAGCACGCCGGCGCGAAGCTGACAACACCGAAAGAGCAGGCAAAGCAGAAGACTTCTGGCCAGTCTGGTGCTGCCGCTGTTCCGGGCATGTCAGACGCTGAGGTTGCGGCTGCTCGCGCTGCCGTAGAGGCAGGGATGCAGCGCAGCGCCGAACGGCAGTCGATGCGGGATGGCAGTGCCGCGGCGCAGGAAAACGCGCTGGTTCCGTACAACGAGGCCGGGCCGTGGCGGCGGTTCAGTGAGGCGGCCGGGCCGGGACAGACGACAAATCAGGGCTTCCGCGGCGGGATGCTGCCGGGTCCGGCCCCGGACTTCATCGAAGGCGAGTTCTCCGACGTGACCGGTCAGCCGCAGGCGACCGGCTTCGGCGGACCCGGCTTCGAGCAGCAGATTCGCCCGCAAGCAGCGGGCGCGGCCGGGATGATCGGGCCATGGCCGGCTGAGCCTGCGCCGGTCGCGCCGTCCGCTCCGACCGACCTGCTCGCGCTGCCGGCGCCTTCTCTGGCGCCGGCGGCTGGCCCGGCGCCTGACTACTACATGCCGCCCGCCATCGGCCCGCTGACGACGGCCGTGCGCGCGGCGGTGTCGCAGCAGCAGGCGGGGGCGCCGACTTCGATCGCTGGCCTGCTGCCGGCACCGGTGGCTGCGCCCGTCGCGACAGCGCCGGCAGCCACGACGGCAGCGCCCGCGCTACCGCAGATGCCGTATCCGCGCCCTGCCCTTCCGGCGCTTGCCGGATCGGCGGCACCATCCATCCCGGCGACAACGCCGGTTCAGCAACCACAGCCACAGGAGGCCAGCCATGTCCAAGGGCAAAGGCAAACCGAAACCGAAGCCCTGCTGAGCGGGGCGCAGAGCGCCGGGACGGCGGCGGCACAGCCTGCTGCTGCCCCGGCCCCGATCAAGACCGAACGCGCCGCCAAGGCCGCGGCTGCGCGCAAGTCGAAGAGCACCGGCAAGCCGCATGAGGCGGTCGCGGTCGATGGCGGGTGGCAGGTGCAGCCAGAGCAGGCGCGATCTGAGCCGCCAGTTGCGCCGCCGAAGCCGCGCAAGCCGGTCCGCATCGACGAGCGCAAAGACACGCTGCTGACGGCCATCGCCAAGGCCGGCGGGCTGAGTCGCGAGGAAGCCGCGGCGCATGGCATCGACCCGGCCGATTTCCGCCGTGCATCCGGCGTGTTCGGCAGGCCGGTTTTTCGCAAGACCGGCGGCCTGACCTTCGACGAGATGGCCGAGGCGCTGCACCAGCACGGCTATCCGGTCGCGGACGAGCGCGGCAACTACTCGCCGAACGTGCTGCTCGATCGCATCGGCGATGAGTTGCGCGGGCGGCCGGTGCGCACGCATCAGGGCGTCGAGGCACAAGCCGAACGCGATGCGGCGGACCGGGAGGCGACACGGCAGCAGGACGATTTTGCGGACGCTTACGGCCTGACCAGCGATCCGTTCGAGTTCAGCGACGCGGAACTGGAGGCGAGCGGGTATGCTGACGCAGACGAAAGCACGCGCCGGGTTGCCGAGATCATTGCCGAGGCTAAAACCCGGATCGACAGCGATATCGTTGAGGACATCGCCGAGCGCGTGGCTACGCAGACGGACGCACGCGGCGCTACCGACGAGGAATTCATTGCGGAGCTGGAGGCGGCACTTCGTGGACAAGAAACCAATGACGCTGCAGGACAAGCGCGGGGCAATCCGGATCGGACTGACGCTGGCAGCGATGCACAAGGCGAAGACTTCGCGCTCGGCGGCTACTCAGAAGCCGACATCGCCCGTCGCGAAGCCGAAGCCGTAGCCTCGCGCGCGCGCGAGGAGAAAGCGCGCAAGGCGGCAGAGGACCGGGCGCGTGCCGAGCGCGACCGCGGTCAGTTCGAACTGACTGGCTCCGACCGGCCGGCGGATGCCAACCCGCGACAGTCCGACCTGCTGGATTTGACCGGGCGACCGGGGTCTGCACCGGCGGCCGATTCGCCCCGCAAAAGTGACGTGGCCGAGCCTGCGCCTGCCGCCGGTCAACCTGTGGAGCCTGCCGCGGAGCCGGTGAAGGCGGCTGACGGATACGGCGCCAGCAACACCCTGTTCACGGCCGACGCCGCCGAGCAAGCGCGGGCGCTGTTGAGGAAGAAGCTCGGGCAACTGAGCGCCGGGCTGGACCCGGAGATCGTGCAGGCCGGCATCACGCTTGCCGGCTACCACATCGAGGCCGGCGCCCGCAGTTTTGCCGCCTACACGAAGGCGATGATCGCCGATCTGGGCGAGGCCGCGCGCCCGTACCTGCGCAGTTGGTATGAGGGCGTGCGCTACTATCCGGGCATGGACGCGACCGGCATGACGCCGGCGGCGGAGATCGATGCGCTGCAGGATGTGCCGGCAAGCGATGCTGCCGCCGCTGCCCCGGAGCCACTCCCGGAGTCAGTGCCTGCGCCAGAGCCGGCCAAGACGCGCAGCGCTCCGAAAGAGCGGACGCAGAAAGAGCAGAAGGCCAAGCCGGCGATCATCAGCGGCTATAGCGACCAGCACCCGGAATGGGTGAAGTACTGGGAGGAAAAGTCAGTCGGTCGCACCGTCTACTCCAACGCGACCGAAGGCATCGCGCTGATGGAAGGAAGCAGCCTCCTGACCGGCGCCCCGGTGTATACGGCCATCATGCGCAGCGGCGAGTTGTCTGCGCGTGTGGACATCGACAGCTACACCGGCCGCGACCTGACCGAAGCGCAGCGTGCCGAGCTTTCGCAGGCGAAGCAGCGCCATGTCGAATTCGACGCGCGGGAGCATGCCGCGCGCCCGGACGGGCCGTTCAAGGATGGCGAGCGGTTCGCGTACTCCGGCGACATCCCGGCAAAGGTGGCCGGCGTTGCTCGCGACTGGCTGAAGCTGGCCGGCATCGATGCGCGCGTGTTCCTGACCACCGAGCACGGCACGCGCGGAAAGTCGGATCAGTACGGCCTGTACGGCCCGTTCGCGCCGATCCGTTCGGCAGCGTTCTCGCCGGAAGAGGGCGGATCGACGCGCAAACTGTCCAACGGCGATCACTACATCGTCCTGTCGAAGCAGGTGCTCGACAACGCTACGCAGTGGCCGGAGACGCTGGCGCACGAGATCGGGCACGTTCTGGAGAAGGTCGCGTACCAGCAAGCGGACGTAGCCACGAAGAACGCCATCATCGGCGCCTACAACCGCTGGATCACGCACCAGAAGACCGGCGGCCCGGGCGGCGGCATCGTGTCGATGGAAGACCTGGTTCGCAACGTGCGCGCTGCGTCGATGGCAGAAGCGGCGATTGCCAGCGCCAGAGAGCGCGGCATCGACACCAGCCTGCCGGCCAGCGAGATGAGCAACGCCGGTTATTTCTCCAGCTTTTCCGAGTGGTTTGCCGATCAGGTGTCGCGCTGGGCGGTTTCGTCAGAGACGCCACAAACCGCGATCGGCAGATTCTTCAAGGCCATCGCCAACAAGCTGCGCAAGCTGTACGCGGCTGCCGCTGGAAAGCGGTATCTTCCGTCCGACGAGATGAAGGCATGGCTCGATGCGCGCGCCGCAGCGAACCCGCTGCAGGGCGCGGCACCGGAGGGCGCTACCAATGACACCGCTGGCACAACCGGATCGTCTGAAGGCGATTCGCAGGTGGATGACGGACAACGACCCGGGGCTGGAAAAGCTGCCGCCGGCAGTTATGCAGGCGCGCGCCGAGGCGCTGGACGATCAGATGATCGAAGCGTTTCTGGAGAGGGAGGCGGAGCTTCTGACGCGACTGCTGCGGCCGGGCTCGATGGGAACGCTCGAAAGGGAGCGGGAGCAAAGGTCGGGGGCGGCGCTGATCTGGCGAGAGGTGATGGAAGAGTTTCTGCCGACTTCCGGCCAGAGCCCGGAGGACTGACCCGCTCCGGGTCGTGGCTGGAAACGGCGAGCCGCAACCTCGACCTGATCGACCTCGCCCGCAAGATCGAAAGCGAGGGGCGCAACGCCACTGCGCAGGAGCAGGCGCAGCTAGCGCTATATGTCGGCTTCGGGGCCGGCGAAATCCGCAACCGCATGTTCCCGGTTCCGGGCGAGTATCTGCGCCGGAAAAACCCAAATCGCCTGATCTTCCCGGAGGCCGTAGAGGCCGGCCGGTGGCGCAGCCTCGCCGAGCGCGCCGCAGCACTGCCGGAGGATTGGCAGCGGTCGATTCTGCAGGTCACGCAGTACCAGCACTTCACCAGCGAGAACGTGATCCGCTCGATCTGGTCGGCGCTGCAGCGGCTCGGCTTCACCGGCGGCAAGGTGTTCGAGCCCGGCACCGGCATCGGGTCGTTCCGCATGCTGATGCCGGAGTCCGTGGCCAGCACGTCGAAGTTCACCGGCATCGAGTTCGACGGACCAACCGCGCTGATCGCGCGGCTGCTGTCGCCGGAGCAGAACATGCTTCACGGCGACTTCATCAAGCACCGGATGCCGGATGACTATTTCGATGTCGTGATCGGCAACCCGCCGTTCTCGCAGACGCAGGTGCTTGCTGACCCGCGCTACCAGAAGCACGGCTTCATGCTGCACGACTTCTTCTTTGCCAAGTCGCTGGACAAGCTGCGCCCGGGCGGCGTGCTGGCGTTCGTGACCAGCAAGGGCACGATGGACAAGAAGAGCGACCGTGCGCGCCGGTATCTCGCTGATCGTGCCGACCTGCTGGGCGCGGTGCGCCTGCCGTCCACGGCGTTCGAAGGCAACGCCGGCACGAGCGTCGTCACCGACGTGATCTTCCTGCGCAAGCGCGCGCCGGGCGATGCGGAAGGCGGCCTGCCGTGGCGCGATGTCAGGACCGTCGAGACCAAGGACGGCCCGGTCGTCATCAACGAGTATTTCGCCGACAACCCCGGCATGGTGCTCGGCCAGAACCGCATCAGCGGCAACCAGGACGACGAGGGCCGCCGCATCAACTCGAACGGCATGGGCGGCGAGAAGTACACGGTCGTCAGCTACGACAAGACGCCGGCCGAACTGGATGCCAGGTTTGCGCGCGCCGTCGAGTCGCTGCCGGAGGCCGTATACCGCCCGCATGGGCAGGATGCGCAGAGCCTGCGCACCGAGGCCGCAAAGGCCGACTTCGACCCGGCCGTCAAGCGCGAAGGGGTCGTCTACGTCAAGGACGGCGAGTTGATGCGCGTCAAGGATGGCGTCGGCGTGCCGCTGTCCGGGCTGTTGCCGAAGCTGTCTGCGAAAGACACGGCATGGCTGAAGGACTATTCCGGCGTGCGCGATCTGGTGCGCGAGGCGCAGCACGCGCAGATCACGGACGGGGAGTGGCAGGACGCATTGAAGCGGCTCAACGCTGCTTACGACGACTTCGTGAGCAAGCACGGGCGCTTCACGGCGTTCCGGCTGATCACCAGAAAGAGCACGGACGAGGACGGCAACGTCATCGAAAAGCAGTCGCGCGTGTACATCAACCGCCGGCTGATGATCGAGGACTACGACAGCCCGATTGTCACGCAGCTTGAATCCATCGACGACGATGGCGCCATCAGCAAGGGGCCGTTCCTCAAGGGCCGGTCCATCAACGCACCGAAGCCGCGCGATGTGCGCACCATCGGTGACGCGCTGGCGGTGTCGCTGGACGAGATCGGCCGCCTTGATCTGGACGACATCGCGAGAAGGCTGCGCATCAGCCGCGATGATGCCATCGATGCGCTTGGCGACCAGGTGTTCCGCACGCCGCAGGGCGAGATGCAGATGGCGGACGAGTACCTGTCCGGCAACGTGGTCGAGAAGCTGGCCGAGGCCGTCGAGGCGGCGCGGCTGGATGATTCGCTGCGCCGCAACGTGGAGGCGCTGGAGAAGGCGCAGCCGGAAAGGCTCGGCCCGTCGCAGATTGGCGTGAAGCTCGGGGCGTCATGGGTGCCGACCGAGCACGTCAACGAGTTCGCCAGCATGATCGGCGCCGGCTACGTGACATTCGACCCGAAGACGGAAAGCTGGGCAGTAGAAGGCGGCAACAAGCGCAGTGACCGCAAGGTAGGCGCCGAGTACGGCACCGCCGCCCGGTCTCCGTCTGAACTCCTCGAAGCCCTGCTGAACAGCCGGTCGATCAAGGTCATGAAGACCGTGCCATCCGATACCGGCGAAGGAACGAAGAACGTCGTGGACGCGGAGGCGACGACGGCGGCCAACGAGATGGCCGGGAAGATCAAGAGCGCCTTCAAGTCGTGGGTGTGGACTGACAGCGAGCGCGCCGCCGCGCTGGTCGAGACGTACAACGACCGCTTCAACAACATCGCTGGGCGCCGGTTCGACGGTAGCCACCTGACGCTGCCCGGGGTGAGCCTGCGGTTCAAGATGCACGCGCACCAGTTGCGTGCGATCTGGCGTCAGATCGTGTCCGGCAACACCTATCTGGCGCACGCGGTCGGGGCCGGCAAGACCATCGAAATGATCGCGGGCGCGATGGAGCAGAAGCGGCTTGGGCTCATCAGGAAGCCCATGTTCGTCGTGCCGAATCACATGCTGGAGCAGTTCGCCAACGAGTTCATGGAGTTGTACCCGCTGGCAAACATCATGGTCGCGGACGACAAGAACTTCAGCGCCGAGCGCAGGAAGGAGTTCACGGCCGCCGCGGCGCTCAACAACCCCGACGCCATCGTCATCACACAGAGCGCCTTCGAGCGGGTCGGCGTGAAGGAGGAGAGCATCAAGCCGATTCGAGACGAGATTCTCGACGATCTTGAGGATGAACTGGACCGCACCGCCAAAGACAACGACTCCCGCGTGCGCCGCAGCCAACTGGAGCAGCAGATTGAGGCAACGAAGCAGCGCTTCGACAGCATCTTGTCGGCCGGCAAGAAGGACAACGTGATCCCGTTCGAGGATCTCGGCGTTGACATGCTGTACGTCGATGAGGCGCACGCATACAGGAAGCTGGACTTCCACACCGCGCAACAGATCAAGGGCATCGACCCGAACGGCTCGCGGCGCGCGCTGGACATGTACGTCAAGACGCGCGTGCTCGATCGCGCCCGCCCCGGCCGTTCGTTCGTGTTCGCGTCCGGAACGCCCGTCACCAACACGATGGGCGAGTTGTACACGGTCATGCGCTTCTTCGCGCCGGACACGCTGGACCGCGACGGCACGGCAACCTTCGATTCGTGGGCGCGCGCCTACGGCGACGTGGTTCCGGCGCTGGAGCAGAACGCCAGTGGCAAGTACGAGGTCGTCGATCGCTTTGCGCGCTTCGAGAATGTGCCGGAGCTGATGGCGCGCGTTCGCCAGTTCATGGACGTGCTGCAGAGCGAGCACCTGGGCGCCGTGGTGGAGCGGCCCGACATCGAGGGCGGCAAGCCGCAGTTGATCATCGTCGAGCCGACGGCGGCGCTGAAGCAGTATCAGGAAGGGCCGCTGTCGATGCGTCTGGCCACGTCCAGAGCATGGAAGCCGAGCTTCAACCAGCCGAACAACCCGGACCCGGTGCTGGCCATCATCACCGATGGGCGCTTTGCCGCGACCGATCCGCGCTTCATTCCGGGCGGCGAGGTGCGGCCGGGCGAAACCACCAAGATGGACCGGGCGGCGGACGAGATCATCGCCGAGTACCGGGCCACGAGCGGAAACGTCTACGTGGACCGCGACGGCAAGCCGATGCCGGTCAAGGGCGGCACGCAGATCGTGTTCTACAACGTCGGCTTTGGCGCGGCGGCCGGAAAGAAGCGCGGCTTCGATGCACGCGCGGCCTTCACTCGCCGGCTGGTTGCCGGCGGCATCGCTCGCGACCAGATCGCATGGTTCGATGATGCCGACACCGATGCGAAGAAGGAGGCGATCTTCAAGGCCATGCGCGCTGGCACGCTGCGCGTGCTGATCGGCAGCGCCAAGAAGATGGGCACCGGCGTGAACGTGCAGAACCGCCTGACGGCGCTGCATTACATGGACCCGCCGTGGTATCCGTCCGATGTCGAGCAGCCGCACGGGCGCATCATCCGGCAGCGCAACCAGAACAAGGTCGTGCGCATCAAGTGGTACGCCACCAAGGGCGGCTACGACGCGACCATGTGGCAGATGGTCGGCAGGAAGCAGCGATTCATCGACCAGGCTTTCAGCGGCGACAAGACGCTGCGCAGCATGGACGATCTTGGCGAGTCCAGTCAGTACGAGCAGGCCGCGGCACTGGCTTCCGGAGACCCGCGCGCCCTGCAGCTTGCCGGGCTGCGGCAGGACGTGGAGCGGCTGGAGCGGCTGCACTCGGCGCACGCGAACGAGCAGATCAAGGCGAAATCGGCGCTGGCCGAGGCTGAGCGCGGCGAGAAGCACGCCGCGAGCCGTATCGAGATTTACCGCCAGATGCTGAAGGTCATCGGCGGCGAGCACTTCACGTTCAAGGGCGGCAGCGTCGGCCGGCAGTCGTTCGATCGTTACGGCGAGTTCGGCGACGCCGTGAAGGTGGCGTTCAACAATCTGGTGCGCGAAGAAGCGTCGAGCCCAACGCAGGACGAGCACCAGCTCGCCACCGTCGGCAACGGCCTGAAGATCATCGCCATCCATGACTGGCAGCCGGGCAACGACAAGGAGGTTGGCGTAAGGAGGCTGATGCCAACCGGCTGGTTCGATGTGTCCGTCGATGTGGCCGGTCGCAGCCTGTCAGTCGGTCGCTACCGCGGCATGGGCGAGGATGTGGACGGAACCGGCCTGACGCGCAGAATCGTCAACGTGATCAACAGCGTTGACGCCGATTTACGCGCGGCGGAAAGCGAGAGACAGTCACGCAAGGAGGATGTGGCGCGGCTTCGCAAGAAAGTGGGCGCGCCGTTCGAGCATTACGCCGAGATGCTGGACAAGCACGCGGCCCTGAAGGAACTGGAAGAAGAGTTGCGCAACGAGGGCGCGGCGGCTGCGCAGCAGGCAGCGGCAGAAGTTCAGCCGGAGGGAGATACACCAGGCACCGGCCCGGAAACCCGCTTCTCCCGCGGCGCAGCCGTCGCCACTCCCGGCACTCGCGGCATGCCGCTCGCGCAGGTGCAGCGCATCGTCGATTCTGTGCGCCGTTCGCTGAGGATCGGCGAGGGCGTGCGCATCCGCGTGCTGGCGAGCGCGGACGAGTTCGGGGCTCCGCAGGGATTCCGCACGAGCGGATTGGTCGATGCCGATGGGACGGTATACGTGTTCGCCGATGCGAACGACTCCCCGGCCGAAGTGCGATCAACGTTGGCGCACGAGCTGATTGGCCATCTCGGAATCGACCGCGTTGTCGGGGATGGCTGGTCGCAACTGCGTTCCCAACTGGAGCGCGGTGCCGATCGCGATGCCGGCCTGCGCCGGCTGTTCGACCGGGTCCGCGCCGAGGAAGCCGCGGACCTTTCGCCGGATGATGTGGCGCAGGAAGTCATCGCTCGGGCCGCCGAGGAATGGGGCGTCAAAGGTCCGCCGATCTGGAGGCGCGTGCTCGGGATGCTGCGTGCTGGGCTCGCCAAGGTTGGGCTGATCGATGACTCCGTGACGCTGAACGATGTAGCGCGCCTGGTGGCGAAGGCACGTCGGCAGATGGCGACTGAATTTTCTGGGACGGCAGCGGGCGATGTCCGCTATCGCCGGGCTGCGGAAGCCGTCGATGCAGCGGCGCCCAGACTGACGGATCGGATGCGGGACCGGTTTGCCGACTGGCGCGGTGCTCTGCTTGGGGCGCTCTCTCGGCAGCAATTGGTTGAGTTGGCATCCCGTCTGCTGCCGCAGGCGAAGGTGTTCGAGGAAGCGGCGCGGCAGATGGATGCCGACAAGACGAAGATGCAGCAGGAATCCGCGGTAGTGTCTGAACGCTGGCTGGACTTCGCGCGCAAGGCCGGACAGAAGGTCGCCGATGCGTTGGCGGCGCTGATGCACGACAGCACGACCTCTGGCATTGATCCGTCGAAGCCGGACGCCGGCAAGCACGGATACCGGGAGCTGCGGGCGCGTTTCGAGGCGCTGCCGCCCGAGGCGCAGGCGCTGTACGAGGAGGTGCGCGACACGTACATCCGCCAGCGCGAGCAGGTTTATGAAGCACTGAAGGCTCGCATCGCGCGCTCGGTGGTCTCTGACAAGGCACGCGCGACGGCGCTCGACCAGTTGCGCCAGCACTTCGAGTCGAACGAGGTCTCCGTGTATTTCCCACTGGCACGTTTCGGCGACTACTGGGCGCGGCTGGAGAAGATCGGCGAGGAACCGACCTTCGTAATGTTCGAAAGGCAGGGTCAGCAGCGGGAGTTCATTCGCTCGCAGCCGGTGCGCAAGATGCTCGCCGATGGCTGGTCACTGACGACCGGCAAGCAGATTCGCGATCTGCGCTCGCAGTCCGGACCAGCTCCGGCGTTCGTGGCCGATCTGGCGAAGGTCATCGAGCAGACGACCGGACCTGGCAAACAGTACGAGGCGCTGATGGATGATGTCTGGCAACTCTATCTCCAGACGTTGCCGGACCTGTCGATGCGCAGGCATCAGATTCACAGGCAGAATCGGTTGGGGTGGAGTCTGGACGCGCTGCGCGCATTCGCGAATCAGACTTCGCACTCGGCCGGGCAGATCGCGCGCATTCGGTATTCGGACATCATGCAGGATGCTCTGGACAAGGCGCGCAAGGGCATGCAGGGCATCGACACGACCGAGGATCGCAACCGAGCGGCGGACTACATCAGCGAACTCGACAAGCGTTTCGAGTGGGCGATGAATCCGAACAACTCGAATCTGTCGCAGGCGCTGACATCGCTTGGATTCTTCTTCTATCTCGGTGCCTCTCCGGCCGCCGGCCTGGTGAACCTGACGCAGACGGCGATCATCACGTTCCCGGTGCTGGCATCTCGCTACGGGTTCGCGCGCGCGTCCACGGCGCTGTCGAAGGCGATGGCAGACTATCCAATGTCGGCCTTCGGCGATTCAGAGAAGGCTCCGGAGTGGATGCGCAGGAAGCGCGCTGCCGTGAAGTCGGAATTCGGCGGCGATCTTGGCCGTGCTCTGGTCGAAGCAGAGGAGTCCGGCCTGCTGGACAAGACGATGGCGCACGATCTGTCTGGCATAGCCGAGGGTGAACCGAAAGGGCCGACGTACCGTCGGGCGGCAGCAATCGTCACGGGGGTGTTCCACCATGCCGAACGCTGGAACCGGGAAGCGACCTTCCTTGCTGCCTACCGACTGGCCAGAGACAACAAGCTGACGCACGCCGAAGCCGTCGAGGAGGCGCGGCGAGTGACATGGGAATCGCACTACGACTACAGCAACGCCAACCGCGCGCGCTGGATGCAGGGCAATACGGCGAAGGTCTTGTTGCAGTTCAAGCAGTACGCGCAGAACACGACGTGGCTGATGGCGCGCAACTTCTACCTGATGACCCGAGGAGAGTCTGCGCAGGTGAAGCAGGAGGCGAGCATCAAGTTCTTCGGTGTGCTCGGCATGACCGGTCTGTTCGCCGGCGTGACCGGCCTTCCGCTCTACTCGGTCATCATGGGCGCGGCTCAGGCGGCAATGGCGCTGTTCGGCGACGATGACCGGCCTGACGATGCGGAGCTGGCGTTGCGGCGCACGCTGCGCGCCGGGCTTGGTGAACAGGGCGGCGACGTGCTGGCGAAGGGACTGGTCAACGCGCTGACCGGCATCGACATTGCCGGGCGCACGGGCATGGGCGAGCTGTGGTTCCGCGACCCGGATGCGGAGTTGGAGGCGCGCGCGACCTATCAGTATTACCTGATGCAGATGCTCGGCCCGATGGCGTCCATCGGCGATTCGGCCGCGCGAGGCATCGGGCTGATGGCAGACGGGAAAGTGATGCGCGGGGCCGAAATGATGGTTCCGAAGTTCGTTCGTGATGCGATGAAGGCATTCCGATATGAGACTGATGGCGCGACGAACACTCGTGGCGACGTGGTGCTGCCGCGCGAGCAGATCGGCACCGGCGGTGCGCTGGCGCAGGCGCTCGGATTCATGCCGGCCGATCTGGCCGAGCAGTACGAGCGAAACGCCGGCATGAAGCGCATCGAGTCTCAGATCATGAATCGCCGGCACGATCTGATCAACGCATGGGCGGTGGCGCGCATGGCTGGCGACACGGAAGGCGTTGCTGATGCGACGAAGGCCGTGCGCAAGTTCAACGCCGAGAACCGGGAAGTTCCGATTTCCGCAGAGACCCTGCACTCCTCCATGCGATCCCGCATCCAGAGGTCGCGAGACAGCGAAGGCGGGCAGTACCTGAACCGTCGACTTCGGGATCGGCTGGAATCAGCCGCGGGGTGACAGGCGGGTTTGCCACCGTCGACGATCGACAAACCCCCGCGAGTGCGGGGAAACCCTGCGCGTCGCCGCCTGCTACGGGGGCGTGCTCCGCTCACCCCCGCGAGTGCGGGGAAACCGATCCTGAAATCGTCCACGCTGGTTTGCCCGCTCACCCCAGCTC
>ERZ650304.570-NODE-570-length-18397-cov-6.269600_pt1 | contig 18397 bp, 19 predicted proteins | sample MGYA00376240_ERZ650304 | MGnify/ENA primary metagenome ERZ650304 (study PRJEB26733, sample SAMN07839271) | wastewater metagenome | biome: small river; feature: stream; material: water | place: USA: North Carolina | collected 2016-03-01 ...
CTTGGCGTCGTCCTCCGTGTACGCGATACGAGAAATGCTGCCGTCCGTATTGTTGATGACACGCTTACGAATGTCATCCATAGAACCCGCAGCCGCCGTCTCCTTCGCGTCCTCTCTCCGGTGCTCCTCCGTATCTCGCCGGAACTTAAGGTCAGCCGCCGCCGTAGCCGCTGCCATATTCTGACCGCGCTCCTGTAGACGCAGGGTTTCCGACTTCACGAGTCTCTCGTTCGCGTCGTCCCTAACCTTCTTACGGATGTCCGCGCCCTTCATCGCTAGGTCAGCCAGCGCCGACTGTCCATTCGTCTGGGCCAACTCCGAACCGTACTTGCTCAATTCCGCCTGCGCCTGCTGCTCAAACGCCGCGAGATACATGCCCTGAAGCTTGGTCTTCGCCTGGATTTGATTCGAGCCGTCCGCCACTGCCATATCGTACAACTGCTTAAACCCAGCCGCGACGTTCTGCTGGTTATTCAGGTTGGCGATTTGGTCAGAAACACTGTCGTCAATGGTCTTCATCAGGGTGGCCTGGATGTTGTTCTTCACACCCTTCGCATCCAGAATTCCACCGACGAATGACGAAGCTAGCATCGCGATTTTCCCAGCCGTACCCTTGTCGTGGTAGAGCTGGTTATGGTCGATTCGAGTAGCCCCAATTAGCGCCAACTGGCTTGCGTAATTAGCAGACGCCTTGTCGGTCTTAGCCTGGACAATAGCCTGCATCTTCTGAATCTCACCAGCGTGCTCGTTCATCAGCCGAGCCTCTTCGCTAGCTAGCTGAGCCTTAGCCTCCGCAATCTTGGAATTGAGCGCGGTCTGGTCGACAATAGACTGACCCTTGAGCCCAAGCGCGTCATTGTACTCCTGACCCGTCTTCTGTTCGTAAGCTCCAGCCTGGTCCCGGCTAGCCTTCGAGCCAGCCAAATCCGAACTTCTGGTTTTTGCAATAACAGAATCGTACTTTCCAGGGTCAAATCCGGTCGTAGAAACGTCAGTCTTTACGCCAACCTTGCCGCCCTGAGACTGAGAGCTTGACAGAGGGGTCTGAGCCGGTGTATTCTGAGATTGCACTCCTGGAGACAAGGGGCCAGGTGAGTAGGGAGAGAGAGGACCAGGAGAGCCGAGCGGCGACTGAGCGGCTGACTCAGCTCCAGTCCCAGTATTCGGAACGTAGCCTGCCAACGCCTGAAGGTCTGCTGGAGATAGTCCGGGACTCGGCTCACTTAGCTGCGGTCCACCTGCCTCGTTCTGAATTCCCACAGGCGCACTATCGAGCCCGAATAGTTGATTCCAGTCAGTCATCTTCGCTCCTTAGTACTTCGGACCTGAGTAGAAATTCCCGCCACCTTGGCCATTTCCAGAATACGACTGGTAGCCGGTGCTTCCGTTCCCCTGGCCACCTGGCTGAGTCGGAGGAGCGTAAGCCCCAAGCCCCATCCCAGCGACCATGCCGCCACCCGCCAACAGAGTATCGCCCACGCTCGGCCCCTTGCCCGTTGCCAGGAGATTCTGCTGGAGCTGGAGTAGCTGAGCCCGAGTCTGGTCATCGAGCTGGCGGCCCTGGAGGAGAGCCTGGAGGTTAGCCAAAGCCGTCTGATTCTGCTCATTCGCGTTGAATTGGCTATTCTGCTGGTCCTGGCCTCGACCCTGACCTAGCACTCCGCCGAGCTGCCCCATCGCTCCGAGCTGTTCCTGAACCCGGGCCATGCCTGCGTCCTGGTTAGCCTGAGCCTGAGCCGCGCCAGCCGAGTTAGCCGCGTTTAGGTAAGCCGCTCCGCTATTCACGCCACGTCCAGCCGCACCCGCCGCCAGTCCAGCCTGAGTCCCCGCAGCTCTATCCGCGCCAGCCTTCAACTGCTCTCCCGCTAGGCTCGGTCCTTCTCCACGACTCATCGCAAAGAGCATGTCCGCGAGAGTCTGCTGCTGTCCCGCAAAACCGCTTTGTCCAGATTGTGCAGCCGGTCCAGCTTGAAACGCGGGCCGGTTGTTTGCGTTTTGGTAGGCGAGTTGAGCCTGCTCCCTCAGTGCCTTTGCTCTAGGGTCCTCACCGTCACCGCCGAACATCCCGCCCAAGCCACCGAGAATTCCACCAGCTAGAGCCCCGCCCGGACCTAGCGCACCGCCAGCAAGAGCGCCACCACCGGCTCCGCTCAATAGATTACCAATCGTACCCATTAGTGATTGCTCCCACCGTAGTTTTGAGTCGTCGTCCGCTGTGGCATTTTACCCAGGCCGGCCTTCGTACCCATTTCCAGTGCCAATTCCGTAATACAGAAGCTATCCCCGCTGTTGTCTCGGGCGCTCACTTCAAACGCCACCGAGCTTGCGCGTTGTCTCGTCAATCTCCGGCTAACTCGGTACACGCCGTCGTGTGACTTAACTGCCGTAGGCCCAGGAAATATCGTGCTAATCGTCTCACCGCGAATTGGCGTAACAGTCAAGTCATCAGCCGCCTGCCACTGCCACTCTTCTGACCAATCCTTTGCGCCATTGTAGAAGACTCGACAGACCAAAACGTGAGGACCACGCCACTGTCCCGTCAAGCCAACCCGTCTAAAGCGGTGCGATTCCTGAAGAACGTCGCTTGCTCTTAACTCAGCAGTCTTGAAGAGGAATTGGATTGGTCTTCCGCCGTCATTCTGGTAGTCGTCACCCTCAAGCCAGAGGAACCCATCTCCTCGCGCGAGTGCCGCCTTACCGTTATATTGTACCGCAGCCTCACACTCAACGCCAGTGAAAAAGCTCCACTGCCCAACGACGTAATCCCAGGCTGCACTTGGCCCGCTCTTACAGTAGAAGCGAACCTGGCAATCGGTAGGAACGACGCACGAACCAACCACGTCCCCAATCGAGCCCTGGATTTCCTGACTAATATCCACAATCTGGGCGTAGCCCTGAGGGACGAGACGAGGCCCCGATTCTGAAACGAACGTAACTCCGAGCGGGATTCGGTTCACGCCTTCCTGGTAAAGAGCGCCAACGTCAGAAGATAGGACGCGCGGAGGGTCAAAACCACCGAGCCCAAGGTTATTAGGCCCCGGACCCGTGAGTAGAAGAACGCGCTTAGGGCGGAAGACTAGGATAGCATCGTCGGTAGCCGCAATCGCCGTCACAGGGTCAGCCGCTCGGTCTACCTCAATGTCACCCGTTAGTGGAGAGAAAGAGACAGTCTGTGTGGTCTGAATAAGCTTAGAGCAAGCAGCCCTGCCTCTAGCCACTTCGCCACCTGCAAACCAAAGTCTATCCAAGCCAGCCGCAAGAGTCGTGCAGCCAGGAGGAGGGAAATTGGTCAGCTCAACCAGTGCTCCAGGGCCAGCCTGGTAGGGGTCCTGCTCACTCTTGATTAGGTCAGCGTCAGTCGTAGTGTCAACGAACGTGATAGTAGAAGCAGAGAGCGTGTTGACTGGTGCGTTATTAGGCAACCGAGACGTACGGTAGAATGTAGTCCCACCGTCCTGTGTACGATAAACCTCAAACGTAACGTTATCTCGGTTAGTAAAGGGAAGCGACGTGAAGGTTAGAGTGACGACAGTATCAGCACCACCAAGCGTGACCTTCTTCGAGGTTAGAGCGGCCGACCGAGTAAGCTCACCGTGGATATTGCGCGCCGTAGCGTAGACTCTATAGAAGTAGTTTCCGGTTGGAGTTAGACCAAGTCCACCAACGCTAGGAACAGCAGCAGTCACCCACGGGTAATTGACAAAGCCCGCCTCGACAAAGGACTTCCCGTCGTACTGCCCAACGAGCGCTCCCGAAGTATACGTACACCGCCCCAATTGAGCAGAACGAAGCTGAGGAAGAAAGTCTAGGTTAACGGCCTTTGGCTCGATGATGTAATTAAACACCACCGAGTCAACCAACGTCCGGGAATTGGACACCGTAAAGAGCTTGTACGCCTCTTCGGGAAGAAACGTGACACTCTGAAGGTGGGCACCCTCTCCATAGGCAGTCCCACGATTCCAGGCAGCCACGATATTGAGCGCCGTAGCGTAACGAGCAGTCAGGATTAGAAAGGTATCCTGAACCGGGGCAACGGTCGTGGTTTCAAGCAGCGGCTGAATAGGCTGAGAGCGCACCAAGAAACACGGCTCGTCCCCAACCGTGAAGGCTCGGGAAGACATGTACGCGCAGTGACGCTTGGTGAGAGACGAGGCAATGCCAGCACTTCCCAGGTGTCGAATGCAGACCTGTCTATTCACGCCGTCATCGTCAACTTCGTCCCAGCCGACCGCGAACTGATTCAAGGTCTGGAACCCGGCAATCGTCACGTGCTGGACAGACGCAACCGAGCCTAGGAGCGTAGCTGCACGAACCACCACGCCCTGGACCGTCCAAATCCCAGCGGTCACACCGGAAGCCGTTGCCCAAGCCACTCCGATAAAGTCTCGTGGACTCTGGCAGACTGCAACGCCACCCGTCGCCCCGCTCGCCACGACCGTCGTATCGGAGAGCAGGGTCGTCCCAAGGAAGCTATCGATAATCGTGAGGTTGACCTTACCGCCTGCGAGGGTACGGTGCGCGATGATAGCCTGTCCGTCGTTAATCCGGTGAACGTCCCAGTCCGCACTCACGCTATTCAGAAGGGTCTGCTCTGGGAGCCAGGTCACTACGTCTTGCTCAGGACAGGAGACGTACCAAATCGAATCGGCGTTGGTCTTAAAGAGGACGATGAATCTCCCATTCAACCAGAGCACTGAGAGCGATTGAGCGTTGAGACCAGACGGAAATTCACCGCTCACCGTCCGAGCCCTGAAGACCTGCAACTCCCTAGCCACGAGCGCGCCAGTCTCAGCGTGCCGAATGTCCACGTACACTGAATTGGACACGATGTACGCCATAACCTGGTAGGTCTTACCCTGTGCTCCGTCCAAGTTCGTCCAGGTAGGGTTGTCGGTCCGATAATTAAAGGTCGTCACGTCGGCAGTTGGGCAGTAGGCCGGGATTCCGTAATCCGAGCTAGACCCGCCAGCGTTCCAATACTTACTCCCACCGACGAACCGCTTCGAGTCAGGGTCGTACGAGTAGAGCCGGTCGCCCGTCCACGCCACCAACTCGTTGTCTCGGGTGAGGAGACCCTTGAGCTGGTTGACGTCCGAATTCTGGAGCCAGATTTCCGGGAGCAGCTCATGGTACCGCCCGATGCCATAGAGCCAAGGGTCGTTCTGCCCAATCGTCGCCGGGTTTTCCGCGGTCCTCCCTCTCACTTGGATAGCGTCGTGACCTGCGCGCTGCGTGATGGCATTCTGCTCCGAGAACCGGCCATTCTCAAGTCTCGCCAGCTTGACCTGGCTCCGTGCCCTATCATTGGCTCTAGCATCGACACCCTGCTGGATGGGGAGCGCGATAGTCTGCCACTTGACGCCGGTTTGGTTATTCTGGCTGAACTTATCCATAGTGCCTTACGGGTGAGTGTAGGAGAAGCGAAAATCATACGAGCCGAGGGTTTGGTCTCCTGCCGTACTCGAAATCTTCACAAACCACTCTTCGTTCGCTGCGATTGCTGCGGGCGTTCCAGTGCTAGCCGTAATCGTAACTGTGCCTGATGCTGTTGCTGAGGAACCAGTGAGAACATTGGTGACTGCACCGGTGTCTAGGTTTACCTTGTTGACATCAAGCGTAACCGTTGCCGCAGCATTCTTAATGACCTTGCAGCTAGCTGTAGTTACCTTGTCACCAACGCGAAGACCCTTGAAGTAGAGTCGAGCAACCCACGTCGTACTAACCGGAGTAAGCTCTAGAATCTCACCGACGAGAGACGTGGTTACCGTTGCTCCGAGTAGAGCGTCACAGACGTTAAGTCGGCCACTCCAAGAGTCAGTATGCTTCTGGTCCGCTGCCGCAGTAAAGCCAGCGTTGAATGTGACCGCCGCGTCTACCGTGTCATTCACCTTCATCGTACCAGCAGAATCCACCGTCACGAGATGGAAGACGCCAGCCGAGGTAACAGGAAGGTTACAAAAAGACCACGTCCCGTTCGTCGTACAGGCCGAGGCTAGTTTGGTCGACGCCGTTAGCCCAGCATTGATGATGTAATATCCCAGGCCCTTCAGGTTAGCCCACGCCGAGGCTGAATCCATGAAGGTGTAGGTCAGCGTCGAATGCGTGTACGTAACCGTCGCGCCGCTCGCACCAGGGTAATCCCCGTTGATGCCACCAGCCGAGGCAACGTTCACAGCGCCAGACTTGGTAATCTGAACCGCGCCACCACTCGTAACCAGCCAGAAGTCGCCGCCCGAGTAGTAAACCGTCCCAAGGCCAGACGGGGAGAGCCCGGTGTCTTCGAGGACCACGCCCGCAGTCTCGGTAAGGTAGTGCCCAACCATCGAGAGGTCAGACGTCACTAGCATGTCGCCTGGTGTGACCTTTCTAGCTAGCTCGACTGCCAGCGAAGACAGGTCCGTGTTAATCTTGTTGACGACCGTTGAGGCCGTGTCTGCCGTGGTGAGCGGAGACAGTAGCGAGACCGTTTGACCTGCCATTAGAACACCCAGAGTTTCGCCGAGACCGCGCCCGACGCTTTCAAGTAAAGAGAAGTGGCCGTTGCAGCCGTCGTATTAAACACGGTCACAGCGGCGGACAAACCCACGACGAGATACCCATTGGGCAGGCGATTCAGCCCGTGGCGAACCTCTGTCTCCGTCGCGCTTAGGTCAGCAGAGACGAGATTACCCCAAGGAATCGGCGTGCGTGTTAGCGCCAGGAAGAAATTCTTGGCTTCGATATCAGCGCGGGTCGTCCCGAAGATAGGAACAGGTGGAACGGTGAGCTGCAAGGTTACACCAGCATGAAGTCGTCACGCGCGAAAGACGGGTATTGTGACCACTCAGGATTGCCGTACAGGTCATCAACGTTTCTAATGACCTGAGACTCGCCAACCTCAAGCGCGGCTATTTCAGCCTCGATTCTAGGTCCAGCGTCACGGTACTGACGCTCAAGCACCGGATTCGTGCTCTCTTCACGAGCTAGCGCTGAAATCGCGGCGCCGAGAACAAGGTACTCCTCCCAGCCTGCCGGATAAGAAACGACATCGATGTCACTAGTGATAGGTGTAGGCTCTGGAAGGTAATAAAGCCTATACGTTCCTCCTGTTGGGATAGGCCGAAGCTCGATATTCAAGTCTCCGGCGCCGTCCGTGTAAAAGGAGTACTGGCTCGCCTTGCTATACGAATACATACGGGGAGGGTCGATGTTGCTCGCTCTCCGTAGTCTGCGAAAACGTGTACCCTGACCAGAGGCCGTATCAACTTCGTACACCCCAAGAATCGCCATGACACCAGGCGAGGAAGCAATCGTGTACTCCGAGCCGTCACCGACGAGAGGGATGTCGTAAATCTCACGCTTTAGAACGAGACCCTTGCGTGCAATTAGCATGTCCAAGAGCTTACGTTCACGGTCGAGCCAGCCCCAAATCATCTCCTTTTCGACGTAGTTATCGTGGGTATCCGCCGCAGCACGGACACGGTTCTCCAACTGGAGTGCAGTGAATTGAGGCATGGCTATCCTTTACTGACCAGTCACGAGTCGAACGAAGGCTTCGAGGCTATCTGCTGCCTCCTGAGGGTCTTTGGCCTGCTTGAATTCCCAAGCGTATCTGGCCATCTCCTCACTCGGGCCTTCCATCCCGCTCGCTTCCGGTCCCATGGGGTCTTGTTCCGTCTTCCCCTCGGTGCTGGGCTCAGCCATGGAGCTAGGACCAGTCGGAGGCTTAACACTGAGCACGTCAGCAATCGAGGCCATGGTGTCTTCCTTAGCTTACGGGTACTTCAGGGCCTTCTTATTGACGAAGGTACAGGCAACGTTAGCTCGAATCGTACCAACCGGCTGACCGACCGTACCAGCCGCCACACAGTGACGAATGTTAAACGTGCCGGCCGCAGCGGAATACGACTCAGTATCAACTTCAATCGTCCCGCCATCAACACCCGCAGCCACGAGATTTGCGCTCGTAAAAGCACAAAGGAGCTGAGGAGGATAGGGCGTGTTTAGTGTGACGACCGAGACACCGGAAGCCATGGCACCAATGGACTTGATGCGACCACCACCACCACGAATCAGCGTGATGGCACCTGCGTTGGTAACCTGAAACGAGAACTTGATATCAAACTCTTCGGGCTGAGCCGTCAGAGAAGCGTAAGGAGCGCGCGACATGAGAATCCTTTGAAAAGAGGAGAGAAAGGCGAAAAGGGGCCCAGCACAAAACCAGGCCCCTCTTCAGTTTGGCTTAGACGATGGGGTGACGACCGTTAGCCATCGGACGGTTGCAACAGAATTCGTACCAAGCGCGGAAGCGAACCTCCACACCATCTGCATCCGTCTCACGCAGCATGCTCTGACCGTCGTCCGTGATGACGTGCGGCAGGCCCTCAAGCGTGTGCAGGTCCCAGGTGCTCATGTCCAGGAGGAAGCCGGTATCGTTGGGGCAGAACGGGTCCGCCGCAACCGGAACAACACCCTTGGCAGTCGAGATACCGATGGTGGGGAAACCGAACTTGGCCGGCATGCCCACGTCTCTCACCGCACGCGCACCCATCTCCATCTCAAGACGGTGCCAGTTATCGTAACTCACCCAGTAGACCGTCGCACCCTGGTTGGTGTGACGCAGCATCGTGGTCGCCAGCTTCTTCGCCGACTCCTCAATCGAGCCCTCCCAGGTAGAACGCCAGCCAGCCAGCGCCGTCGGGTTCACCGAGCGGTCCGAGATGCCGTTGAGCGCGACAGGAACGCCACCCGTGCCAGGGTCCGAGGCCGGGATGTACGCCTGGATGCCCTTACCGACCTGAGCCACACCAGCCGCCGTATCACGGTCGCCCTGGATGAAGATGTAATCGTCGTTCGCCCAATCAGAAACCGTCAGGGTGAAGGTAACCACACCCGTGAACATGTTGACCGCCGTAACGGTACCAATGCCCGAACGAGTCGTACCAGCCGCACCACCACGCACCGTATTCGCGATGCAGACCTGGCCCTCAGCAAAGTTAATCGCGCGCGAGGTGTCCTTCAGGGTGACCACACGAGTCGTAGTGCCCGTCGAAGAACCCACCTGGCCAATATCAGCCGAACCATCGTTCCAGGCAATCTCACCCAGACGATTCATCACATACTCGACCGCTTCCTTGGTCTCCTTCGCCTTGGCGCGAATGAAGGCCGCGGGGTCACGACGGGAAGCGTGGATAGCCTCACCCGAAATCGAGACGAACTGGTACGCGGTATTGCGAGTCAGGAGCCAGTTGTAACCCTTCGAGCCAGTACGGTTAGCACGGGCATTCGCGAAGGACGCCGAGAAGCCACCAGGCAGCACGACGTTGAGCGGAGAATACAGGTTGTTACCATCAAGGTCGTCAATCTGATTCATCATCCGCAGAAGGGGTCTCTCACGAAGCTGAGCATTACGCATGCTGTCAGCCTTGTCGATATAGACCGTCTTGAAGAATGCGCTGAGTCGCGCGAGAGTTGAGCTAGGAGCGGGCATCTACTTATCCTTGCGAGGCTGCCATGAACGCCTTAAGCGCTTGGGCCTCGATGTCATCAAAGGACTCGGTGTCCTCGATGTGTTTGTTGCTTCTGTTCTGGAGTGCCGCCCGCACGTTGGTCTTAGGAGCAGGAGTGTCCGTTTTGCTTGAGGCTGAGAAACCGTACGCCTTCAGTCGCTTCTCGATTCGGGCAATCGCCTCTTCCGCAGTGATGGCTTGAGCGGAGGGGCCTTCCGTAAAGTAGCGCTTCGTGGCATCATCGAAAATCTCACGGGTGACTTCCTCAGCGAAATACCCGGGATTCTTAGTAAACAATTCGTTAGCGAGGGGCTGCGTGGGTGCCGGCTTGGCAGACTTAACCTTCTCCTGCAACTCCTCGGCTGCCCTCTTCTGAGCCTGGGTTTGAGCCTGTGCCTGCTCAAACTGGTCGATGCGAGCCTGCATCTTGGCTAGCTTATCTTCGAGCTGAGCCTCGGCGGTAAACTTCGCCGCACGGTCCCGGTACTCCTGAGGAACCTTGTCGCCGAGAGACTGGGCCAGAATCACGCGGGCAGCCTCTGCGGGGTCTAGGCCAATCGCCTTCAGATAGCCGGCAGGGTCGAGCTTGGGATTCGGCAGTGGCTCAGGGGCCTTAGGAGTCTCAACCGGAGCTGCCTTCGTCTGAGCAAGGAGAGCCTTAAGTGCGTCCTCTCGCTTCCGAAGCTCAGCCTCTCTCCGCATCAGCTTAAGCTCAGCCGACGTGGTAGAGACAGCGGGCTTGGGTTCAGGAGCCGCTGGAGTTTCCTCAACAGCCTCCTCGGCCTTGGGCTTGACTTCAGGCTGAGTAGTGTCCAGTGTTCCGGCTAGCTGCTCCTTAATCGCGCTCTCGGCGTATTCAGAAGCGGCAGAATCGAGGATATCGTCGTAACTAGGCTCAGGAGTAGTATCGGGCATCGTATCTTGACTTTACTGTGGTGGCATTGGTGTAGCAGGAGCCGGTGCCGGAGCAGGAGCGCCCGGAACTGGCGGGGGAGCGTTCATTGGCTGGCCCTGAGCCTCTTCCTTCTTCGTCTTGTCCAGCGTCGAGCGGGCCGCGTTAATCCAGAGGACAAAGCAACGCTCAATCTGGTTCTTCTTCGAGAGGGAGACGGTCGGGTCCTTGCGGAGCTGGGCCTTAATCTTGAAGTAGGCCGAGGTGACGAGCATGACACCGTTGACCAAGTCCTGGAGCGGCGTGGGGTAAACCTCTTCGCCTTCCGAGAGCTGCTCAATCGTGTCCATGATGTCGTCGTGCGAGGCAGAGACAATCGAAGTCTCCGCTTCGAGGTCGGGGTGCTGGAGAAGCTCTAGGACGCGATTAGGCGGGATGAGACCGAGGGAGAACCACGTCATCACCTGGTCTTCGCGCGCCGCCGGAGTCTGGTTCAAGACCGAGCTAGCCCCCAACTCTAGAACGTAGCGGTCTCTGCTCAGGTCAAAGTCAGCCCAGTCAAAATCGCCGACCTTATTTCGTCCGCGCCAGTTGGTCTTGAGCTTCTGGGCCGGGTGACTACCCCAGCCCTTCGAGTACGCCGAGCAGATATCAATCATCCGCTCATTCAATTCTAGATAGTGACCTTCCCAGGCTTCGCTTAGTCCTGCGAATCGGTCGTCATTCTTCGCCGTAGCCTCTCGGAGTGCAGGAGCCGAATCAAGTCTCGCGCCGGCAGGTAGTCGCTGGAGCCCCTCAAGCTGGGAGAGCCCGAAAAACTCAAAGGCATTGCGGACTAGCCGGTCACGCTCATTGTAAAGCTCTGCGGAGACTGCGGTCCAATTGACGGCTTCAGGCTTGGTGCCAGTGTAGTTGATGACACGCGCGATTCGGTTGTCGAGCGCCTGGAGATTGACCTGGGACCCGTTGGCGACCAGGAGTCGGGGACGAGCCATGAGGTCTTGGGCATCACGAATGACCTGGTTAATCTCATTCAGACGGAGCTGGTAAGGGAGAATAACCTCGACAGCAGACGGAGAGTAGAACCCCGTAATCGGCGGCTGGTACTGCACCCAAACGTAGGGGAACCACTCGAACGGCCACTCCTCATCCAGTAGCGGAACGTCACGAATCGCGATGGTGTGTCGACCAGGCTGGCCACAAACCGAGCGATGGTAGCCCTCGGTCACGACCACGTAGCCCTCACCAGGCCAACGATAGGAGACGTACGCGCGCTGTCCCGCCTGAGCCCTAATCCGGTCCGCTAGTTCCTCGTTATCACTAGCGTAGGCCGCGATGACTCCCTCGACGGGAAGAACCTGTCTACGAAAAACGTTGAGCGGCTTGGGGTTGGAGATGCACTCGGTATGGTCGACGATGATTTCGTCAGGAAAGACTCGGTCAACGCAGAGGTTCCCCTCCTCGATGCACAGCTCCCAGACGCCAAAGCCGAAGAGAAACATGTCACGCGCGACCAGGACGGCCTTCGTGAAGACCTTATTCCGAATCAGCTCACCGTAGAGCGCTCGGTCCAGCAGCTCGGCCTTCCGAGACGTGGTGTAGTCCGCGTCCTTGGTGATGACCGTCGCCTTGACCTTCTGCTTGGCCTGGTTCGCCGTCATCGTGTCGACGATAGACAGGACGAGGTTTTCAGAAGCCCGGGAAATCGGTTCGAGCGTGCCGGTGACGACCTCGTTATGGCCCCAATCAAACGCGCTAATCTCTCGATTCGAGTAAAGACGAGCGTTAATCAAATTCTGGGAGTGGACCGTAGCCTGGTTTTCCTCCAACGCACGCACATGGTCCCAGAGACACTTGGCGCGCATCTCAGGGTCACAGTCAGGGTCCCACCAAAACTGGGTGTCTTTATATTCCACGGTTAACCTTCAGCGTTAGAGGCAATGAACTGAGCCTCCGCAGCCTCCAGAACAGCGTCATGGACAGTCGAAGCGCCCGGAGTAGGAGTTGGGATACGAACGTTAGCGACTGGAATCGGCTTAGCCGCACCAGGGAACGAGGGGATGAATTCGGTAGGAAGGGAAGAATAGCCAGAACCCTTAGGCAGCGGAGGGAGCGGGGAGGCTCTGCGCTCCTTAACTTCCTCGGTTGCGGTCTGGTCCACCAGCGCCTTGTCTGGCTTCACGGTCAGGAGAAGGGAAAGCTCGGGCGTCTTGTATTCGACCACGCCATTATCCCGAAGTAGCTGAAGAAGGTCCTGCAAATCCTCAGGAAATATCATACGCGGTTTCCATCCAAGGGTCGTTACCCTGAAAATCGTTATCGCCACCAAAGTCTTCGCCAGCACGCTTCCGGGCTCTACGCAATACCGCTCTAGCAGCCGCGTAGTTGTCCATCAACCGGTCGTGCTCAGGGGTACCGGGCTTCGGACTATTGTCAGCCTCGGTGCGCCAACGGTGGAGCGAGAATCTCCAGACGTAGAGGAGGGCGTCGCAGAGGTGGTTATCGTACTTGGCGTCTTCCTTGAGCCGGTTCGCACGGGAGAGGTTGGTCTTCGTGTCCTTGGTCAAATCCCAAGACAGTTGGTCCATCTCATAGGCCAGCTCGCCGTTGTGCCGAAGCTTGACCTTACCCTCGTGGAAGTCCGAGTTGAGCAGCATGATGAAGTCGTTCTTGTCGTGCTTCTGGGCGTGCTCAATCGTAATCCCATACTGCCGCTGAAGTTCGAGCAGGTACGTCTTTCCACCGAAGCCGCCATGGTCACCCACCATATTCTCGATGGGGAATTCGGCCTGGATTTCCTTAATCTTCTCGGCCACGTCCTTGGGAAGCATGTCCGGGGCCTTGAATTCGTAGACGACCCTAGCCTCACCGTAGACTCGCGAGTGTGCGAGAACCACGAAAGCCGAGCTGTCCGCAAGACCGAAGTCCATGCCCAGGGAGTAGTGCCAGTCTCCGTCGAGAGGAAGCCCGTGATTCTTGGCTAGCTCTGGCGTGGAATAGTCCGGCTCCCAGGTCACCTTGCCCGTGTGGCGAAGGGTCGAGAACGCGTAGACTAGACCGTCGATGTCGCTAACCCAATGAGCGAGGAATTCTCGTCTCCAGCTCGGGTGGTCGTCTGCCCAACCTCGGAGCTTCTTGAGGGCTAGGGCTCTCTTCCAGCCGCCGGTCTTCGTGTTGTGCGCCAGAGTCCAGGTGTGGAAGGACCAGCACTCTTCAGGAGTAACCTGACCCTTCTTGTAGGCCATCGCGTACGGAACGCCGGTCGTCTTCCCCTCAGCGTCCTTATGGAAGTTGTTGGGGTCACTCAGCGCCGTCGCACGGTAGAAAGGACCCTTGGCGTAGAGTCCCGGAGTCCCCGTCAACCACAGCTCTCCATCACGAGAGATGAGGCGGGCGAAGAGGATATCGAAAATTAGGTATTCGAGAACGTCGGTCGAGAAAGAGCCGGGCTCGTCAAGAATAACGATGTCATCTTGAGGGCCACGAAGACGCTCAATCTTTTCCCTAGTCTCAGCGCCGACGAGGACACAGCGCGAACCGTTGGGCAGTTGGAAGCGAAGGTCACTCTCGTGGAATTCGACCTCAATCCCGCGCGGCTCAAGGTACTCTCTCGCGATGTCCTGGTACGTCATCCAGTGGGCTTCTCGACACTGCTTGAGTGTGAGACAGACCACGAGGGCTCGGCGGTTAGGCTTATCGAGCAGCTTGGCCAGGACGCTCATACAGTCAGCCCGGGTTTTGCCAGACTGACGTGGAGCCAGGAGAGACTTCATCTTGGCGGGGTCGGCTTCGAGGTCCCGTTGCTCTGGGAAGAAGTCCGCACGAATAGCCGCCGCAGCGTCACTCAATTGGCTTTGGTTAGCTCGGACGACCGCCTGTCGTTCCTCTAACCTAGCAAACGCTTCCTCAATCATCTAGTCCCACATCTTCCAACGTGCACAGTCCATCTCCATAGGCCAGCAGCCTACCGAAGCCCAAAACGAACCGCGGGTGTGGTGGGACTTGTACATTTACTTAGCCTTAGCCTTAGCTTCTTGTTCTGGGGCAACCATGGAGAGCTTGTACTCCTTGACGCGCGAGATGGGGATACGGAAGCCCTGGACCACGATACAATCTAGGTCCGAGTCGTAGACCGCCTTATCCCTCTTCAGAATAACAGCGGTCTTGAGGGTGGGGCTAGGCTCGATAAGGTGAGCGAACTCGATACTATACTTGGCCACCTAGAGGCTCTTTCTTCGGGCAATCTCTGGAGCCCAAATCATCTTGTAGCCGGCCTTCTGCAACACCGTCACGAGCTGAGCGCCCGGGCTATCTCCTGCCTGGCGATGCGTGTAGAAGGTGTCTTTCTCGTCCGGCTCAATGGGAAGGAGAGCGCCAAGAAGCTCGGTGCTCAATCCATCTTTTCTATACGGGTCCTTCACGTAGACGTAATGGACGACGCACTTGTATTCGTCTTGTTCTGCGCAGGCCCACCCTAGGATTTGGTCTTCGTCCTCGGGATTGCAGGCCACTACAACCTTGGCTCCTCTTGCGAGAAGAGAGGTTACCAGGGCTCGGCTATTCTCAAGCCACTTGGAATTCGGGACGACGCCAGCGAAAGGGGAGCGCGAGAACGAGCGCTGCCAGGAGTCCATGATGAACGGCATGTCACTCGGGCGCGGCTCACGAAGCTTACGGGGCCAACTCATCGGCGACCTCCGCATCCTTAATCGCTTCCTTAATCACCTTGGCGTCCTCAAGCGTGTCTCCGGCCTGCCCCGTCTCAGCCTCGTTCTGCTTGACGTGGGCTCGGGCTAACTTCCGAATAAACTCAGCCCGCTCAGCCTTGTGGAGGTCGGTCATGAGGAACTTGAGGATGACATCCTGGTACTCGGCTTTGGTGAGCGCCTTAGCTCGGTCCTTCGCCGCCTTGTGATACTTAACGTCCGCCTCTACAAGGGAGGTCAGGGAGCGCGTCATCTTCTCAAGCTTGGCCACGATGGAGTCAGCGGCCCCATTCTCAGCCTTGAAGCCTAGACCCTCGAACGCCTCGAACTTCAGACCTTCCACTACTCGCGCCACGAGCTTGGTAGCGTCTTCGAGAATGCGGCCAGTGCTTGGAGTCGGAGTGGCGTCAAACCGAGCTAGTGCCTGAGCGCGCTTGTTCTCGGCGTTCTTTTCTGCGGCGGGGCGAACCCCTGGGACAACGGAAGGCATAGACCTCGTTATGGCTTAACACGAATAACCCACTGCGGTCTGCCCTGGGTAGAGGGACCTGCGAGTGGGCAACTCTCACTCCGCGCCGTATTCGACAGCGGAGTCGGAAGAGAGTCTAAACTAAAGTGAGCCCTTTAAGGTCATGCTCAGGACTACGCAGTTTCACGTTGTCTTGCTTAGGACACGTAATATTTAAGGGCACCCCTACCGAGTCGACGGCGTTTGGGTAATTTAAGATAAGCCAACCTGCCGTGTGCTTATCCCCCTGGCGTCTCTCCGTGGACTTGAACCACGAACCCACTGGTTAACAACCAGCCGCTCTACCTTGGAGCTAGAGAAACAGGGACCTAAGCTTAACGAGGTTTGGTCAGTAGCTCGGGTTGCAGCCCTTAGTAAAGTCAGGCCGTTCACAACCATTTCGTAATCGGAACAGGGGTTGAACCTGCCTGCCACTAGGGTCAAATAGGATGACCTGAGGCTAGCCACTTACCGATAACTAATTGAGCCGTCCGCTATCACCTGGACGCAACACTCAACTACAAGAATAGTATACCGCGACTCTGACCTACTAGCAACAAGAAAAGACAGAATAAGGCGAGCGTTCTGCCATCCCACTAGCTTTCTTTTAACAGGGAGCCGCCTTATGCCTTTCCACTCTAACTGCCCTATTCCTAAACTCGCCCCATCGTCTCGGCTTCAGAATAGATACCCCGAGTCCCTGTCATCGCCACTCATGCGCCGTTCGGCTATCTCGTTCTCAACTTGGCCCCTGCTCCTAGTCTAACGAATTTCGGGCTCCACTTCAACTAAAAAATGAAAAAATCAAAAATTTATAGGTTAAGTAGGCTAAACTATAGGGTATCGCCTAAGTACTTGAATATAGGTTGACTACATTGTGTGGAAATTGGTGACTATGGAGACTCCTACTAGCGCCCCTGTTTTTCGTTCGTATGGGGAATTCACTCTCCCTACCTCGGCCCAACTGTTGCATTGGTGATATAGTTGGTATGGAGTGTGCAGGATGTGGGATAGTGGCACGGAATTTGGTGCTTACGAAGAGTGGTCCAGAGCTTGCTAGCCCTCTCATCCTGGCACACGATTTGTCTGGTACACTACTTGCATTCCACAAGAGCCGAGCGGCGACTGAGCGGCTGGCACACGTCTTGCCTTGGGTCTGACCTGGCACGAGACTTGCTGCAACCCCTGTTTGAGCAGTGTGAACCCACGGCACACTGAACTAAGCTCGTAACTCCTCGAGACGACTCGAGATTTCGGGAGTGTGAATCCTAGGCACACGTAGGGTATGAACGACTGGATACAGTTTGGAGGTTGGGCTACGTGAATTCAAGGGGTTGGGCGGTGAATTGGAGTGGCACGCTGCCTGCAATAGAACGGGACATGCGCACCTTCGCAACCGCGATTCTCCTCTCTGCCATCAACCACGTTGACTCAGACGAGCGTACCACTGCGGTGCGCTATGACCTTGAGTGTGACCGTATCGAGGCATGCGAGTCTCTGGCCGATGCCCTGGCCGCTGGCGTGACCGGTTCGCTCTTGGAGTCCTACGTGACCGCTTGTGCCACTGGCATCCCTGTAGAGTACGTGTTCCCCTTCGAGACTCAGCTTCTGTCCTGCGCCCCGCTGGAGTGTCTGGTGGCCCGTAACGCCAATCCCGCCAAGTGACTTGAGCTAGAGTCTCAGGGTTCGCTCTGAGATTCTGACACAGGCCCCTTGCCAACCCATCCCGCAATGCTCATAGTGGAGACAAGACAATGATCCTCACAACCATCGTGTCTGGCAACGGAATTTCTGATAGCGGATTCGGAAATACCGAACCTGAGATGTTTACTCGAGGCATGCCCACCGGAGATGTAGTTTTCGACAGAGACATCGGCTCGGGTGATTTCGAGATGGCACTGTCGTTTGTCTGCCCGTTCGCCTACGCATCGTATTACGGTGATGTAGGTATGGAGCACACTACGAACCTCCTGCCCTGCTCTGCCATCCTCGCGCGGCTGGTGATTGTCTAATGTCCCCCACCCGCAACCTGAATGTGAAAGCTAGTCTCGCCAAGGTTTCTCACGAGCCGACTCATTATCCTATCCACGTCCTGGCTTCTCACACTGGCAACCATGACCCGGTTGTCATGCTGGCCCGTCTGGCGTGTCATCTAGGCAAGGAAGGTCGTAGCGAGATTCTTGGTATGGCTCTTGCGATGGAAGTGCTGTGATGGCTAGAACTATTGTTGAGATTACCGAAGCGTTTGTGTGTGAGACTCAACTGGGAGCGCTTGTCTCTAGGTCGCCTGAAACGGGCCTGGAGACTGAGATTGCCCCAGCTCGCATTCACCGGACCGAGTACACACTAGGTCAGAGGTTGTCATTCAAGAGCAAGAAAGACGCACGAGCGTTCATTGTGGTTAACGGTTGCAAGGCCCGTATCTTGGAAGGTGTGCTGTGATGTCTCGCATCCCTGGTTTTCTTCAGTATGTTGTGATGCGCGTGAATGGCTCAAACCTTGACACGCACGCTGCACTAGACCACAGGCAAGCCTATGACCTTGCCAACCCGGACCCTACGGATACGGTTGAGTGGACCTTGGTAGAAGCATCCGATGCAGGGATGGCCAGATGTATTCCTACCTATCGTGAAAGGCGCGGCGAGGTTACTATTTGGCAGACGTACAGCCTGCCTAAGGTTCGGCGTCTTTCCTAACGAAACCTCGTGCGGTTGCATTTTCTCCGTCTCGCTGGGCTTTGTCCGGCGCTGCAAGGGCAATTCCCGTGCCAATGACGGTGAGTCGGTCGTGCGCCACAACAAAG
>ERZ650304.571-NODE-571-length-18366-cov-7.002894_pt1 | contig 18366 bp, 31 predicted proteins | sample MGYA00376240_ERZ650304 | MGnify/ENA primary metagenome ERZ650304 (study PRJEB26733, sample SAMN07839271) | wastewater metagenome | biome: small river; feature: stream; material: water | place: USA: North Carolina | collected 2016-03-01 ...
GCGATGAAACTACTTGGCTGCTCGCCAACCGTCAAGGCGGGTAAACCGTATCGACCTCGATCAACCCCACAGAAACCGTGTTGGCGAATTCCTGGCCTGTCTTCACGGTGATATTCGCATCGAAATACGCGTTGATCACCCAGCGCGTCTCCCATTGCTTCTCCCCGTTGACGAAGGGCATTTGGGCGCCATCCGTACAATAATCCGGGTAAAGACCGGACGCGCTCAAAAAGTCAAAGGCGTACTCCGATCGGAACAGGGTCGCGAAGGTCTGCGCAAGATCCGTCGAGTTCGCGCCGTGAAAATCGAGCTGCATCGAGATCGAAGCCGATTCGATATTGTCTTGCACCGTCGGGTTGCCCAGCGGGCTTTGGTCCCAATCGATAATGTTCGTCGCCAGCCGGCGCCGTCCCAACGCCGTCAGAAGCACAAAATTATCCGTGGCCGGCTCGGGCACGCGGTTGTTCTGCGCAATGACGATTTCCACTCCCGCGGGCATGATGTTCGTAAGGAACGCCCGCAGGAGGGAATCGACCTGATCTTGAGTTAGGGACGGGCCCACCGCTTAGGTATAGTCGCCCTGCGGCAGCGCCGTACCCAGCGTTTCGCCGGACGGCGATTTGACGATGCTCAGATAGAGGGTGCCGCCCTCCACGTCCTGGCTGTACAGTTCCGAACCGCCGCCGCTGAAAACGGGGAGCGTGTCCCCCACCTTCGAAAATGCCATTTCGTTTCACCCCTATTGAGATTGCACGTTCTCTTGTAGCACGACAAGAACCTTGCACCAACCGCCCGTATCCCAGGGCTCAATGACCTTGGAAATAAGCCACGTGTCGTTCAGAGGCGGCACCGTGGCAAGCCCCGTTGGAATCATCAGCAAGTCGCCGCCCTTGAGCGCCTGGCGGTTCACGCCCTGCAGCCGCCCATTGACGTAAACGACCCGGTAAATCCCTTCGATATTCAGACCGTCGACATGCTTAAGATCGTCCCCCGCGACCGCCTGAACCTGCATGGAAACGCCGGTCACGGTCGCGTACGCCGGGATGCGATCGCCCGTTCCCGTCGCTGAGATGGTTTGGCTCGTGACGGTCTGCGAGCGCGAAACGCGATAGGTTCCGATGCCGCCGGTCGTGCCCGAAAGCTGCGCCTGCACCATCGTCGCTGGCTGTACGAGCGTTGCGGCCAGCACCGAATTGACCGCGAGCGTCCCGGACGCAACGGCGGTCACGGTGAGCGTGGTGCCCGCAATCGACCCGGTGAACACCGCGTCCCCCGGCCGCGTCGAACCCGCTGATGCCATGATGCTGCCGATCAGGTTGGGCGTGACCGCGATACAATAGGAGTTGGCGATGGCGTTGAGGTTCATTTGACCTCACTTTCCACGGACCCAAGCATATGGCCGGTATGGACCAACGGCTTGCCGGTGGGCGCGGTCACGCCGGCGGCCGCGTCGCTCCAGGCTTGCAACACGTCGGCGAATGTCTGGCCGCCCATGGGGAACCGGTTTTTCAGGATGTTCGTCGCCATGGAGTTCGGTGGCGTGTTGGTCGCGATGATCTCCTCTCGCAACTGCCCCTGAATATGGACGCCCATCAACTCCAGCGACTTCCGCGCGTCGCCGCCCGTGCGCTCGAGAAGCTGCGCGACCTGGCCACCCCATTCCTTGCCATGCTTGTCGATCATGTTCGTAAAGAACGGACGTGGCGGAATGCCGCGCGACGGCGCGCCCCAATTCTGCACCGCTGCAATCATGGCGACGGACGTACCGTCTGGATAGCGCGCGCCTTCCAGAAACCCGACTTGCACTTCGGCGGCGGACGTAACGCGCTTGGAGATTTCGGCGAGCTTGGCCTCGAGCGCCGCGCCGCCTCGCAAGACGCCGCCCTGCGCGCTCATTGGAACCGCCCGGGCACCGCCGGCCACGGCGCACCGACGTACCAATAACGGCCCGGGTTCGGGCGATATCGGGCGGTGCGGTATTGGGCCATGGCTTGCCACGCGCTCGCGCCCCATTGCGTCTGCATGAACCACGCGGCCGAATCCGGCGCTTTCATCTCGGCCGACACAGACACGCTGCCTTGCGTCGCGCTGGAGATGCGCCCAACGATCGGGCCGGCGGGAACGAGCGTACCCCCGATCACGGCCCCGTACTGAAGCTGCGCCACGTGCGCGGTGAGCAAGTAGAGAATATCGAGCCGCGCCGTGATCGGCGGCGACAATTGGGGCTCATAGGGGACGATGGCCGCGTCCGTGTTGGCGCAATACAGCGTTGCCTGATTAAAGCAATTCTGCGCCTGCGCGCCGTTTACGGTCGTGTCGAATTGCGGATAGAGGGCTTTCCAATCCGCATAGACAAAAGTGACGATCGGCACGACGCCTCCCCAGGCGGGTTACGCCGCCTTGTCGAACTTTTCCACGCCGAGACTACGCGTGCGTGCGTCTTTCTCGGTCAGGCGTTCGAACTGGCCGGCGATGCCGACCCGATCCTGCGCCATGGCATGGCCGGCCTCGAGCGTTGCCGCTTCGATGATATAACCATCGTCGAGCAGCGAACTCGTCGCGTTCTGCGCAAGCCACGCCATCCAGAAATCGGCCGGGACGGGCGTGAACGCGTAGCCGTTGACGAGCATCGGCGGCGGTGCCTCCCCATGCTTCGTGGCGGTGCCCTTGAGCGTCACGCGCTCGTCGGGCCCGACCTGGCGCACGGTGCCGAAGTCCTTGTTGACGATCTCGTTGCGCTTCAGGTCGAGAACGACGCCGTTCGGCATTTTGCAGCCGATGAATACCTGCTGTCCCGACATGATCAAATCCCCGACATGCTGACGATGGCGAACGGCTGATAGATCAGCGCGCCGATGGTGCCGCTCGTCTTCTTCTGACGGGCCGAGCTGGTGTCATAGACCATGCGGTGGGCGCGCATCTTGTCGTTATAGCCGCCTTCGATGGTCGTCTGCCCCTGCACGGTCGGCGCGAAAAGCTGGAACGAATACGTCGTGCCCGAAAGGAACTGCGGCGCCTGCTGCACGCGGATGTTCGGGAACGTCTTCTTGATCAGCTCGATCGCCGACACAAGGCCATAGCTGTTCGTGTTGGCGAGATAGGTCTCGCTCACGGAGTGCAGGCCCAGGGTCAGGGGGTCGGTCATCTCCAGATTGGAGCCCGACTGGAGCTGGAGCTGCGCGAACGCCTTCTGCACGTCGGCAAGGATCTCTTGCGCCAGCGCGTTCGTCCAGCTTGTGCCGCCGGCCGACTTCACGGTCGGCGTGAGCGCGGGGGCCAACGACGGATCGTTGAGCGCACCGTAATTCTGGAGCCCGGCGATGCCGTAGAACAGCGACGTGTTATAGAACTTGTCGTGCGTGACGGCCGTGGCGATGTTCAGGCGCGAGACCCAATCGATTCGCCCGCGCCCCATGCGCTCGGCTTCACGGTCGCCCCATTCGGTGAACGTCTGCCACAGATACGGCTGGCGGTATTCCCACTGCGCGTTGGCGCCGACCTGGCCGCCTCCGTTGTTGAAATCGCCGTAGGACGTGGTCTCGCCCGTGGATTCGATCATCGGGAAGCCGATCTGATCGTCAACCCAATCGCCCTTGCGCGTCTCGCCGTACAGCTTGACCGCGTTGTTGGGGGTGAGAATCACCTCGATCAACTTCGGGTCGTAATAGGTGGTGAAGGCGTTCGGAACGCCAGCGTTGGGAGCCGTGATGAGCCCCGGCTGTGCGTCGAACGCCCGCAGTTCCGCCGGCAGCTCGTCGACGATGATATCGCCCCAACCCTCGGTTTCGCCCCGGGGGCCGCGACAGTCCTGCGTGAACTGGACGCGGGGCAACAGCCGGTTCGCGCCGGGGAAAACGATGCCCGCGCGATTGGCCGCAGCGATGACCGCCTGTTCTTGAGATGCCGTGAACTGCATTTGTGGAGCCCCCTCTTAAACCGGCGCGGAAATTTTGATGATTTCGCCGAGCGTCCCGTTGCCGAAACTCTGCGTCACCCAGTCCGTTTCGGTGCCGATGAAACTCGTGATCTGGCCCGAACCGACAGTCTGCGTGTTGTTGACGATGTAGGTTCCGGCGCCCCCCGCGCCGGTCCCCAGCGCGGTAATGACGGTCCCGGCCGACGGATTCGCCGAGCCCCCCAGGGTCTGCCCCACCGCGAAGCCCGAAACCACCGTGCCGCCGACAGTCAACAGACCATAGGTGGTGGTGATCGTGGTCGAAGCAACCGCCTGCGCGATGCTGACCGAATAGGTCCCCGGGCCACCGGTTGCGCCCGAAAGCTGCGCAACGATACGCGTGCCGGTCGCGACGCCCGAGCCCGAAAGCAGCGAGCCGGGATAGAGAGTTCCCGAGCCAACGACGGTCACGGTCATGATGGCCGGGACGGTGCCGGGCCCGACAGTGTTGCCGGCGGTCGGGATGGCGATCGACGCCGTAACGGACGCCGTGCCCGCCGCGATCGTGCTGGCGGTCGACGTGCCGGCGGTCGAAGGGGTGCCGGTCGCCGCAAAGGACGAAGCCGCGCCCGTGGTGTTGTTCGCGTAGACCTTCTGGCCGGGGATGACCGCCTGTCCGGTGTTGTTCTGGATCCAGAAACCGCCACCGCTGAACAGATCGCCCATCATGAAGCCGGCGGGAACCACGAGCGACGCCGCGCCGAGATACTGCGTGATGAGCGCCTGGTGCGCGTTATGCACGAAGCCGGACGGCTTGCCCTTGCCATAATTGGTCACGACGCTTCCGGTCGCGGGATCGACCCAGCCGAAATAGCCGCACGCCACGCCCTGCGGACCGCAGATCAGGCCACCGGGGCCGCCGGTCACGACGCGGCGCGGGTTCGTGTCGCAGAACTCGCCCGCGACGCCGGGCGCCTGGACCGGATTGACTTGGGTCTGGAAAGTCATTCGAAAGTCCCCCTGTTACGCGAAGCGGCTGAGCGCCGGAATGATCTGCGCCACGGCACCGCGCGACGCGCTGTCCATCGCGACCGGGCGCGGCGTCTCGGAGCCGGGCGCCGGGATCATCTTGACCATGCCGCGAAGCGCCGCCAGCTCGTTGATGCCCGCGTGATCGACCTTGGCGCTATCGAGCGCGAAGCGATAGACCGCTTCCGCGCTGTCCATGCCGTGAACGACGCCGACATGCGGCTGCACGTCCAGCTTCGCCTGGTCGAGCGCATCGCGCGACGCGGAATAGGCGGCGATTGCCGCATCGGTGGCGAGCTTGATTTTTGCATCCATGGCCTTGTCGTCGTCCTCGTCGGAATCTTCCACGGTCTCGGGCGGGTCGGACTCTTCGTCCTTCGCCTTTTTGTCCTTGGCGCGGCGCGCGTCTTCGGCGGCCTTCTCGTCCTTGGCCTTGCGATCCTTGGCCTTGTCCTTCGCCTTGGCTTCGATCTCGACTTCTTCGATTTCCTCGTCTTCCGCCTCCACGGTTTCTTCGAGTTCATCGAGCGCCATCATGAGATAAGGGCGATCGGCGCGATCGATTGCGCTATCCGTCGCGAACTTGGCCGCCAGTGCGCCCTTGATGACCGAGAATTTCGCCATTTTGCTTTGTTCCCCAACAATAGCGCTGTCTGCAACAACAACGTCCGGCCCCGCGCGTCCCTCTTTTACAAGAGCGACATGATTGCCGACTATATTGCTCATAACCACGGTATAGGGCAAGCCCATAAATTCGCCGCTCTCAAGCCGCGCGTCATACCGGTACGCACAACTGATTTCGCGCTGTTCGCCGTTTTCGATCCGCTCGATCGAACGCGCGTCCCAAACGACAAGCGAGTTCTTGAGATAAACACCATCAAAGGTCGCGTCCGTACCCGTGCTGCCGACGATACGGTCTTTTTTCGGATCGTTCGGCTGGACGATGATATGGTCGTCCATCAACTGAATATTGTTGAACGACGCGGCGCCAGCCTCGAGCGCTACGGGGTCGCGGAAGACCTGATAGACCGTATCGGGGTCAAGCCCCAACTCGGCCGCGCCCGGGATCTCGCGCCCCCAATAGGGGTTGACCGTGGCCTTGCTGATGTTCGTCAACTCGACATGCAGACGCCCGTCCTGATCACGTCGGCGCACGCTCGCCTGGTCGATCGCGAAAATTATGGCCGAATCGGACCCAAATGCCGCGATCTCATCTTCCGTCAGGTCGCAGTCAACGCCAGCTTCCCGGTACGCGGCGGCCGCCGCCTGCTTCGGATCATGGCCAGCCCGGATCATTTCGCGGATATTCTCCGCGATCACTTCCCGGCCAGATCCTTCCTTAAGCGGCATGGGCGTCGGCGATCGCGCGCGCCAAGTCGTTTTCCGTGGCATCGGGGCCAAGCGGTACGCTGACCGTGGCGAAATCGCCCCGAATGTTGGCGACCACTTGCCATCCGATGAAGACGGTATGCGCGATCGAAACGCCCTCAAGCGCAGCGGTCACGGTGTCGTCGCCGGTGGGAGCGGTCACGGTGTCGTTGGCTTTTGCTTTCGTCATGGTCAATTCACTCCTAGCACGCCGGCCGTGTTGTTCGCCGTTACGGCGAGCGCCTGAAGGGGATACATCATCCCGGCCGTCACGGGGATAAGCTGGCTGTCATTGTCGGTGCCGTCCGCCAGCAACAGACCCAAGTTACCGTCGGCGGTGACAATCACGCTGTTGGTTGGGTTCGTCAATTTGCTGGCAACGGCCGGAAGCGCGATGAAACCGCGGCCGCCATTCGTGAGCGCCGCCCGTACGGTGGCTGGAGCCAATGGATTGGGCGTCAGTGCCATGCGTCATCCCCCGTTGAAGCCGCGACCATATCAACGGCGCGCACGGGGCGCAACTCTCGCGAAATAAAGTTGGCGAGCCTGTCATTTTATAACTTGGCCGTGCCGTCAAGTTTGGTATGGTGGGGGCAACAGAGGAGATACCAGCCGTGTTCAAGATTATGGGAATCACCGATAGCGTCACTTCTTGCGATTGCTGCGGCCGGACCAATCTAAAATGCACCGTCGAGCTGGAAAACGAAGCTGGTGAAATCGTCCACTACGGACGTGATTGTGCGGGGGCGGCGGTCCACGGTGGTAAAAATCGCAAGAACACCGAAGCGGTGGAATTTCGCGCTCGTGTCGTCAAAAAGTGCCGGGACGCGCTCCCCGCCATCCTCACTCACATCGAAGCGGGCCACGACATGGCCGCCGTAAAGAAGCTGATTGACTCGCGCGTAACGGTGACTTTCGGAACCTACACCGACACGGGCAACAAAATGCCCCTGCGCATCTACGCGCTAGGCAGCAACAAGCCCGGCGTTGAGCTGACCCCGGAGGCGTACTGATGATCCACGACCTCTCTACCACGCCGCCCGGCAAGCGCCGCGCCCGGATCGTGACCCATGACCGGGGCGTGCGGCGAATCCGGTGGTATGTGTCCGGGCGCCGCTATCGGTCCCTACCCGTGACGGCGGTTAATATCGAAGCCTCGCGCCAATGGGTGGAGCGGGGATTTGCAATTGTACGGGAGATTTATACGCCATGAGGAAGATGACCTTACACACCGGCTATTCGCTCTCTCGTCATGGATACCGTGCCGTTGCCTTTCTTCTCTGCGAAGACGGGTTGCCGACTGTCCGTTGCACGGGGTTGGGTGATACCGCAAACGATGCCATCCAAGAGGCAGAAAACTACGTTTTCGATACGTACCGTCGCGAAGACTTACCGAAGCCTGAAGTGCATAAAACGATCGCTCATGGGCGGTTACGCGCGGACTTCATAGACCATATTTTCGGCTTTGGTCGAACCGGCCACGTCCGTTAACCCGGAAACACCACCGCGCGCGACACGCACCGGCAGTTGATCAGCGTCCCCGGCCAGATGTGTTCGCCCACGTCCGGGTCGTACCATCCCACCGCCGGGTCGTACTCGCGCCCGTTGTTGGCGACGTGGGACGGGCGTGGCGTCTTGCCCCCAGCCGAGTGCATCCAGATCGCCTTGAGCCCCAACTCCGCCTGCCGTTGCGCCTGGAGCGCCCCCGTAACCTTGTTGTTCTGGTCGCGCGCGATCGTCGCGGCGCGTCGGCGGGTGATGCCGTACCGCTTGGACAGGCCATCCGTGAGGGTCGCCAGGTCGCGCCCGTTGACGACCGAGCGCATCACCATGCCCTCAACGTCCGTCATGTACTGTTCGGGAATCGAGCGAATCAAGCTGACGTTCTCGTGAACGGTCGCTTGCAGGATATTCGCCTGCCCCTCGCTCAACTGCAACCGCACCGTGAACCCCGCGCGCCGCAGTGCGTTGCGCAACTGCACGTCCGACCGCGTGGCGGCGGCTGCGGCGAACAGCCGGGACAGCTCGGGTGCCAAGGCATCGAATCGCGCCAGCCACTTTCGCCGCAGCGCGCGCATACGCTCGACTAGGGCATTCACGGGGGTAGCGTCCTTCGCGAACTCCGCAGCGTCATAATCTTCCTGCAACGCCCGACGCGTGTCGGCGTTCATCTCCCGTATCAGCCGATCGATGGCCGACTGATAGTTGCGAGCGATGGCCGCCGACGGCCGGACAGGGGGGAGGACGACGCCGCGGCGCTTCATACGCCGCTACGTTGCTGCGCCGCCGGCTCCGGCTTGGCCCCGCCGCCCGGCGTCGTCACGTCATCGAACCCATCGCCCGGGTCGGGAGGGTCCGGCAGGTCGTCCGGATCGATGCCGGCGTAGTCACCGTCCTTGTCGGCCGCCAGATCTTTGCGAACTTCCTCCGGAGACAACACGCCTTCCTGGATATAGACGGCGGCGGTATCGGCTTTGGTCTTTTTAACCGCAGCCAAAGCCGCTTCGTCGAGCTGCCACAGCTTCACGAACTCGAAACCGATGTGCGGGTCGATCTCTCCCCATAAATGGAGCTGGAGGCAGTTGAGCATCGTTCGCAGGGCGGGCGTGAACAGGTGTTCCTGCAATGCATGGATCGTATCGTAAAATACGCGGATCTCGCCATCGCTCGACGCGTTCAAGCCCGAGGGCGTGACGCCCAGCAATTTAACGAGCGGGGTCTGACAGACCGAAGCCATCTGCTCTTGCGATTGGGCTTGCAATTTGTCGAGCGTGCCGAGCGGCACGGCAATGCTCTTGATGTCCTCGGTCTCTTTGTCGAGCACGAACGCGCCGCGATTGTCTCGCAGCACGTTAAATTGGTCGACGCGATTATAAATATCCTCCCATGGGCCGCCTTGAATGGCCGCCTGCAAATTGGAGAGAATGGCAATTATGCTAAAACTGTGCAGCAAATCGCTTACGGATTGCCGCGTGCGTAGCCAATTGTCGACATAAGGCTTGGCCATCTGCGACAGGGACAACCCCCGGAACGAATATGCCGCCTTGAGAATGTCGGGCATTTCGCGACTAATCAGCGTCAACAGCCGCGTGGTGTGGACCGTCAGCCCGTTCACGTACCATTGCTGCGGCCGGAAATAGTACGGCGCAAGCGGGTTCGTGGAGTTGTACGTCCCCGGGTAACACCAGATCGGCTCGATATTTTTGAACCCCTTCAAGCCACCTTTGGGGATCTTCGCCTTGTCGATCTTAAGCGGGGCGGCAATTTCGGCTCGGTCGTTATCGTCGCAAACGTCGATATAAATATGGCCCCCGCCATAAAACCCGTCCTGTTCGGCTGCGACGCGCAGGATATCTATAATTTTAAAATCGTAACACGCCTGGTCCAGATCCTTGAGCTTGTCCGCCGCGTTCTCGTCGTCTTCGTCAGAATATGTCAGCTTGAAGCCTTCGCGCGTCATCTCCTTCGCGCGCACTTCCGATATGACCCGATATTCGGGACGCTGCGTGAGTTCCGCCAGGTACGGAAAGCCGGGCCAGATCACACCCTCGCCGAAATATGCGAAGTTGTTGGCGAACTCATACGGGCCGGCCATCGCGCTATCCATCGCGACTTGCGCGTGACTAGGGGCCGTCGCCGGCGCGGGCGCCACGGGATGCAGGCTGGCGAAGGGAGCGGAAGGCGCTTTAGCCGGCAGGTCGCCCAGGCGAGGCCCCCCGTTATGCCCTATCCGGGGCACGGGCGGCTGAACCTTCATCGCCTTTTGCGCCTTCACGCGTGCGGCCAGGGCTGCGGCGGCGGGTCCTCGAGTCATCGGGTGCGGCTCCTATCGACGGGCTGCACGCGCATCGGCTCGCCCCCTGTCTTGGCGTAACACATAATGAACGCATCGGCCAAGTTGGGCGACGGCTGCGGACCGCCCTCGCGCGTGGGCTTGGCCAGATCCTTTTTGCTTTCGACCTTCACGCGGCCGGCGTTGTCATAATCGCGACGCGGCGTGCACAGTTCATCGATCAAGGGCATCAGGTTCGGCATGTTGCTATCGATGAAGATCATGTCTTCTGACGACGGAGCGCCCGCCTTCACGGCCCGGCTAGTCTCGCGGAACATGTCGGCGACCTGCCACCAGGCTTGCGCCTTGGCGTTGGCGAACATGTCCTTGTTCTTCTTGAGCGGGTGCGACCGGGTGTAGATGACTTCCGGCCGCCACACCGCTCCCCCCGCGTTGAACCCCTGACACTGGACAATGACCGGGGGTCGCGCTTCCCCGATCGCCGCGGCGCGCTCGGCCGCGTTCAGTTCGTGGACCTTGGCGCCAACGGACGCGCCCACGCCGATGCTGTCATATGTCAGGTCCGCCCCGTAACGCGCCGCCGTCGCCCGGGCGCGCGTGGCCGATATCAACAACTCATCCTCTCCGGCCTTCCACAGATCCGAATCGAGCGCCACTTGACCGTGAGCGTAAATCGTCGCGTTCTTGTCGGCGCCGCTGTCCGCCACGTCGAAGCCCACGCGCCGCCGGCCCGCCGGTTCGATACCAAACGTCTTGTGCGCGTCGATCGCCGCCATGATCCACGAGCGCTTGATGACGGCCGCGTCGTCATCGTCGCGCGGTTCGCCCAGGTAAACGTGGCGAAACTCGTCTTCGTCTTCCGCCTTCGCGTCGTCGATCACGTCGAGCATGGTCTGCGAGAGGAAGGGGTTTTCGTTATAGTTGATCTTGCGGACCAGCGTACCCCGGGGCGGGTTCACCACGAACCGCCGCCAGGCGAAATCGCTCGTCAGCACCGGATTGAACACGGCCCAGAATTGCGAGCCTTCCCGGCGCACCGTCGGCGAAAGGATTTTCCATTGCGCCTCGGTCAGCGCGTGCGCCTCCTCGAGCCAACAAATATCGATGCCCTCGAGCGACTTGATTTCGTCGATATGCCGCCACAGTCCGTAAAACATGAACTCCGTGCCGGTGCGTTTATGGATTATCTTGTTGTCGAGAATACGGAACTGATCGCGCAGTCCGAATCGTTCGATTTGGATCTTAAGCAGCGTATAGACCGATTCTTCGATCTTGTTTTGAAACTGGCGTGCGCAAAGAATGCGCAGCCTGTAATTACACGCCAGGAATATCGCGAACGCCGCCGCGTCCCATGACTTGGATGACGAGCGGCCGCCGTACAGAATGCGGTTGCGGATCTTCTCGCCGCGTTCGTTCGTCCGAGCCGTCCAGAACGGCCGCAAGACCGGGTTGAGCGTCGGCCCCCCGTTATGGCCTATCCCCGGATCGGCGAGCATCAGTCTTGGGACGGTTCGGAGTGCTCACCGCCGCCATAGAAGTGCTCGAGCCCGACGCCGACGTTCAGGTTGACCATGGCCGCATCGTTCTTGAACATGCCCAGGTGTCGCGCGACGTTTTCGAGCGCCTTGCCCTGATCCTGCGTCTTGATCTCGAATCCGCTTTGCGTGAGCTTGGCGCCCGCATAGAGCGCGCGGGCCGGCGCGGACAAGGCGCGCGTGTCGAGCCCGAAAACCACGGCTTGCCCCTCGCCGGAGCAATGCGGACAGTCCGGGTTCGGTTCGGCCGATTTGTCGAAGCCATAGCCACCGTCATCGGAGGGGACGGCTTCGCCCGCCTCGTAACGATCGCACCACGTGGTCTGATATTCTTCCTTGTCGCGCCACTGGTACGCGAAGCCCTCGCCGTGGCAATGGCGGCAACAGATGCGTCGGAACTGTACGAGTTCGTTCGGATCGGCCGTGGCGATATCCCACCAGCGCTGCAGGACCATATCAGCGGTGATGCGCGTACGCTCCGAGCGCGCCTCCATCGCCTCTTGGATGGCGGCGCTCACGTGGGGGCGGCGCATCACGTCATAGCCCGTTTGGCTCGCATAGCGCGGGTCGTAACCGGCGCGCTTGGCGGCCTCACCCATCTTCAGGTCAACAAGATATTCCTGGACGAAAAGATATTCCCGCCCCGTCAATCGCTTGCCTGTAACGCCCTTCGCTCGTGTCATGAACGGGGATATAGCGCGCGGTTGACTAGGCCGTCAATATGTGTGGGCGCCGCGGCAGACCCATTCGACGCGCTTTGCTGCTGACGGCATTATGCGAGACGCCCAGCGCCGCGCCGATCGCCCGAACGGATTGTCCGCACCGCCAACGAATGGCCAGCGCCTCGATTCGTTCGGGCGTCCAGATCACCGCGCCGCACTCCGCAACACCCGCGTCCGTTCGCGAGTAAGGCCCGTTTTGCACATCGCTTCCTCCATGCCGTACATGCTGCCAGCCGGCGTCGCGTCATGGTCCCACCGGCAATGGGCGTCCCGATAGGCCAGCCACGCGCGTTGGGCCTGCACGAGCGCGGGCGAACGCTCGATCTCGCGGTAGACGCGGGTCATTTCCGCATCGGCCAGCGCATATTGTGTCGCGGCGCGTTGGCTCAAGTCCGCCTGAGTGGCGAGAGATAGGGCTAGGGCGACGATCACGACAGCAACGCCCGCAAGAGCGCCGGGACGCTCGTGGTCTCATCGTCCGACGCGAGCGCGCCGCACTCGATCAGCACGCGGCGCACGGCGCGTATCTCGTCGTCCATCTTCTCGATCGCACGCACCGGGTCCGATTCGTTCCGATGGCCGGCGGTATCGACGGCTTGGCGTGTCGCCGCGACCGTGTCTTGATCGGCCAGGATGTCGAGCGCGAACGATCGGTGTTCGGGCGCGCCGCTCACGCGCAACCATTCGGCAAATTCGCGCAGGTTCAGCAATTGCAAGACAACCTCCAAATCTTCGATCAGCCCCAGGCCCACGAAAGGCAACGTGCGATCAGCTCGCAACCGCTCGACGGCGAGCGCCAGGCGGTCACGCAGGCCCGAAACGCAGCCGTGCGGCGAGACGTAACGAGGCGTATAGCCGTTCACGTTGGGCTCGGGCGCTGGCGGGTGCACGCGCATCAGTTCGTTACCTCCGTCAGCCGCACATAGTAGCGGCGCCATGTTCCGTCCGGCCCCATAATATCGATCGTTGGCCGCTCGCCCATGGTCGGGCCGGGCTGGATGCGGTCATAGCCGGCGCTCGCCACGCCCCAGATGATCAGGTCGCCCATGACGCGAGCGGCATGCTCGTCGAGCGCGCGGCGCCATTCTCGGGCTGCGTCAGCCATGCGCGCCACCAGTCCGGGGGGTTGTGGAAGGGGACGGCGTCCGGGTCGTCCACATAGACCGGTGGGAGCGGGTCGAGCCCCACTTGCACGCGAATCCATTGCAGCTCGCGGTTGAGCGTCGCCGGGATGACCTGAACGTGATGGACGCATAGCGTGTTGGGCGCGAGCCAATCGCCACCCGCGCGATAAGGCGGGCAATTATGGTCCACCTGCGTCGCCGGGTCGTCGATGTGCAGACCGTGAATATGCTTGGCCGCCCAACGATGCGCGCTCCAGCGCCGCCCGTCCCAGAAGCTGCCGTAAGGGACGCTATGACCACGCCCCGCCGAACGCCCGCCCGTCCAGATGACGCAGCCGGTCGTGGCGTCGAACTCGCACTTGGCGAGGAAGCGCGCCATGGGGTCGAGCGGTAGAAGCCGCCCACGCGCATCACGGGGGCACAGGCGCGCACCGGAGCGTTCAGGGGGCGTACGGTGCTCACGCCGCATCCAGCGCCACGCAGATGCAGCGCATGGCGCGCATGTCTTCCGGTTCGATGCATCCCGAGCGCAGCGACAAGGCGCGTACCGCGCCGTCCAGCCCGCCCGTCTCCTCGTAATCAGCCGCCAGGATCTCCAGCGCGGTCAGGAAGCGCGCACAGGGGGCATCGAACCCGAACGCCTCCGGTGGTTTCCGATCGGCCAGCTTGATCACGTCGCCCATAGGTCCCGCCTCCATGTCAGGGCCGCGACGCTAGAGCCGTTTGACCGACCCGTCAACAACTTTAGTACGGGGGAGGATTTTTCGACGTGTTTTCAACACGTTACGATTTTATTCTCCCGTACTCAGCCGAAAATCGAGTTCGGGAGGGGTACGGGGTGGATTCTTCGGGAGGTCTTTTTCTCCTTATATTCTATACACTTATATACCCCCTCGCGGGGATTCTCCCGAACTATATGCTATTTGACATCACTTACGCGTGTATGCGCGCGCGTACAAATTAACGGCCATAATTACATAATAACGTACGCATGTACGCGCATACGTGTATGGCGATGTGCAAAGTACGGGGTCACGGGCCAAAATTTCGCTTGACAATGGTTAAGTGCCTGCGATCGCTTGCGAAAACCCCACTTCCCGAAGATCGCTCCCGAACTCCTCCCGAACTATTCGTTACGCAAGCGAAACACGTAACTCTTTGATCTAGCAGGATAAAAAACTTGACCGATTCTCCCGAACTTTTTTTTTCGGGTCTATTAGGACCGGATCGGGCCTATTTTTGAGCCCATAATTTCGGTTGGAGCGCGTTGGCGCCCCTCGTAACGACCGCCCCACCCGTCCGCCGCGCACAAAAAAAAAGCCCCCGTAAATTACAGGGGCCGTCGTTATGAATTGTATAATTTTATAGCGCTGAGCGTGCGCGAAGCTTGAACTCAAGGCCGATGACGCTCATGACTGCTCGCCTCGCAGATGGCGGTTGGCGCGTATCAGCGCAGCCGCTCCTATGGCGTTGTAGGGGCCTTCACGGTTGCATTGATCGACCAGCGCAGCCGCCGACTCAGTCGTCGCTCGGATCGCGGCGACAATGAGTTTCATGCTCCGGGTGTCGTCGCGAAGCCCTTGCAGCGCATGACGGGCGTGTGTCGGGTCGCCCTCGCATGAGGCAAGGATCTTCCTCGCCATCGCCAACTCAGCTTCGGTCGGTGCGGGGGTGGTCATGACTGCTCGCCTTTCAGGATCGCGCGGACTGCGAGGCCAAGCGGGGTGAGCCGGAAAAACCAGCAAGCCGACAGCTTGACAAATAGTTCACCTCCACGTTGTCCATGTTTGGGCGGGTCCTGATCCATGAACGTGCGCTCAACGAGGCCGCCCGCCATCAACGCCCGGATTGAGTTCAGCACAAAGCCGGACAGGTTCGGTCCAGCCGCCCACTCCTCGGAAAATGCGCCCAGGCTCTTCCGTTCGACGGGGGCCAGCCCCTCAGCGATCTGCTTTGCTTCGTTGGTCATGATGCACCTGTGGGGGTAGGACGGAGAATAAAGCAGGCGATGTGCCGCCCGGTGCCTTTGCCGACGGAGGATCGCTCCGTCGCCAGCCACTTCACATCGCCGAGGTTGCGGATTTCCGCGTGGTCACCAAGGATCGCGCTGATGGGCATCAGCACCCATTTATCGACGGGGTAGACAAGCACGACAGTTTTGCCCTTCGACCGTTCGAGCAACGCCTTGCGAACCCAGGCAGTCGGGCCCTTCTTCTTGCCATCGTGAATTATCGATCCGAATGGCGGATTGACGTAGCTTGATTGGCCCCATTCGCAGGTCAGGCCATCAAAGCCGTCCGGCAGCGGATAGGGGCAAGGGTCAAAGTCGAACTGAAACTCCGCGTCGAGCGCTGCATAGACGTCCGGCGGGGTAAGCCAGTAGTGCTTGCCATCGTCGCCGTTGCCGACATGGAACTTGTTCTCCGCTGGCCGAAGCTGGCTTTGATGCGATGGCGCTTCGATGATCACCGAGCCGAACAGGTCCAGCCCCTCACTCGCACCGCTCATGATGCTGTGGCCTTGAGTGCTGCGGCATGGGCGCGCATCCCCTCGATCTCGTCTTCGTCGAGATCACAATCAGGGTCATCGCATCCTCTGCAATTCGCCACGCCGCAGCCGCACGGATCCCAATGACATTCCGGATGAGGGCAGTGGTTGCAGCCGCATTCGGCAAACTCGTCCGATCCGCAGCAGAGAAATCCGCAGGCGTTACACATGGCGGTGCCTCCTCAACGCCGTTCGGGCGACGACGACACAATCGGCATGCTCGCTCAGCCCATCCTCGTCATGCAGGTAGATGCCAGCCAGAAGGCCCTCCAGCGCATCAACGCGGTGACGGGCGAAGGCTTGGACGACGGGGTGGCTATCCCAGATGCCCTGTATGATTCCCTTGGAAAAACCTCCGACGAAAAATTGCACGATGCCGTCTTGCTCTTGCTTCCAAGCATCAGTGGCCTTGCGTTGCCAGCGCACGAACGAAGCCGCCGCCTCCCGATCCGACTGGATCACATCAATATGATCGGTCATAGCTGCATCCCCCATAGGTTGACCACCGGGCGTCCCAGGTCCGTAGCGTACCGAACGCAATGCGCTGTACCGCCGTGGCGGTCCCCGTCCCACATCGCCGCGACCACGTGAGCGCGGTCTGCCATCCATTCGTTGCGCGCCAGGCACGCTTTGTTGAACGCCAGTTGCGTGCCGATCCGATGCACTTCGGTCGCTTGACGCAGAACGTGCGTATACTCAGCGGCTGCGCCGGCGGTCCACCTGCTGGTCTGTTCGACCTCATCGCACGGGATAGCGCATATGAGCGGGATTCGCAGACGCAACGCAGCGCGGGCGAACGCCTGATCCCAATCGAGCGCCATGCCCGAGATAGCCGCGTCCGGCTGCAACTGCGCCAGGAACGCCAAGGCGATGTTTTCGAGCCGTAACGCACCGGTTATGCCGCGGGGCGCGCGCAGCCTGGGACCGCGATGGCCCGTAGCGGCGGCTACGCAGGGGTGCATGTCAGGTCCAGTTCGCTACGCGCGCGTGCCGTCTGGCGCTCTAGAATATAGATTTGCCGTCGGCGCCGTTCGACCAACTGCTCAAGAGCGTCACGCGGCGTCCGACTGGCCCATTGTTTCGCGCTCGGTCGAAGGTCGCACCATTTGTTGCGGCCGGCAACACCGACGATCGTGGCGCCACATGGTGTCCAACGCGTCACCGGGAAGGCGAAAAGCTCGAGACGCGAATCCGTGACATAGTAGTTTTCGCCGCCAAACTGGTCCAACGTGCAACCGGAGTAGCGCACCGCTTCGACGCGCCACAAGACGCCTTGCCCGAATGGGTTACCGAAGCATCGGGATAGTGCCTCAAGCTCGATCGTTTCGGCGGTATCGATGCTTGGATGCGGCCAAAGACCACCTGCGGAAAACGGGGTGCCGTAGTGTAGCGTCATCGCCGTTCCTCCCGATCGAGCGACCGGAACAGCGCGGCCAGGCGGTTGCGGGGTTCGGGTGGTGGCGGCGGACCGCGCCAATGGGCGATGCTGAACGGCCGTTGCATCACTCGCACTCCCACGTATCCGCATTCCAGCGGGTCGCCTCGTGATCGGCGCATCGACCGTCCATGGCGGTCTGGAGCGCCAGCCCCATGATCAGCACCAGAACGAAGCCGGCGGCGGCGGTCAGTTCCCGGGACATGTCGATTCCTCCTCTACCGCCCAGCGGCGGCCGTGCGTTGCGCAAACCATCTCGTCACCTTCGCGGCGAATGCGGCATAGGCGGGGCGTGGACCGAGCGATGGCCTGCCGATTGAGCCGATGGCGCTTCACGATTCGCGCGCCTTGAGCATGGCATCGGCAAACGCGTATGCGTCCTCGGCCATCGCTTCGGCCCCAAGCGAGCTAGTCGGGTCGGCCAACATCCCCGTCAGTGCCGCCATCGCGAACTGATCGCGCAGGGTGGCGGACGACTCGACGTTGTTGACGACCGCAGCGGGCTGCACTTGCGGTTCGACGACGTTGCGGACCGTCGGGAGCCATTCGGTTGCCGTGCCGTTGGAATCGTATTGCAGCCAACTAATTCGGCCATAATTGTCATCCCAGTACGAAAACCAGTCGCCTTCTATACGAACCTCGTATTGACCGTTCCGAGCGAGTCTCCTCGTACACGGCGCGGGCACGGGGTTGCGCGCGCAAGGAACCGTCTCGATCGGTTTCGTCCAGTCGATATTAGGCATCACTTCGCCCTCTGCATGAGCTCTATCAGCTTGTCCGCGTAGCGAACCCACGCCGCCGACTCCGCCGCCGACCTCGCCGCCGACCACGCCGCCGAGTACGCCCGCGCCGACAACGCGATCCGCATCCTCACCTTCCGCCTCGACGCCCTGCGCGGCATCGTGGCGGACCTCAACA
>ERZ650304.572-NODE-572-length-18343-cov-37.613626_pt1 | contig 18343 bp, 11 predicted proteins | sample MGYA00376240_ERZ650304 | MGnify/ENA primary metagenome ERZ650304 (study PRJEB26733, sample SAMN07839271) | wastewater metagenome | biome: small river; feature: stream; material: water | place: USA: North Carolina | collected 2016-03-01 ...
GGCAAAGACTTCCTTCTCAAACCGCTCCATGTCCTGCTCATTTTCCGGCTCACCGTGTTTGGCGATGTAGTCGTTGAGCTTTTGCGTGGAGAAGGCAACAAACTTCGCTGTCTCTCGTGGATTGAGTGTTTCTGCGTAGTTCTGCGCAAGTGTGCCCATGCGAGAGACAAATGTTTTCTTCAGCATCTCCTTGGTGATGTTGACGCTGTCGAACTTGGCCAGTTCAGCTTGCTTGGCCTTTTCTGCCTTGACGCTGCCAGACCAATCGCGCGAGGTGACGTTCTCAAACGCTTCGGATGCGGTTGCTTTGGCACCCTCGTACGCTTTGCCAGCCACATCCTTGGCTTGCTGGGTTTTCTCACTCACCACCCCAGCGACCTTTTGGTATGTTTCGTTGGCTTGGATGGCGTCTGTGAGTGGCTTGGCTTTACCCTGGATGTACTCAGTGGCTTTGCCGCCTTTTTCTTTGAGCGTACCCACCAGCTCTTTGACATCGGCTGCTAACTCGTCAGCAGACTCCTGCCCCACGACGCCGATGTACTGTTCCTTGATGGCAGAGCCTGCCTTACTCAATTGCTCTTTAGCGAACGCTTTGGCTGCTTGCGGAGACTTCACCAGTTCGGCTGCCTTGGCGCCAACTTGTTTGGCCTTTTCTTTGGCGACCTCGATGTCTGCATCCATGTCTGGATAGACTTCGGCGATCAACTCTTTTGTACCTTGCTTGACGCTGGTGCCGAGTTGAGCAATCTCTTTCCTTGCATCGTCGATCAATCTGGCATCCGCTGGCTTCAACGCCATCAAGCCTTTCTGATATAGAACACCGGGCGCGTAATCTTCCGCTTTTTCTTTGAGGGTGGTTTTCGCTTCTTCGAGTTTGGCTGAGACCGTGGCTTTCATGCCAGCCGCCGTTTCCGAATTAGCGGCAAGCTTGCCTTGCTCAACGAGATTGTTCACCATGGACACGCTGCCCTTGGCGGCGTCACCCATCACACCCATCACATCACCGGAAGCGATGCGCTTCAAACCAGAAGTGATGTTGGAGACAAAGCTTTTCTTCTTTGGCGGCTGGCCTTCTTGTGTCGACTGCTCTTGCGACTCGGCTTGCGCGGGATCAACGTCCTTTTCTCGGGTAATGTCTTCCACCCCATCGCGAATCAGATCGATGACCTGCCTGACTTTACCACCTGGCTTGACATCACTGTTGGCAACACTGTCTTCAGGCACCTGCACCGACAGACGGCCTGTTTCGTCTCTGGCGAGCGGCAGCTTGCCCGCTTTCTCTCCGTCTGGTGTAACGGCTTGAACACCACCACCAGAAGCAGGCATCACCGCCTCTTTACCTGCTTCACCCAACAAGCCGATTTGCTTGAGGCCGTCCTTGACGAAGGTGAAGAGTTTTTCGTTGTTGAAGACTTTGCCAGAAAGATCGCTGACGCCTTCAAGCACACCGCCCTTCGCGAATGGGACTGGGTCCATGCGGCCACCACCCAAGTTCGGAGGACCACTTCGCCGATTACTGTCAACAGGTGGTACTTCTCTCGGTGGGGGCTGCTTCTTCTTTTTCTTCTCTTGAACTGGGTCCGCCATGCTTCTCAAGTAGTAGTCCAGTGTGCCGTGGCTGCTGGAGTTACCTTCCTTGGTGACGAAACCAAGCTCTTTGAGTTCATTGGTTTGACCGAGATCAACATGCTTGACGGTGTCGGGTCGATTGTTCTTCAACCCTTCGGCAACGGCGTTGTAGGCGAGTTCGAACTTCTTGAGTTCTTCATCATCACCGGCAACCTTGTTGAGATACTCACCCATGAACTCCACGGCCTTGCTGCGGTCAGCGCCTTTGTAGAGTTTCGGGTCGGTCAGATTTTCTGGCGTGGCTTCTTTCATGTCAGCGCTGGCTCTGGCCACGCCTTCACGGATGGAGGTCTGCACGCCTGGGGCAAGTTTGTTCACCCCCATCAATGCCATCAGTTTGCTGAGCTTCTCATCGAAAGCTTTGACCGCCACTTCTGGCGCCATCTTTTCGGTGAGATTCTTCTTCAGTTCTGCACGGGTAACGAAGTCGCCTCGGTCGTAATCGTAGACCAGGCGGTCTTCTTCTTGATTGTTCCCTTCAGCTTGACCTTTGCGGATCAAGACCAACTCGTTGAGCATGCGAGACATGTAGCCTGGCATGATTTCGTTGATGGTCTTGAAGGTGATGTCGTGCGGCATCGTGAGTGTGTTGGCGGTCTTCACCCCAACATCTTGCTCTGTGGCAGACTTGCCAAATGCACGCGCACCGAATTTCTTCAAGAAACTGACAATCGAGCCATCATCCGCTTCTCTGGACCACGCTCGCTGAGTGTCTGCGATTTTTCTGGGTGCATTGCGAACAAACTTGGAGAGCTTACCGCCGTACTTGACGACGGTTTCATTCTTACCAAGTTTGTCGGTGTAACCCTTTTCCTTCATCCACTCGTACAGGCGGTTGGTGGCTTCTTCGCCAACCGCACCACCAGCGAGCGCGCCGGCCATTTCTTCCTTGCCAGGACCGATGTCGCCACCACCGCCGCCCAACTCCAGCAAACCACCGATTTGGCTCAGACCGTCTTTGGCCTCTCTGGCAAACTTGCTGACTTCAGCAACGATGTTTTTGCTGAGGTTGCCCATGCCTCGCTCAAGGTACTCGGCCGTGTTGCCAAACAACCCCTGCCCGATGGCGTCTGCGAAACGTCGTTTTTGATACTCTGCCAAGAACTCCTTGTTTTGTTGCTTGACAAAGTCAGGCAGTGCGGTGTTCTTGGTGATGGCGGGGAGATTGTCAGCCTGTAATTGTGCGGCCAACTCTGACGCCTTCAAGATGTCTTGCAGTGCGAAGAGTTGCCGGTAACTCAGCTCCAGATCTTTCTTCTGGTACTCGACGTTGACCGTGCGCAGGTACTGGTCGATTCTGGAGAGTGACTGGTCTTGTTTGCTGGCCAGCCCGATACTTTGCTTGTGGCGCTCTTGATCAATCGCCTCACCCACCGCTTCCCTGGTTTGATCTTCCTTGCGCATGCCCTCGGCTTGGGCCATCTGCGCGTTGAAAATCGCACCGATTTGGGAGCTGATCGCGCCCTCCCGTATTTCAGCAATTTCCTGCGTGGCGCTTTTCTTGTCAGCAACATCCTCGCTCCACTCCTTGAGTGTATCTGCGGCAAAGCCTGGCAGGTACTTGGAGTCAGTAGGGATGGCTTTCAGAATGGTTTTCTTGAACTCCTTGACCGCTGGCTTGACGGCTTTAATGGAATCGTCGTAGGTCTTGCCTGCGGTTTCCGCAACCTTGTCAGCCAGGTCATAGGTCTTGCCATAACCTTCTGGCAACGTGTCCTTGAGTTTTTCTCCGATGAGTTGCTCATCGAACGCGCCGCTGATAACACCGCTGACGGCAGCAGAAGCCACCTTGGTCATCGGGTGACGATCATCCGGCGGATCGTTGAAGTCTAACTCGAAGTCTTCCATGTCGAGGTCACTGTCCATCGAAAACTCATTGTCGATGGATTCGTTGACTTCTTTTCCTTTATTACCAAACATTATTCATCCCCTCAAAGATTAAAAACAGTTGCGCATTGATGCGGTTCATGGGATGGCTGGCATCTAAACGCAGCCCCGTTTGGAATTAAATGATCAACAATTGGTAGACAAAGATGTCTGAATTGGAATTTTACTGTGATTAAACCAACAACCCCTTTCAACATCAGTTTTCTCATTCTCGATGAGAAGGTGAAGAAAAACGTACGTCCCGTGACATCGTTGGATATTTACGATGGGGCAACGAACAACTTTCATCCAGATGGCCTTTACTCCACACAAACCTTCGGTGTGGTGGGCACACCGCAGCGGATGGAGCGGTTTTCCTGGATTGATACCAAACTGAAAATACTGCACCCTGTGGTATTTTTCGCGCTTTGTTCCGTCAAAGCGTTTTACTCGGAGATCATCTCTGGAAAAGTTTATGCCCGTTTCGATGAAGGTGTGCATGACTTTGTGAAAACAGAGCCAGATGAGGGTGATACGGGCTACGCATTCTTCCTGAAACATTGGGGGAAGATTCGATTCGTCGAAGGCCCATCCGCCAAGCGGCAAGAAAACATCCAACTCATCGAGAGAAAAAAAGACATCGCGCTCTTAGACACGGTCTATGTGCTCCCGGCTGGCTACCGCGACATCATGATCGACGAGAATGGGCGCGAGAGTTCAGACGAGATCAACAAGCTCTACTACAAGCTGATCGCCATCTCCAACACGATCAATTTGGCCGCTGCTGCTGGGTCGGAAGAGATGTTCAACCAGCAGCGCATGTCAATGCAGAACGCGGTGTGTGAAATCTACACCACGGTGTTGTCGATCATCAAGGGCAAGAACAACCTATTCATGGGCAAGTTCATGGGGAGAAACGTTTTTGGATCGACCAGAAACGTGCTCACCGCCATGCCACTCACCACGAGACATTTGGAGCAAGGCGGTGCGCCCGACATCAACACCACCAGCGTGGGTATTTACCAATACATCAACGCCACACAGCACGAATCAATCTATCAACTGCGCACGGGGTTTCTCTCACAGGTCTTCATTGCTCCTGGTGCTCCAGCCATTCTCACCAACAAGAAAACGTTGCGAAGCGAGCGGGTGAGCATTTCACCGAAAACGTTTGATCGGTGGATGACGGTGGCGGGGTTGAAAAAAGTGCTCTCGATGTTCGAAGAGCAATCTGTTCGCTGGCGACCCATTGACATCGAGGGTTACTACGTCGGCCTCATTTACCGTGGACCGGACGGAACGTACAAGTTCATCAATGGCATTGAGGAGCTTCCTGAGAACAGAAAGAAAGAAGATTGTTTACCCATCACGTTGGTGGAGCTGTTCTACGCGTCGATCGTGATGAAGTCGAGGGAGTATTTTGCACACGTAACGCGTTACCCGATCGGCTCAAATCGTTCGACCTATCCCAGTAAAATCAAACTCATTCCCACGGTGAAGAAAGAAGCCCGTGTGGAGTTGGGGGATGATTGGGTACCCAAGAACGCAGATCAAATCCTGTACGAGTTTCCCGTGCGGGATTCCAGTACGTTCAACACGATGGCGCCTCATCCATGTCGCCACGAAAAGCTCAATGCTGACCACGACGGTGACACTGGCTCGTTCATCGTTACCACGAGTCGAGAGTCGATTCAAGAGTGCAACACCATCATGAGAAAACGTGAATTTTATTTGGACGTTGGCGGTGGCTTCGTGGCCAATCTCTCCAACGATACTGTCGGATACGTTAACCGCGCCCTCACCGGAGGCTAATAAAAATGAACAGTTTACTTAATGCAGTTGTCGTGTACAGAAAACACGGCATTCGTTTCGGCACTGATCTTCTCAATCCCGTCAAACGGCCCGTCAGTGAGTTCACTCTCCCGGCCAGCTCGGTTTATCACCACATCGAGTACGACGGCATCTCTATCGGCCCGATGGCCGCCCACCTGGCGTTCCAAGGCCAGATCAAGGCCGTGTCGGTGATTTGTGTCTCTGAGTTGGTGGGCAATGAGGGGGCGCCAAAGAAACAAAGCATCTCTCTCGCCGCGTTAGAAAAAGAGTTGGTGGCCAAAAACCGGCGACTGCGCATCACGCGCAACATCGCTGGTGTGATGGGTGACGCGAACACCTTGATCGCCGTCAACTATAACCCGTTGTTCCAGTTCTGGAAATACACCCGTGCCCAGTACAGTGAGATTTTCAAATGGAGAAATGCATTCTCCACGGTGATGAATCAACTGGTGAGTATGCTGGAGAGCAGTGATCGTAACCACTACCTCTTTGCCAGCCCACCTCCTGTGTTGCCCAGTATCCCACAACTCAACGCGAATTGTGAGACGATCGCCAACAACACGCTCTCGCTGTTCAACAAACCACAAACGCAATTGCTTTTAGAGCTGTGGAAGTGGCTCAGCCAGGAACACCATGAAAACAGCAAGTTCGCCAAGATCAAGGTGAGCAAGCTTCACTTGGTGAACATCGTCTACATCGAAGGCGGTCAGTTCATCATCTTGAACTTAGGGCACTTGAATTCATTCAGGAAGACAGAGGCGCAAGAGCTGGTGCCTGGTGATCCGCAGGCGCCCATGCTCAAACCCAACTCACCGATCGATCCGTTCGGTTTGCAAAAACGCTTTCTGATGTTTCAAATGAAACTCAGTGAGGTCGTTGTTGCAGAAGAGACAAACAGTGTTGCCACGACGGTCGAGGGTGATGACCCCGAAGTAACGGCAAAAAAAGAGGATGACCTTCCTGGGGAATCCATCGAGCTGAAAAGCATCGAGGACATCAACTCCAGAGAAGGTCAGGCACTCACACAGAAAGAAATCGACGCTATCCGCGCTGAAGAAGATCGGATCATCGACGAGACGCTGCTGCAGCTTGAAGACATCTCCATGCGCAGAAGCTTGGACGCTGACGGTGACGCCATCATCACCACGAGTGAGATCAAAAACGCCAAAACGCTGGCGTTGGATGAAGCCATCGAGGTGGCGTGTGCCAAGCTCGAAGCCAGTGGCTCGCTGAGTGCTGCGCAGTACAAAATGTTCAAAAAGGCGGGCGACAACTACAAAACCATGCCCAATCCGTTTGGGCCAGGTAAGCTGGTGGATGCGCTCAGGGTTGAGCCCCACGAGATGATGATCACCAAGAAAGCGCTGCCTGACGCTATCACTGTACACGACAAATCGATGCTTGCCGATACGCTGGGTGAGTTCGATGAGAAGTACATCGAGAAAGTGTTGCCCAAGCACATGGCCATGATGGGCAGCAGTATCCAGCGAGCCGGGTACTGCTTGACGGAATTCACCAGCGAAGCCAAGGGCGACGTGATGGGGGAGTTCTACGACATCAAGATCAGCATGCTTCCGGTGGAAGGCAGCGCATCCACCGTGCACATGAAGGTGCCTTTCGTCAGCAAAGATGGGGTGATGCGGGCCAACGACATCAACTACCGGCTGAAGAAACTCCGGGTGGACATCCCAATCCGCAAGGTTGCGCCAGACCGAATCGCACTCACGACGTACTACGGCAAGTCGTTTGTCTACCGAGGCAGAAAGAAGTCAAACGACTACGGGCACTGGTTGCGAACGAAGATCATGTCGAAAGGATTGGATGCCGCGGACAAAGACATCACGGGGTTCTTGCCAACGCCGGGGTTTGATCCATACTTTCCCGCACCGAAAGCCTTCACAGACATCTCGCTCGGTTTCCGTGAACTGACGGTGAAGGGGTTCACGTGTTTGTTCGATCACGTTCAAGCCAAGAAGCTTTTCGGCGAAGCTTTCTACGATGAGCAACGAAAACTCGGACTCATCGTTCTTGGCAAACGAGGCGATGAATGGCTTTTGATGGACAAGTTTGGCGCTCTCTCCATCAGGAACAAAGACGGACAAGAAGTACAGATCGGATCAACTGAAGAATTCATGGGCATCAGCGCAATCAACGCGCCTGTGGATTTTGCCGAGGTGGGCATCCTTGGCAAGGATGTGCCAGTGGGCATCTTGCTGGCGTACTTCATGGGTTTCAACAACCTCCTGAAGTCTCTCGGGGTCACACCTCGACGGGTGGAAGCGGGCAAGCGACTCAACCTGGGAGACCGGGAGTACGCCATCCAGTTTTTGGATGAAACGCTCGTCTTTGACCGCAATGACAAGCTTGCTAGCATGGTCATCGGCGGCTTCAACGAGTATTACAAGACTTGCCGCAAATACAGCGTTTACAACTTTGACAAAGAAGCGGTTTACCACAACGTTTTCGAAAACAACGGATTGTCTACGCGGTACTTGCGTGAGTTGAGTCTGCTTGACAAGATGTTCGTGGACCCGATCACACAAGGGTTGCTGGAAGAAATGGGTGAGCCCACCAGCTATCAAGGTCTGCTGATCCGTTCTTGCGAGCTAATGCTCCACGATCAGCACAAGAACCAGCTTGACCTGAGCGAGCAACGTCTGCGCGGTTACGAGCGAATTGCGGGCGCTGTCTACACGGAGTTGATCAAGTCCATCCGTCAACACCAAGGTACCACGGGGAAAGCTACGAAGAAGCTCGTGATGAACCCATACGCTGTTTGGAAGAGAATCTTCGAAGATCCTTCCAAGGAGCAAATCAACGAGATCAACCCCATCCAAGAGCTGCGGCACAAAGAAGCCATCACGTTCTCTGGCGAAGGCGGTCGCAGTAAAGAGTCAATGAACAAAGAAAGCCGCGCCTATACCGATGCCGACATGGGGGTGATTTCCGAGAACACTTCTGACTCTTCCGACGTGGGCATCAACACATACACATCGGCCGCGCCCAACATCACCACGACGTCTGGGATGACCAATCGGCTGGATGTGGCCAGGGACGGGGTGAGTGCCATGCTCTCCACCTCTGCGTTGTTGTCGCCAATATCAGACAAGGATGACCCTAAGCGGATCAACTTCATCGGTATTCAGAAAGCACACTTGGTGCCGTGTGAAAACTACCACGCGCCACTGGTCTCAACGGGATACGAGTCTGTAATTGGCCATCGCAACAGCGCGATGTTCTGCCACACCGCAAAGAGTCCTGGCGTGGTGTCTGAGCTGAGTGCGTTCCACATTGCTGTGGAATATGCTGACAAGAGTGTGGACAAGGTCGCCATCGGCAGGACGTTCGGCAAGTCAGCAGGACTCACCATTCCGCACGACATCACCACCGACTTGAAGTTGGGGCAGAAAGTTTCCGTGGGGGACGCGATTGCTTACCACACAGGCTTCTTCGAAAACGACTGGTTGAATCCCGGTAGAGTGGTGTTCAAATCCCACCTTTCGGTCAGAACGGTGCTCTGGGAAGCGGACACGACATTTGAAGATGCATCGGTGATTTCCACCGAAATCTCCAAGAAGATCGAAACCAAATCCACCAAGGTCAAGGACATCACCGTCAACTTCGATGATGATATTTCTGGATTGGTGAGTGTGGGTCAAAACGTCGACTACGACAGTGTGTTGTGCTTCATCTTGGACAAGGTTTCGGCTGACTCTGGGGTGTTCACAGAAAAAACACTGCAGACGTTGAAGATGGTGGATACCCAAACACCGAAGGCTGGTGTTTCTGGCGTGATCGACAAGATCGAGGTCTACTACCACGGCATCAAAGACGACTTGAGCACTTCGCTCAAGACCATCGTCGACAAGGCCGACAAGTTACAAAAAGAGAAAGCTGTTCGCCTGGGCAAGCCCGTCTACACGGGTCAAGTCGATGGTTCGCTGCGGATTCAGGGTGAGCCTCTCGCTTTGAATAAAGCATGCATTCGCATCTACATCACTTCGGTGGTGGAAACAGGTGGTGGTGACAAGGGCGTGTTTTGCAACCAGCTCAAGAGCGTTTTCTCTGACGTGTCGGAAGACCCGTATCACACAGAGGACGGTCGGGTGGTGGATGCGATTTTCGGTGGGAAATCAGTTCACAACCGGATCGTGAATTCACCGTTGGAAATAGCCGTGGCGGCCACAGTGCTCGTCGCGTTGGCGGAAGTGGTGGTGGAAGACTACTTCGTCTGACAAGTGTAGTTAAAAATGCTGCACAAAAGCAGGGGGTGATTCCCCTGCTTTTTATGCTCTATTGTCAATTCTTTGATCTGGTGTCGTGAGGAACACCTCTTGACATTCCCTTTCCTCTGTCACTTATTTTTCCCACAGGAGTCGGCTGTGCCCGAAAATCAAATCGAAAAAACCATTGTGGTGTTTGCAAACGCCGCAAGCTTGGTGTCTGCCATCATGAGTGAAGTTGCTGGACACGAGGTGGGTGAAACCATCGGCGGCAGCATCGCTTCGCGCGAAATGTTCGACAACTTCTTCGCCAGCCATGCGGCACGCCGCTTGCCGCAGATGCAACCCGATCTGAACAACCACTGACGCCACCAAGCAGGAGTAAAAAGAAAATGCTTTACAAATCTCAAGTCAATCCGGGCGTGGCGTTTGCCTCACAACTTCACGCACGTGGATTTCGCATGGTGGCCCAGCCTGGCACGCCGTTGTTCGATCTGGTCAGCACGTACATGATCTCGCAAGAAGACGTGATCAAGAGTTCCAGCGAAGGCTACAAGCCCGACCCGAATTTCATCACATCGAGCGCGAACGCGATGGACGGCCATCTCACTGGTATCGAAGTTCCTCACACCACCAAGCTCGACGCGCTCGCCGTTGACATCGCGGTGGCGGTGCGTGGACACCTGCAATTCGTCAAGACGGTGGCGGTGCCGGTGATGCGTGAGATCGCGGAGACCTACCAAGCCAGCGCGGAACGTTACAAGTACGACGTCGGCACCCAGGAGATCATTCAGTACGACGTTCCCCTGCCGATGAAAGACTACTCGATGGTGGAGCTGGTGGAGAAGTTCGCCGCCGCTCCCAGCACGTCTCCGGTACCCTACATCGAGCGGCCGATGTCGTCCAATGAGTTTGTCGAGTATTGCTTGGCAGGGGTGCCGGGCATGGAAGACACCATTCGACAATGGCTGGCGATCAAGGGGGATGCATTCATCAGCATGGTGATGAACGCCTGCTTCAGCAGCACCCCCGATGAGCCGTCGAACTTCGAAGACCTGCGCTTGGGCATGGACGGCTTCGATGTGTCGTGTTTGGTGTTCCTGGCAACGATGGGTCTGTATGACAACCCGCCAGAAGGCGTGCGCATGTCGTTGTCTTCGTACAACACTCAAGTCCATTCGATGCGGTGTCGTGCAGCCGATCGTCTGCGCTACCTCTGCGAGGAAGCTCTGGCGTTCAGCGAAACGAAAACGTTGATCATCTCCTCCGGTCGCGACTACGTGCGGGTGTTCTCCGAAACACACAAGGAGTTCATCGAAGGTGGTGGCACGAACGAGACCATCATGGCGGCTTGCCGTTTGCGGATGCGTCCGACAACGTTGAGCGAGATTGCCAACTCGCTAGATCAGATCCAAGCCGAACAGCGTCGCTTCCAGGTGATCGAGCTTGCGGCGATGGAGAACCGTCGGTTTGCGGTGCTGAAGGATCTGCTCATGGACACCGCGCTCAAGGTGGTGTCGGGTCGCTTCAACCTCGTGTACCCGAACTGCAACTGTGAAGGGGTGAATCCTTCGTTGCCGGAGTTCATGCTTTTCAAAGAAAAGCTGGTCGAGTATGTGCGGTTCACACCGAGTGAGCGCATCACCAACGTTTGGACGGCAGCCAACGACATCGTCACGATGTGCATCTTCCCTCACGTTTCGTGTGTGGGCACAGTGATCAACGAGATGGAGCACGCCAAGAAGATCAACCCCAACATCTCGGTGGATGAAGCGGCTCTTCTGGCGACGTACGTCTACGTGTTCGATTACGTGATGGACCAAATCAGCGTGCTGCCGGTGGACGTTACGACTCGGCTGTGACGTGAATCTACTTAGTCAGGAGATAAAATGGATGTGAAATCTTTACTGCGAGATCCGAAAGCCGTACAAGCGGATCTCACGACGTTGTCGGACAAACGCGTGGTGACGAAAAAAGGATGCACCATCTGCATCCCAACCCGGTTCATCGACCGGGGTATTGCCACCATTGGGGTGAACAACTCCACGCTCGGCATACTGGCCATCATCACACCAGACGGAAAGTACAGTGTGATGCGTGTGCCCTCACGCTTGAACATCGACCCCACATCGGTGTCTCGTGTGATGATCGACAACACGGATTACACCCTGTTTCATTTTGCTCCTGGCTCGGTGGTGTTCAAGTCGACCATGTGCGTCAAGGAAGACACCTTGACGTACTACATCTTCGATGAGTTCTTCATGAAGGGCAACATCCCTTGGTACATCAGCTACGATGACTTGGGCAAGGTGTTTTCCACATCGGAGAAATATGCTGGCACCACCGTGGCTGCCAACCGGGTGGCCATTGAGTTGTGTGTGGCCCACATGGCCAGAGTCAAGGGCGACCCCACAAAGTTTTATCGCCACACTTTGGCTGGTAAGCCGACGCTGAAAGGGGACTTGTTCTTCATCGGTTTGAACGACGTCTCTTACGCACCCAGCTCCACCATGTACAAGTTGGCGGGCAGTTACATGGACCAAGGCATGGTGAGTGCGTTCAACACCACCAGCACCAACATCGACCGCATCGAAGCCATTGTGCGGTCTTGAAGCGACAAAATGTCGCGCACGTAAAAGCCGGGTTATATAGTGACCCGGTTTTTATGACGGGATATTCTTTGTTTGCATTCAAGGGGTTTTGATTATGGCTGATCGTGTTTACTTCACCTGCACTGCGTTGCCGGTGAACAAAAAAGGAATCATCACACCTGATTCGGATGGTTATTACGAAGTCATCATCGGTGCGCTCGATGCGTACTCCAGCGCGGGTGACTTCTATCTGCGCCGTGGGTCGGAGCAGCTCTTTCAGGAATCGTCTTCTTTCCAACGCAAGATCAGAGAAGGTGTGCTCTTCGGAGAAAACGGGCATCCCGAGCCTTTACCTGGTCAGAAGTTCGACAGCTACGCTGCGCGTGCAGCCATCGTGCTGGAGAAAAATACCAGTCACCACTTCAAAAAGATCTGGTTGGACTACAACCGACAGTTTGATGAAAATGGCCAACCGATTATTTTGATCGTTGCGTTGGTCAAGCCCGCCGGTGAGAAGGGTTACGTGGTGGATGATTCTTTGAAGAATCCCAACATCAATACCTGCTTCAGCATCCGTTCGTTCACGGAAGACCAAGACGTGCGCGGCGTGCGGCATCGCGTGCTCACCGACATCATCACGTTCGATCACGTCAACGAAAGCGGCATGCGCTCAGCACGCAAGTACAGCAGCGCTGCACTGGAATCGTTGGTGGACATTCCTTTCTCAAGAGAGCAGGTGATTCACCAAACGAACCCCGGTGTGTTGGGTTATGCCACAGAAGCATCCAACAATTTCTACATGGAACTCGCTCGCAAAAAAGGCTGGGTGGGCAGCGGCAACATGCCACTGGCGGTGGGCTGGCAATAAAAATACACATTGTGTACAGGTGGGTGCGCTTACTTGGGTATGCAATCGTTATGCAAAAAGGCTGGGGTCACACCCAGCCTTTTTTGACGTCATTTTTATGGCATATTGAAAAGGCTGGTTCATGACTTGAACCAACCACCATCCGGAGATACACACATGTCGACACCTGAAACGAACAAACAAACCACACTGGCGTCAACGGAAGAGGCGATGGCGCCCGTAAATAAGTCTTGGCCACAATCTGTGCTTCAAGCGGCCAGGCGAGCAATGGTGTTGAAATCACTTGGTGTTACCTTGCGCAACCTGGAAAAACCACTGCCCACCGAAAGCATTTGTTTGGCTGTCAATATTTGTGGCGCGTTCAACAGACTGGGAAATAAAATCGTCGAAGACGTCAGACGTTGTCGTAATCACGTTGACTCACTCGGGGACAATCGACAATATGAAAAACGTTTGATTGCCAATCGCATTGGCGCCATTGCAGCCACGATAAAATCGGCAGCTTTTCTTTTCGATGCCGTTGACTGTAAGTTTTTTCGAACGACAGAATACGAAGCCGTCAATGATTTCTACAACGTCGTGCAGTATGCCGAGGAAGAGATGAGGGGTGCCAACCTGGTTGCAGGCATGGACGAAACGTCCTTTGATGTCCCGCACGTTGGTATGGTGAAGAACATGTTGGTTTATTTGAGGGAACACTACCAAACGTACACAAGTGAGAAAAATGCTGTTGTTTCAAAGCAACAGTGGATTGACATGGTGGGTGCCAAAGGAGAAGCAAAAATAACAAACGGCAGCAAGATGTAATCGGTGTGTGTCGTGGTTAAAAATAAATGGTTGGCAAACACCAACCATTTATGCCGTCAATGCAAAAAACCACAATCACTCATTATCGGATTGAGTCGAATTCACAACCCAACCCGCTGGAGAAAACCATGAGCAACGTCCGCATTGTTTCGAAAAGAATTTCCAAGACCAGTGACGAGTGCGATTACGGCAAAACGAGTGACAGTTTCTTCAACGAACTCGCCAACGAATCAGATAAACCAAGGAATGCACGCGCCATTTGGGCGCTGCTGAGAGCGACCGGGTTTTTGCAAGAAATGTTACACTCGCGTTTATTATCGGGCATGACCACATCTGGCGTGACGTTGAAAAACATCACCAACATCATTCGTCTGTTGATGGTGTTGCCGAAAAATGAGTTTTCTTCGATCAAAGTCGCTGCATTGCGCGAGGAAAACGTTGGTGGTTTCGTGATTACCCTGAAACAGAATGCTGGCGTGCTATGCTTAACCCAAAGGACACAACGGGTGTTGATGGCGATTGGTTCGCATTGCGCAAAGCTGCCCGTGCAGTACCAACCGCACATCTCGTACATCCGCACAACGCCAGATGCGTGTAGTAAAGTTCGGCTTTACATTCCGATGCACCCCGTGGAGTGGTTCAGCGAAAAAGACATCCTGGGTCGACCCCATAACGCTTACGACGTCAACATCTTGCGGCCAATTCCGGACACGCGCAGCAGGCTCGACGGACAGGTCACGGTGAGGTTAGCTGATCTGTGTGGTTGTTTGGACAACGTCGGCGACATATTGAACGCGATAACTGTCAGTGGTTTTAATACATTTTTCGCAGATGCCAAACTGCTGATGTCCGATGAGTTCTTTCCAGAATACTTAAGAGTACACCTCGGTGTGGCTGGTTTGAAACGTCTTTTTGAAACGGTTCGCATGAATGTGTTGTCGCCTGAGCGGCTTTATACCAACCTCACGTTCAGGCTCTCGATCTTTCACAAGGAGAATGGTGAAGACGAATTCGTTGTCAGTGTGTTTCCATCAGGGCGAATAAGTGCCACTGGGTCAGTCATTGTCGACACTGGTGTGTCAACTTCAACTTTTGAAAGCGAGTACGAAAAATTCTGTCAGAATTACAACCTAGAACCAACCGCCCCTTGGCTGTGTTTTTATCATACAGCCATCATCCATAACCCCAAACAAGATGAGTTAATCATGGATACGAAACAAACCAAAGTCAAACCTGTGATCACTTACAACGACGAATGCAGTCTTTACCGTCGTTTCCAGAGCAAGCTCATGGCCGGTATCACTACCGACGACGGGCTCACGAAGGCATTTTACGATGCCTTCGATGGATGCGGACTCGTTGTTACCTTCGCCCCTGCTGTCAGCGTGGGTGGAGGCATCAAGAGCAATCAGCGCACACTGTGCGTGACGTTTACCTTGAGTGTGTGCAGCACCACTCTCAACACGTTGGAATCCATCACTGGAAAAGCGATCGATTTCTTCATTGGAAAAACCAGGGCTGCTGGCGAGAGAACAAAAACGAAGATCAAGAACAATGCCAGTGCCTTGGCTTATTTCAACTTAGGGGGTGGGTACACCTGCTGTGAGTTAGTGGGAAAGAGCGGGTCGTCGACTGTTTTTGATGTAGGGTACAACCTCAGAAGCGCGAGTGAGCATTTTGCAAGGGGTATGGATGTCGACATCGTGGTGTCGGTTTACTACCGCGAGTGGCGCGTGGGCAGTGATGATGGTGCACAGAAAGAGTTTGAGAAAATGGTGCATGAAAGATTAGGTGATGGTGCGTGGGTCGCTCGCGCCAACATCGCTTTATTTGGCCTGCACAAAAAGGACGTCCACGAGTTAGCGGGTCGACTCGCAGCCAGGTGTGCACAAGCGTCGGCGTCCTTGTCGGAGCTGTTTCCGCATACGTGCTTCAAAACCACCGACGTGCAAAACATCACCGGCGGGATCACCATCAGTTCGGACGGATCTATTCGGAACGGCCCTGCGATGCTGGTGGGCGGTATGGAGCAGTACGCACAGTACCTGAAAAAGATGGGCACGATTTGATTTTCAGAAGAAGGGGGTTGTCACCCCCTTCTTTTTCTTGCTCATTTTTAACCAACGACTTCATTAATTGCCAGAGACTAGCCACAGTAAAAAACGAGATGTCGTACAATTTGTTCAGGCCACTTGGAGAACACCGAGTGGAAATCATTCATCCGGTCTCCACGATTGTGGACATGCGGTGCATAAAAGCGATTTTGTTATATCCCACTCTCACGGATGGTGGTGCGTGGTACAACAAAATCAAATTGGTGTATGATCCGGAAAACAACCCTGGCAATGACAGTGACGTTACCTTCATTGCCGACGCCGCTCAAACGGAATTTGTTATCCCGAAACTTTCTGCCATGATGGTCAAAACCTGAACCATTGCAGAAATAAAGACTCACTTATTATTAAGTTGGACCTCAAGGAACCACCCATGTCTGTTGTTGAACTCAAAGGTACTTTCTACAGCGTGCACAAGCTTTATGCCAAGGCTGCACAAACCCCTGACACGGTCGCTGAGAAGGAAATCGTTTACTACCCCAATAGCAAAGAACATGCGATCCACGCTCGTGGTCGCAACATCGCCATCATGCAAGGTGGCAAGCTCCACCTCGTTGTTGGCGACGCTGAAGTGGTGAAGCAGACCAAGCGTTTGCTCATCGTTTCTTCCATCGCAGCCAAGAGCTGCATCATCTAAGGAGAGCCTCATGGCCAAGAAAAATACCCCCGTGAATGAAGAAGTCGCTGCGCCTGATCTGACCATCATCGACGAGCCGCCGAAGAAGTCCAAGAAGAACTCACCGCCGCTCGGCGAGGTTCTCCGCCAGTTCATCACCATCGACGACGGCGAGCCCGCCGTTGATCCCGACTTCTACTTCGCCGGTTTGAACGAAGGTGGCGCCGCCGCACTGCGTGACGCGGTGGACATGGTCAACAGCCACAACGATCGCATCCTGCCCGCAATGGCGGTGGAGGTGTCCCGCGTGTTGTTGGATTCGATGTCTGCCGATCTGGACGACGGCGCCCGCGTCGCTGAGGAGGTCCAGGTCAACTTCTACGGTGGCCAGATCCTCAAGGTGGGTCTGGTGGGCTCGTCGCCCGCCAGCGAAGACGACAAGCCCGTGATGGACGCCATCTTCGGCTACGGTCGCAAGACTGCGGAAGGCGTCTGGGAGAAGGCGCAGTCCCAAGTCAACGACTACTGGTCCAAGTTGTTGGCCGACAAGAACTGATTCAACCACGTCCGCACAGAACACCAGCGGTAGGGGAATTCCCCTACCTTTTTTATCCAGGAGAACACACATGGCCCTCGCTCAAACCACGAAGATCAAACTGCCGAAGAAGCCCGCAGACAAAAAGATCACGACTGCGGTGAAGCCGAATGTCGAGCAACCTGCAAAACGAACTCTGGCCGCTGACAAGAAGTTGGCGCCGGCAGACATCAAGCCGGCTGATGTTCCGAAGGCCAAACAAGTGGCCCGCGGGACGAAGATCGCGAATTCCAACCTGAGTGGGGCGGTCGCGAAAACAGATACCCCGCCAGCAAAGACGCCTCGCAAACAGAGGGCATCCTCCACCACCAAGATCACCCGTGGTGTTTCCGATGTCAGCGAACAGATTGTGCCGAACGACAGCAAGGATACGCGAGCGGAAAACGAGCACCTGGCTTCCATCGAAGAGGCGCGGGCTTACTACTTGGATCTGCTGGGCGTCATGGCCAAGATGTTCAAGCCGATTGCGATTCCGGGTGAAGATATCGATTCCGAGACTGGCGTAATTCGAGAAGATTCCGCCACGGAGAAAATGAATCGGTTGGTGGTGAAGGTCCGCAGTCTTGTTTTCCATCAGATTCGCAAGTACATCGACGAAGGTTTGGAGATCTGTTCTCGCGGAAGCAGTTCGAAGACCCCCTCGCTAATGAGTGATTTGCTACTCAAAGTCGAAACTGCGCAAACTGTGTCTCACATCTTGACCCAGAATAATTTCTTCTCGTTTTCGTCACCCACGCCGTTACACCACGTTCGTGAAGAAAACATCCGTCTGCCGGGCTTTTCACAGGAGACACGGACCCTTTTTTCCGGCATTCGTGCTGTGCTCGTGGCGCGCACCGCCAGCGAAGGTGATTACTCGGTGTTGGCGAGAAATGTCGAGTCGCTCAAGCAAGCGCATCCAGCACTGACTGTGTGGATCGAGTACCGACTCAAGCGGGTGCTTGTGGGAAAACCCACGCGCGAAGAAGTGGCGATTGCTTTGATCGACACGCTGTTGTCCTTGGGCAACGTTAGCATCTGTTCCACGTCATCCGGCAAGTTTGAGGGGGATCGCGAGCGTATTTCTTATCTCGCTGTGTGGTGTGAAGTCGAAGATCCGGGTGTGATGCACTATGCGCGCTTGTCTTCGGACAATCAGACCACGTTTGCGCTCACCGGCCAGAAAAACGTCGAGCGCTTTACCCACAACGAACGCACCATG
>ERZ650304.574-NODE-574-length-18290-cov-6.669317_pt1 | contig 18290 bp, 20 predicted proteins | sample MGYA00376240_ERZ650304 | MGnify/ENA primary metagenome ERZ650304 (study PRJEB26733, sample SAMN07839271) | wastewater metagenome | biome: small river; feature: stream; material: water | place: USA: North Carolina | collected 2016-03-01 ...
GACCTGTCCCTGACCATGATGCACCACCTGTTTTTAAGTATGGTGGTATATATGAAGCATCACCACCTCCGCCTTCAGCTTTAATTTTTACATCAATTCTGTTTTGTAGTGCGTTTTCTGTAACATCCAATTCAACACCATCATCTTCAACAAAATTTAAGTTTGATTTCTTGCCAACATACGCGCCGTTTTTATAGATACTCATTTCAGGTGCATTAATAACAGATATAGAGCCGTTACTTAATTTGATTGCATCTATATCATAATTAATTCCTGAAGTATTTCCGATAACGCCAATGACAAGCTGATTAAAAACCGTTAAAGTTGATATTGACATTGGTATAACTACCAGTTGCCATGCATTTGTAATATTGTTTTTCAGACCAAATAAACTGAGCGGAACAATGCCGCTGTATTGTAAACCGTCCATGCTTAAACCTGCCACAATATTGCAGCCATTTGGAAGTGTTTGAGGTAAACGAACCCAAAAGCTTGCAGTTGTAAAATCGTTTATATTTAAAGCACCTGCATGCGCAAATCTTAAAACCGTGTTTTGATTTCGGCCAACATTACTGATAAATTTTGTTCCCTGTTTTGGAACTCCTGTTGCTTCAAAATCAGTAGAACCTATAATAGCTGTACCTGGTAAATTAAATGTGGAGGTTGTCCATTCATCATTATCTAAATAGACAGCTTCTTCTACAATCACTGGCTCTGTTGTCGTTGCCTTCACTACGACATACTGAATCAATAGTTGGTCCAATGGAATTGGCGGCACCAGTGCAGGGCTTGCAGCAACGCCTTCAATAATGCTTATCACACCAGATTCATCCACTACTATTGCATCTACTCTATCATTTGTAGGATCGCTTGCTGAAAGTGTTATTTGTGTAGCATCTGCCGTTTTATTTCCATTGAAATAGTAATTAATTGCTGTTACATCATAAGTTAATCCAGTACCACTCCAAACTGAACCGCCAGCAATTAAATACTTGCTTGATTGCATTGCGTTTGAAATAGCAGAAATTACCGGGTTGTTAGGATCTGTTACATCAATTGAAATATTTGCACCCGGAATGATTGATGAAATTACTGGAGCATAATTAAAACCAGTTTTGTCTGCCTTTAATGCAGGTACTTTTCCTACATCGGTTGTGCCTGCTGCAGGTGTAGGAAATAAATCCATTATCTTTTGCCAATTACTATCAACTTGTGTAGTTGATAGTGGCGTTGTTTGTCCTGATGCTGTTCGTTTAAATAAATCTAATAATCCCATTTTTATAAAATTTTAGTCTGAATAATTATTGTCCCAATAGCCGCATTCTACATACAACTGAGTGCATTCATCTGAAGAACCGCTACAATTAGTTAAGCCAAAGGTTAGCTTCTGATATGATGTACCGTTGCGCTCGAAGCTGATTATAGCATAACCACAATCAGGAGTGGAGGCTGTGCCATTTCTATTTAGAATAGCATCTAAAACCGCTTCATCAGCTGGCGTTTCCGGTTTCAATGTTATTTGAGGTACCGGACTATTTAAAACCGTTTCTACTACTGCTTTCATATAACACTCATCTTTAATTTTCTTGTTTTATTAGAGTTAGAGCCTTTGCAGCCACAATCTTCACACTCTTTCCATTTAGGAAATAAAGAAACTTTGTGGTCAAGGTAAATCTTACATTCTTGCCAGTAATTCATAGCATCTATTCTGCTTCTGTCGCGCACTTCTCTTTTTTCTGCACTGCTAATTGGCTGTGAAAACTCGTTAGTTTTCTGAACCATTCCGAATGGTGTGTCAGAAATATGACCACGCAAAATATACCTGGCATAAGCAAAGTAAACCAGCACAGATTTTATTCCTTTATACTCAATCTCGTTACCTTCAGCATCAACATAACTTTCTCCATGTATCAACTTTTGGTATGATGGTTGCTGAAAGTTTTTTAATAGATCATAATAGAACTCACGACACACAATTTCTTTTAAATCCAAATCCTGTGCTTCCTGAATGTATTGCTCAATCAGTTCAACATCTTTCCCTTTGGAAAGCTGCTTGTACTCTTTAAAATCATTCTTATTGATTAGTAGTCGTGCCATCAGCAATAAGATTTAATTGTTTGATATTCCAATCACTATTTGGATTGATTGGTAAAAAGTAGTGTGCAAATATTTTCTTAAAAACTCTTGAAATAACCGATCTTTCTTCAGCCGTTTGAGAATTGTAAAAAGCCTGAGCCATTTTGAAAGATTCACCAGAAGTATTACCTATTTTTCCTTCTACGAAATCAATTAAGACAGGCGGAATAGAATTAAAGCAGCGGCGTATATTATTTGAAACTGGGCTTTCCCAGTTGTTGAATAAATCGGTCTTAATGTCGCTATCTAATTGAGCGACTTCGATTTGTTTTTTCTTATCATCGCCAGAAAATTTTGTTTCCAAATGGATAATATCACCAGGACTGTCAAAGCCTTGTATATTCTTTAAATCTTTTTGGAATAATTTCCTATCATCATCATCTTCAAACTCTTCAGTAGTGACAATTTTTTTACCTACAAAACCTTTACTTGCAGTTCTGTTTTTGTAAAGAGAGAGTTTATACTCTGTGTCTGCGTCATCTTGTGCAGGATCTATTAGTGATAATGGATAAGTAGAGTTTTCAAGTTTAACAATTAAAACTTGACCGTTATATTTTTGAATGCCGCCTGCAGATTCTATTTGATATAATACTACTTCTTTAGTTGGGTTGAAAATGTCGAATACTTCAAATTCATCCTTTCTAAAAACTTTAGATTTTGAATAATCCCAATTGTCATATACAACTATTTTTCCTTTATAACCAGAACTGTCCGCTAATCCATAACGGCAATACTTGTAAGGCATCGGAGTGACAGATGTTATCTGACCAAGTAAGTTATAGTTGAAGTGTAAAGCGAATGCGTTGTGGTATGCGATAGAGTAGGCAATGTCCTTTAATACATCAGCTGGTGTCATTGCTCCGTCCTGATTTTTACCAATGTAAGTTTCTTCAGGAAAAGCAAAAGAAAATCCTGCGCCGATGATGAACTTAGCCATCGCTTTTGCGCAGGATTTTGCTGTGGTGGAGGAATTTATCAGGCGTTCCATGCGAGTAGGATAGGCATTATCATGCCCGTTGGTATGAATTTCATACCTTTTCTCAACACGTATGGTGTTGCGATCCTTTAACTCTACAAGCGCTGATTTCATTATTATTTACCCTTTGTTGCACCTTTGGTTGCCGTTTTGGTTTCTGTTGTCGCAGCTTCCGCTTGCTTTTCTTCTTCAGCAGGTATGACAGTTTCAGTATTTACTGTCAAATCTTTTTTTTCTTCACCGGTTGTAGTAACTGCCGTTTTGGTTTCTGTTGTCGCAGCTTCCGCTTGCTTTTCTTTGAAAGCTTCTACTTGTTCTTTCCAGTCTTCCGGAAACTTTGCAAATAATGTGATTCTGTTTTCGTTATTGGCCAGAAATTCCAATGCCAATTCATCCGTTAAAGTTGTAGGCGTAATAAATTTATTGCTACCGAATTTCATCGGTACAAGTGTTACACCTTTGTTGAACTCAAACGATGTGTTTTCTTTGTTTTCCATAATTGAAATGCCCTCGTTTTTTAAGGTTATATAAAATTGTTCGTACTTATTTTTACCGCCACATCCGATACATGATTCTACACCGTAAATGTGCTGGTAATACTGAACGAGCCTTTGGAGTTTTTCGATATCATTCGCAATAGCTCCAAAAGGCTCATTAAGTAATTCTGTAAGTTGTTGACTGCTAAACATTATAATGCGTCAAACGCAGTTTTAGTCGTTGCATAATCAGTTTTTAAGAACAAGCATGGTACTTTCGGCTCTTCTTCTTCTTTTACAGAAGCGAAGCGTAATGAAATAGTACCATTGTTTGCGTTTGCTGTGTGCGTTGCTTCAGCTATTTCCATACCAGCAGCAATACCATAAACCATAAATGCTTCAGTATTAGTTGTGCCTTTATGTTTGTACTCAACTACAGCTACAATTCTATTGCCTGAACAGAATTTGTTGATTTGCGCCAGTGTTTCTTTCTTGCGGTTGAACGCAACACCTTTCAGCGCATGTTCGAACGCATCGTTAACAGCATCTTTCTTAATCAACTTAAATTCTGCATCATTGGATTTTTTAAATCCTACGATTGAATAAGCCACTTTTCCAGCTTTGAGTACCAGGTTTGTACATACTGTTTTGTCAGCATTAAAGGTTGTTGCTGCATAGTCAATGTCATTTCTGTTAACCAATCTAACAATGGCTTCTAAACCGGCAAAGGATAAGTCTTCGCAGTCGGCAACAATATCGTCGTCCATACCTTCAAGGCAGGTGCCCGTATCAGGTATAGGGTAATAAAATAATCCTCTTCTAAATGGTGTCATTTTTTTTGTTTTTAAAAGGTGATTAATCGGTTAATATGCAGCCATTAACATGTAGCTTTCCAATACTTTTACGTCAAATTTGGCAATGGCATCAACGTAGTGTTTGCTTTCTTTGTCCACGAAGAAACTTTTTAAAGTATTCAAACTTTCTTTATCCGGTGTACCGATTGGAACGTTGGCCGGTGTAGTTAAAATCACGCGGTGCGGTTTGTCCCATTTAGTACCATTGTCAAAGTACGAAGCGATTGCGCGATCCCAGTAATCATTAACTATTATAGGAATATTGCGATATGCGAATAAGCCTGTACCTTTTTTCTCTTCCGCAGAGCAGCACATGCCTAAACTTTTAGTTTCCAAAAAGTCTGCCCAATTCGCATGCATAGAAGATGTCATTTCATAATATGCTTCACCAGAATGAATTAATCTTTTATCTGCTTTGTTATACATTGCGCGCATTGTTTTCAATGTGCGTTCAATGTCTAAATCGAATTGATCGTCATAGGTTGCTTCGGCATTTTCCGGTATTTCCACATAGTATTTTTTTGCAACACCAGTTGGATTAGCAATAGCAAATACTTGTTTCCATTCTCCATCCAAGCAGTTGAAGAATGATATGTCAATTCCATTTTTCAAACTTCCACCATTTGCAATGGTAGCAGCTGTAGTATCCCCGAAATAGATAAGCCTGTTTAGCATTTCAACTAAGCCTTCATCTGCTACCATGAAGATGAATTTTTCTTCTTCAGTACCAGAAATGTCATAGTTGTAAGCTGAATATTTACGGCTTGCTGTAACAAAAAGTTGGTCCAAATCATCTTCACAATGAGGCAATCTGAAACCTGCTTTGATTGGATCCCAAAGCTTTTCAGTTGTAGGTATCTTTTCAGCAGATTCTTCAATGCTACATGCATCTACACATTTACCGACTAAACCTAAACGTCCAATCAATAAAATCTTTTGTTTATACTGAACGTTAATCATGATAACGTGAGTTTGTGCCAAATCGCCGTCTTTGAAATTCTTTTCAAAAATGGCTTCGGATAATTTCTTAACCTCTTCCGGGTTAAGATTTAAGTTTGCGGTATTGATAATTGCTCCCATGGTTATTTAGTTGTTTTTTTCTTGGTGATTGTAAATGTTGATTCTTCTGTTCCTTTTGCACCTTTACCTTCTGCTCCAGGATTTTTAGGAACGTATTCCGATCCTAAATTTTTGCACAGTTCTTCAAAAGCATCTTCCAATTCTTTTTGCTTTTGAGTAGCAGTTGTATTAGATTTCTGAGTAGCTGTCAGTTTGCCTTCCAAACTTTTAACTTGTGCTTTTAATGCTGAAATTTCTTTGGCATTTTGTCCACAAGTGCAACCGCCTTCTTCTGCGGAATTACCTTGTGCAGCAGGAACTATTTCTGCAATCTTACCGGCTGAAATTTTCCATGTAGAACCATCAGTCATTACATAGTCGCCATCAGGTGCAGGTGCATCACCGATTTGTACATCATCACCAACCTTTGGCTCGTTGGCATCGGTGATAACAGTTAATATTGTGCCGTCACCTGCGGTAACGTCAATATTTTTTTGTTTTTTGTCGTCCGGTTTTTCACCTTTTAACCAGGCGGCCATTTTTTCTTTGATTGTCATGTTTAAATTTTTTCCTTTTAATGATAAATGATGTGCGTATTTTTGAAAAAAGATACCGAGGGAATCCTCGTTCTTTTCAAGCGCCGTAAATAGTTCTGGATTGTCATCTAAAAACTCTGTGATTTTTATACCGAGGTCTTCATCTGATTTAAATAATCCGTCTGTAGCTGCTGGAGAATCGACAATATCAGAAGCAATGAGCTTTTTAAGCATTAATTTAGGCACATCTTTGCCTTCCAGTTTAATCCATTCCTCTGAAGCCATGAATACAATAGAATTTCCAAACTTGTCTGGATGGTTTTTAGCCATGTCAACAACGTAGTCGTGATAAGAGATACCCTTTCCATCTATCATTGTTTTCTTAGCTATGTCAGCTATATACAAATCGGCAATAGCCTTGTATTTTCCTTCGTGATCAACCGCTCTGAAATTGTGAAAATCACCTATGTAAGTGCCAAGACTATCTTTACACATGTTCGGATGACCTCCGCGGCATTTTACACCTGTTTGAGCTTCATTACCTTGACCTACAATGCCATCTATAAAGGCATTATCCATGTAATCACCTACCTTGTCAATGCCTGATTGGACAATAACAACGTCCTTTATTACAGTCAAACCAGCTATTACAGCTATTGATTTAGCTGTAGTTTCAAAAAAATTGATAGATTTTACTCTTTTGGACATTACTTTATTAAATAATTAGTTACTTCAAAAGTAATTTATGTAACTTTGAATTACAATTATTAGACAACATCATGTCCCTTTTTAATAAGCTCAAGAATATTTATACCGGCTGGAAGAATTACTTAACCGATGACGAGTTGGCGAGTGATTTAGCAATAAAGAGAGCTGAACATTGTTCAAAATGTGAGCATGCAGTATTCAGGAAACATCTATTAAATGTGAAAGATGATGTACAGATTATTGAGGGCTATGTTTGCGATCTTTGTCATTGCCCATTGTCAGCAAAACTTCGCGTACCTGATGAAAAATGCGATGATGGAAAGTGGTAATCTTATTATGGTTTAGTATATTTGAAAATGGATTTTTACCAGCAGAAAATACAAGTTAAGATTGATGATTTGCGTATCGGTAGCGTTGTAAAATATGGCGCTATTCAACCGCATATTGTAACTGGTATAAATCAAAAGGACAACTCAATAAAAATACGTCCAGAAAATTACTACTATAGTGGCCAAGTTAAAGAGAATCATGTACTTTCATCTTCACACAACAAAAGCGAAGTAATAGTCAGTACAGATAAAGTGACTGGTTACGGTTTGATATTGAAGGAATTGAATGATTACGGATTTATTTGGGAAAACGCGCACAAGGTTTATTTTCTAATTGATAATAATAAATTTTGGGTTCAATCTTTATCATCACAAAGCGCTGATGTAATATATGACTGTGGAACGATACAAATAATGCAAACGGTCTACACGCTTCATGAATTACAGAATGTCTTTAAATTTGCGTCCGGAATTGATTTTATAAACATTGATAAATTCTAATTATGAAAAAAATATTAGTACTGTTGGCTGTAGTTTCGGCCATAGCTTGTAAAAAAGAAACTGTAAAAACCGAATGTGACAACATTAAAGAGAAAGGTGCTATAGGATTAATCAGATATAGTGCAAACCCTATAGCACCAAAAGATACTGCTGGAATTTCAACGGCACACCTAAAAGATAGCGTTGCTATAATCCTGGGCGCGTATGGTATTTATAATGATACCTCCGGTAAATTTTCTGTAGATATGGTAAACGCTGAAAATTATTATACCATAAAGGATTGCAACAGCATGAGTTTAAAATTTGCAGACGGTTACACAGAAACATTGTCTATTACTTCTATTACCTCAATGCTGATTACGTTGCAAGGAACGAAAACATATTACATTTTTAAGACTCCATAAAATCAACGGCACGGATTACCGTCTTTGTTGAACATTTATATTTAACGGCAGTACTATTAAGTGCTGCCGTTTTCTTTTTTCGGTCACCTTTATAGAGTTCTTTGAAGTGGTCATACATTTGATATTTAGTAACTACATCAATTGAAATAGCACCTTTCTTGACAAGAATGTCAATTAAAGATTCATTTTCTTTAAGGTAGTTATACAGCATTATATGTTGGCTCCGTCTATTAAGGTTGCTCTATTTCCTGTTTCTCTGATTACGTCTTTTACATCGGTGTATATTTTTAAGTCCTTTATTGCATCAGCTACCGCAGCACCTATCTGAGGGCTTATATCCGGTACTTCTAAACTTCTTGACACCATACCACCATCAGCATAAAAGCTTCTACGTGATGGATTAGAAAAACCAACTCCACCATAATACTCATTCAATGAAGAAAGAGAGTTGATTGCACGTGAAGCGCCACGGTTTAGCACATAGAAGTTTTCATCACGTTCCATTTCTATCACATTACCATCATCACCGTAATACTTTGTACCGCCAGCACTGTGGTAATTGCCTCCTACAGTTCCGAATTTACCGCCACGTTCTGCTTTTATGGCTACTATCTTGGCCACGTTTGCGATACCAGTAGCAATGGTTGCAGCAATAGCCACACCCTTGATAATGGAGTTAGCTGGTTCTGGTCCTGATGGCGGTGCTGCCAGGATTTGAGATACACCCAGATAAGTATTGATGCCTGCTTGAGCTATTGCGGCAGCTTTACCGGCAGCTGTATTCTTTCCAAGAAGTTCTGCAATGTTACCTAAAGTGTCAGCTGTAAGTTTTAATTGATTGTCCTTTTCTGCCTTATCAATTTTCCTGTTGGCCTCCGCAAATTTTTGTTTTATCTTTTGAGTATCTGCACCAAGTTTATTTGCTTGTGCTATTTCTGCATCATATTGCCTTTGCAGTTGTTCACGCTGTAGATCATATTCACTGGCTCCCTGAAGTTTCATTAACTCCAAATCGTTTGCCATGTCGATGGCTTTGGCATCTCTTACTTGCTGTGCCTTTTCATCATACAAGGCCTGTTGTGCATCTAAGAATTCTTTATCAGCTTGTAGTTGGAATGCACGGAATTCTTTTGCTGTGATTTCACCAGCTTCAAATCTTTGGCGTTCAATTTCTTCCGCAGCATCTTTAACCAAACGCAATCTTTCCAGTTCTTGCTGAATCAATTCATCAGTTAGAATTTTGCCGTCTTTTATTTTGCTTTCATGAGTTAGTTTCAATAATGCCAACTCTTCTTCAGCATCTTTGATACGCGCATCAGCCAACGCTTTTAACCTTGCTTCAGAAGCGGTTACAAATTCATCGAATAGCTTTGCAACTTCCGCAGAGTATTTGGTTTCAGATATTTGATTGAACTCGCGCTGCTTTTGTAGAATGTCTGCGCGTCTTTGATATGACTGTACAAGTTCGATTTCAGATTTTATTTCCTTACCAGAAAGTGCATCGAATAGTTCTGCTTCTTCCTCTAATGCTTTTATAGTTGCGTCCTGCGCTTTTTTTCTTGCCTCTTCCTTTTTCTTTTGTGCTTCTTCAGCTGCTTTAGCTTCAGCCTGCCTTTTAGCTTCAGCCTTTTCCGCCAATGCATCAGATTGGTTTTGTATCTTTTCTTGCCTTGTAGTAGATTCATCCAATATGGCAATCTTTGATAGCTGGGCTTTCTTATAGGCCTCTACATCTTCATTGGTAATCTTACCCTGGTTCAATAATTCAATGGCATATTCAACTCCTTTCGCTTTTAAATTTGCTATTTCCTGTGAATTTAGCTGCGCTTTTATTCTTATTGCATCTTCGTTATTTTGCAAATCTTGTGATGCCAATGCATTTCGTCTGTCAAAATCTTCCTGGTCTATCTTTGCTGCCTGTGCTAATAAATCCTGTCTTTCCTTTTCCGATAAACTTCTGTTCTTTGATTGTAGTATTAATTCTTTAACCTGTTGATTCGCTTTTGCTGTCATTACTTCCTGCACTTGTTGTGCATCTGCCAGGTCCTGCTGTGCTTCTTTTAAATTTGCAGCTTCGACAGCTGCTTCCGCCATGCTACTCGCTAAGTCTTTAAATGCATCTATTGGATGAGCAATAATATTTCCCAGCTTACTCATTAGATCACCAACCGATTTAATACCCTCTATAAATTTTAGTATCGTTGTCTTTACAACATCTATAGCAGCGCCAAAGCCAGCCATTACCTGTTCAATCTTATCTACAACAGGATCTATTTTAGACAGCCAACTAATGAGTAGTACAATAATTATTATTAATGCACCAATACCGGTAGCAGCGATAGCATTTTTAACTCCGCCTAATGAAACTTGGAAACCGCCAGAGCCTTCTTTCGCTTTATCAAAGCCCTCCTTCATAGAAGACAGTGTTGATTTGAAACCTTGCAAACTGTTCAGTATGTTTCCGAATGTTCCTCCAAAGATGTTGTTGTTTTTTGCCGCTTCCAAAATTGACTGAGTGTAATTGCCTACGTTACGTCGGTTATCACCGGTAGCAGCTTCCAGTCGTTTCAATTCTTCCGTCAATCGTGTTTTGGTTGCCGTCAATGCCTTGCCTTCCTCTGTGTTGTTCTGTTCTTCCTCTGTCAGCTGTGCCCATTGTATAGATACCGCAGACAACAACTTACGCATTTGTTCAATGGTTAGGTTTTGACCTTCGCCTGCTTGCACATAGTCGGTAATAAGTTTTGTATTTACTCGCACCACGTTCTGTTGTGCTTTAAATTCCGCATCCAGTTTTGTGAACTCATCCGTACCTTCTTTGCCGGCTTTCTTTAATTCGTTGAGCTCCGCTTTCATTTCTGACAATACCTTTTTCGACTGTGTTGTCGTGGTGATCAACTTAGAGTAGTCGATGTCAAGGTCTAATATTTTATACGTTTCGCCTGCCATGTTAGTTTATTTTAATGATTTCAGTATCCGATAGCTTTCCCGGTAGAAAATTGTTTATCTTATTGAGGTAAAAAAAAGATTGGTATTGTTTCAGGTAGATGATTTTGAACATATCCAAGAAATAAATATCAATTGGTGTAAACCACATCAATACTTTTTTCTTAAGTGGCTTTTGTATCATCAATATGAATTTTGGATAATACAGATTCAGTAAGTTTTGCCAATGTAAAGGCGCGAATTTTACAAAAGGTATTGTCCATGAAGTATAACTTTGTCCGTAAATGTGCGTATCACTATCGTAAAACGTCAATTCAAAGCCATTAGAACGGTTCAGAATAACGGTTTTTAACTTGTCATTTGACCTCAATAGGTATTTATCATCGTTCTGTTTTTCGAATGAATGAATAGCCGCTATTTTGCCAGCTACCTGCAATACCTGGTAGTCGCCGCATGCCTCAATAATGCTATCAATCACAGTAACTTCGTTCTCTAAATTGTCAATATTTGTAGAAAAGGAAGCGTCCGCATAGCCTTCACCGCTTTTGTCTTTGTCATAGTATTTGTATTTGAATAGATTAGTAATACCATAGCTACCAATGCGGTAGGTTTCTGAAGTTTCTTTATGATATTTACTTGACAAATCATTAACGCCGGAAACGCCATTCAATAAATCTTCTATGCGTATAAATTCGTATCGTCCATCATTGTTAAGTTGGTACAATAATCCATATTGCTGCATGATAGCCTTTAAAAAATCAACTTGCAGAACTTTTGGTAAGTATAATGAAAAGTCAATATCATAACCATAAAGCGATGGAATACCTTCGTACTGCAATGTCATTTCGTGATCTACTTCATAGGCTTGTAGGCTGAGTGGTGAACACCCAGAACGTGGAGACGTTACAGCCACATAAGCGATTCTATCACCCGCTTTTAAATCATATTCTTTTGTAAATACGATGTGGACGGTTTCCTGCGGACAACCAGCGGTAGAAAATACGGTACCCGGTAATTGTGTTACACCGTTAATTGCAATAAACAAAACCATTCCTAATGATGCCTGTACTTGGTAATTGTAATCAATGGAAAGAACATAACGACCGTCTTCCTTTACGATATAATTTCGGTCCAGTAACGGATCTTTCAGACTGTTAGGATCATCATTTACCAAAACTGAATACGGATAAACGCCCGGATTTATTTTGTCGCCTTTTGTCTTAAAACGCACACTATTCAATTCTTTATCGACATTGTCAACGTCCGCAGGCACAAGTTCATTAAGGTAATTAGTATCCGTACTGAAGAAAGTTCCATGATATTCCAAACCTGCTTCATCGAATATCTTTTGCCATATCGTTTTTACGAATACATGTGGAACCTGGTAACGTATATCTATAACATCATTGCCCGGTTGCACAATTTTAAATTTACCGTCTAATGTTTCCGCTATTGGATATATATATCCATCTGTATTGCTCCAGCTATATATCCAGTTATCTGAATTAAATACGTGTAGCAAGTCGCTCCAGTCCAAATCGTTAATGTATTTTCCGTCTATCTTACTGAACAAATCGTAGTTGCCTGCATAAATAATATATTCGTATGTTTCTCGGTTTTTTGTTTCCTGTAGCAAAGCTATTCCGTAATTGGTAACAGGTATTCCGTTACTTACAATACGTGCAGATGCCCATTTATAAGGACGTGTTGAAGCATTACCTGGTACATTAAGCATCTCGGCTATTGCCATGTTTTTTGGAGTCTTGTAACAAACAAACCTGTTCGTATAATCCGCTTGACGTTTCTGAATTTCTGCAATATCATTTATTTGCTTTGTCAAAGCAACAGTATCTTCCTCTTTTAAATCGAGTTTTAATCCAGCGATATATACCTCTACTTTGTTCATAATGTCTGCGTGTATATTTTAGGTAATTGAAATTCAAAGCCGATATTATACAATGTAGATTCTGCTTTTTTGGAGTACTTGAAGTTGCTAATTGATGGTAGCTTTAACCATACATCGGAGTTGCCATTTTCGTAAGCCCAAACACCACGAGGTTTTAGATACAGATAAACACATGGTGACGTAGGTATATCTAACAACTGTTCAAGTGTCCATTTTTCCACACCTTGCGTTACAACTTGTAATTTTTCGTCCGAATCAAAGCCGATATTCTTTTCATCAGCACTGTAACCAAGTTGGCCAGCATTGCTGTTAATAGTTCCCTTTGCTTTAGTAGTAATCAGATTTCGTGTATTCTTATTAAAGAGCCAGTATGACCAACCTCCACAACTGTTAAGCCATTTGATATATACGCCACATTCATCTACAATGTCAAATGCAAAAGAATAGAGATTAGTTACGGCGCCTACATTGCTAACACGATGGTCAATTTGAAAATACCCGTTTTTGATTGCCGGATTTGCAACTAACAAGCTGTGCAGATTTAAGCCATCAGATAATACTATTCGTTGTACTTCTTTATTTGTTCTGTCTCCACCTGGTACCGTTATTGTGTAATTATTTGTGCCTGCATAAATCTGTAAGTTATCGTAAATTGAAAATGCCAGATAATTATTTGCTGTTGGTCCAAGCAGAGAAATATCAAGCGGATAGCCTTTGAAAATTCGCAATGTTTGTGTAAAAAAATCTTTTTTGCGCGGTGCTTTCATCAATAGATTTGTGTAGTTTGGATATGGTCCTGCACCTGTGAAATAAAACATACCGTTACTCATGTCCGTATGCTGCCTAACCGCACGAGTAAACTTACCGGTAATGTCCACATTCTCAGTTGTGTTGTCTGTGTAATTTACTATCAGTTTAACTGCATGTAGATTAAACAGATTGCCGTCATACTTTATCACTTCAGATGTCTGATAATTTAGAAAATCATCAAAACTTCCAAATAAAGTTTTTACAACCTCGTAACAGTCGAATTCTACTACGTTATTCAATGGTACAAGGTCAACGAATTTCAAAGAACCATTGAACCAAATTTCACCTGTTTTGATTGTCTTTGCAAGTGTAGTACTCCAACGTACGATGGTACTGTTATATCCGGCCAGATAATCGGTGTATACAGATGAACCGTTAAATATATCGGCTGCTGTTAAATCTTTTACTATTTGTACTGCCATGTTATGCTGCTTTTATTATATCTACAATCTCAGATGAAACTTGTAGTATGTTAACGAATCGAAGTTTATCAATCAATTGCTGTATGCGTTCTTCTGTTATTACAGTAGCAATCACACCACCTGCATTATATTTGTTCGGCACTTTAATTCCTTCACGGAAAATCTTCCTTTGAATTAAGAATGCTAATGTTGACTTAGGTATTGTATAGGTCAACTTCTTTGCATCTATCCAATCTTCAATAGCTTTGCGTGGTGGATAGGTGCCGGGGTTTCTTCCGTATTGCATTTGATAAGCGTACTTTGCACCATACATAATAGCACGCTTATCAGTAAAGAAATAGTGGAGGCTCTTTTCATAATTTCCGGACGCACGAAGTCCAAGCCGATCATATTCAGCAATCAAGTCCAGCCGTAGCTGTTCCAGCCATTCTTTTACAACATTACTTTGCGCGTAAGCCATTTGTATCAATTTCTATGTCATACAATTTCTTCAAAGTCTCCACCTGGTCAGGCGTTAATGTTTTAAGTACATTTTTACTTTCTTCTACCTCGGTAGCATCGCGAACAAACGTTAACACATAAGGAATTCCTTTGCGTTCTTCAGGCACGTCTATTTGCTGTGCACCTTTTTCGATTGCCTCTCCAATCTGCTTGTGTAATTGATCGAGCGTAAGAGCTTCGTTCGCTATGTCAATATTTAATACTATCACTTTCATATCAAATCTTCTTTTATTGTGAATGTTATATATAAGCCATCCATGTTCTCATCGAACAGGTTAATTACTTCTTTGCAGATGAAATTGGAAAGGGTAAGGCTTTCGATACAGGTAAATGACATTGTCATTTTATTAACAGCCTGCATATCGTACAACGGCTTTATGTTTTTTGTCCACTTCTCATTGTAGTAGTCTTCTCCGTTTTCATCCGCAGAACCTCCATCCATATCAGCCTTTATACATAGGAATAATGCGACATCCCAGATGTTGGCTATTACTCTATTGTAATCGTTCAATTGTGGCTTATTGTCAACAGGAAGCAACCAGAAGCAATATTTATCGTTAACGGTTCCATCTTTCAAATTCAAGGAAGGTTTGTCACCATAAGCAAAGTCCATATTTAAATTGTTGGTTGCAATATTTTTTAATATATCAACTATCATTATGCTGTGGTTTTAGATTTTCTTATTTCAAATAATCGTTTATGATATTTTGCTTTCTCCGATTCCATGTACATTTTTGTAAACACACGCGAGTAAGGCATCTCAATAATTAGGTTGTGTTTCAACAGGTCACCACCGGCTAATGTATCAACGGTTGCCATCCGTCCGAACTTATGTAGTGATTCAATACCAGCTTCGAGTTCCTCCACTTCCGGCTCGTGGTGCAATATTCTGTTCTCTCTTTCTATGAGTTTTTGATGCTCACTGACAATAAAATTTAATACTGGATAAAATTCGACAATACCTATTGGCTCAATTTCTTCAGTAGGGATTTGGAAGCATATAGAAACAATATCAATAATATTTTCTGGTCGCTTTGTTATCGACTTGAACAAATTCTCAATACTGATAATGTGCTTAAACGGTTGTTCAAGAAATGCTGGCATTTCTTGGCCGTTCAAACTATTTTTTGGTACCATTGCTTTTATTACAGCTGAGTAGAACTCATAGTCTATTGTATGCCTTTCCGTAAGGAACGATAGTATTGGATAATTAAACAAGTCCACTATATTTAGTTTTTGATTTGGTTGATAAATCGAAGTATTTACGCATCATGAACATATCCATTAAGTCGGGCGACTCGCCGCCTAAAGCCAGCTTCATTTGTGACTTCGGAATGATGTGCATCTTTTTGTCGCCGTCGGTTTTATCCTTTTTAATGGCTTTCAATTCATGCAGGAAACGCTGTCTAATTGTCATCGTGTGGCTATACATTGTCGTGGCCACTCGCTCCGATATTCTATACTTGTTGTCCTTGATATCTTCCGCTGATTTGTAGTAGCATTGGGTTTTCAGATTCGCGTAATTCTCTTTGTTGAGCGCTGCGCCGTTGTTGTTGAATGGTACCGCACCAGGTACAAATCCTTTCACGTAACCACCTACACCGTCGTTGTCGTACACGATATTAGAATTGGGAACAGCATGCTTTTTGGCAAGCTCTTTAATTATGTCAATAACCTGCTTGCCGTCGCTTTTATCCATCACTCGCACGTCCTCCAATACATTATCATACCACACGCCAATGATTAGCTTATTGGAGCCTTCCAGCGCAATATCCGCGGTGATGTATCGCTTAGTTCCCGGTTGTACAAATTCATTCGTGAACGCATTGCTGAAGTCGTAGTAATCGTACAGGTCCTTGTCAGACACAACAACTTTCCAGTTACCGTCCAGTAGCTGCGACTTGGTTTGATTATCTTGTGACAATAGGTTTGCGATGTAGGTAGGGTTTACGCTCAATAGCTTTTGATTCTCATACACGGAACCGGAAACGAACGTTATCGATTTGACCAGCTCATCCGGTTTGATTTGAGATTTGTCCGTAATTGGCTTTAGAATAATATCGCATTGTTCAATTACTTCCTGTCGGGTATCACCCCAAATGTAATTCTCACCGTACTTTATGAAGTATCGTATCACGCCGTTACGCTCCGGAATTGGTAGGCCTGTTTCTTTATCAATCCACCAGCTTATCAGGTCTGCAACCCAGCTGCCCGGATCAGGGTTGCACGTGGCACGTACATAAGGCTTCACGCCGCACGTGGAACGGTTACGAGTGAGCAAATAGAAGAACTGCTTTTCCGTGAAGTGTGTAAGCTCATCAAATCCGATGAATGGTATCTGCGCGCCCTGCCAATCGAATATAGATTTATCATGCTCGAGGTGCGAGAACTTTAGCTTTGCACCGGAACGGAATTTCCAAGCGTGTAAGGTTTCCTGTGGCTTTGCTCCAATGAGAGGGTAAATCTCTTTAGAAGTGTCCCACAATCCACCTTCTGAGCGGATCTGTGGATATGTACGACGGAAGATAACGCCGCCCCACTTTTTGTTGTCGATGTGTCGTAGGAACTCAAGCAATAGGGTGTACGTCTTACCGGAGCCAGCAGCGCCACCGCCAATAACAATATCAGCCGGTGAAGCTAAAGCTTCCAGCTGGTAACCTTTTTGAGGCCTGATAACTCTATGTTGACTATTCACGCTCATTGTCCGGTATCTCGAATATTGTTATTGTGTTTTCAGATGTTATGTCCGCTTCAATCGTTTGTTTAGGCAATCCGTACGCACGGTTGAGTAATACCTCGGCCGCTCGCACGTCACCTTTTACCGCTTTTGAAAGTAGCCCACGCACAACCGCTTCCATTGCTGTCATTACACTTCCCGTAGTGGTTTTCTTTTCTTCACCTAATACCTTGTTCACCAAATCAGTAAGCTCCGGAATCTTCGGCGGCCGTCCTTTTGGATTGCCCGACTTTCCCTTCTTAAAAGGTTTCGCGCCCTTTGGAATCTTCCCTTTTTCAAACTTTGCCATTCCTACTGTTTTGCTTCTGTTATTGCGTACTTTCCGGCAGCATCAGAGCGTCCGGTCTAAATATGTCTTTTTCGGTCGTTGAAGGCTCAAACGTCGGATATCTTGCCATCCTCAACCTTGTATTTCTTGCCTTTTGCCATTTTTGGTGTGTTTTACCGTCAAATTTAGTAAAAAAAAACACTTTAAGGTAAAAATATTAACGAAGCGTTGTTAATTATGCCGTCATATCGCCTTTAGCTCAAACTCGATTCTTGGCTTTTGTTTGTCTATAAACTTCTCCGCGAGTATCTTCACGCAGTTGTTATCATTCGTGATGGCTTTCACCATTTGAAGACAGTCCAGTATAATTTTTAAGCTATTGTCCAGATCCGCGCGGTTGCTATCGTAATATACATGCAGGTGAATCTCGAATAAGCCTGTGATGTTCTTATTCCGGTAAATATTGCATTGTAGATTCCACCTTGAACATCCAAAATGTTTAGCTAAAAGAACTTCTTGCTCTTTCGTTGGATAGGCTCGATATTTATACGCCTTCTGAATCATTATGGCAAATATACAAAATATTTTTAGAAAAATAAAATGAAAAATCTAAATCCAATTCATCCCACTACCCTAAAGGGATAGTGGATTTCTTGGATGGTCATGTTAAAAAAGACTGAAAAAACAACACTTTCAACATTAAGCCAACGTTACCAAAATT
>ERZ650304.575-NODE-575-length-18263-cov-15.808381_pt1 | contig 18263 bp, 21 predicted proteins | sample MGYA00376240_ERZ650304 | MGnify/ENA primary metagenome ERZ650304 (study PRJEB26733, sample SAMN07839271) | wastewater metagenome | biome: small river; feature: stream; material: water | place: USA: North Carolina | collected 2016-03-01 ...
TTCCGATCTGGTTCGTTCCGGCGCGCGAAAACGCTAGAGAGTGGCTGGGCAATTAGTTAATCGACCGTATAAAAGCATGGCCAAAGTTAATCTTATGACCCAGTCCGAGTACGCGAGGCATCGCGGTTGCTCGGCGGTGGCTGTGCATAAGGCTGTGAAGGCCGGGCGCATCAGTCTGATTGGCGACAAGATAGACCCGGCTGTCGCTGACATCCAATGGGCCGCCAACACGCGCGCCAGGCAGCAGACGCGCGCACCGGGCCGATCGGCGCAGACCGGCGATCTGTTGTCGGATGGCCAGGCCGATCCGTCCAGCGCCACCGACGCTGGCGCCGCGCCTGGTGCCGACAAGTCCACGCCTGCTCAGTCCCCCACACCAGCAGACACCGGCTACACCGAAGCCCGCACCCGCCGTGAACGCGCCGAGGCCGAAGAAGCCGAGATGCGCACCGCCCGGATTCGCGGCACCATGGTCATGCGCGAAGACGTGGACCGGGCCATGTTCGAGATCCTGCGCGAATCGCGCGACCGCCTCACCAGCTGCGCCCGGCGTATTGCCTCCGAGGTCGCCTCCGAGACCGTCGCCGAGACGTGCGAATCCATCATCGACCGCGAGCATCGCATCGTCCTGGAGCTGATGGTCACATCCTTCCGTGAAAAAGTCGGCGCCCCGCCAAAGGTCGCGCCATGAGCAACGTCTTTGACGGGTATCAGCAGGTCATGGATGCCGCCGCCCGCGCCCTGGAGCCAGACCCCAACCTCACCGTCGATCAGTGGGCCGACCGCTACATGGTCATCCCAAAGTCCACCGGCTCCAATGAAGCCGGCCCCTACCGAACCGCCCGCACGCCGCACGCCCGCGACGTCATGCGCGCCTTGTCTGACGATCACCCCTGCAAGCGCGTCGTCGTCATGGGCGCCTCGCAAATGCTCAAGACGCAGGTCGGTCTGAACTGGTTCATGGCCAGTGTGCACCAGTCTCCCAGCAATTTCCTCTGGCTGGTGCCTACCGGCAAGCTGCAAAAGCGCGCCGCCAGCCGCATCGACAAGACCATCGCCGCCGTTCCCCATGTGCGCGACCGCGTGGCCCGCCCGCACAGCCGAGACGCCAACAACAACAACGACATCAAGGAATTCACCGGCGGCGCCCTCTACCTGGCCACCGCCGGCGCAGCCGCCAACTTGTCCGAGTTGTCTGTGCGCCGCGTGCTGTTCGACGAAATCGACCGCGCCAAGGAAAACGTCGGCGGCGAGGGCGACCCGTCCGAACTCGCCGAAGCCCGCCAGACCACCTTCGAGCGCAACCGCAAGACCTACTACCCGAGCAGCCCGACGATCGAAGGCGAATCCGTCATCGAAGCCCTGTACCGGCGCGGCACCCAGCGCGAAGCCCTGGCCGAATGCATCCACTGCGGCCACGCCCAGGCGCTCGACTTCATGCGCCTCATCCGCAGCGAAGACGGCAAGCGCGCCATGTACCCCTGCATCGAATGCGGTGGTCTGCACGAAGAGGGCGACAAGACCCGCATGTTCGCCGCCGGCCTCTGGTCTGACGGCACAGCTGGCGACGGCGAGACTGAATCCTTCACGATCAGCGCCATGTTCCTGCCCTACGGCTGGATCCCGTGGATCTCGCTCATGCGTCAGTACGACCTGGCCAAGGCCAAGCTCGACGAAGGCAGCGAAGAAGCCATGATCGTGTTCTACAACACGCGCCTGGCGCTGTGCTGGGCCCGCACCAAGGAAACCACCCGCTACGACGAGCTCATGGCCCGGGCCGAGCCCTACAAGCTGCGCACCGTCCCGGCCGGCGGCCTGGTGCTCACCGCCGCCATCGACACCCAGGCCTACCGGCTCGAATTCAAGGTCGTCGCCTGGGGCGAAGGCATGGAAAGCTGGGTGGTCGACTACCAGGTCATCCACGGCTCACCCTCCGAGACCGAAACCTGGGACAAAGCCGACGAGCTGCTCAAAGGCCGCTACCGCCACGCCAGCGGCCAGATGCTCACCATCTCCGCCGCCTTCGTCGACTCCGGCGGCTCCGCCACCCAGGACGTCTACAACTTCACCTACAGCCGCAAGCGCCGCAACATCTACGCCGTCAAAGGCCACAGCGTGCCCAACCGCCCCATCGTCAGCGGCAAACCCAGCCAGGTCGACGTCACCTGGCGCGGCAAGACCGAAAAAAAAGGCGCCCAGCTTTGGATGATCGGCCCCGACACCGCCAAAGATTACCTGCAGGCCCGCTGGAAAAAAACCGCCGGCCCGGGCGCCGTGCACTTCAGCGACGACCTGCCCGAGACCTACTACAAAGGCCTCACCGCCGAATACCGCACCTACGGATTCAAGCGCGGGCGCAAGGTCAGCTGGTGGGAGCAAAAGAAAGGCGAAGCCAACGAGCCGCTCGACCTCATGGTCTACAACCTGGGTGCCGCCTACTTCCTGGGCCTGCACAAGAAAAGCGAACACGGATGGCAAGTGCTGCGTGACCGCCTCATGCCCCTCCAAGGCGACCTGCTCAGCCTGCCAGATCCTGATCCAGGCCCTGAACCCGCCCCGCCCACCGAGGCACCGGCGCCGCAATCCACGCCCGAGCCCGTGCACACGCCTGCACCCGCGCCCGCACCGCCGCCGCGCCGCGTCATCGACGGAAAAATCTCCCTCTCCGGCCTGCGCCGGGGCTCCCAACCATGAGCAACGTCGCCCACATGTTCAAAGACGAGCCCAAAGACACCCGTCCCGACCTGCTCGCCGCGCTGTTTCAGCAGATCATCGCCATGGCGCCGGGCTTCAGCGAGGGCCTGGCGCGGCAGATCGAGGCCGAATTCAGGGCGCGCCATGCCGGAGAAACCTTCACCGTGCTCAAGCGCGGCCCGCGCATGACGCCCGCCAAGCGCCTGGAGGTCTACCAGGACGGACTGACCGGCATGCAAACGCAGGACATCATAAAAAAACACAAGATCAGCCAGGCCACGCTGTACCGGCTCATGAAAGGCGGCGGACGCTTCGGCCCGCCATAGGTCTTCTCATTTCGCCCTATTTGAGAAACAACGCCACCCCTAAAGTCAGCCCAAACACGGGACCCCCCCCATGGCCGGAATCACCCTCGCTCAAGCTCAAGCCCAGCTCGCCGCCTACCTCGCGGCCGAAACCGCCGTACTGTCGGGCCAGCGCTACGAAATCGCCGGCCGCATGCTCCAGCGCGCCAACCTGGCTGAAATCCGGGCCGGCATCGACACCTGGAACCAGCGCGTCGCCACCCTCACGCGCTCGGCCAGCGGCCGCAGCCGCGCCCGCACCGTCATCACAGGCTGACATGGCACCACCCACCCCACCCCGGCGCCCCCCGCTTGGCGGCCAGAACTGGCTCGACAAAGCCATTGCCACCGTCGCCCCCGGCTATGCCGCCAGCCGCCTGGCCGCGCGCAGCCAGCTCGCCTTGGCCGGCGGCTACACCGGCGCCCGCGTCGACCGCGCCCAGCTCTCGCGCTGGATGCCCACCGGCGGCAGCGCCAACGCCGACACCATCCGCGACCTGCCCATGCTGCGCGCCCGCTCCAGGGACCAGATGCGCAACGCCCCCGTCGCCCTGGGCGCGCTCAACACCACCGTCAGCCATGTGGTGGGCACCGGCCTCAGCTATACCCCCGCCATCGATGCCGACTTCCTAGGCCTGAGCGACGAACAGGCCGAAGCCTGGAGCGACGACACCCAGCGCCGCTTCAACGCCTGGGCCACCAACCCTGATTGCGACGCCGCCCGCGAGCTCGACTTCTATGGCATTCAAGAGCTCGTCTTTCGCTCCACGCTGGAGAGCGGCGACTGCGGCGTGCTCACCCCGCGCATCGCCAGGGCAGGGCGCGCGGCCCGCCTCGCGCTGCAAATCATCGAAGCCGACCGCATCTGCAACCCCAACCGCGCCCAAGACACCGCCACCCTCGTCGATGGCATCGAAATTATCCCAAGCACCGGCGAAAAAATCGCCGTCCACGTCGCCCGCCAGCACCCCGGCAGCGCCCTGTTTGGCACCAACCAGTGGGACCGCATCACCGTGCGCGGCAGTGCCACCGGCCGGCGCAACTTCCTGCACATCTTCAAACCCCTGCGCCCCGGCCAGGTGCGCGGCGTGCCGTGGATCGCCCCCATCCTGGAGCCACTCAAGCAGCTCGGCCGCTGGTCCGATGCCGAGCTGAACGCCGCCGTGGTCTCCGGCCTCATGGCCACCTTCATCACCATGGATGCCAACGCCTTCGACAGCCTTTACGACGAAGACGCCCAGGGCGCCATCATCGACAACGCCAGCAAATGGTCCGGCGAAATGGAAAGTGGCAAAGCCGTCAACCTGCTGCCCGGCGAAAGCGTCGAAAGCCCCACCCCCGGCCGCCCCAACCCCGCCTTCGACCCCTTCTGGACCGCCATGGTCCGCCAGATTGGCATGGCGCTGGAAATGCCCTACGAAGTGCTCGTCATGCACTTTCAAAGCAGCTACAGCGCCGCCCGCGCCGCCCTGCTCATGGCCTGGAAAGCCTTTCGCAGCAAACGCGACCTGCTCGCCAAGCAACTCTGCCAGCCCGTCTTCGAGCTCTGGCTGTCCGACGAAATCGCAGAAGGCCGCATCAACGCCCCCGGCTACTTTGCCGACGACGTGGTGCGCGCCGCCTGGTGCGCCGCCATCTGGACGGGCGATGGCCCCGGCAGCATCGACCCGCAAAAAGAAGTCGCCGCCGCGCAGGCCCGCGTCGAGCTGGGCATCAGCACCAAGCAGGCCGAATCCATCGCCTTCGACGGCATCGACTGGCAGCAAAAGCACGAGCAGCGCGTCAAGGAAATCAACGCCGAAAAAGCCGATGGCATCTACTACCCGCCGGCCGGCACCCCGGCGCAGCCGGTCAGCCAGACACCCGTCGAAGACGGAAAGCCCGTGCCGCCGCCCGATGGCGCCGATGAAAACGCCCTCGCGCGCCTGGCCCAGCGCGTTGACGGCCTGGCCGCCACGCCGCCGGCCATCCACATCACCAACACCCCGCCCGCCGTCACCATCCACCAGGGCGACACCCACCACCATATCGCCGGTGCCACGGTGGAAGGCCACGAAATCAACGTCAACCTGCCCGAAGGCATGGTCAGTCTTGAGGCCAACGTGCAAGCGCCCAACGTGCAGGTCGACGTGCCCGCGCCGCAGGTCATCGTGCAACAGGCGCCCAAGCAAACCACCCACCAGATCCACAAGCGCGACGCCGACGGCAACCTGGTCGAGACCATCACCACCTTCAAAAGCTGATCCGCTCAAATTGAGGACCCCGCCATGCCCAAAAGCACCGACACCTGCAACAAGATCTTGAACCTCATGTACCGCGCTGCGGCATGGGCCAACGTGGCGGACAACGCCGCATCGGCGCCCTTGACCAACGTCTACGTCGCCCTGCACACCGCCACGCTCACCGCCGCCACCAACTCGCAAGCCGAAAACGAAGTCGCGTATACCAACTACGCGCGCCAGGCCGTGGCCCGATCCACCGGCTGGGTCGCCGGCTCCGGCGGCTCCACCAGCAACGCCGCTCTGCTGCAATTCCCGCAGTCCGGCGCCACCGGCGCCACGCTGGCCGCCGTCTCCACCGGCACCACCGCCAGCGGTGCCACCGCCGTATGGCACTACGGCACGCTCAACAGCCCAATCACCATCGGCGCCTCCGCCTCCATCACCCCGCAATTCCTGGCCAACGCCCTGGTCATCACGGAGAGCTGATGCGCTGGCTGGCCCGGTTTCCGTATCTCTACAACTGCGCCGAATGCGGCGCCAAGGTCAAGGTCAGCACAACAGGCGAGGTCACACGAACATGCAGCCACACGACAGCAACGATCAACGCCCCGCGCCGGGTCATCCTGACGGGCGACGGCACCCTGAACCAGCAGCCGCTGAACGTGCGCCTGGGCTGGAGCCTGCGCAAACTCTTGACCCGGATCAGCGGGCGGTGTGTATGAGCGCCGGCCTGACCGGTCGCGGCGGGGCCGCTGGCTGATATGTCCGGATTCAATTCAGTCGCCCAGTTTGCCGCCGCCGACGAGCTGGGGCAGACCTGGATCACCGGCTTTCGCAAGACGGTCGCATCGGCCGCCACCACGAATGGCGCCTGGATTGACTACAGCTATTTTGCCGGCAGCCCGCCCGCCAACTTCTACGCCAGCGCGCCCTCGATAGCGGCCGTTGTGGAGTCCGACAAAGGATTCAAAGTCCCCGCCGTGTCCCCCATGACGCAGCACCTGCAGCGGCTCACCGTCATGACCGCCAACACGGCCACCGCTGTGAACGCCAGGCAGCGCCTGATCCTTTGCGATTACCTGCTGTACTACCCCTTCATCGACACCGACGCCATCGGCGAAACACAGCTCATGACCAACACCGCGGACGACCCGCTGGTGCCGTCATTGCCGCGCTACACCGCGGGCCGCGTCATCGCGGTGGCGCAGTCCGCCGCCTCCACCACAGGCACCTTCACCTTCACCTACACCAACCAGGCCGGCGTGTCGGGGCGGGTCAGCCAGGTGCACAACACCTTCGCCGTCGCCGGTGGCGGGCAGGTGGTCAGCGCCAACGGCGCGGGCGCATCCTACAACCCATTCCTGCTGCTGGACAGTGGCGACACCGGCGTGCGCTCCATCGAGTCCGTCACCTTCACCGGCGCTGGCGGCGGCCTCATGGCGCTGGTCATCGTCAAGCCGCTGTTCAATGGCTACGTTACCCAGGAATGCCGCACCACCACCGGCGTCGCCTATGGCGCCGCCGATGAATTCCTGTCGCTGATCCACAGCGCCGGCGCACCGCAGATCAAAGACGGCGCGGTGCTGAATTTTTTTGCCGAAGGCACGCAAGGCTCACTCGCATCCTCGCAGCTGGTCGGCGTCATTGAAACACTCTGGAACTGAGGGGAAACCATGGGCTGGGCATCACAAGATCAACTGATTCAGGACTTGACCACCAACGGCAAGGGCGACACCGTCACCATGACAAAAACGCTCAACAGCGCCGGCACCGCAGGCGCGTGGACGCTGCTGTCGCCGCACGCCGGCTGGCCCATCGCCTCCACCTTCGCGGGGGCCGACCTCACCTACGTGCCCACGGACGACACCTGGGCGCAAGGCACCATCTACATCGGCGGCGACGTGTCGCCCGCCACCAAGCACTTCCTGACGGCCGGCGGCTGCGTGGTCGCCGCTGCCGGCGCCCCCTGGTACATCATGGCCATCGATCTGGTGGGCTACGTGCCGCTCACCACCACCAACGTCAGCACCACCGGCACCAAGACGGTCACGATGACCGCGATCAGCAACACCGCATCCAAGGGCGACCGCTACGCCAACGGCGTGGGCCTGCGCCTGTTCGTCGCCTCCAGCGTGGGGGCCATGGGCGCCAACGCACCCACCTGCATCATCAACTACCTCGACCAGGGCGGCGCCGCGGGGGCCACCACCACCTTCACCAGCACCGCCTCCATGGGCGTTGGCCAGCTGCTCAACACCGGCGCGGCAGCCAACAAATACAACCCCTTCCTGCCCCTGGCTGCAGGCGACACCGGCGTCAGCGACATCGTCTCGCTGGTCTGGGCCGGCACGGCGCACGCCTCCGGCTCCGTCATCATCGGGCTGTGCAAGCCGCTATGGTGCCTGCCCCTGCCCGCCACCGGCCTTTACTCAAAAATGGACCTGGTCAACGCCATGCCCTCCATGCGCCAGATCAAAGACGGCGCCAACATCCAGTTCCTGCTGTTCCAGACCGGCGCCACCACATCAGCGGGCACCGTCAACATTGACTTTGACTACGGCTACGGGCAATAAGCCATGGACCCGCGCATCCTGGCCCTCATTGCCGACTTCCCGGCCTGGCGCTGCGACACCTACCGCCTGGCCATGCTGATCGTCGAAGCGCAGAAGAACGTGGACCGCGAAGCATTGATGGCCGCCGGCATGCCCGATGCGGCCGAGGTCATCTGATGGCGCTGCGCTCCAACGGCAACCAGTTCGCCAGCTCGGGCGTGTGGCACGCCGGGCAGGCGTCCGTGCTCAGTGCCATTCCAAGCGCGCTGCAAGCCAACTTTGCCCAGACTGGGCGCAATCGCAACCTGACGGCCGGCGAGGGCATCACCAGCGAGCTGGTTGGCCTGCCATCGGGATACCGCCACCCCGGCGCCTGGATGATGCCGCAGAAGGCCGGCGCCATCGCCGCGCGCAACACCATCACCGGCGCAGGCGCTACCAGCAGCGCCATGCAGTCCGGCTACAACATCGCCGCCGCCCTCACCGGCGACGGCGGCGTGCCCAATACCGTCAGCATCGGCCTGATCGTCTCCATCGCCGCCGCGCTCACCGCCAGCGGCGGCATCAGCAGCGCCGCCACCCAGGCGCTCGCCTCGCTGGTTGCCGATCTGACCGGCTCCGGCTCCGTGGACGCCACCGCCGCCGGCCTGGCCACGCTCGGCGCGGCACTGGAAGGCAGCAGCTTCGTCACGGCCAACAACACCGCCCTGATGAGCATCGCCGCCGCCATCAAAGGCTACAGTGACCTCACGCCCGAAGGCATCCGCGACAACGTCTGGGGCGCCATCGCCGCCAACTTCATCGCCTCTGGCACCATGGGCGCCAAGCTCAACAGCGCGGCCAGCGGCGGGGTCGACTACCCCGCCATGGCCGATGCCGTGCGCACCGAGCTGCAGGCTGAATTGCTGCGCATCGCCGAGCTGGCCCAGCTGCACGGCCTGGTCGTCGGCACCGATCTGGTCGTCACCCCCACCAGCCGCACCGCCGGCAGCGTGGTGCAAACCATCACCGGCGACGGCACCACCATCTCAACCGTCAGCCGGGTTTAGCCATGACCCCGCGCAGCGCCGCGCTCCAAGGCTTCCTGCTCACCCCCATCGCCATGGCGGTGCAGGGCCTGCTGGGCGGCGACATGGGGCCGCTGCCGCCGGTCGAACAAACCCTCTTCCAGCGCCCCGGCGTCACCGGCTCCGGCCCCGGCACCCAGATCAGCCTGGGCGACTACCTCAAGCAGCTGCGGCGCGGCGCGGCCTTGCCACCCGTTGACACCGCCATCAAGCAAGCCGCCGCGCGCAAAAAGCGCAGCGCCGCCCTGCGCCGCCAGGAAGAAGAGATCCAGATCCTGAGCGCCGGCGTGATCTGAAAAAGTCTTCTCATTTCGCCCTATTTGAGAAAGCCGCCACGCCCAAGAATCGGGCCTCATGAAGTTACTCGACGTCCTCACCGCGCCCTGGGCCATCGAACCCGCCAAGCTGCTGGAGATCCAGGCCATCTACGCCACGCACCTGCGCGGCGACAAGATCGACATCGAGGCCGTCGAAAAGCGCCTGGGCCGCCCCCTGGCCAACGAACCCAAGGCCTTTGACATCATTGACGGCGTCGCCGTGCTGCCGCTGGAAGGCGTCATCGCCAAGCGCGCAAACCTGTTTTCGCAGATCAGCGGCGGCGTCAGCACCGAGCTGGTCGCGCGCGACCTGCGCGCCGCGCTGGACGACCCCAGCGTGCACAGCATCATCCTGTCCATCGACAGCCCAGGCGGCACCGTCGACGGCACCGAAACCCTGGCCAACCTGGTGGCCGGCGCCACCAAGCCCATCGTCACCCTGGCCAGCGGCACCATGGCCAGCGGCGCCTACTGGATCGGCTCCGCCGCCAACGCCGCCTACATCACCGACAGCACCACCCTCGTGGGCTCCATCGGCGTCGTCGCCACCCACATCGACATCAGCAAGGCACAGGCCGCCGCCGGCGTCAAGACCACCGAAATCTTCGCCGGCCAGTACAAGCGCATCGCCAGCAACTACGCGCCGCTGTCCAAGGAAGGCCGCCAGACCATGCAGGACCAGGTGGACTACACCTACAGCCTGTTCGTCGGCGCCGTCGCCAAACATCGCGGCGTCAGCACCGACGTGGTGCTTCAGGACATGGCCGATGGCCGCATTTTCATCGGGCAGCAAGCCATCGATGCCGGGCTGGTGGACGGTGTTTCCACCCTCGGCGCGCTGGTGCAGCAGCTCAATCACAGCCGCATGGGCGGCAACCCCCAGGGCGTCCGCCCAGGTCGCGCCGGTGTCGCGCAACCCCACCCCCAACCCAAAGGAGCAGCAATGCCCATCACCCGTGAGCAACTCGCGGCCGAAGCACCCGACGTGCTCGCCGCCATCCAGGCCGAGGGCGCCAGCGCCGAGCGCCAGCGCATCCAGGACGTTGAAGCCCAGGCCATCCCCGGCCATGAAGCGCTGATCGCCTCGCTCAAGTTCGACGGCAAATCCACCGCTGGCGATGCCGCCATGGCCGTTCTCGCGGCTGAAAAGCAGGCCCGCACCACGCAGGCCGCCAAGCTGGCTGGCGACGCCCCCGCGCCGCTGCCGCTGGTGCCCGCCGCCACCGTCGAGCCCAAGGCCGACACCCGGGCCGACCTCGACGCCAAAGCCAAGGCCTACCAGGCCGCCCACCCTGGCACCGACTACGTCGCCGCCGTCAAAGCCGTTCAAACCCTGTAAGGAGCCCGCACCATGGCCGCATCCGCAATCCCCACCCTCACGCTCGGCATCACCGCCGCCGCCGCCCTGGCGCAATACCAGGCCGTCACCGCGGCCGGCGCCATCGCCACCGCCGCCGGCAACGCTGTCGGCTTCACCCAGACCGCTGCCGACTCTGGCGCCCGCGTGCCCGTCACGGCAGGCGGCACCGCCATCGCCACCGCTGGCGCGGCCATCGCAGCCGGCGCCGCGGTCGAAGTGGTCGGCGCGGTCGGCAAGGTCGTCACCAAGACCTCCGGCGTCGCCGTGGGCCGCGCGCTCACCGCTGCAGGCGCCGACGGCGACCTGATCGAAGTCCTGATCATTCCCAACTGATCCGGCCCACCCCGCAACCCCATTTCAGGACACCCACACCATGGCACAAATGACCCCCAACGCCGCGCGCGTCATCGACCCCGTCCTCTCCACCATCGCCCAGGGCTACAGCAACGCCGAGATGGTCGCCTCGGCCCTGTTCCCGTCCGTGCGCGTGCCCGTGCGCGGCGGCAAGATCATCACCTTCGGCAAAGAAGACTTCATGCTCTACGGCAGCCAGCGCGCGCCCGGTGAAAACACCAAGCGCGTGCAGTTCGGCTACGGCTCGGGCAACTACGCGCTGGTGGACTACGGCCTCGAAGGCCAGGTCCCAATCGAAGTGCTTCAGGAAGGCCTGGCCGGCCCCGGCATCGACCACGCCGCCATGGCCATCCGCAAAGTCAGCGCCATCATGGCCCTGCGCCTGGAAAAGCAGGCCGCCGACATCGCGCGCACCGCATCCAGCTACGCCGCGGCCAACAAGCTCACCACTCTGGCCAGCACCACGCTGTGGAGCGACCTGTCCGCCAGCGACCCGATCGGCAACATCGAGACCGCCAAAGACGCCATCCGCGCCGCCACCGGCAAGTTCCCCAACACCATCGTGATGGGCCCCAAGGTCATGACGGCGCTGCGCCAGCACAGCAAGATCATCGACCGCATCAAGTACACCGGCCGCGACGTGCCCACGCCTGAGCTGCTGGCTGCACTGTTCGGCGTGCAGCGCGTCGTTGTGGGCCAGGCCATCTACGCCAACGATGCCGGCACCACCCTCACTGACGTGTGGGGCAAAGACGTCGTGGTGGCCTACACCGAGACCGCCAGCCTGGCCGACATGGGCGCGCCCAGCTACGGCTACACCTACACGCTGGACGGCTACCCCCTGGCTGAAGAGCCCTACTACGACCGCAACACCAAGAGCTGGGTCTACCCGGTCACGCGCGCCGAGGCGCCGGTGCTGGCCTCCGCCTCCGCCGGCTACCTCATCACCGGCGCGGTCGCGTAAGGCAGCCCAGGGCACCTGGCCATGTTCACCGAAGACCTCAGCGCATTCTTCAGCACGGCTGAATTTGCCACCGCCGCCACGCTCAACAGCGTGGCGGTGGCGGGCATCTTCGACGCGCCGCTCGCGCTGGGCGGCGTCGGTGAATATGGCATGGCCAGCACCCAGCCGGCCTACGTTCTGCCCAGCGCCAGCGTGCCGGCCAACCCGGTCGGGCTGGCGCTGGTCATCGGCGCCACCAGCTACGTGGTGGCCGCGCACGAGCCCGACGGCACCGGCGTGAGCCGCCTGCTGCTGGAGCGCGCCGCATGACCACCGCCTTCGCCAGCCTGCAGGCCGCGCTGCTGGCGGCCCTGTCCAGCGCCCCCGCGCTGGCCGGCGGCAACATCGGCACCAACCGGCTGCGCCCCATCCCCACCGGGCAAAGCACCGCCCTCGTGCTGCGGCTGGACGCCAGCGAAGGCACCGAGAGGGTGTTGGGCTGCATCGACTGGCAAACCGCCTTCACGGTGGAGTGCTACGCGCGCGGCGCATCGGCCACGACCGACCTGGTCGCCGCGGTCGACACCCTGCTGGCCGACACCTGGGCCCGCCTGGCGGGCCTGAGCTTCCATGCGCTGGGGGCCGACCTCATCGTCGACCCCCGCATCGACTGGCAGTTCGACGACGGCGAAACCCCCATGGTCTGCGCCGTCATCCGCCTCAGCGCCGCCCACCGCACCGCCTCAAGCACCCTGACCCCCTGGAGCTGAACCCCATGAGCACCACCGACAAACCCGCCAAGCCAGCAGCACCCACCCCGCAAAACACCCCCGTGCCCGGCGGCGGCCGCTGGCGCTGGGCCGGCGACCGCTGGCTGGAAGTGACCGAAGCCCCGCAACCCACCCCCGCGCAACCGGAAGAACTGGAGTAAGCCATGTCCCGCCTCATCAAGAAAACCGTCATCCTCGTCAAGCCCGAAGTCACCGCCGGCACCGATTCCGTGCCCACCGGCGCGGCCAACGCCATCCAGGCGATGGACCTGCAGATCACCCCGCTGGACGCCGCCAACATCGATACCAACATCATCAACCCCTGGTTCGGCAACAGTCCCAGCCTGGTGGGCACCGCGTCCGTCAAGTGCTCGTTCAGCGTGCTGCTGGCCGGCGCCGGCACCGCCGCCACGCCCCCTGCCTGGGGCGCGCTGCTGCTGGGCTGCGGCAACGCCGAGACCACCGGCCTGACCACCCCCAACCGGGTGGAATACCTGCCGGCCACCGACAGCCTCAAGACCGTCACCATCTACTGGTACGACGACGGCCTGCTGCACAAGCTGCTGGGCGCCTTCGGCAACGTCAAGCTCTCCGCCAAGAGCGGCGAGGCGCCCAAGCTCACGTTCGACTTCGTCGGCATCGACGGCGGCGTCAGCGCCACGGCCAACGCCACCGCCGTGCTCAGCGGCTGGAAAATGCCCGTGGGCATCACCAAGGCCAACGTCACCGACATCCAGCTCGGCTGCACCTACGCCACCGGCGCGCTCTCGGGCGGCACGTCGTACAACAGCTCCGGCCTCACGCTGGACTGGGGCAACGCCGTCAACTTCGCGCCGCTGCTCACCACCGAGCAGGTCGTGCTGACCGACCGCAAGATGACCGGCACCGTCAGCATCGAGCTGTCCGCCGCGCAAGAGGTGACGCAGATGGCCGCCGTGAAGGCCAACACCCTGCAAGGCCTGGGCTTCGTCATCGGCACGGCCACCGGCAACAAGATCATGCTGCACCTGCCCAGCGTGCAGCTCATCAACCCCAAGAAAGAAGAGTTCAACGGCATGCGCCTGATCGGCTTCGACCTGCGCGCGCTGCCGGTGGACGGCAACGACGAGCTGCGCATCGTCAGCCTGTAAACGGTTTTGCGCGCGGCAGGGCTGCCCTCAGTCGGCCTGCCATCTCCGCCCGAGTGGCCGCCGCGCGCATCCTTCATCCATCGGGCCAATGCTACAGATCGGGCACCCCATGTACAAGTTGGTCATCTCGGATACCGTCAAATTCCAGGTCAAGCTCAGCGTCAACGACGCCGGCGTCAAGAAAGACTTCAGCCTGTGGCTGGAGGGCAAGCGCCTCGACATGGACCACCTCAAGGCCGACCTCGATGAGAACGGCGACATGAAAGTCATGGACTTTCACGCCAAGGTCTGCCGCGACAACCTCACCGGCTGGAGTGACCAGCGCCTGGTGGTGGACGAAAGCGGCCAGCCGGCCGCCTTCAGCCCGCAGGCACTCGACTGCCTGCTCAGCCTCACCGGCGCGGTGGGCGTCATTCACGGCGCCTACATGGACGCCATCGTCACCTCGGGAGGCACCGCGGGGCGCGCAAAAAACTCGTAACGGCTGCGCGCCAGATGGCGCGTGGCCAGCTCAAGGCGCCCGGACGCTTCCCCACCGACCCCGAACAACAAGATGCCGAAGCCCGAGCCGACACCACCGACGAAGCCCTGGCCGCCTTTGGCCTGCAGGCTGAATCACCCGACGATGCGCCCGCAGAGCCGGATCACGACATCCCCCTGCACCTCTGGCGCGAGAACTGGCCCGTGTGGTGCCTGTGGCGCGACTGCGAGACCCAGTGGCGCAAGGGCGAAATGGGCGCCCCCAGTGGGCTGGACTATGCGGGCGTGTGGACCGTCATCGGCCAGCGCTTTCGGCGGCGCGAGCGCAAAACGGTGTTCTGGCTCGTGCAAGCCATGGAAGAAGTCACGCTGGCCGAGTGGCGCGAGCGGGATGCGCGGAATGCGGGGTGAGGCGCGCCGTTCAGGTGAACAGCCAGCAAAAGCCGCAGGCCAGCAGCACAAAGGCAATGCGGCGCACCCATTTGGCGCTGATGCCGCGCGTGGCGGCCAGGGCGGTGGCGTCGCCAGCAGCTATGGCGATCAGGGATGTGATGTGGTCCATGCCCGGAGGGTACTCTGATGGCCAATGAAGTCAAGATCAAGCTGGCCGTTGACGGCGCCGCCGCCGTCAACAACGAGTTGAAGGGCGTCGGCAGCGGCCTGAATGACCTCAAACAACAGGCGCACAGCATGGGCGAGACGGCCGGTCGGGTGGGCGGCCAGCTGCGCAACATGCTGGCCGGAGTCGGGCTGGCCGTCACAATCAAGGAGTTTGTTTCCGCCGCCGACGCCATGACGCTGATTGACGCGCGGCTGAAGCTGGCCACCGGCAGCGCGCGCGACTTCGCCCAAGCGCAGGCCGATGTCTACCGCATCGCGCAGGCCAACAACGTCGGGCTGCAGGAAACCGCGCAGCTCTACACCAAGCTGTCAGAGCCAGTGAAGCGCCTGGGCGGCACCACGCGCGAGGTGGGCGCCATCGTGGACGCCTTCGCAACCAGCTTGCGCGTGGGGGGTGCGTCCACCCAGGAGGCGGCAAGCGCCACGCTGCAGTTTGCCCAGGCCATGGGCAGCGGCAAGCTGCAGGGCGACGAGTTCCGCGCCATCGCCGAGGCATCGCCCCGCTTCATGAAGGCCCTGGCCGAAGGCATGAACGTGCCCATCGAAACCCTCAAGGAGATGGGCACCGAGGGCAAGCTGACCGCCGACGTGGTGGGCAATGCGCTGGTCAAGTCGCTGGGCAAGCTCAAAGACGAGGCACAGACCCTCCCCGACACCGTGGGCGGCGCCCTGACGCGCCTGAAGAACGACGTGCTGGTGGCCGTCGACGACATCAACAAAAACACCGGCCTGACCCTGGGCCTGGCCGACCTGGTGGAAGGCGTGCGCACCCAGCTGCTGCCCGCCGTCAAAGTCGAACTGACCGCCGCTTTCAAGACGGTCGGCGAGTTCATCACCGAGCACCGCGAGAAACTGGGCGAGGTCTGGGTCGCGGTCAAGGCCATCGTCGGCGATGTATGGGGCCTGGCCAAGTCGGCCGGCAGCGTGCTGGGCTTCCTGGCGGACTGGGCGCTGACGACTGACCAGGTCACCCTGCGCCTGGAAGTGGTGCGCATGCTGATCGCCGGGTTCAAGGACGGCGTGGAGATCATCGGGGCGTCTTTCGCCCATGTGGGCTCCGAGATCATGCAGCTGATGGTGGCCCCGCTGGTGCTGGCGGGCAAGGCGGCAGCGGCGGTGGCCAGCGTGTTCGACAAGGAGCTGTCCGCCCGGATCAGCGCCAACATCGCCAGCATCGAGCAGTTCACCACGGCCGGACAAAAATACGCCGCCGGGGTGGTGCAGAACTTCGCCGACGGCAAGACCGCGCTGGGCGCCCTGAACGCTGAAATGGAGAAAAGCGCGCGGGACAGCAAGCAGATGGCCGCCGCGCTGGGCACCAGCACCGTCAGCGCCGCCGACAACGCGCGCGAGCTGAAGAACATGGGCGAGAAGGCGAAAGAGGCCGCCGCCGGCTACAAGACGCTGCACGGCAGCATCAAGGTCGATGGCAAGGCCGCCGAAGAAGCGAAGAAGCTGGCCGACGCCGGCAAGGCGCTGGCCGCCAGCCTGCTGGCCGTGGACGCCGGCTTGTCGGGCAACTTTGCCGAGCAGTGGGCCAAACTGAGCGCTGCCTACAGGGCCGGCGGCATCAGCCTTGACATCCTCATCAAGGCGCAGGCCAAGCTGCTGGAGCAGCAGCCGGCCATGCAGGCGCAGGAGAAGGCAACGGCCAAGCTTTTTGAGGAGGCGGCCAAAGAGTCTGAAGCCTACGCCAAGGCGCAAGACAAAGCCATCGTCGCCGCCAATGCCGAAGTCACCGCCGCGCAGGCCGCCTATGACGCGCACGGCAAGCTCAAGAGCGTGATTGCCGAGGAAGAACTGGCCCGGCTGGAGAACAACCGCGCCATCATCGCCGGGTACGAAGACACCACCGTCCTGGATGCGCAGATCGCAGCCAAGAAGCGCCTGATCGACGTGTTGCGCAACGGCGAAGTGCGCGACGCGGCCGAGAAATCCGCCCGCGATGCCGCCGCCGAATGGCAAAAAGCCAGCGACCAGATCCAGCAGTCCCTCTCCGACGCGCTGATGAACGCCTTCACCGCCGGCAAAGGCTTCGGCAAGACGTTTGTCAACAGCATCAAGGCGATGTTCAACACCATGGTGCTGCGCCCGGTGATCAGCGCCATCGTCTCCCCAGTGGCTGGCGCCCTCACCAGCGCGCTGGGCTTCAGCGGCGCGGCCAATGCGGCGGGCACGGGCGCCAGCCTGCTGTCCGGCGGCTCCAGCCTTTTCAGTGCCGGCAGCACGCTGGCCGGTATCAGCTCCTTCATGGGCGAACTGGGCACCGGGTTGATCGCGTCCACCCAGACCGCCCTGGGCCTCACCGCCACGGCCGCGCAGGCCAGCTACGCCGCCAGCATGGGCGTGGCCGCGCAGACCGGCTCGCTGATCGGCTCGCTGGGGCCGCTCATCAGCGCCGCCCCCTACCTGGGGGCGCTGGCCGGCGTCTACATGCTCGCCAAGAACCTCGACCACAGCGGCACCCCGCACACCGGCGCGGGCACCAGCTACAGCGCAGCAGGGGGATTGCAGCAGGCCAGCAGCGGAGCCCTCTTCAACAGCGGCTTCACCGGCATCGCCTACAGCGCCGGGACCGAAGAGTTCACCACCGGCATCGTCAAGAGCGTGGTGCAGATCCTGGACACCACCGCCACCACCTTTGGCAAGACGGCGGGCTACCAGGCTGCCGCCAGCTTTGCCGACGACTCGTCCAAAGACGGCGCCTGGGGCAGCCTGTTCATCCGCAACCTGCAGGGCGTCATCACCGACTGGCAGGCCGGCGGCCAATCCTTCCGCACCTTCAGCGACGGCACCGCGGGCAACAACGAGTTCCTGGCCGCCGTCTCGCAGGACGTGCGCAAGGCGCTGGACGGCATCGACCTGCCCGCCTGGGCCGGCACCATGCTCGCCAAGCTGGGCGATGCGCCGGGCCTGGACCAGCTGGCCAACGTGGTGACCGAAATCAACGCCACCCAGGTCGTCCTGCAGTCGCTGGGAGCCAGCGTCAAGGTGTTCGCCGGCCTCAGCGGCGACGCGGTGCTCAACATCATCAACGCCTCGGGCGGCCTGCAGGCCTTCAGCGCCAGCATCGGCGCCTATTACGAAAACTTCTACTCCGAGCAGGAAAAGTTCGATGCCAAGCTGCAGGCGCTCAACACCCGCCTGCAGGACCTTGCCGCGGGCGGCGCCTTCGCCGACTCGGCGGCCGAATTCCAGCGCGCCATCACCGAGCCCACGCGCGAGAACTTCCGCAAGCTCATCGAGGCGCAAGACCTCACCACCGCCAGCGGGCAGACCACCTACGCCGCGCTGATCGGCCTCTCGGGCGTGGTGGCCGAGCTGACCCCCGTGGCCGAGCAAGCCGCCGACGCGGTGCAGACCCTCGGCACCGCTGCGCTCACCCTGGCCGATCTGCAAAAGCAGTTCG
>ERZ650304.577-NODE-577-length-18192-cov-64.656062_pt1 | contig 18192 bp, 17 predicted proteins | sample MGYA00376240_ERZ650304 | MGnify/ENA primary metagenome ERZ650304 (study PRJEB26733, sample SAMN07839271) | wastewater metagenome | biome: small river; feature: stream; material: water | place: USA: North Carolina | collected 2016-03-01 ...
TTACGTGCAACTTCACCGTAGTTCTGTTGAGCTTCGGTGACTTGTCGCAACGCAGTCGCTTGTTGTGCAAGATTGATTTCTTTCTGCAAGTTGGCAAGTTGCTCGCCGAACTGCTTCGAGATTTCTTCCTTGCCGACTCCGAGATTCTCCAGAGTCTGCTGGCCCTTCAAACCTCCAACCTCTGCAATGGCTTTCTTGGCCTCATCTTGCAGAGTACGAAGCTGTTCGATGGCTTTCTGAGGGTTGCCAGCGAACTCTTCTGTTAGTGCTCCGTCTTTGACAACCTTCTCGCTGAACTTGCTGGCATTTTCGAGAAGGTCTTCAATCTGCTTCGCTCGGGCCTTCTCTTTGAAAGCCAACTTGCCCTGTTCAGCTGCTTCCTTCTCCAAGATCGGAACACGATCTTTGAGCAGCTTATTGAATCGATCAGCCTCGAAACTGATTCGATTCTGGATATTCTGCTGATCCAGAAGCGGTCGGGTGACACCATTAACTTCGACCGTCTCATCTTGCAGAGTAGTCAGGATGCTCCGAATCTCGGAGTTGAGCTGCTCTGCGAGAGTGATATCGTTCTTGTTGATGGCCTGAACTTGGCGTTGCTGAGTGAAAGCGATCCGAGACTCTGCGAGAGTCGTGATCTTCCTGATATAGTCAGCGTATGCCTTCTGCTTATTGCCCGTAGCGGCAATAAACCGATCACGCTCCAATTCTGCAAGTCTGATATTCTTATTAACGAATTGTTCAGACCGCTCGATTGCGACTTTATCTTGGACTTCACGAATCTTGTCGATCGCGTCAGTTGCTTTGTCGTAAGCTCGCTCTGTTTCAGAGACGTTCTTACGAAGAACACTGAGTGTAATCGAGAAAGCATTGCTGAGATTGTCAGAAATCGCCTTGCCAGTTTTCTCAGTGGCCTTCATGGCCTCAGTCATCAATAGCGTTTCGGCATTGATGAGCTTACCGATCTTACCACGCTGTTCCTGAATATTCTTGTCGAAACTCTTCAAGATGTCAGCGTTGGCTTTCTCCTGTGCAGCGACTCTTTCCGCCAAAGCTCGCTTCGCAGATTCTACGTTGGCCCGGTCTGCGGCAGACTGCGTCTCTTGCGATTTCTTGATGATCGTGTCAACGACGACGTAACCAGCAGCAAATGCGGCAGCAAATGCACCAGCCTGTCGAAGTGTGCTGAGTGCATTGACTCCAGCAGGACCGAACAGGTTGAAGATAGCACCAGTAGCCGTAACAGTGTTGCGAAGATCGTTGAACTGTACGATAAGTTTCGCACTGTCAACGAGCAGACTGCTAAGGTTGAACGCTGTCTTCAAACCGATGGCAGCTGTTCCTAAGACAAGGACTGTCTTAGTTGTCCCTTTAACTACGTTGCTAAGACCACCGAATCGTTCAGTGATTGTAACAACCGTATCAAGGAACTTCTGGCCCACGTCGGTCGTGAAGAACGTCTTGATTCGTTCCAATTCAGATTGGAACTTATCACCACGGTTCTTCTGGAGATCGGCGAACTGTCGGTTGACTCTTCCAGCTGAATTGTTGATCTGATCGAGTGCTTTAACGAACTTATCGCTGTCGTTCAACAGCGATTGAGCACCACGAAGACCACGAATGTCTGGGAAGAGACCAGCAAGACCGTTTGGCACATCTTTCGAGACTTTACCAAGCTCTCGAATCGTGCCGATAAGAGTCAGTGTACTGACAGCTTGTTCGCCAGTTTGGAAGCCGAGTTCTTTCAGCTTCTCTTTCAACAGCGTCGAAGGTTTCGTCAACTGAACAAACACGTTATTCAACAACGTGATAGATTCAGCCGAGTCGATACCAGTCTGAGTAAGAACTGCGACAGATGCCAAGACTTCTTCAAGCGAGCTACCAGTCAAACTCGCAAGAGCAGAGGCTCGACCCATCGTCTTACCAAGTTCATCAACCTTGACGTTACCAAGGTCAATGGTGGTAAAGAGCTTGGATGCGATGTCCTCAGCTTCACTCGAAGATTTCTTGAAACCGTTGATCGCAGAAGCCACGACGTTCAAAGCCGTGACACTGTCAGACTCTGTGAGCTTAGCCAACTTCAAAGAAGCGGTAAGTACGTCAAAGTCTTTAGTGGACTGAATGACCTGGCTTGACAAACCTTCGTATGCTGCCGTAGCAACGTCTACGATTGGCAGTCCAAGGTCATCTGAGACTTTGCGAATCTCAGTGGACCACTGACTGAACGAGACACCCGAGCCCTCTGCCAGCGTTTGAATCAGGCCGATTTTCTTTTCAAATTCGGTGGCTCGACCAGTGGCTTCGCCAAATCCTTGAAAAATCAGCGAGAGTCCGCGATAGATAAGCGTTGCCGCACCGATGTTTTTCAAACGCTCGAATGCGTCACCAGCACCACTCAAAGAGCCTTTCAGGCGTTCTGCGGCCTGTTGAGCCTGAACTAACCCAAAAGAGATTGTAGGTTGCGGGCTTGGAGTGAATAGCCCACCAAGAGCAGCGTTGCCACGGGCAACCGAGACGTTCGTCGCGAGTTGTTTTGCATTAGCTGCTTTGATGGCTGCTTGTAGAGGGTTGCCCTTGAGACCGAACTGTGCAGCAAGCTGGTCTTTGTTCTGACGATTAAGGACAATTGGCTGGAAAGCGGCTTGTGCATTTCTTGTAGCAGCAAGTAGAGCTTTCTGTGTTTCAACGAATCTGAGTTGTTTCTCAGTAGCTTGCTGGACAGTTACGCTGTAGTTCTGGATGCCCTTCTTAGTCTGGTTAACGGTCGTCGTGACTGCCTGACCCGCAGAGTTAATCTGGGTGAATGCAGACGTGACGCTCTTACCAGCCTTAGTGGCAATAGCGAATTCTTTGGTTAAGAACCCCAAAGATTGAGCGTTGGCCTTATACGTTGTTGAAAGCTTATCAACAGCCTTGACAGCTTTGTCAGTGTCAACAACGTATTTCGTTACTTGTGGCCTAGCCAATTGTATACTCCCGGCTTCGAGTCACCTTGGCGATTAGATCGAGGCGGGCCTCGAAGTATTTGTCCACGTATTCGTCATACGCTTTTCCAGCCTTATCAAAAGCGTGATACGGGCCAGGGTGTTTCAAATGGAAAGGCGGGTCCATATTGTACTGGTCATTGTCAGCCAAGTACTCAACACTATGGATGAATTCAAAGCTGTAAGAGTTGCCAGTTCTTGAAAAGTTGAATGTTGAACGATTTGCACCAACGTCGGGACCAAAACCGTTTCGCTTCTTAATCGGCGAGATTGGTACAGCTACTCGAAGGAGGCGTCCCAATGGTAGGAACACCCCCTTCGACGTACCTGTCCAGACCGGAATAGTTCCCTCTTCGATGAGGACGCGGAGCCATGCTCGAACGGCCTGCCGTAGCTGAATATTGACTTCTGCTTCAAGGTACTTAGTGTACCTATTCACGTCAATATTAAGAGCCACATATGAGATTTTGCCATTGAGCATTGTTCTCTGCCTCTTCTAGAAGGCGAATGCCCTCATACTCTAGGAGAGCGATCTGGGTCCATTTGTCCATGTCTTCCCAATGGTCTTCGACCCCAGGCGGTCTTACTCCGAAGCGCTCACAGGCTCTCCAGACGATGTATCGCCCGCTTCGGTATTTTGGGAGGATGATTGGAGTAGAGGTGCCTGGCGAGAAACTAAAAAACTATTTCTAGCCTCTTCCATCTTCTCTTCGCTGAGACTGTTGACCTCAAGAATCGTGTTAATGATCCTGAGGCGTTCAAACTCAGCGAATCCTGCTTCGATGAGTTCAATCTCGAAGAGTCGCCAGGTGTTGGGATCTTCGCGATCGATCTTATCCCACTCTACCGGAGTACGCTCGTCTTCGGGGTGCTCAGCAGGACAATAGAGACTGTTGAAGTAGAGCCACAACGTATATAGCTCGTTGTGTCTTGCTTTTTGTTTCTTATAGTTGGCGTTGTCGATGTCGGGGACCTTAGCTCCGCCACGCTTGACCATCCAGGGCGGAGTAGGTTCTGGGCACCGCTTCTGGAATTCGTCCATATCTAGGACAGCGACGATTTCCAGCTTGATGTCTTCTGTGTCTTCGCCTCTAGGAAATACTAAAATCTTAGAGGCTGGGCCTTCGATCTTCTTACCTTTGAGACGCATTAGTCTTGTCTCTGAACTTTCTTCTGTACATGATTGCAAATTCCTTTGCAATCGACCGTTGAGTTACGCATATCTCCGTTGAGTTCAGTGAAGTTGAAATCAGCGAAGAGATACTGCTCCGATTGCGTGCAATTCGGGATTATACGGACAATTTGAATGTGAACAGAAAATGGAGCTTTGGTGTCAAGGTCGCCAGTCACAGGATTGCTGGCCGTCGAAATCCATCCACTGTACTCACCTTTCAAGGCTTCTTCAATGGACGGTAATTCTGAGCCAGAACTCTTCAAGAGTTCCCAATAGAATTGGAACGAAACCTCAGTTGGTTCCTGTTCGCCTTCTCGGATTCTTGCAAGATGGCCGCGATCTTTGTCGGTCTCAATATTTCGCTTTTCATTGTAGGTGAGGTTGCCCTCACCTACAACAACCTCGACCCAATTGGTTGCTCTATCGCGGATATAGATTGTGCAATCTTTTAGGTCGAGGACCGGCATGTTAGGCTACTCCACGCTGATTTTCGGCAGTCTTGATGTTACAGTTGCCCTTGCACTCAATCGTGCCGTTCTTCGCGGAGTGATTGAGTTCCTCCCAACGGAACTTCCTGAGGTAAGTAACCTCATTTTCCTTGTCGGCACACGGAGGATTCTTGACGACGACGATATCGACCGCGAACGGAGCACAGGGGTCGTCCTGGTCGCTCGTGACCCAATTGGCCGCTTGCCCTTCCTGCTTGAGAGCTTCCTCAAACGAGATAGGCTCACCGTCGGTGACGCTACTCTTGAGATTCTCCCAATAGCACGAGAACGAGACTTCAACCGGGGTTTCATCACCGTTTCGGACGGTGTAAATCTTGCCCTTGTTGAGCTTGTATTCTCGGTTCTTCTTCTCGTTGTAGGTGAGGTCGCCTTCACCCATAACGAGTTCGATTTGGTTCGGGAGGAACGTGATGACGGCGTTGTCGGCCACCGTTCCTTCAAGATCGGGAGTGAACGTGATACTGGTCGTGTTACCAGTCGTCTCACTGTGAGCCGTGACGACGTGTTCGAGATCGTCGCCAGCTACCGTGAAGCGAGACCACTTGTGGATGATACCAACGATACCGTCCACAACCATCGTATCATCGCCGGAGGCATAACCTCCAGTGTGATTGACAGCACCTGTGTCGCTGAAACCGTCGCGAACGAGAATGCTGGCATCTTTCAGGTCAATTACCGCCATGAAACTCTCCTAGATTCTTCGCTTCATGTGATAATGGCCTTCAATACTCCCCTGCTTGAGTGGAGTATTTGGGCCAATCTGTCCGAAGGTACTGACCATCAGCTTTTCACCATTTTTGGTTTGAAGCTGTAGATATCCCACAATACTTTGATCGTCTTGTGGTTGATCCCCGTATCGTTTGACTGGAATACACGATGTGAAGGCTACACCGAATCTTCCTTGCAAGTCTTGGATGCGATACGCGTAGTTGTCTTCTACGGCAGCACACAACAAGACGTTGATTTCAAACGTACAGTTTTCTTCACCAGCCGTACCGCCAGTTTCATAAGGGCCGTCACAACGAAGTTCGGCCCAATACACTCGGGTAGCGTCAGGTTTTCTGGGTCCAGTCCCCTCAAAGTGAAGGAAACAATCGCCTTTATAGCCGTCGAAGTGCTTGTTGATCGACGCGTGGACCCATCTTACAAGATTAGGTTCCTTCAAGTTCGCTCTCCACTCTCGTAGAGTTACCGATGGTCAGAGCAACTTGACGCAGCGGTTTCTGGCCTTGAATTTGCCTAACCTTTAAGATCAGGGCACCTTCCTCTTCGTTTTTCTGCATCGTTACGACGTTGTATCGTATGTCAGCGTACACAACGTAAGAGGATTCATTTACTTGGAATTCACCAAGATCCTTGTTGGTGATACATACGATCCTATCTCGGAGCTGGTAGAACCCGCCCTGAGCGAAGTTGCTGTTAGCTCGAATGTATTGGATCGAGTATGTAAAATTGGTATCTTCCTTGTAATCGAAAACCAAGGCCCTACGCACATAGAGCCTTAGCTTCGTTTCTTCCGTTCGGCCCGTTTCAACATTGAATGTTTCAGAGTCTACGGTAAAAAGCTCAATCGGTACTCCGTAATCACGTTGTACCGTGTAGATTGCGTTACGGAGATGTCGCCTTAGTGGTGTCATTTGGCCTCCGCATCACAGTCTCTATACTGAGCCGTAGGTCTTTGAAACCTTCAATTAGTTCTTTTCTAGAATCCAGGTTTGAATCTAGAAGAGCTTGAAGTTGGGTCTGGAAGTGCAGTCGAGTGTCTGACTCGCGACGACTAATCTCGGCAATGGACTCGCGGTGCTGATGCGTCAAATCTTTGACAGTTTCCTGAAAGGTTTCTGTCATTTCTTTGACGCCTTCTGCTTGCTTATCCTGCTGTCTTTGAAACAGCATGACGACAGCAATGACAGCTACCGCCGCAGTTGCGTCCGGCAGAAACTTGAAAAGCTCTACCGGGACAGCTTGAGCAAGTAACGTGAACAGCACTGTCTAAGCCCTCAATGGGGCGGGCCGTTAAGACCCGCCCCACTCTGCGAGATTAGTTATACATCACCGCACCGAGATCGGTGTCAAGAACCTTGACACCGAAGAGGCCGTCAAGCGTCACCAAGTGACCCTGCTTGTTGCCGTCATAGGTGATGACGACACGCATGGACATATTGTTGACACTCACGACTTCGGACAGGGCACCAGTCCCGGTCTTGGGCTTCGCGAGAGGGCGGCTGACGAGGGTCAACGCATTCCGGTGGAACGCGAAGTTGTAACCGCCGTTCGGGCCAAGGTTGATGGTGTCGCCGCTGGTGACAGTCGCTTCGAGCGGGCGGTCAAGCCAGATCGACGTGGTGCTGTCAACACGCACAATGGCGTACTTGGTCAGGCTGGAACCGAACGACACCAGCTGGCCGACCTGCGGGGTGTTACCCGAGAAGGCATTGATCGCAATAGCCTTCTGGTGGCCGGTGTTGGTGTTGCTGTCGTAGGTGTAGGTCGCGGAAACCGTGCTCTTGGGATAGAGCGTGATGACCGCGTTATCCGCCACCGCACGACGCAGGCCCGGGCTGCACACGATAGCCGTCGGAGTCGAGCCACCAGTGGTCGAAACGACCTGCTGCGGGGTGTTGTCACCGGCAACAGTGAAGTACGTACCAGCGGTGATCGCGGCCGACAGGCCATCGACGGTGAGGCTAGTGGTCGTAGCCGGGTAGCCAGCGGCGTTGTTGATGGCACCAGTGACCAGGCTGTTCATCGGGTTGATGAACGGCATGTTCTGCGACATGGCGAAGTTGAAGCCCAACTTCGGCCGCAGCATACCGGACGCCAGCGTCGAGCCACCGTCGCCAACACTCTGGGCGTCCGTGAACTGCTGGATGTCCAGCAGCGTCGCGTCGGCCGAAGTGTTCAGGATCATGTTACGGCCGGCACCGTAAGCCTTGTTGTCGTTCATGACCTTACGGGTTTCGAGCAGGTAGCTCTTACCGTTGGTCTCGTCCATCTGGCCAAGACGACCACCGCTGTTCTGGAGGAACTGATACGCCTGGAGGCACAGGACCGAGTCAAGGAACTCGGCCTGCGAGATCATGGCGGGTTCCATGAACAGGCTGGTCAGGTCCTGGAACGAGAGCGACTCTTCACCGTCTCGAATCAGGAAGCTGACGTGCACGTTCTGGTTCAGGCGAACCGGCACGTTCGTGGTCGTCGCGTTCTGGACGGTGACGTCGTCGTTGAACGTCTTACGAATGGTGCTGAACTCAGCGGCCTGACGGGTGTTAACCGTATCACCGGCCTGCTGAACCATCGGCGAGAAGTCCTGGTGGACTCGCGGCGCCATCGTGAGATTATCAATCAGGATCGCGATAGATTCGCGAGCCCAATGCTTCACATTCAGCGAATCAACGTCGTTAGCACGGCTGACGAGATAGCCGTTCTTGACCGCACGCCGGGAGTAGTTCTTCGTGAAGGTCGAGCCACTCTTCGAGATTACGGTGAGCATTAGCTTCCCTTGATTCTCTTCTTGCGATAAGCGATGTACTCTTCGGGAGTCATGTCGCCAGGATCGCGTTCGCCATTTTTACGACCGGGCGAGTTGAACCCACCCAGCCCACCATTAGTGCCCGAGTCAAACAAGTTCGCGTGCGATTCGGACTCCGCCATTCGATCGATCGCCTCGGTAATCGAAAGATCGAGTGTGATGGGCTGACCATCCTTGTCCTTGTCATTCCACTTCACCCGGGTATCAAAGCTCCCGGTCGGCTTCTTATCTTCACCCATAATCTCGCGGAACGAGGTATTGGGCTTCAAGATAGCGAGAACTTGGTCGGGGTTGCGAGCCTTCTTTTTCCCAGCCGCGTCCTTGATCTCACTATCGAGACGATAAGTGGTATAGTTGTTCTTCCAAAATTCAGCTTCCTGACTTTTGGTCGTCAACTTCGTTTCGTATTCCTTCGCCAGCTTGTCCTGACGTTCCTTGGCAATTTGTTCCTGCGTCTTACCCTGGTTTTCCAGTTCAGTGATTCGAGCCTGGAACGACTCTTTAATTTCTGGAGTAAGACCCTGTTCCTTGAACATTTTCAGTTCTTGGAGCAGCTTTTCATTGTCCTTTTTGGTCTTGTCCTTGTCCTGCTTGATGTACTTGTTGAGATCGGCCTGACTGAACTTCTTCTCAGTCAGACTCGGATCGGTGTCGGTGTTGCCACCCCCGTCTTCTTCGCCCTCACCGAAAACATTGATCTTCGGGACGAACGAATACCGACGGTAAATCTTCGAGACTTGCATTGGATAGATACCTTAAACCCTACTAATTTCAAGTTCTTGGACGTCGGCTAGATACGGCTTGAGACATTCCCATGCCTCAACAGACGGAATACCGTGTCTAAAATGGTCCCGACGCACAGACGGCTCGTAGGTGGTCCGGCTGCTTTGAAATGACTGAGTGATAACTGACAGGTTCTTGTTTTCAATCTCGATTTCGACTCCATCTAGAAGAGCAAGCGAGATTAGGCAACAAGCCTGTAAGATATCCTCAGGAACTTGTGTTTGGAAGTCTCTCGGGAACTCACGCTCTTGACTCTCGGAGAGTCGAGTCCCTTGAAACCGCAAGCGATCAATTCGAGAGCTTGCTTCTTTTAGCGACTTGAGTCGGTCAGGATCACTGGCCGCGTCCCAAGCATAAGTATTTAATCGACCGTTGAAGAAGACTTGTGCTTCTGCAACATCGACGTATGGTGTTACATCAACCATACAACTTGACTCCTTGGAACGACAGTGTGATAGTCACCTTCTCGATCGCTTGTCCTTGACGAAGTGCCTCGTAGGTGAACTGAGGCTGGTCGGTAGTGATGTTGCCTTGCCAGGCTTCACCACGCCAATTTGTCAACGTGATTTGCTTCGAGCCATTGGCAATGATCCAGTCCCTCAGTTCGAGGGCCTTAATCATATCCAACCAGAAAGTATAAGTGAAGCGTTGCTGGCCAGTGGTCTTCTTGTAGGCTTGAGCCTTACCACTTATTGACCGCTTCACTGTCACTTCTGCCGCTTCTCCGAGAGTATTCTGGAGTTGCGGAACAGGCAGCAGAATCGTCGAAGTACCCGAGTCGAGCTTGACAAGATTGGCAATCGGTATGATACCAGAGATACCGACTCGCGGCACATTTGGTACACCGAATGCAGGAGGCCCACCAGAAATCTCAGGCAGATAAATCTGAGGAGCCGAGAGTTGCATGGATACAGTTATTTGCTGCTGTACCTGCAAGTCGTGGTCAACAGTTCTACCATAGATGACCTGACGATTCAATTCGGACGACTCTTCAAGAGTCGTGCTGATCGTACGGTTGATAACTCTTTGCTTATCAAACGTATGATCGATCGTCGTTTCGGTGGAGAACGTCCTGTACACATGGCGATGTGCGTCAATCACATCAACCATGTTCAAGTCTTGTTCGACTCGCTTGAAGTAGTGGGTATTAACTCTTTGAGTCGTCGCGACGCTGTGTGAGATCGTTTCGCGAATGATTGCATCGCGACGATACAGAGCGTAACCCGTGACGAAACTCTGCGAGATTGCGAGCCTGAATGTCGCATTTCTTCCCGCAACTACTTGACTGGTTGTGACAGTCTGATTCAGCGATTGTCGATTAGTTGAGTTGCGACCGCTAGCAGTTTGGCTGGTCGTGAAACCTTGACTGATGTCAAGGCGTCTCGGAGAGTTAATGAACGGATCTTGTTCCGTCAAGAAACTCTGCGTGACTCGCTGGTTCAACATCCTGTTGAATGCGATAACCTGAGTAACACCGAACGATTGACGAATATTTGTCAGATCGTTCTGTGGGTTATCAGTCGCACTAAAACTCTGAACCAGCGTCACGTGACGAGCGAAACGCGTTCCAATGTCTTGGTAGGCCGCGAAGCTCTGACTAACCGTCTTGCTGTAGAACTTGCTTCGAGTGAACGCGACAACATCGGCCAGCGAGACGTTCTGTGTCAGGCTTTGAAGATATGCACGGCCAAGGCTTTGTTCTGTTGTAAAGCTTTGAGTGACCGTGATCGTTCGGCCGAAGTTCGTTCCCGCACTCTGCGAGAGTGTGGCATTATGGGTGATGTTTCGCAGTCTGTTGAACTTGACTGCGTTACTGTCGGAAACGGTCAGTCCTTGAGTCACTGTCAGATCGACTAGCGATCCGGCGATATTATAAGTAGCATCGTAGCGTTTGCCGTAAAGCTTCCAGTGATTGTAGTAGATGTTTCTGACTTGGGCCGGCGACAACGCCGCAGAATACATCCTAAAATCCCAGATACTCCCGTTGACGCTAAGGATGTTACCTAGTTCTTGATTATCGCAAGCAAGCTCAAGACTTCCTTCGACGTTTCCGATACCTGCTGTGTAACTGGCGGTACCGATAATGCGGTCGTTGAGGTAGCCGTAAATCGTTTGACCATCGTAGGTCATCGTGGCGAGATAAATCTTATTAAGATTGATCTCGCCGCTATTCGATACGACTTCACCGCTATTGCTCGGAGTGCCGTCGCAACAGTAGTAGCGAATTACTCCGCTACTCTGCAAGCGTAAGACCCAATTTGCAAACCAGGTGGTGCTGCCACCCGGTTTGACATCACCCATCAAGTGATTCCAACTATTCGACCAACCATACATTTTGAACCACAACATCACCGTGAATTTCTTCGGTGTGATGTAGTTCTTAGTGTTGCCGTTATATCCGGCAAGCTGGCCCCAATATGCTACTCGATAGTTGCAAGCGTTGCCAGCACCGTATTGTCCGGTGCTGGCACAAGTCCTGATTCCAATGTCGTTGTCGAACGTCGTGTATCCAATGTTATTTGGATCGTAGACGGTTACTCGATAGTCACCCTTCGTGCTTTTGAAGTGAGCGGGCCACCCGTAATACGACTCTTTACGGGTGTTGTGCTCCGCCATTGGAATGTGCATGAACAGATTCTGATTTTGCGGATCATATCTGTTACGCGATTGGGTCGCTCGCCGAGTTCTTTTCAGTCCGCGTCCCCATTCCATATTCAAATCTCACGTAATGGTGTCATAGTCGTGAATCATGGCGTGGGCCATTACACAGTAGCTAGGTCCGCTACCAGCGGCGTAATCGAAACAGATTTCGTAGAGATGGCCACCAGGCAAATCGAGTGTCCACGACTCTGCGAGAGTGACGATCGTTTCGCCGCTCGAATGGCTATTGATGCAAGGTGCATCAAAGTAAAGCGTCCCGCTGAACGACCTAGCCACACGCATGACTTCAAAAGTCGAACCGCCAGGATTGATACCGACCAACGTGTCGCTATTGAATCCGGTGCCGCTTGAAAGAGTCACACTGTCAGTCGTGCCGCCAGTCATAGCAGCTGTGATTGTCGTTTGGGTGCAGGCGGTAGTGGCCACCGCCATGCGTCCGTAGATATCGGACGCACAGCGGACGGCCTTATTGCCGTATGTCGGTCTCGCAAGGACCTGGAAAGGTGACCCACCAAGATTCGCATTGGTGAGCCTTGCGAGATTGACAATCAGACCCGCACCATACTTCCCACGAAGATCAAGATTGGCATAACTGCGGGTGTTACTCGTCAGAGTAGTCACAGCCTGCACAACAGACGTCGTGTGATTTGGTGTGATCGTCGCCATTTTAGCTCACGTTGACGGTGTAGGTAATCTTGAGAGTATCACCGTTGGCAAGCGTCTGGTCACCAGCGAAGAGACCAGTAGACCAAAGCGTGCCGCTCGTGCCGCTCTTGGTGTTGTCACTGGTGATGAAGATGCCCTTAATCACCGTACCATCAGCGTTGATGGCGAAATCAACCGTCGTGCTGTTAGTCGTGCTCTTGCTGGTACTCGATCCGGCGGTCCATTGTGGACGAGTCGAACCAGAGTAAGCAACACTCTCGGTCCAACCAGAGTGGCTGGACATCGTGTCACCGGCTGCAAGAGCCGTGTAACTCGTGTTGCTGATGAGCCCAACATACCAAGAGGTAAGCTGGGTCGTTCCGAAGAACATCACATTGAGGAGCTTATTCAGTCCCTCATTGACGATGGCGTTAGGGAACGTACCTTTCGCTTTGGTCTTACCGTGCTTGTCAACAATCTCGTAATCGAATCGACCATGAGGGTTGAACTGGTCACACAGCCCACCGGGAGTCACATCCATCTTATTGGAGAGCCACCCGTTGGCATCAAAATAATATGTGTCAAGCAAGTGCATCTCCCCTTGTGTTATCAGTCGGAACGGGTTGAGTTGTAGTGTCCCGACTCTGGGCCTTTTCTTGGCGACCTCCCGATGGGTCTCCACTCAAATCATTCAAGCCGCGAGCTTTTGGATCGGTGCCAGGGGTCATCTTGGGAGTCTGAGAAGCTTGAATGCGGGCCAGGCGTTCAGCGTGGTCCTTAGCGGCCTTCTCAGCTTCACCCTTCGGATACCCACGAGCTTGGCTAGCCAGTTCGTTGCCGACCAGACCGTTCTCAATGTCCTTGGCGACTTCTTGCCAATCGGCCAGAACGACTTCGTTCGTGTCGATTTCCCGCTCAATCTTCGAGAGTTCTTCGGAAGTCGTCACACAGCCGACACGGGCACGGGCAGTCTTCTTGAGTAACGCCCGCCGGAAAGAGCTACTCGTGGTAATCTTTGCCAAGTCAATGTCGAGCTTGGCGTTTTCCCGGCTATCCGTGTCAGAGATGAGATGGAAGGATTGCGGGTACTTGACAATTGGCGGCTTGACATTCTCGTACATGGCCCAATACTCGCCGATCCGATTCTCGGCTCGTTCGAGTACCCGACCAATGTAAGCAAGGCCATCTTCAAGCTTTTCCTTGTCGGCATTCTTGGAGTCAGCAGAGCTTGTGATGTTCGTGAGAGCCAGAAGCACCATTTCACGAATTTCACGTTTGATTTGCTCCTGTCGCTCCATCGACGCTTTGATCGGGTCAGTCGGTGGGGCGATGAATGCTGGTTGGTTAGTACCCGCTGGGTACTTACGCCCGTTCGACGGGCCGAGTCGAATCTTGTTGCCTTGTTCCTTTGGCTGCTTAGTGTCTTCCATCTTCTTCAAGGCCGGAGCTTCTGACTTCGGGTCGTATGGTTCGACGTAGAAGGGGAAGTTGGCTTTGAGAAGATACCAGATATCACTAGAAGTCAGGTTGAGCAACGCGATTTGAGCATCGGCCGCGTTGATTAACATGGACTTCGGAAGGGTGAGAAGGTGAAACGGTATGTGTTTCAGATTCAGAACGACAGTCTCACCGAAGACCATCGTCGCCTCGGTCTGACCCTCAACAGGTTCCATGACTTCCATAGGAGTCACGATAACCTTACCGTCTTCAAGTCGGAAATACTTGAAGGTTTCCTTCTCACCCTTGCAGAGTCCGAAGTAGGTGTCGTAAATGGGGCAGCGTTCACGGACTAGAAGCTTCTTCATCTCATCTCTATTTGGACCGTCGTCATACTCGTAAGCGAGTATGTCTTCGGCGTTGTACATATAGAGATAAGGTCGCTTTAGTCTCGACTCTGCGAGAGTCTCTTCCTCGAAGATGGGATCTTTGTCAACATAGATCCCGACCTCTCTGGCGACGAGTAAGTCGAGCAGCACGTCAGTACCCATAAAGGTACTCATCGAGCTGCCCAACAAATCTACCCCACTTCCGACACCATCACAAGCTTCCCGGTAGTTAGCCGGTCCGCCTGTACGAACAATGTCCTTGGAGCGTTTGAAGATCGAGTTTCGGATCTCCATTACCGCAGCAGCGGCAGAATCCGTATTGTAAGTGATCTGACGGCGTTCCTCGAATTCATCTTTGTCTTCTCGCTTGGAGAACTTGACTAGATATTTGTCGATGAACGCCCTACCACCGTGAAAGGTGGCACGATACTTACACAGCTCATTTCTGTCGATCGCTCGGAACAGAGATTGAAACTCGGAGTATAGCATTACGGTTTCCTGAACAAACGCTTGAAGAGTCCACGTCGCTTGGGTTCGCTGTAAGCGACCGGGGCGTTACCCTGGTACGAATAGGTACTCTGGTAAGAGTAGCTATAGCTCGGTTGGACCGCGGAGGTCTTGGTAGTGCACGTGCCGCCCTGGCACTGACCGAGAACGAGCGCTGCGAAGAATAGAGACGCCATCAGATTGGACTTTCAATGTCGATCACGGACGACAGGCTCGCCGCGAGGGGTAACGCGATCTCGCTGTAGTTACGAGCATGAGCCCAATGATCTGCCTTTCCATCGGGCGTGATCCACCGTCCAGTCATATTACCTTGAGCGTCCGGCGTATACGCCCTCACAGGGGCCATGATATGCTGCTTGAACTCATCAGGTGCATCATACGGGAGTGTGATTGTTCCCGCTTTGAAACGGCCCAACGACATATCAAGCCAAGAGGTTCTGTCCACCTTGACTCTAGGTTCGACTGAGTCAAGATGGAGTGCCTTGCCCTCAATGCCCATTTCGTAGGAGCAGGCTCGAACTTTTCCGTAGTAACGGTTAGCGAAGTCGATTGCTAATCGCCGTTCCGGTTGTGAATCGATAACCGCGTAGTCGAACCGGAAAGCGGCTAGGTCGTCCTCTAGCACTTTTAATTCTTCCGTTTCGCCCATTTTGAGCGTCCGGCAACGTGCTTCCACGTTGATATCCACCACTGGAGTGCCGTATGGAGGTAATATCCATTCGTCAATCACGTAGTGGAATTTCTTTCCAACGTCGATTCCGGCGGTAACGACTCTATTGCCAAGGTGTGCCTCGTACTGCTTGTAGCTGCCGAGACTCTCTAAGATTTGCTGAGGGGTCACGCTCGAACCTTTGACCGATCTCGGCAGGCCCATCTTAGAGTTGTAGAGTTCTTGCTCGTGACCGGGGTGGTCTTGAGCAAGAATCATCTTTGTAGCGATTTCGTATGGTGTCACAGTGGGAGAGTAAAGCTGGTTGATATACCAGCCGATCTTTTGACGATCTTCAAAACTCTCGACCCAACGACTGTTAGCGAGCCATTCGTGCTTGGTCTGATGAGGGAGAACAGACTTACACTCTTTACAGATTATGTGGCTGTCACGCAGATTCTTGTCATTCAAGCTCTCGCCTGTGCACACGATCGAGTCAGGGAACACAAGCTCCGTGAACCTCGTGCAAGCTGGGCACTTGAAGAAGAAATGGTTCTGTGTGCTTTGCTCGAAGTCAACATTGATACCAGCACGCGGCACAGTGGGCGTACTTAGTTCCCAAATCTTTTTAGTCGTCTGGCCTGCGGCGCGTTCATAAGCTAGTGGGACGTTCTTAGCCGTCATTTCATCCTTTTCGTCAAGGATGATAACTGCGGCAGGAATCGACTTCAACTGGCTTCGTGACCGCGAACCGCGAACATACAGGTTAGCTGTGCCAGTTCGCTTGTGACCTACGTTTGATACGTCCGAGAAAAGATTCTTCAAGTAGGGCGACAATTCGAGTGCGAGACCAAATCGGTCAGCTGAGAAGTTACTTGCATCGGGGTTCTTAGTGGGAAGGACATATAAGACGTTCAAACCAAGAATGTCAATCGAATAGAGTGCGAGGTTCAACGCGGTTTCAGTGTAACCCATCTGGGCTGCTTTCTGACCTACGTTGAACTCCGCCTCGCTATCGTGCATCTCCCGGAGCCACGGATGATGCAGGAAGGAAAATGGGCCAGGGAAGGGTTGTCCCATGACCCGATAGTTCTCGGCCCATCGGCTACAAGATGTGACTGATCTCCGCTTGATACCGGAGGCCAGCTGAGTCAGGAAGAACTCTTGTAGATTCTGGGCCATGATGGTTCAACTGTTGTCGGTGGGTGTCGTTGGGTCTTCAAATGCTTTCAGAATCTCTTCTGCCATGTCTGGCATCTGTTCGGGGCTAACGTACTTGTTAGTGACTTCGATCAGACGACGGCAAATGACAGTGAGCTGGGCCTTATCCATCGTAAGATTGGCACGCTCTTCGAGCTTCTGACACGATTCGAGTGTGGAAGAAATTGCCCGAACGGTCTCGACGATCTTACTCTGGTAGAGTACAACGTCAAATTCGGTCTGACAATTGTTCCACACGAGCTGCAAGGTGTGACGAAGAAGTGCAACTTCTTCGATCAACGACTTATGACGACCAGAGTAGACCTTATTTTCGACCTCTGTCCTGAACTTCGTCAGAACATAGTTCTTCAATTCGTTCTTACGCTGTTCGTGATGAGACCTACCCATATGTCTCGGGCAGAATTTAAGACCCGGGTAAGCCTCATACTTGCATTGACCTTGTGCGTTGCCGTCCTTACACCGTGTAGGTGAATCTTCTGCGGCGACTATTAACTTATGCTGCTCGTCCATAGGTCAGCCGCCTCATTCCAGATTCAAGGACGATACCGAACGTCTCACCCTGGCGGATCATACGTCCGATTACATCAAGGTCAACAAAGAAATTGCCTTGCGGCAACTGGAGATCCCGACCGGACGGAAGGGTGATCTTTCCTTCATCAGTGGGTTGGACAGGTCCCCATGACTGTTGGTAATTGATCCCCGGCCTCGGGCCATCGACGACACCATTCCAGAACGTACAATGTGCCCACGAGCCGCGTGGGGTGCAGAAACCTTGCTTGTCCCGCGTTGAGGAGAAGCCTTGGTTAGAGCCATTTACGATCGGGATTTTCTTCTTCAAGCACTTGACCGCGTCATCGACACTCTGAATCGGGATCAAAGTACCAATCTTACGGTCACAGAACTTGAGCATCTCGGCCGAGACGCCCTTCATACAGAAGTAAAGGTCATTATCTCCGCTGTACTCTCGGAGATTGATCGTCCGACCGTCAACATTGTACACGCCACGAATGGCATAACCTTGCTGACAGAACCGAAGACCATAACTTACTACTGCACCGTTATCGCCTCGACTCCGGCCGACGTTAACTACTGCACCGCCGTAGATAACCTCGGTTGCAGCCTCTTCATACGTGTAATCTGCACCATTGTAGGCCAGTTCGACGTATTGGGCCTGATCGATTCCACCGCCGATACCGTGGCTAGTACAGCTGTTCTTCTTCTGATAATGCGTCTTGCGGTACTTACCGTCAAGCAAGATTTCAGAGTCGAACAGCAGGACTTCGGACTGATTGTCTCCGTCAGATGCCATCAGGTCGTTGACACCGAACGGGCACTCAGCGGCCAGCTTGTCGTACTCTTCCTGATGTGGAATCCAACCATTGACGAATTCATGTTCGGTCACTGTGTTGATTCCTTTAGAGCCTGGCTGATGTCAACCAACTGCTTATGGAGCTGGGTTGGTGTCTTAGCCGGGTTATTGTTCAGGAAGTTGTACAACGGGGTTAAGAAGAGCTGCTTCCAGGTGGGGTAGGTGGCTCCCAGAGTCTCTTCGAGATTCTGGTACAGAGTGTTAAGGGTCTCATTCGAGCCCCAACTCTGATTTTGAGCGACCGCTATGACAGCGTCACAAGTCTTAGCGAACTTAATCGCGTCTTCTTTTGTGAGCAGTCCCGAATTACTCTTGTAGAGTGAAGCGACCGT
>ERZ650304.578-NODE-578-length-18039-cov-4.442616_pt1 | contig 18039 bp, 33 predicted proteins | sample MGYA00376240_ERZ650304 | MGnify/ENA primary metagenome ERZ650304 (study PRJEB26733, sample SAMN07839271) | wastewater metagenome | biome: small river; feature: stream; material: water | place: USA: North Carolina | collected 2016-03-01 ...
CTCGTCAAGCGTCATGCAGTAGCACTCGTGGGTAATGTGGTATCCCTCTCCTTGGCTGATTACTGTATAACTCCATCCGTCATTGCACCAGTGGGAGTCAAGCACGATCCCGCGCGGACCCCGGTGGATATCTAAAAATACAACATCCATCATTTTCCACCTGGGCGAAGGAGAACCAATCCCCGGTGCCGACTGCGGCGGTTGTGTCTGTGAGTTATTCATGGTCAGGTGCGCCTTGCGGCACAGGGTTGGCGTTCTGAGGATCGGACAGGCAGTAGCCCTGCACGTCCCATCCGGGGTTAAGGTTTCGGATCTTGGCGCGGATTGCTTGGTGCGTTTGATCGTCTTCCCACGTTCCCGCGATGGTGAGCTTCCCGCATCTATTCTCGGTGCGGCGTCCGGATCGGCGATAGATCCCGAAGTTGATGCGGAGCGCGCCCTCAGAGCCAGGCAGTGGAGCGCAACCCTCAGGAGCGGTGGAGTTTGTTTTCGGATCAGGCATCTGGGGCGCTCCTTTCGGGTTGCTCACTTTTTTCGTTCTCCAGAATGAATTTTGCCGTCATCGCCACCCGTAATGAGGCGCGGTTGGGTTGCAGCGCGATCCACGCTTTTGCGGATTCGACATTTGCGAAGTTGCTTCCGGAGTAGCGTTGCCCCTCGTAGTCCGTGACAAACACCTCCACAGCGTCGGCGTCCCTCACCCGTAAATCATCGGGAGAACAAGCCGCCGCAGATCGACGGGCATTACGCCCTTCTTTGACTGGGGTGCAGACGACGGTTCCGTCTGGTTGGATCGCACAGTGGTATGTCATGCGGTTTGTCATTGGCTTTCCTTTCTCGCCCGCGTCTGGGCTATTTCGTTCGGCATACAATGAAGACGCGGGCGGAAGATCACCACTGCCACGGGGAACGGCCACGCGCCGCCATCGGGATTCTTCGCCCGTCCTTTTGGCAGTCGCACCTCGCCTTTGATCGCGTAGTCGTGCCACCAGTTCGTATCGACGCGGGCAGGCACGAAGCACACCACGAGTGCCCCGTTGTCTCGTGCTTCCTCATAGGCTTTTTTCATCCACGCGGTTATTTCGCGGCCATAGGGCGGATTCATGAACACCCGTTCATCCTTCCAGCTTTGCGCGAGTCCATCTTCTTCCGGCGTGTAGTGTTTCTTGCACTTCGCGGTTTCATGCTGGCAGCAGGGATCGAGCGTGAATCCAAACTCAAGGTTGAGGTAGTCGAACCACTGTTGCGGTGTCGGCCACGTCATGTCTTTCGAGCTTCCCATCACGCGGCGCACATGGGCATCACGCGAAGAAGCCGAACAAGGCGGTGGACTCAACAGAGTCCCGGCGGTGTCTTCTGGTGTATTCATAGATTTTTGGCGGGACTCTGTGAGTCACCTTTGGCGTTCACTCCACCGATGAGCCGGTCCGCGAGGTAGGAAACATCGGCGCGCGGGACACCGAGTTGGAATTGGTTGGGAAGCGTGGCGATGAAGACGGCGCGGTCCGGATCGCGGTCCTTGGCGATGCTGGAGAGAATCTTGAGTTCGGTTTTCGCGGAGATGTCCGTGGTGATGGAAACAAAGCCTTCGGCGGCGGCTTCGCGTGGTGAGAGGATGCGCAGGCCGCAGAGCTTTCCGTACTGGATGGCGGCGGCTGTGGTGGGGATCATGATGGGTGGCGATGGTTTGGATTTGATGGGATCAGCGGAGTTCCTTCGGGATGTTCAAGGCGAGCTGCTTCCAGGCTTTCTTGGCTTCGTTGCGGGCGGCTTCGTCCAGATCATTCCAGCGGGCGAAGGTATTCGCCAAGGTGACCACGCATTTGGGGAAGAGGCCCTTGAGGCGGCCGGTGGTACCGTCGATGTCCAGATAGACCGGATCATGGCGTTCCTTGTTCTTGGTGGCGGCGGCACCGGCGGCGGCGCGGATGGCCTGGACGAGCGTGAGTTCTCCGGATGCCACTTTTTCAAGCATCTCGGTGGCGTGCGGGTCTCCGCCTTCTGAGGCGGTGATGAGGCTGTCCATCCGGCTCTCGTCACCCGTGGCGGAGCTGCCGATGAGCAGGCGGCGGAGGGACATGCCCTTGGTGGATTCAGTGAGGGCTTTCTCGATCTTCGCCCATGCCGGTGTGGATGGCTCCGGGAGTTTGATCTCGGCCGGATCGAAGCTTCCATCCGGCAACAAGAGGTCTTGTGACTTGGCGATGACTGCGGCGCAGGCATTGAGCCAGCGATAGGCGGTGGAACGCGGCACGCGGCCTTCCATGCGTTCCAGGGCGGCGCGGAATCCACCGGGTGCATCATCCTCGCCGGACTGGCGGTGGAGATAGAGCAGGCGGAAGCCGATGCGCAGCGCGGTGGCGATGGAAGTGCGCATGGAAGCTTCCACTTCGGTGCAAAGCTCGTCGATCTCGCGAAGCATGGGCGTGGGTTTCGCGGCGGCTTCGCGGAGCGCTTCAGCGCGCTGGGCGAGTGGGGATTTTGAGGCGGACGTGGTCATGGATGTGTGTGGTGAATCAATCATTGGATGCGAGGGCTTCGCGGAGCTGGCGGCGGGTCTCGTGACGCTCGCGGCGGTGGATGATGCGCTTGGCATTGCGGCCGGTGCATCCGGCACCGCGGATCTTCGCCCATGCGGTGCCTTTCTTGCGTTCGGGTGTGTCAAAGAGATAGGATTTCACGGTTTTTTGGAGTTGGCGGTTTGTGGATAGTTGGCGGATGAGGCAGGACGGAACGCGCGATCAAATTCCTCAAGCGTTCCAGACCAGGAACACATGGGAATGTGCGGGTCCGTCATCGCGATCTCGCAGTTGTGCAGAACGATTGGAGAGGTTGAGTCTCCGACGCGCATGAGGCGCTTGGTGATCTTGTGGGTCCATACGGTTCCGAGGTAAGGGAGATCAGCGTGCATGGGATCAGGCCTTGGCTCTTGGCTTTCTAAGATCGAAGTGGCGCGCGATGGATGTATGGGCGGCCTTGCGCAGATCGATGAGGATCGGAGCGGCGAATTCGACGGAACACGCGGCCTCGTAGATCCGAGTGACCAGGGATTGATTGAGGTTCGGCATTTCAGCGATCAGGCGGCGCAACAAAGACTCTCGGAAAATGTGTTCTTCCGGATCTTCGGTGGTGATCTTCACATTGGCTTCGAATGCGCGGACAAGGCGGGTTTGCTCTGCGAGGCGCGGATCTTTTTCGGTGGTCGTTTTTGGTGTGGCCATGGCGATGATGTGTTAGCGGTTGGCTGTGGGGTGGATGATGATGGCGGTAGTGGCGGGTTTTGTTTCCGGTTCGTTCATGGTGGCGATGGGATGAGGTTCAGAAGAAGGCTCCGATGAGCAGGACGGCGATGCCGATGACGGTGCCGATGCAGATGAGATAGGGAGCGGCTATGCTGAGCGGCGAGACGCGGCCGAGGTAGCGGTTGAGGCATTCGTGGCGTTCCTCGCGTTCTTGATAGGCGAGGCGCATGAGGCGGATCTCGGCTTGGATTTGGTCTGCGGATTTGTGGGTCATGGCGATGGTTTGGTTGTTTGATTTCAGGGATTTCGGGAGAAACTCAGGATGGAAAACTCTGCCCATGGTGTTGAGGTGGTGGTGGTGTTTTGTCGGTTTCAGTGACGGGGTGTTGGATTTCGATGGTGCATTTGGGGCAGTGCCAGGCGTGGGCTTGTTTCCTGCGATCTTCCCATGCCGGCACTCTGCCGACGTAAAGCATGGGAATGGAGTGGAGCGGGCAGTCAGGCACTGGTGGCGGCGGGTGCGGGTTCGATGACGGTTTTGAGCATGCCCGGTTCCGCGAGTTGGAAGGCGGTCTTGAGAGCATCCGCGGCATCCTTGGCGTGTTGCTCGCCGGGCCATTGGCCTGCGGTTTCGCGGGTGGCGGTGAACTCGGCTTTTTCCGGGTGGGCTCCGACGAAGATGAGGCGGCCGGATGGATAGCGGAGGGCGGCGATGAACCAGGTGGTCATGGGATTGCGGATTTTGGATTGCGGATTGCGGATTGGTTAGATGGGGAGGCGGTAGAAGGATTTGCGGCGGCGGGGGCGGTCTGGATCGGATTCGGTGCGGTTTTCGATGTTGAGGCCGCGCTTGTGGCGGAGTTCGTCGATGCGGGTGTGGACGTTGAGGCTCTCCGACTCTGCGGCGAGCTGTGGCATGGGGACCCATTCGCCGCGGGCGGCTTGGAGGGCTTGGAGGATGAGTTCGCACTGACTGATCATGGTGGTGGGTGGTGAGGTGTTAGCGGTGGGTGGCGGCTTGGCGGCGGGCGGTGGAGATGGCGGCGGTGCCGATGGTTTCGCGGCAGAGATCGTCGATGCGGCGTTGGTTCCAGCCGTGGGGGAATCCGGTGCGCGCGTCTTCGGGCGGGCAGGTGGTGTAGCCGGGCAGCGCGTTGCCGGAGTGTCCATCGCGCCAGAGGCACCAGCGGAAGACGAGGCCGCGGAAGAGGCGGCGCGGCGTGGTGAATTGCGGGCTGGTGGCGTAGCCTTGGATGAAGGCGACGAACTCAGCGGGCAGCGGGTCTTTTCTCATGGCGATCAGCGGTTGAGGATCAAGCCGATGGCTGCTGATCCGATGATGAAGGCCAGGTCGAAGAAGGCCGGGGTGAGTTTGACGATGGTGATTGTGGCGATGATCATGGCGATGGGTGTCAGGTGGATGGCCGTGAGGCCGGGCTTTTCATGCTTTTCTTCCGGTGAGCTTCTGATAGCGATGGGTGAGGCTTTTCGACTCACGGTGTCCGTGAAGGACGAGTGAGAGATGGGTTCTCGAAACGCCGAGCGATTTGGCGGCATGGGTGAGCCCTGCGATGCGCGCTCTGGGCGTTGGGGTTTTTTTCTTGGAGGGTGATTCGTTTCGCGTAACCATTGGCGAGACGTTGTTCTCCGGAGTTCACCAATGCAAGAAAAATGTTCGCCGACTTTCCTTCTCTACGGGATGGAACAAGGTCAGGAAATGGAGAGCGTTTTGCGGGAAGAGCCGCCGGTCTATGGCAAAAAATCCGAGGCGTCTCCGTTGAGATCTCCGGACGAGCTGGCGAAGAGCCGGGTGGAGAATGCCCGGAAGCTGGGCAAAGCCGAAGCATTGCTGGAGCGGGCTGAGGGCAAGTGACCATTTTCGTGACGCCACGAAAATGATCCGGGCTTGGCGGATGCGATCCGCCGCCACGGTGTGTCCACATGTGGACACAGGCTCGAAAAGCATGGGCGAAGTGTGTCCACATGTGGACACTTTCGACTTTTTCAATGAGTTATGGCTTTTTTGGCCATTTTCGGGTGTGGAGGCACCCTTTTCTTTTTTGAGGAATCACCCATTTCCTTGGTGTGTCCACATGTGGACACGGCGGATTCGGGCCATTCGAAAAGGGTGACAACGGCGACAACGGCGACCGCGGCGGGGGGACGGAACGGAAAAAGGGTGGTGTGATGCGCGCAGCTTCGGGAGCGCGGCGGCACTGGGAGGAGGCGATGCCTTCCATGTCTCAGGGCTGAGAAACCGCCGCGCTCTCCGAACATCGAACATCGAACACCGAAAGGAAGAACCCCATGAGCAAGTCCATTTTTTTCAGCAAGACGTTTTGGTTGCAGGTTGTCGCGCTGGTTTCCGCCATGTTCCCGGTTGTCCAGGACTGGCTTGTTAGAAACCCGGTGCAGTTCGTGGCGGTGCTGGCGGCGCTGAATGTGATCGTGCGCTTCATCACGAGCGGCAAGGTATCCATCCTGGATGACACGCCGCCGGTGAACGGGATCGGGTTTTGGTTTTCCGTGGCTATAGGTTGCGTTTGCGGCACGGCACTGGCCTCCGGGCTGGTGTCGTGTTCCGCGGAGCAGCTTGCCGCCGCGAAGGCGGTGCCTGTGAAGGCGTGCTACGTCACGAACGAGGGGCGGGTCTGTTATTCCAACGTGGAAGGACTGAGCGCGGAAATCGACGCACGGAGCGGGAAGTGAACCGAGTGAACATCGAACATCGAACGCCCAACATCGAACATCGAAGGGAAGAATTTCAAACGGCCGGCGAGGACTTCAGGCGCAGAGCATATCCAGCCCACTGACCCGGCCACACCTATTACGGCGAACATCGAACATCGAACGCCCAACATCGAACATCGAAGGAAAGAGGAATGAGCATCCTGATCGGAATTCTAACTGGCATCGCGCTGCTTGCGGCGATCCTCGGCGGGTTGCTGTGGATCATGACGCGGAGCGCGCGGGAGATGGACGCTGATGAGACGCCGGTTCTGAAGTTAATCGAACGCTGGAGGGAAGGTCGATGAACTTCGTCGATGATGTGAAGCGGATTCAGGTGATCTGCCGGGTTCCGGCGGATGGGATCTTCGGGCCGGTGACGGCGGCGGCGGTGCTTCGCGAGCTGGTGGATGGCGGCGCGGCCGAGGAGGGCGTGACGGGATCTCCGAAGATCGACGCCCGGACACAGAAGGCGCTTGATTCGCTCGATCCGAAGGCGGTGCAACGGTTCACGGAATTCATTCTGCGGGCCAAGGCGACCGCGGCCACGTTCGGTTGCGATTACATCGCAATCTGCGGGACGCGCACCTGGGACGAGCAGGCGGCACTCCGCCGGAAGTATCTTGCGGGCGGGCCGAAGGCGGCACCGGCGGGTTATTCCTGGCACAACTTCGGCACGGCTCTGGACTTCGGCGTTTTCCGCGGAGCGCAGTATCTGGACGATACGGACGAAGGCACCGCGGAGCGTGTGCATGCGGCTTGCGCGGCTCACGCGAAATTCTGCGGCCTTGAATGGGGCGGCGAGTGGAAAGGCCGGGACTGCGATCCGCCGCACTATCAAATCGAGATGGAGCGCAGCGCGCCGTCCGAGACGGATCGCGAGAAATTCAAACGGGAGGGATCGGTGCTGTGAAGTCCCCCCGCGCCATCTATCAGGAGCTGTGCGAGGCTCCGGACCTTTCCGCCGCGGTGGCGGGGCTGCCGTGCGAGGAACTCACGGCCGTGGCCGGATACGTGGCGAAGCTGAAGAACCGTGGAATCGCCGCGCAGGTGTGGGGCGTGATTCAGGAAGCTCTAACGGAGAAAGGACAGGAGGCGTGATATTGGCGGAGACGATGATTTCAGGGGAGTGGATCACTTCGGTGATCGTGGCGGTGATCGGAGCCATCGGCGGCGTGATCGTGGCTTACAAGAAAGGCCAGGCGAATCCAAATCCCTCGCGCGATGTGAATCTGAAGGACCCGGTGCCGGAGGTTCCGGTGAAGCGGGTTTACACGCCGCCGACATTCTCACAGCACCAGGACGTGGTGCGCCGCGTGAGCCAACTGGAGAGCGATGTGCGGGAGATCCGCAAAGAGCAGGCGGAGCATTTCACCAAGCTCTTGGAGGTGGGCGAGGAGCGGAAGGACAAGATTTTCGAGAAGATCGACAACATGGCCCGCGGTTTCCACGCGCGGGTGGATGAACTCATCAAGGACAGCAAAACGAAGAAGCCATGAGCAACGCACCGATCAATCCCCTGCGCCGGAAGCAAGTGGCGAAGACGCTGCTGGAAGCGCTGAGCATGGCAGGCGGCTACGCGCTGGAGGAGAGCCGCATGTTCTCGTTCATCGACGATCTGATCCGGCCGCCGCTGAGCTTCGGCGAGCGCGGCACCACGCTGCAAAACCTGAAGGAAGGCGGCTACATCAACACGGCGACCGATCCTCTCGATCCGGGAATGAAGATGTGGGTGATCACGGATCTGGGCCGGAACTATCTGGCGAGCCTGTGACGAACATCGAACGCCGAACATCGAACATCGAATTTTGAACGAAAGAGAAGTCAGAGCGGATGCGAAGCTGAAGAATCTCCCGGCGGAGATGATGGAAACGCTGTGGCGTCTGCGCAATCCGGAGGAGGATGGGAAGAAGTCCACCTTCGTGGAGGTGCTGGCCTGGCTGAAGGAGCAGGGCATTGATTCCTCGCTCGGTGCCTTGTCCGAGTTCTACTCCTGGCTGAAGCTGAAACGGCGGATCGAGAGCGCGGCGGAGCGGGCGACGCAGGTGCGCATGGAGCTGGCGAAGGACAGCACGATCAACCCGGACGATCTGGAGCGGATCGCGCAAACGGTCTTCACGGCGGAGACCATCGAAGGCGGGGACGTGGAGAGCTACGTGAAGCTGGCCACGCTGAACCTGAACCGCCGGCGCGTGGATCAGGACGAGCGGAAGCTGAAACTGTTGGAAGCCAAGGCGGCCCGGCTCGACGAGCTGGAAGCCAAGGCGAAGGAACTCAAACAGGGCGGCGGCCTCAGTGCCGAGACGCTGGAGATGCTGGAGAAACAACTCAAGATCCTATGAGCAAACTCCGCCCAGCTCACGCGAAGCAGTTCAAGGGACGTGCCAAGAACATCCCGGAGCAGGACATGTTCATGCTTCCCTATCAAGAGCGCTGGATTCTTGACCGGGCGATCATGAAGCTGATGGCCAAGGGCCGCCGGATCGGCATCTCCTACGGCAGCAGCTATGACGATGTGCGCTACCACGCACAGGCAGACAGCCGCTTGCAGACGTGGGTTTCCTCGCGCGACGAACTGACGGCGCGGCAATACGTGCGGGACTGCATGGGCTTCGGCAAGGTGCTTCACCTGGCCGCGCTGCAATGCGGTGAAACGGTGCTTTATGATGACAAGGGCCAGCAACACACGGCGCAGACGATTCCCTTCCCGAACGGCACGGTGCTGAACTCGCTCTCATCCAATCCGGATGCGTTCGCGGGGCGCGGCGGCCGGGTGAAGCTGGATGAGTTCGCGCTGCGCAAAGATCCCGGCATGGTCTATGCCATCGCCGGTCCCACCATCGACTGGGGCGGCACGCTGGCCATCATCTCCACTCACCGGGGATCGAAGAACTATTTCAACACGCTCATCCGTGAGATCAAGGAGAAGGGGAACCCGAAACGGTTCTCCTATCATGAAGTCTCGCTGCAAAAAGCGCTGGACGAGTGTTTCCTCTGGAAGCTGCAAACGAAGCTCAAGGAAGGCGATCCGCGGCTGGACATGGACGAGGCGGATTACTTCACCTATCAGCGCAGCCGCGCGCGGGATGAGGAGACGTTTCTCCAGGAATACATGTGTGTCCCGGCGGACGATGCGAGCGCGTTCATCGAATACGCGCTGATCGACGGCTGCACGACGAAGGAAGGCGAATCCCTGGCATGGACGCTGGAAGAGGCCCGGAAGCGCGTGGCCGCGGGTGCCGCGCTCTATGCGGGGCTGGACATCGGCCGCCATCATGACCTGACCGCGCTGGTGATCCTGGAGAAAGTGGGCGGCGTCTATTATCTGCGCCACCGGCTGGATCTCACGAAGATGATGTTCTCCGTGCAGGAAGCGGAAGTCTATCCATGGCTGGAGATCTGCCGCCGGAGCTGCATCGACTGCACCGGCCTCGGCATGCAGTTCGCGGAGCGTGCGAAGCAGAAGTTCGGCAGCCGGGTGGAAGGTGTGAACTTCACGGCCGCGGTGAAAGAGGATCTGGCCTATCCGGTGCGCAGCGCGTTCGAGGACTCCGGCATCCGGATTCCTTTCACCGATGACAAGCTGATCTCCGACATCCGCAAGATCCGCAAGGAAACGACGGCCGCGGGAAACATCCGCTTCGTGGCGGACAGCGACGATGAAGGCCACGCGGACCGCTTCTGGTCACTGGCGCTCGCGATTCATGCGGGCAAATCCACCGCGGGGAATTGCGGTGCCTATCTGATTTCCGACGATGATTGATCCCACCACCATCACCGACCGCATGGAGCGGAGTTCCGAAAACCGCGCAGGACGCGATTTGAGGGGGGGATCGTGCTCCGGACGGAACATGAGCCGCGAATCGTCGTGCGGCGGCGTGGCGGCCTCCGCGAAACGCCGCGAAGGCCAGCTCTTCCCGGATGCGGACATTCAAAAACCCCGAACCTACCAGATTTCCCCGGAATGAACCTTTTCTCCGCCATTTTCAGCCGTTTCACGAGCGCCGCGCAGACCTCGCCGAGTGTCCGCGATGGTGGCGCGGATGAGACGCGGACGCCTGCGGCGCTCGCGGAATTCTTGAGCGGCTGGGGTGGCGCTGACGGGAAGCTGGATGATCCGTTCGGCACCTCTCCGTGGGTGGGGCGCGCGATCAAGCACATCGCCGGTCCCATCGCATCGGTGGAGCTGAAGTTCACGCAACACACGGGCGCGGGTGAGGTGGAGGTTTCCGATCCGCTGATGGATGATTTCTGGAACCGGCCGGCGCGCGGGATGGCGAGGGCGGGCAGGCAGTCGCGGCTTTCGCGGTTCGATGTGATCGAGGCCATCGTGGGCTGGTTGTGTCTTGAGGGTGAGTTCTTCATCGTGCTGGATGACACCTGGTTGAAACGCGGCGGCGTGAAGAGCCCGTTCATCATCGCCCGGCCTGACCGGATGCGGCCGATCCTTGAGAGCGGCGATCTGATCGGCTGGGAGTTCCGCGATGGCAGCGGCCGTGGCCATGCGTTGATCCCGGATCAAGTGGTGAGTTCGCGTTTCTGGAATCCGAAGGACGATCTTCGCGGTGCGGCACCGATGAAGGCGGCGGAGATGGCGGCGCATGCGGATTACGCGGCATCGCGTTTCTGGCGGAGCCTGGCGGAGTCGAATGGCGACCTGGGCGAGACGGTGATCGCGCCTAACGGAGTGACTCCGGAGCAGCAGGAACAAATCAAGATGGTGCTGCGCCGGAAGCGCGCGGCGGCGAAGAAGGGCAAGTTCGAGCCGCTCTTCCTGGTGGGAGAGGTGAAAACGGAAGCTCCCCACATCCAGAGCCCGGATGCCAGTGCGGTGACCCAACGACTCCAGAACCGCCACGAGGTGTTCATCGCCTTCGGCGTGCCGCCGTCCTTCGCGGAGGTGACGGCTTCTTATTCGGTGGGCAGCGCGAGCGACCGCTACAAGCTGATCGAAGAAACCTGCATGCCCATCGCGGCGAAGATCGCCGAGGCGTTCGAGGCGGTGGAGGAGATGCGGAGCGGGATGGTGGTGAGCGTGAAGTTCGACTTCAACGATCACAGCACGATGCAGCAAGTGCGCGCCGAGCGGCTGGAGGCCGGGCGGAAGATGCACGAGCGCGGCATTCCGTGGAACGTGATCTCGGATCACTTGAAGCTGGGGCTGAAACCCTTCGCGGGCTGGGACAAGGCATGGCTGCCGTTCAACTTGCAAGAGGTCAGCGGGCCGATGTCAGAGGTGAGCGGGATGGAGACGCCGCCGGTGGAGGGTGATGGCGTGAAGGTTTTCGAGGAACTGGAAGAGCTGCTGCGCGGCGGATGCGCGTGCCATGGCCACCATGCGAAAGCGGGCGAGCCTAACAAGCTGTGGACGAAGCTGATGAGCACCCGCGCGCCCTACGTGAAGAAGGTGCGGGTGACGGTGGACCGGGCGATTTTCGAGGCTCGCAAGGAAACGCTGGCGAACATCGCGGAAGCGGCGGCGGCGGAGCGGGCGATCCGTGCGGGGGCGTTCGATTTCGTCTTTGACCTGGCACGGTTCCTTGATCTGTTGATCCAGCCGGTTTTCAAGATCCTGGCCACGGCCTATGAGGCGGCGGGGAATGAATTGCTGGCTGATGAAATCGGCAGCAGTGATCCGTTCATCGCGCCCGATCCGAACGGGATCGAGTGGCTGCGCGCGCGGCAGAATTTCATCCAGGACGCCGGGCAGGAAATGTGGGAACTCACCCGCAATTCACTGGAGGAAGGAATCACCGAGGGCGAGAGCTATGAGAAACTGGCGGCCCGCGTGCGGGAGACCTTCAACGGGATGAGCAAAGAGCGCAGCATGCGCATCGCCATCACGGAGATCGGCATCGCCTTCGAAGGCGGGCGGCATGATGCGATGATCCAGAGCGGTGCCAAGTGGAAGCAATGGGTCACCAGCGAAGATGACCGCGTGCGGCTTTCCCACTGGGGACTCAACGGAAAAATCGTGCCGATGGACGAGCCGTTCATCGTGGGTGGCGTGCCGATGATGTTCCCCTGCGATCCGAATGGCACACCCGCTGAAATCATCAACTGCCGCTGCATCCACGGCCCGGTTTCCTCGCCGGAGAATCCCGAGGGCATCAACAACGATCCGACTGTGCCGTTCTGAAGAACGGAGAGACCCGATTCCAGAGACCAGAAACCAGAGAAGATCATGAGCGAACAACACCGCAGAAACCTCAACGTCGAAGCCCGGATTCTATCCGAAGCCGAGGGCCTCGTGGAATACGTGGCCAGCGACGCCACGCTGGATTCCTACAATGAATCCATCCTCGTCACCGGCTGGAAGTTCGACTTTTTCCAACTGAACGCGCCGTTTGTGGACAGCCACAACTATTACAGCATCGAGGCGATGCTGGGCAAGGTGGTGAGCGCCCGCGTGGAAAACGGCCAGCTCATCGAGCGCGTCCAGTGGGCGAAGGACATCGCAGAGCACAAGCTCGCGACCATCGGCTGGAAGCTCACCATGGGCGGATTCCTCAAGGCGGTGAGCGTGGGATTCCGCGCGTTGAAGAGCGCGTGGCCGAATGACACCGGCTGGAATGGCTTCGTGAAGGAAGCGGGGCTCACTCCGGAGAACGCGGCGAAGTGCCGCCGGATCTTCATCGAGCAGCAGCAGCTCGAACTCAGCGCCTGCGTGATCGGTGCCAATCCCTCCGCCGTGGCCAAAGCCTTCAAGGAAGGATGCGTGCGCGAGGCGGATCTGGCCGCCGTGGGCTTCGGCGATGAAGACCTGCATTTCCTCAGCGTGGCCGGACCTGCCATGGAGATGCCGGAGACCGGCTTTCTCACCAAGCTGCTGATCGAGCGCGAAATGAAGCGCATCACGGCACGGAAAATTTCACCGAACGGGAATCCAAACAGCCACTCGCCCGGCAAGCCTGACGGCGGCGATGTGGCGATGCGTCAGGCGGAGGAACGCGCGGTGTTCGTCAAGCAGTTGGAGGCTCTGCTACACTAACAAACAGCCCTCATTCCAATCCTCAATTCCACACACACATGAAAAACCGATTCCAACCCCTATTCGAAGAATTCAAAGGCGAGGCCAACGGCGGCGGTCTCTCCATGACCGAGTTCCAACAACGCACGCTTGAAGGCATCGGCTCGGTGCGCAAGCAATACGAGGCCATCGAAGGCAACTTCAAAACCCTGGACGGCGAGAGCAAGAAGCTGGCGGATGATTTCGCGAAGCACTGCAAGGCGTTCGAAGGAATGCCCTCGCAGATCATCGAAGTGCAACGCACTATCGCCGCGATCCAGCTCAAGGTGGCGCAAGAGCGCCGTGCCGCTTTCGGTTCCGGCCTTGACCTCATCACCGGCGACGAGCAACTGCGCAACGCGGTGAACGGCGTGATCCGGATGGCTGCCAACAAGCAGAACATCAAGGCCGCGATCAACGATGATCAACGCAAGGCCGCCGAGGACTATCACCGCGCGCTCGCGGATGGCAGCTCGCCCGGTTCCACCTACATCAACGCGCAGCTTCTGCCGGCGATCTACTCGACGATTGCCGAGTATGGCATCTGGCGCGGCTTCGACGTGATCCCGGTCTCCACTTCCAGCGCGAAGATGATCGTGGACTCCACCGATCCGACGATGGACTGGACCGCCGAGAACACCGCTTCCACCGAGGCGAGCTACACCGGCGCGAACGTGACCGCCGCCATCGGCAAGATGCTTGGCTGGATTCAAGTGTCCAACGAACTGCTGGCTGACAGCGAGATTGATGTTTCCGGCCATGTGCTGCGGAAGTTCGCGAATGCGACGGCCTACCGACTGGACTTCGCCTGCACGAGTGCGGACGGCGGCAGCGATGCCACGGACGGCGGCTTCACGGGATTCCTCGGCGGCGGCGGCACCGCGGCTGTCGCGGCCTCCGGAAACGTCAGCGTGGCCACGCTCGATTACGAGGACATCCTCGCCACGATGCTGGCCGTTGACCCGGCGGTTCTCAGCCGCCCGACCGCGCGCTGGTGGATTCACCCGCAGATGCTCGTGCGCCTGATGGGTCTGAAGGACTCGAACGGCCGCCCGATCTTCCTGCCCGCCACCGATGCTCCGAGCTTCGGTGCCTTCGGCTCGATCTGCGGTTTCCCCGTGGTGCTCACCCATGCCGCCCCGAACACGGACGGCACGAGCAAGAAGATCGCCGCCTTCGGCGATGCCATGGGACAAGCGGTCTGCCTGCGCAACGACTTCGAATTCGCCGCGAGCGATCAAGCGAAGTTCACGGAAGATTCCACGGTCTTCCGCGCCCGCGCCCGCGGTGCCGCGAAGGTCAAGAAGGCCACGGCCTTCGGCGTGCTCACCACTGCGGCGAGCTGAACCCCTTGATCCATCGGCCGGGTCCGATCCCCGGCCGGTGGGTCTCCAATCCTCAATCACTTACTCATCATCACCATGGCCGCCAAAGCCAAACCCACCATCACCGTCACCGCCGCCGTGAATCTTTACGAGAACGGCAGCAACTACAAACCCGGCGACACGCTGGAAGTCACTCCCGAACGCGCAGCCGCCCTGGGCGATGCCGTGACGGGTGCTCCCGCCGCTGATTCCGCCCCCACCGAATAACCCGCACCCCGCCCCGCAATGGCCCTTGTTGGATATCGAAACCTCGCATGGCTGAAATCCCGTCTGCTTCCCGCGGACATGGGGGACGAGTCGGATTACGATGCGGACATTTCCAACATCGGCCTTGCGGTGGCGGCTCACTTCGACCGATACACAGGGCGCGAGTTGGTCCGCGCGGTGGACGAGAGTTTCGTTTGCTCCGCCGGTGTGCCGTCGCTCGTGGTGAGCCGCTACCCGATCGAAGAGGTGACCCGCGCGGATTTGCTTTCCGGCGGCACTACAACGGACATCACCGGCTCGATCCTGAACACGCTGGAAAAGGCCGGAGTGATCGACTTCGGCGGCACCATCGGCAGCGTCCATGACAAGCTGGTGATCGGCATTACCGGCGGGTTCTGGTGCGATGACGATGACGAGAAACCCACCGGCGCCACGGCGCTTCCTGCCGAGATCCTGAATGCCTGGGTGCAACAATGCCGCGCGGTGTGCGAGGCGGAGAACATCTTCCGCGCCAAGGGTGCCGAACGGCCGGACAAGAAAACCGCAGGCCCGGTCTCGCTGGAAAACCTGACCCTTCTGCCGGGGGTGAAGAGCATCCTTCAACTCCACATGCGTTTCGGCTGATCCCACTTTCATGAGCCTTCCCAAGACATCCATCCGCGTGAGATTCGCGAAGCCTTCGCAGGGCTCCGGCGATCCGCTCGCGGCGGCTGCCAACATGGCGAAACCTTCCGCGCGGATGGCGCAGGCGATCACGCTCGGCATGCAGATGCTGGCGCTCCAGGCGCAGAAGGAGCGCTTCACCGGCCAAGGCCCTTTCCCGGTGGCGCAGAAACGCCTGGGCGTGGTGAGCGGCCGCCTCCGCCGGGACATCCACGCGGAAAACGCGACGCTGACGAGCACCGGCTACCGCGGGAAGATCGGAGCGAGCGTGGAATACTTCGGCGCGCATGAAGTGGGCTTCGATGGCAATGTCTCGGTGCGCGCCCACACGCGGGCTCCCCACACGATCAAGAAGCGGAACATGAGCCGCCTGGAGCAGAGCGTGCGCGCCCACACGCGCCATTTGAAGATCATCGCCCGGATGCCGCTGCGCACGGCCATCGAAGAACACGCGGAGCGCATCATCGGCGGCGAAGTTGGAAAGGCGGTGCTGCCGTGATCGACACCTCACTGGAAACGGACGCCTTCCTCACCGCGGTGCGCACGCTGCTGAGCGGTGGCACCATCGCCGAGCTGACCGCCGCGAACGTGGTGGAGTGGCACCACGGCGTGACCGATCCGGATGAAGACATCAAGGCATCCGTGGCGAAGTGCGACGGTGTGGCCGTGCTGATCTATGACTTGGGCGGAAACGGCACGGAAGAGGGTTCCGATCTCATCCAGGCGGATGCGGCCATCGAGCTTTTCGTGGACACCACGAAGCGGAACCGCCGGAAGACTCCCACGCTGCGCACCGGCGGCCAGATCCGGGATGCGATCATGCGTCTCGTCCACCGCCACGCCACGCTGCGCAATACGGCGGCCTATGCCGATTCATGGGTGAAGGGCTATCAGGTTCTGGACGATCCGGAGTTCGCCACCTGGCGCATCACCCTCACCCGCAAGATCTATCTGGATCTCGATTGAATGCCCGACGGTCACAGACCGCCGCTACAAGATTTTTCCCCATGGCCAAACAAGCACCAACACAAGAACCCGGCGCGGCGGGAGAAGCCGCCAACACCACCGCATCGGAACCGCGCAATGTCGCCGTCACGGTGCTGAAGAAACGCACGAAAATCGGCAAGGCCATCTGCGCGCGCGGGCCGCTGGATTTCCCTCTTACCGAGACGGAAGCCAAGGCGCTCGAAAGCCTCGGCCTCGTGACCATCACCGGCATCTTCGCCTGAACCCCATCACTGAAAGGACACCATCACCATGTCAAAAATCGACCCACGCCGCGAGCTGCTGAATGCCCGCGTTTACCTGATCCCCGTTGGAACCGTTGTGGATTCCGTCACCGTTTCCGAAACCACCTGGCCGGATAACAGCCCGCTCACGAACTGGACGGACTGGATGCTTCACGACACCGAGGAAGTGAAGAAGACCAAGAGCTTCGATGTGGAATCCATCATGATCCCGAAGGACACCGGCGGCTATGCGGACGATCCGGAGAGCACGCTGAAAAACGTGATGTTCGAGGGCAAGACCCACAAGACGCGCGAGATCTTCAAACAGCTCGAATGGGGCCTCAGCACCGCGCCCGTCATCGGCACCGCGCAGACTCCCTTCGCGGAAAACTCGGATTACATCTACGGCGTCTGCCTGATGGAACTCCAGAACAAAACCGGAGACGTGACCGAGCGCATCCAGTTCTGGGCCAAGCTCCGCCTGAAGGATGACGGCGGGGTGGGTCCGAAGACGAAGCTCCTCACCTACGAACTCGAATTCGTGGTGGCGGACAACAACACCTATCTGAACGTCGCCTAACCGACCACGCCGATGCCCTCGTCACCTCCCGCCGTTTTCAGCCCGCCGTCCGGTTCCACACCCGGAGCGCCGGCGGCTGTGTTCACCCCGGCGGCGGGAGGTTCACCGGGCTCTCCGGCGGCTGTCTTCACGGCACCGGGAGGCGGCAGCCCGTCGTCACCGGCGGCGATCTTCACGGCACCGGGTGGCGGCAGTCCGTCGTCACCGGCGGCGGTGTTTTCCGCACCGGGCGGTGGCAGTCCATCGGCACCGGATGCGGTGTTCGTTCCTGCGGCGGCCGGAGCCGGGCAGTCGTTCGAGTTCGAGGATTCCGAGAATCCGGAGCGGGACGGCACCTATGTTTACCTGGGCCTCTACGAATCGGAGATCCCGGTGTGGGCTCGCGACGATGCGGAGCTTTCCATCGAAGATGATGTCCTGACCGGGGCCGGGTTTTACTTCATGCAGCCGGATGGCGGCTCCGGCTACGTGTGGGAGCTGGCGGAGGCTACCGATCTGCCGGGAACGAGCCCCACGGTGTGGGTGACACAGAGCGAGCCGAGTGAGGACCGCGATGAGTTCCCGACGCCGCCGGACTACACCGGCTGGGATGAAACGCTGAGCTTCTCCGCGGTGAGCGGACTGGCGAGCCCGGCGGCGGTTTTCACACCGGCATCCGGCGGCAGTCCGTCATCCCCTGCAGCGGTCTTCACGCCGATCAGCGGCGGCGGCGGACCGACTCCACCGCCCGCGGTCTATCGGCCGGGCGTTTCCGATTACGCGCTGATCTCCCCCGATGACAACAACCCGATTTTGAGCCCGAGCGGCGAAGCCATTCTATCACCCCATTGATCCCATGAAGAAACTCCTGATTGCACTCATCCTCGCCACTGCTGCCAGCGCGCAGAATGTGGACAACCTCCCGGCCGTGACGGCATCCGCCATCGCCTCCGGGGACAAGATCCTGATCCGCGACGTGTCCCGCGCGGCGACGACCGCTGCGGAGCCGATGGTGACC
>ERZ650304.579-NODE-579-length-18018-cov-4.372210_pt1 | contig 18018 bp, 21 predicted proteins | sample MGYA00376240_ERZ650304 | MGnify/ENA primary metagenome ERZ650304 (study PRJEB26733, sample SAMN07839271) | wastewater metagenome | biome: small river; feature: stream; material: water | place: USA: North Carolina | collected 2016-03-01 ...
GGCCCGCCGATCGTTTGGCGCTGTTCGCCGTCGAATGCATGCTGATCGGCGAGGCCGACGTCAACGCATACAACTTCGACCACCCGAAGTCGGGCGAGCGGCTGTTCCTGTCGGCCAAACACTACGGCGTGGACGTCAACGCCATTCGCGAGGAGCTGGGCTTTTCACCTGCCGCCTCTACCCCCTCAACCGCTGCGCGCGCGCCGAAGGAAGCGAAAAAGCCAAAGGCTCGCGCGGGCGCGAAGAGAGGCAAGGGGGCGGCCGCCGCGGCCGAGCCCGACCTCCTGGCCAGCGCCGCTGGCCAAGAACAGAAGGACGACGCCGGCTCCGCCGGCGGGAGTGGCGCCACGGTCGACGGCGAGGCCGAGGAGGTCGGAGCATGAGCAAGGCCATGACGCAACCCGGCGAGTTCGTCACACTGGAGCCGGGGGTGAAGGTCCCGCAGCTACGGCGGGCTACCTACTTTCGGTGCACGTCCGACTTCCTGGTCCAGCTGTTGCAGCTGCCAGAAGGCGCCGAGATCTGCGCCGTCGACATCGACGTCACCCGACACAGCACGCTGCGCTTCTACATCGACGGCGCAGGCTGGCCAGTGCAGCCGGGCGATACGCTGCGTGAGGCTAGGCCACTCATCTACAACAAGCCGGCGACGGTCGCGATGCAGTTCGAGTGGGACTTCCAGGGGGCACAGCGGTGACGGTCTACGTCGACGACATGCGCGCGCCCTTCGGCCGCCAGATCATGTGCCACATGCTGGCGGACAACGATGACGAGCTGCACAAGATGGCCGACCTAATCGGCGTCAATCGCCGCTGGTGGCAGAGCCCTTCGAAGACAAGCGGCAGCCACTACGACATCGCTTTGTCTAAGCGCGCGCTGGCCGTGCAGCTCGGCGCGGTCGAGATCACCTTGAAGCAGGCGGCCGCCATGAACGCACGGCGGCGTGTGACTGGCCAGCTCGGGGATCCGGCCGATGCGGTGGAATGGCTGCTTGCCGCTAAGCGCGCGCGGCGCGAGGAGTAGGCCGTGGGCAAGCCGATCAACACCGAGCCCAAGCTTCGCGAGGCCGACTACGGCCCAGAGAAGCTCTGCACGGCGTGCAACGAGTGGTGGCCGGCCGACCTGGAGTTCTTCTCGGCTGACCCGGGCGGCGCTGGCGGCCTCTTCTACTGCTGCAAGGCTTGCTACAAGGCCAAGTGGGGCGACGCGCGCGAGGCCAGGCGCCTGGCCAAGAAGCAGCTGGCCAAGGAGCAGGGCCAATGAAGCGCTGGCCGTTCCAAGCAACATGACCACCACGCTCACGCTCGACCAGGCAGCCGAGCTGCTAAAGACGACGCCGGAGACGGTGAGCGACTGTATTCATAATCGCCACCTCCCAGCTGCGCGGATCGGCCGGGCCTACGTGCTCGTCGACGACGACGTCATCCAGTGGCTGCGGGGCCAGTACGGCAACTTCAGGGAGAAGCCATGCGGCTCTATCAGCGCGGCAAACGAGGAACGTGGTGGGTTGACCTTGGCGACATCGCCGGCCAGCGCGCTCGACGCAGCACTGGCACCACAGACCACGAAGCGGCGAAGGAATACGCCGCCACGCTTGCGCGCGATCTCTGGCGCGTCCGACGACTCGGCGAAACCCCGCGCGTGACGTGGGACCAGGCTGTCTTGGCCTGGCTCGAAGAACACCAGCACCGCCGCAGCATCGAAGAAATCAAGCGCGTGCTGCGCTGGCTCTCTGTGCACCTGCGCGGCAAGCTGCTGGCCGAGATCACCGACCAGGTCATCCGCGGCGTTGCTAAGGTCCGGCGCGACCAGGCCGTCAATCAGCGCGCGATCGACCGCGCGATCGCCGCCAGCCGGCCAGCCCCCAAGGCCAAGCCCACCAGCGGCGCCACGGTCAACCGCCACATGGCCCAGCTCAGCGCCATCCTGCACTACGCCCACAAGCGCGGCTGGCTGGCCAGCGTTCCGCCCATCGTCAAGGCGCCGGAGCCGGCCAAGAAGGTGGCTTGGCTCACCCGCGAGCAGGCTGATGACCTGCTCGACGAGCTGCCGCCCCACCTGCAGGTCATGGCACGCTTTGCGCTGGCCACCGGGTTGCGCGAGAGCAACATCCGGCTGCTCACCTGGCGTCAGGTCGACGTGCAGCGCGCCGTCGCCTGGTTCGAAGCCGACGAGATGAAGGCCGGCCGCACCCACAGCGTGCCGCTCAACGCCGATGCCCTGCGCGTGTTGGCCAGCCAGAAGGGCAAGCACAAGACCTGGGTCTTCCCCGTCAAGCGCTGGGAGAAAGACCCCCAGGGCCGCAACGTCCAGGTCGACGACGCCACCGGCAAGATCAGCAACCACGCCTGGCGCAAGGCCTGCGAGCGCGCCGGCGTGCCCTGGCTGCGCTTCCACGACCTCAGGCACACCTGGGCCAGCTGGCACGTCCAGGCCGCCAATCCGACGCCGCTGCCCGTCCTGCAGGCCCTGGGCGGCTGGGCCAGTCTGGCCATGGTGCAGCGCTACGCGCACCTGGGCCAGAGTCACATCGCAGCCTGGGCCGGGAACACCGCGACCGGTGGCACAAATCCGGCACAAGTGGCACAGCTCGCCACCAATGAAAACGGCCCCGAAGGGCCGTTGACAGAGGGGGATCAGGTGGGGTGGCTGATGGGACTCGAACCCACGACAACCAGAATCACAAAACGTTCCGGTCGTCTGGACGCCAGCAACGTCAAGGACTTAGCGGCGGCCCGGAAGCGGAAATCGGCCTAGGGCCGGCACAAGTACGGCACAGGTCGGCTGGGGCAGACACTACTGCGGCCCGAGCTGCAGTCCAAGGCGGTCAGCCCCGGTTGATCGTCGGGATCGACGGATCGGCCTGCATGCGGCCGCGGAACCAGCTGGCGATGCCGAGGATGCCGCCGACGGCGAGGGTCATGTCAGTGGTCAGCGTGGCCGGCGACTTGCCGAACAGAGGCAACAGCCACAGGCTGGCCACGTAGGCGCCGAACATGAAACCGATGAACGGCCGCCAGGTGTAGGTGGGCCAGTGCTCGGCGGCCGCCTCGGCCTGCATGGTGCGGTTGATGTCGCCGGCGTTCTGCGTGGCGGCCGCCAACTCGGCCTTGACCTGGTCGACGGCCAGGCCCTGCAGGTGCACCTGGCGATCGGCCTCGATCTCGCGCAGCTTGACGGCGGCGTCGGGGTTCGTGGCCAGCGCCTGACTCACTTCATCAGGGGTGGCGCCGGTGCCCAGCACCGAGGCCACGATTCCCCCCACGGCGGCGCCTGCGGGGCCGCCAAGCAGCGTGCCGAGCAACGGGGCGGCCTTGCCGACCGTCGTGGCGATGTCTTTCCATTCCATGGCTCAAACCCTCAGGATGCCGACCGACGTGCCGTGGCCGGTGATGGTGATCACCCGGTTGATCGCCTTGGCAGGCACCCGGGTGCTGGTATGCACCCAGCCGTCGCGGTCTGGGTACTCGTTGATGAGTTGGCCTATTCCGAGTTGGCCAACCAGGGGGGCGAGCAGCTCGCAGATCGACGTGGGGCTGCCGAACGATGGGGCCTCCCAGTCCGCCGCGGCGGCCACCAGGTGGTCGCTGGTGTCGTCGCTCTTGAGCAGCCGGTTCAGCGCCAGGCACCGGTAGCCGCTGGTGATCGTCATGGGCACGTCGCGGCCGGCCTGGCGGCACAGCAGCTCGCGGATGCGTTCGAGCATCTGCAGGGTGTCTCGCGCAGCGCTCACGTACTCGGCCGGTAGCACGTTGACGATGTTGTTGCGCACCGCGGTGCTGGACTTGCAGAACTCTCGCACGCTGAAATGCTGGGTGTCGATCATGGTGCTACCTCCTGAAGATGGTCGGCGTGGCGCCCTTGACGATGTCCGAGGCGAACATCTCGTCGTCGCTGGACTCCCTGGCCGCCGGCGGTGGCGACTCTGGCGCCAACAGGGCCCGCAGCTCGGCGATGGCCTCGGTGTGCAGCTGGCTGATGCGCGAAGGGTCCAGGCCCCACATCGCGGCGAGCTCGGTGCGGGTCACCTCGCCCTCGTAGCTCAGGCGCAGCACGTCCTGCAGGCGCCTGGGCAGCGCATGGATGGCCTCGGCCACCAGGCGGGCCATCTGCCGGCGGATCGCGATCTCTTCCGGCCCCGGTCGGGTGTCGGGCACCTGGTCGTGCTGGTCTTCCAGCGGCACCGTCGCCGCGGCGAGCCTGGCCCCGTGGCGGCAACGGGTCTCGACCCGGGCCAGGTCGACCATCGCGTTGCGCGCGGCGGCGCCGGCGCGCGCCCGCAGGCGGTCTTCAGCCAGGGTGCCGGGCTGCAACAGCACGGCGTGCACGGCGATCAGTCCGACCTGGGACAGGTCTTCCGCCGGCACGCGGTGGTTGGTGGCGCGCGACAGGCGAGCCGCCATCGTGCGCACCACGGGCAGCAGCCCTTCGATGGATGCAGGGGCGCCCATGTCAATGCCCTGGCGGCTTGACGCCGCCCGCATCGCCGAGGTGCAGCAGGCCCCAGATCGCGGCCGCGGCGCCGGCGACGGCCGCGATCCACTTGGCCAGCACGCCCATCCAGCCCAGCACCTTGAAGCCGCTGCGCCCGATCTCCAGCAGGTCGCGCACCTCGCGGGTGGTGGTGGTGTTGTCGCGCAGCTCCAGCTCGATCGCCTTCATGCGCTCGCTGCCCTTGTCGAGCCGATCTTCGATCGCTTCGAAGCGGCGGATGACGTGCAGGTCGTGAAGATTGCCCTCGGTGACACCGCGCCGGCGCCGCTCGGGACCGCTGTACTCGTCCTCACGTCCATGCCGGCGCTCGGTACCGCCCCAGCTGGGGCGGTGCGTCGGGTGGTCGCCAATGCTCATGGTGCTTGGTCTCCCTTTCGGTCGGTCTTGCGGGTGCGTCCAGACGCCTGGACGGCGGGGCCCTTGGCCTGGTCCTGCTGCACGCACTCGGCCTCGATGGCGTTCAACAGCCCGCGCACCAGGCGTGCCGGCTGTTCGTTGAGCACGGTCACCACCGCCTGCAGCAGGGGCTCGGGCAATGAGTAGCGCTTGGGTTGGTTCATTGACTTCAGGCGTTGGATGACTCGACGTCGAAGTCGAGGGTGGCGGTGGCCATCACCAGCGAATCGGCAACGCGCCGGATCTGCGCCGTGACGGTGGCGGTCTGGTTGCCTGCGTTGGCTGTCATGTAGCAGCCGACCTTGCGCGACGTGGCCAGGTTGAAGGTGCCGTTCGAGCCGTAGTCCAGATGGCCCGAGGTGACGGTCAGAACCAGCTCGTAAAGGCCGGCCTCGGCTGGCGTGACGATGCTGGTCAGCCACTGGTTGGCGACCACGTTGTCGCCGACCGTGTCGGTGTGGGTGGTCAGCGCCCCGGTGTTGCCGAAGATGACGTAGGCCTCGGCGTCACTCTCGCCGGTGTTGATGTCGAACAGAGACAGGTCGGTCAGGTTGGGCCTGGTGGTGCCTGACCCGAAGAAGCCGCGCGCCGCGAACATGGTCAGGCCGGTACTTGGAACCAGTTGCCTTCCCAACGGGTGTCGGTGGCGTTCCAGGTGAGGTTGAGGTAGCTGGTGCGGTTGGCGCCGGTGGCGGGGCTGCCGTCGACCTTGGCGCCACTGGGCAGCGCGATCGTGCGGCCGCCTGTGGCGTCTTGCTTGAAGCGGATGCTGATGAACTGGCCCTCGGTGGCATTGCTCAGCGTCATGCTGGTGACGTTGCCGGTGAGCGTGCCCACCTTGACCAGGTTGGAACCGTTGGTGTCGACCGTCAGGCTGGCGGCGAAGGCCACCGTGGCGGGCGCGGTGTAGGCCTTCTTGTTCAGCTTGACGTTGGTGCTGGCCGCCTCCAGCACCGCGGTGCCGCCGGCCAGCAGGCGGGTGGTGAGGCCTCGCAGGTTGAGGTCGAGGTAGGCCCCGCCGGTGCGGTCGTAGGCGGTGACGTAGCCCACCGAACTGGCATAGACCAGCTCCAGGCCCGAGCCGCTGGCCCCCACCGAGTTGCCCGTGGCGCGCAGGCCGCTGCCGCTGGCCACGCCGGTGAAGACGGGCGAGGCCAGCGGGGCGTAGGCCGTCAGCTCGCCCTGCACGAAGGCGGTGGTGGCCAGGCGCGTGTTGTTGCTGCCGCCAGCCTGGGTGGGGGCCGTGGGGTTGCCCGTCAGTGCGGGGCTGGCCAGAGGAGCTCGGCTGGTATCGCTCGCGTGTACGTGGTCGGCGCGGGCGTACTTCAGGCTGGTGCCCACCGCGGCTGTGCCATTCATCACCGGCGTGGTCGTGCCCTTTTGGCCCAGCACGTAGGCCGTGGTGGCCAGCTGCGTGGTGTTGGTGTCAGCGGCGGCCGTGGGCGCCGTCGGCGTGCCCGTGAAAGCCGGCGAGGCCTTCTTCGCATAGGCCATCGTGATCTCGGCCCAGGTCGAGCCGCCGAACTCTTCGAAGATGCCCGAGGCACCGTTCAAGCGCTTGGCGCCGGTAGGGGTGCCGGTGAGCGTGCCCGCGTCGGCCGGGTCGAGCATCTGGGCCAGCGCCGCGATCGCGTCGCGGTAGGACGTGGGCACGCCCGTGTACGTCGACGTGGTCGTGAACTCGTTGAAATTGATGGGCATGGTGGGTTCCTCAGTAGCCGCGCGCCGTCCAGCTGAAGTCGCCGCTGACGCGGGTGCCGCTGGTGTTGAACAGCAGCACCTTGAAGCCTGTGGGATTGGGTGCGTCGACGAAGTCGTACATGGCGAACCTGGCGGACGTGCCCAGCGGCGTGACGACGATCGCGGTGATGTCGACGAAGGCCAGGTTGAACGACACCGAGGTGCCGCCGCTGTCGCCGCTGTTCGCGGTGCCGGTGCCGGCGTCCGTCTTCAGCTTGTTGGCCAGCTTGATGTTCAGCGCGTCGCACGCGATCAGGTTGGCCCCAGCCGTGCAGGCGAAGGTCAGCGTGACCCGCAGGTAGCGGAACGACGTGGTGATGAAGGCGTTGAAGCCCGCGGTCGCGTCCGTCCAGGCGTCGCCGACGTTCAGCTTGTAGGCGAGCTGGCAGGTCACCGTGACCACCCCCGCCAGGACCTGGCTGCCCAGCGTGACTGTGACCATCGTCGCCGGCACGGAGGCGCCATAGTCGACGGTCTCTTGGTAGCTGCCGCTCGTGGTGCTGGGCTCGGCGTACAGCGTGTAGCCCGCGGCCACCTGGTCGGCGATGTCGGTATAGGACCGCGTGCTGAAGTGGTTGGACCAGGTCTCGGCGACGACGGGGCCGATCAGGCTGCCGTCTTCCAGAAACATGTTGGTCTTGGTTCCAGGGAAGGCGCTGTCGTAGTTGTTACGCAGGACGTAGTCGGGCGGCTGGTTGACCGTCGCGGCGATCGACGCCGGCGTACCGATGTTGCCGGCCGTGTCGACCGCTGCGATCCAGTAGGTGTAGTTGCCGGCCACCTGCTCGAACACCGTCGTGAAGGTGCTGTTGCCATTGCTGCCAACCACCGCGCCGCCGGCCCACGTGGTGCCCTTGCGCACGTCGTAGCGATCGACAGGCAGGTTGCCGGTGGTGGGCGCTGCCCAGTACAGCAGCACGTTGTTGTCGATCACCTCAGAGCGGCGGCTGGTCACCGCACCTGGTGCGACGACGTTCACGTCGACGGAGACCGCATCCCCCACATTGCCGGCCACGTCGACGGCCGCCACCCACCACCGCCGCACGCCTGACCAGGTGGCCCGCTCGCGGTGGGTGGTGGTGTAGACGCGATCGACGAAGGTGCCGCCGGCCCAGGTGGTGCCGTAGCGCAGCTCGTAGTGGTCGATGGCGAAGGCGCCGGTGACGCTGAGCCAGGTCAGCTCGACGTCGGGCCCGATCAAGCCCGCCGACAGCTCGCTGGTGCCGGGGATCTCGATGTCGACCACGACCAGGGTGGCGTTCGTCGACACGTAGCCGTACACGTCGCGGCCCTTGACCCAGACGTTGCGGCCGCCGGTCAGCTGCACCGTCCAGGGGTAGGAGGTGCCACCGACCTCGACCTCGCCGGTTGCCGACTCCCAGTCGGTGCCGTCGAAGCGGACCAGGTAGTCTTTCAGGTCGGGGTCCAGGATCGGTGGCCAGTACACCGTGACGCCGAACAGCTCGGTGCGATAGAGGACCTGTTCCACGTCCGCCGGCGGCAGCTTGAGCATGTAGCCGGTGATGAAGTACTGGTACTCCTCGACCTGGTCCAGCGCCTGCTCGCCACCGCCATAGACGTTGAAGCTGGTGAACTTCATGAAGATGGGCTTGCCGACCATGTCACGGTCGAGCGGGCCGCTCTTGGTCACGGCCTTGTCGACGCGCACGAACTGCGCACCCGTGGACCGGGCGGGCGACGGCGTGCCGTAGGCACCGCGCACCAGGTTGGTCAGCGTGTAGGCATTGGTGCCGGTGAGCGCCGCATCGGTGTAGGCGAAGTATTCGCCGCCGGTCTCGTCACCCACCCAGCACAGCGTCTGCAGGGCCTGCGCGTCGTCGGCGCTGCCCGAGTACATCTGGCCACCCTGCCCCAGCAGCTGCACGGCGGCCGAGCCGCCTGGCGCGGCCGACAGGCCTGCCGTCAAGGTGCCGTACTTGGTGCCGCCCTTGAAGATGCCCACCTCGCGGTAAGAATCGCCGTCGAGGCTGGCCCAGGCCCTGCAGCCGCCCCAGAGCGGGTCCTGGCCCGACACGGCGGCGTACACCTCCAGCCCGGTCACGGTGAGCGACACGGGCGCTTCCAGGAACACCGGCGGCGTCACGCTGCCGGGCTCGGCGTTGTAGTCGTGGCTGAAGCCGCTGCCGCGCTCGTGCGGGTACTGCGAGGCGGTGGCCACGCCCAAGGGCCAGTCGTCGGCCTCGATGTCGATCGCGCCCAGCTCGCTGTCGCTGGTCTTCTTGATCAGCACCGGGATGCGGCCCGCACCGGTGACGGTCTCGGGCAGCGTGACCAGGTCCATCGCTTCGAGGCGCGAGTAGCGCCAGCCCAGCTTGAACTTGTGGGTCTTGCGCACGTACAGGTAGCGCTGCAGCAGCAGGTACGCCACCAGGTTGGCCACCGCCGAGTCATTGATGGCGTGCATCTTCATGACCGGCGCCGGCCGGGGGCCATAGAGCTCGATGGAACGCAGATCGCTGGCCTCGGCGGTGGCGACGTTGTACTGGTTCTCGCGGTCGACGTATTCGATCGTGACCTTGTTGTAGGCGTCGGCCGGGCTCTTGCGCGTGACCTTGACGGGGTCTTCCCCGGGCCGACTGACGATGAAGTCGTCGTCGGTCAGGTCATAGACCGGCGTAGTGTTCGGCACGAAGGTGGCGCCGTTGCCGCTGGCGGCCGCGTCGCCATAGGGAATGATCTTGAGCAGGCCCTCAGACCAGACCGGGGCGCTGTTGGTCATGTCGCACCAGTCCTTGATCCACTCGCGGGCTTCGCGCTGCTCGACCATGGCGGGCGACAGGAACAGGCCCATGGCCTGCACGTAGCTGCCGTACCAGCTCAGGTCGGCGATGCGATCGGCCGGGAAGCCTGCGCCGTACTGGTCGCTGGTCAACACGTCCGGGATGAAGGCGCTGGCGTCGGCGTCGACGATGCCGGAGCCGAACTGCAGCTTGCCGTCGACCTCGAAGGAATGGTTGTAGACCTCGGCCGTGTCGGTGAGCTGGTAGTTCGCCGCGAAGACGTAGGCGAAGCCGCTGTAGCCCAGGGCCTGGTCGGCGTGGTTGGTGGTGAGGTAGCCCCAGGTGGCCTGGCCGATGGAGCCGCTGGCCAGCGCCAGGCCGAGCTGCGACAGCGCACTGCTGCCCGGCAGCGAGGTGAAGCGCTCCTTGGCACGCCAGGCGGAGGGCACGCCGGTGATCATGCCCTCGCCCAGGATCATGATGACCGCGGCTTCGTAGGTGTAGTCGGTCTGGGTCTGCTTGACGCCGCCGCCGCCCTTGCCGCCGCTGTTCTCGGTCTTGGTGTGAGCGACCGCCACGAAGTCGCCGTACCAGCCCATGTTGCCGGAGATGCGCGTGCGGCCGAAGACGACAGGCACCGTCAGCCCATAGCTGGACTGCTGAATGCGCAAGGCCCCGAGCATCGGGGCCTTGGTGGCGATGGTGGTACTACCCCCCATGGCTCAGCACCCCTGGCCACAGCGTGTAGTAGGTCACCGGGCGATCGACCAGCGGGTCGACCAGCGTGGAAGCCAGCGTCACGCCCTGCTTCATGTAGCTATGGATGACGGTGTCCGGCGCAACGATGATCGTGCCGTGGCTGAAGCAGCGGCCGAACTGGTAGACCGCCACGTCGCCCAGTCCAGGCGTCTGGACGGGCACGCCGTACTCGTCGAGGAAGCCCAGATAGCGCTCGTCGCTGCGGTGCAGGTGCCAGTCGGCCGGGTAGGGGCGCGGGTCGAGATCTGCGGGCACAAGGCCGACCGCCGCGTAGACACGCACCAGCAGCATGGCGCAGTCGACGCCACCGCGGTTGTTGGCGTCCTCGTACTTGAGGTCGCCCATGTGGTGATACTTGGTGCGCAGCCAGCTGTAGGCTTCGGCGACCACCGCCTCGCGCTGGGCCTGTTCGTCCAACGGAGTCATACGTCACCTTTTGGGGCATACCCTGCCAGCACGCCATCGAGCCCGCGAAGGGTTCGCCCTTGCTCAACAGCAGCATCCAGGATCTGCTTCTTCAGCCCTTCGAGGGTCAGCTCGATCACGTTGCGGTGCTGCAGGCTGTCGGGCAGGTCTTCGAACGACTGTTCCGCCGCTGCGCGATCGCTGTAGATCGCATGAAGGATGAAATCCTCGGCGGTACCGTCGAAGTAGTACGCGCAGAAGAAGGTGCGGAGCTTGCTCATGTGATGGTCTCCGGTGCCGGCACGAACGGGAAGCCCCGGAAGTGCACCAGGTTGTTGTGCTTGTTCGCGCAGTCGTCCATGGTGTGCATGCAGGCCGGGAAGACGCTGAACGTGTCGCCCGGCGCGATGTCGGCCGGGAAGGCCAGTGCAAAGCTGAAGGCGCCCGCATCGAAGGCCTGGACGGTGCGCGAAACCCCGTCGTTGGCGCCCGAGGTGAAGGTGAGCGTGCCCAGGTCGAACCAGCCCGTGGCCTGGCCAAGGCTGGTGGCAAACCCCGACCGGGGGCTGCTGACGCTGGCCACGCTGCCGGTGACGGTGACGGCCGCCCGGTTGGCGCCGCAGGGGGTGCTGTAAACGTCCAGCGCGCAGCCTGGGGTGTAGATGTTGCGGGGCAACTTCACGTCGAGCAGCTCCAGGTCGCTCTTGACGCTGACTTGCAGCTCGTGGCGGCTGCCGGAGATCTGCGACACGCGGCCGGAGAACATCACCAGCGCACCCTTGGCCGGTTGGGTCCAGCTCTCGAAGAAGGCGCGCTGCAGCAGCACCGTGGCGCCGTCGAGCGCACCGTCCAGGGCTGCCGTGATGAAGGGCTGGCCGTTGAGCTGGTCAGCAGGGTTGGCTGTGGCGATGGTGATCGTCAGCGTGTCCACCTCCAAGCCCACCATCGTGCGGATGGGGCCGCGGCTGACCAGCGGGCCGCGTGAGGTGAAGCGGTTTCCGTCCAGCGTGACATCGAAGTCGCCGCTGGCGTAGCGGAGCATGTCACCGCCCACGGTGGCGATGGTGTACAGGTCGGCCATGCAGAACTGGCGCGTGCTGTTCAGCAGGGCTTCGAGCTCGGGGTTGGCGCTCTTCATGGCGGCCTACTTGTCGGTGAGGAACTCGACCTTGCGCACTTCGTACAGGTCTTTCATGAACTGTGCGAACTCGGTCGTGTCGTGCGTGAAGTACACGCGGTAGTTGAAGGTGCCCGACCAGCTGATCAGCACGCCCGACGGCGGCGCGTCGACGAACTCGAAGTAGCCGTGGTCGGTGAGCGCGAAGGCGGCCGCGGCCGTGGTGGCGCCGGCCCCGGTGCTGCTGATGTACTCGGTGGGCTCGTCGGGCGCGTCTTCGTCGATCGGCTCGCACTGGGCCCAGTCGACATACATGCCGCCCGTGCCGTTGCCGGTGTAGGACACCGAGCCGCCGGCCGCTGCCTTCAGGTACAGCCGGGCCGAGTGCGCGTCGGCCGTGGTGGGGCGCACCACGATCCAGATGCGGTGCCAGCCGTTGGTCAAGGGCCGCAGGCCTGCCGCGATCACGCCGGCGTCGGTGAAGTTGACCGCGTCGCCCGCCAGGTCGAACTCGGCGCCGCCGCACCCGTCCCAGAAGCTCTTGAGGTAGCAGATGGTGCGGCCGTTGGACTTGACGTAGAAGCTGATGACGTGCTTCTCGCCGGCGCCGCCCGGCGGCGCCAGGCTGCGATAGATGTCATGGCCGCCGGTGCTGGAGTCTTCGGTCAGCAGCTCGGCCGTGGCCACGCCGGCGGGGTCGTTGACCGCGTTGGCGGTGACGGTGAGGCCTTCCTTCGTCCAGGCGCTGTTGCCGTAGTCTTCGGTGCGGCCGAAGCTGTTGGTGCGGCTCTGATGCGACACACGCCACTTGCCCAGCGCTGCACCTCGATCGAGGTAGAGCCACATGGCATCGGGCGCCAGCACGGGCTCGACGAAGCCACCGAACGACCGCACGAAGCGAAACTCTTTGGTGACGCCGTCGCCGATGCCCAGGGCCTGGTTGGTGACCTGGTAGTCGTCGTCGTCGCGGTAGAGGAAGCTGTCCCACTGGCCGAGGCGCGCACAGAAGAAGCCCACCACCTGCTGCAGCTCGTCGTAGCCGTTGCCGCCGCGCAGAAACTCGTAGGACGCGGTGATCTTCCACTGCGGGTAGGACTGGAAGCTGCCACGGGTGCTGCGGCCCGATGCCGCCGTGAGCACGGCCGTGGAAAAGATGGGCGCCTTGACGGTGCCCCACTTGAGGCCCGGCAGCTTGGGGAAGAGGTCGTCGCTCATGCGCGTGCCAGGTTCAGTGCGCCGTCACGATGCATTTCGCCCAGCGCTTCGGCCAGGTCGTCGCGGTGCATCAGGAAGAAGTTGCTGCCCAGGGGTGACAGCTTCAGCACGGGCCGCACGCCGCCACCGCCCCCACCTGCTGCGCCACCGCCGGCGCCGGCCAGGCCGCGCACGGTGTTGGCGATCTCGGCCGGCAGCACCATTTCCTGCTCGTGCAGCTGGGTGAGCGGGTTCATGCCCGCCGGGATGTCGAAGCCCTTGGCCGCGCTGGGCACCTTGCTCTGGGCCCCCATCACCGCGGCCATGACCGAGGCCAGCGCGGCGATCGCCAGCACCGGCCCCACGTAGGGGATGCTGGCCACCGACGACGCAGCACCCGAGCCGGCCTTGGCCGCGTCGGCGCCGATGCCGGCCAGCGTGAGTGCCTTCTCGACCGCCCAGGCGGCGATCTTGCGGGCGATGATGGTGGCGATCTCTTTGACGATCGCGCTGCGGATGCCAGCCCAGATGCTGGTCAGCGCCTGGCGCAGCGTCATGGTGCGATTGATCATGCCCTCGATGGCCGTGGCCATCGATTGCTCGGCCGACTTCATCACGTTGGTGAAGGGGCTGTCGGCCAGCTGCTGGATTTGCACCTGGCGCATGCGCATGAGGTGCTGGCGCTCCAGCTCTTCGATCTGCTGGCTGATCTGCTCGTAGGCGACCGGGTCGCGGTCGGGGTCGATCATGGCCAGGCGGGCCTGCAGGTACTGGCGGCGGATGTCGGTGCGCTGCTCTTCGAGCTCGCGCTCTTGTTCGAGCAGCTGGGCCTTGGAGATCAGGCCCACCTGGTAGGCGCCCTGCGCTTCCGTGCGGGCGGCCTCGACGGCGTCGAGTGCCTTGTCTTGCTGGCCCTTGAGCACTTCCAGGTCCAGGGCCTGGCGCTGCTTGGCCTGCTCGCGCAGGATCTGCACTTCCAGGTCGGCCACCTTCTTGGTGATGGCCACCTTGTCCTTGCCCGTGAGCTCGGCGTTCTGCAGCAGGCCCTGCCAGTAGGTGAGTTCCTGCTGCTTGGAGTACTCGCGCAGCGCGTCTTGCTCGGCCGCCAGTCGCTTCTCTTCGGCCAGCTGGGCCTCGTAGTACGACATGAAGCTGGGCTCGGGCGTGCGGTGCTCTTTGGTTGCGGTTTCTGCCTTGGCCTGAAAGTTCAGCTGGCGCCGCGGCGTCACCACTTCGTCGAGCTTGTCGCGCACCTGGTCGAGATTGGCCCGCAAGCGGGACCCCAGGGTGTCGGCGCTGAACAGATCGATCATGCGCTGGCTGAAGTCGCGCCCGATCGCCATGGCCTCGGAGAAGTTGCCCTGCAGCAGGGCAGAGATCTGGGCAGCGGCCGAGCCGATCAACTCACCCACGGCCTTGAAGGCGCGGGCAAGGTACTGCACGCCGTCCATCATGTAGGTGATGCCGCGCACGCCGGTGCGCGTCCACTCGGTCAAGGTGCCGTCGGCCGCCAGCTTGCGGATCTCGTCGCGCAGGCCACCGGTGCCGTTGAACAGCTTGAGCGTGGCTTCGGAGGCCTCGTTCAGGGCGGGCAGCATGCCCATGGCCAGCTCTTTTTTCCAACCCTCGCCGCTGGCCTTGAGCTTGGTGAGGTTGTCGGTGAAGTTGTCGGCCTGGGCGGCCTGCTCGGCGGTCACGCGGGCCTGCAGCTCGCCGACGCCAGCCAGGTCGGTCAGGAAGGGGATGAGGGCCGCGCCTTCCTTGCCGAACAGGGCGATGGACACTGCCGTCTTGTCGGCCCCGTCCTGGAACTGCGCCATGGCGTCGGCGACGGCTTTCATGCGCTCTTCGGGTGACTTGGCCTTGAACTCGTCGAGATCGAGGCCCAGGGCCTTGATGGCCTGGCCAGCGCCGGCGGACTTCTCGTCGGCCATCGCCATGTTCTTGCTGAGGCGGTTGGACGCGGCGGCGATCGCGTCCAGGCTGGTCTCGCTGGTCTTGCCCACCGAGGCCAGGGCGCTCAGGCTGCCGACGGCGATGCCCGAGGCCTGGCTGACATCGTGCAGGCGTGCCGCGCTCTCGATCGCGCCGCGGATCATGCCGGCGAAGGCGGCCACCCCCAGCGAGGCCGCCAGGCCGGTGAGCACGCCGCCCAGCGCCGACCACTTGCCGGTGACGCCGTCGACCGAGTCTTGCATGCCCTTGCCCAAGCCCAGCATGCGGCCGTGCAGCGAGTTCAGGCCCGACAGGATGCCCGACGTGCCACGCTCGAACCCCGAAGGGTCGAGCGTGGCGTCGTACTTGATGCTTCTCGTCACGAGGAAGACTCCGGTTCGGCGGCTTGTCCAGGCGTCTGGACGGGGGCCAACATGCGGCAGGGCGGGCGGAACTTCTGGGTGGGCGGGCCGAGGATCGTGGCCACGGCTTCCATGGCGCTGGCGGTCTGCGAGGGGTCACCCACCGTGGCCGACGCGCCGCGCTGGCTGCGGCGGCCAGCCAGGCCACGGGCCAGGGCGGCCAGCGTGGTGTGGGTGGGTGGGTGCTCGGCCCAGTACTCCCAGAGGTCCGCCAGGTCGTCGAGGCCTAGGGCACCGACATCGTCGAATCGCCAGCCGGTGGCGGTGGCGACTGCTGCGTAGATGGCGCCCCAGTTCCAGCCGCCTCGCTCGTCGTCTGGGGCGCCGCCGGGTTTCCCGAGGCGGCCGCCATGCGCTCGCACCAGGCGCGGAACGACCCGCGGCCGAAGCACTTGGCACCGATCTCGTCGACGTTGTCCATGTCGACGTGCTCGGCCACTTCGTCTTCGGTGATCGACGGGTAGTTGCGCTTGAGGCAGGCGGCCACCAGTGCGACGGTGAGGCCCAACGGGTCGGGCTCGTCGCCGCGCTCCATCGCCTGGATGCGGTCCCAGTAGCGGCGCGAGGCCGCCACGCTGAGCGACGGCATGGCGTACTCGACGCCGCCCAGCGTGACGGGAAGCCCAGGCAGCAGCGGCTTGTCGGTGCCGCTCATTCGGTGATCGCCAGCGTGCCGATGATGCCGGCCTGGTCAGCGAAGGCCTGGAAGCCCATTTCCGGCACGGTGAAGTCGTCGTTCTTCGGCGTCATCTTGAAGCCCTCACTGATACAGGCGTTCAGCGTGAGGACGGCGCTCTTGCCCTGGTAGGGGCCGTAGAAGTCGGACCGGAAGGTGGGCGCGTAGCCCATCGGCTGGTTGGTGATCGAGATGCGCCGCGCCGTGGTGCTGGTGGCCGTGTAGCGGTAGTTGATGTACATGACCTTCGTGGTGTCAGCCGCCGCGAAGGTGTACACGCCGCCACCCGTGACGGTGTACTGGCCCGTGGCAGGCGCAGATGCGACACGGGTCATCGCGCGGCCGGTGCTGCTGTCGATCACGCCCAGGTCAGCCGAGAAGGTGCCGCTGTTGGGCGGCGTGACGGTGACCTGGTAGGGGGTGGCCGGGATGGCGGTGCCGACGGTGTCGTACACCATCGAGGTGAGACCGGACGTGCCAGCCAGGCCGAAGACGATGGTTTCGAGGAAGCCGGCGCGGATGTCGGCCAGCTTGGCCTTGCAGCTGACGCTGCCCTTGCCGCGGCCGACCGCAACGGCGAACTGGTTCTGGCCGTGCAGCTGCTTGAGCTCGAACTTGAAGTCCATCTCGGTGTCTTGCAACGTGCCGAAGATGAGCGGGGTGGGGTTGGCGATCGCCGCGCCCGACGCGTCGGTGAGCGGCGTTCCCCAGAGCAGGCCGGAGCCGAAGAGGTACATGGTGAGGGTCCTTTTCTCAGGTGGGGGGAAGGTCAAGCGCCGAGGCGCGGGAGAGCGCGGTGCCCTGGTAGATCTGGGCCGCGTAGCCGAACGGCAGGTCGGCGCTGGCGGCCTTCCATTCGCAGCGGTCGCGGCGCCAGTTCGCGACCAGGCCGCGAAGGGTCTGGTCGGCCGCCAGCAGGGCGTGGGCCTGGCAGCGCAAGGTGTCGGCCACGCTTTGCCAGTTGGCCGCGCGGACGCAGGCAATGACCGCGATGCGCACGGTGTCGCGGTCGGTGCCGCCGATGGCCGGATGCCCGCCGCCCAGCGGCTGGGTTTCTTCGTCGATCAGCTCGACCAGGAAGGCCTGGGGCTCATCGCGGCTGATGGCGTCTTGCCGATCGCGCCAGACGTTGTCGCCGGCGTTGGTGGTGCCCGTGATCACCGCAGCCGCGCGGGCTGCAACGGCTTCGGCTGCGCTGGGCATGGGTCAGTCCTTGGAAAGAAGCACGCGGCTGAAGACACCGTCGCCCACCTGGCGCGGGGCTTCGCGCACGGTGTAGGCCTGGCCGTCGACCGTCACCGCCGCTTCGCGGGTCAGGTCGACCTCGGCGGTGATGTAGGTCAGCTCGTACTGCCGCGAGTGCACGTGCACGCGCTGCAGGGCGAGCAGCTCGTCCGGCTGGTCGAGCAGGCCCACGAATGACGTGGCACCGGCCAGGCAGGGCTTGCCGAAGTCCGCCAGGAAGACGGACGGGTCTTCAGTGAAGGCCATCAGGCGTCGGCGTCGCCAGCGTTGGCGCTGCCGGCCGCGGCCCGGTCGGCGGCGGCCGCCGAGCACATGCGCGCCGAACTGCACCAGCGCGGCGCCGTCGCGCACCGGCGCCAGTCGGCCGGGATCCCCGCCCGGCAGGTACACCGCGAACGGGGAATACCTGCCCACCTCGCCCCCGACCGCCTCGGCGAGTTCCGCCGCGGTCAGCACGCCCGGGCGGGCGGCCAGGTGCACGAGCGGACGCTCGTCGTCGCGGCCGGGAAACAGCCATCGCTTCGGCCACGCGAGCCGCATTCCGTTTGTCGCCATAGCCGCGAATCTGTAACCCAGTTGGGATGTGCGTGATGCCGTAGTAATCCAGATAACCGTTGCTGGTCATCACCTCATGCACCCCCACCGCGCCAATCACGTCGGCCTCAACGCACCTCGGCGCTGACTCAGTGCGCAGCCAGATTCGACAGCGCCGCCATTGCGTTGAGGTGTAGGGCATTCGGCCCATGTAGTTATCTTCGCTCACGGTCAACCCTCCTCAGCCATAGCACAAACGCCGCTGCGCCGCCGACGACGACGACCACGCACAGCAGCGGCGAGATATAGGCAGATGGGTCGCGGATGATGTCAGGCAACGGATGGCCCCATGTCGAATAG
>ERZ650304.583-NODE-583-length-17950-cov-6.182230_pt1 | contig 17950 bp, 35 predicted proteins | sample MGYA00376240_ERZ650304 | MGnify/ENA primary metagenome ERZ650304 (study PRJEB26733, sample SAMN07839271) | wastewater metagenome | biome: small river; feature: stream; material: water | place: USA: North Carolina | collected 2016-03-01 ...
TGATGCGGCGGTCGGTTGGGCGTTTGATACCGGAATAAGAGCGAGGAAAACGAAATGAGTGCAACACTGACGTTGGTGCCTATCCAGCGCAAAATGCAGGTGCGGCAGGCTGATAGCGTGGAAGCGTTGTTTGCCGGGTTCTGGCAAGCCTACCCACGCAAGATAGCCCGAGGCGCCGCACTGACAGCCTACCGACGCGCCTTGAAGAAAGTGTCGACCGATCCGATTGAAGCCGCCGCAGTCATCCTTGATGGCCTGCGGCGGTGTCGTTTTAGCCCTGATCCGCAATACCGGCCCCATGCGTCGACGTGGCTCAACGGGGAGCGGTGGGCGGATGAGGATGAAGCCGGCGGCATCGACCCCGTGCTGGCTGCTGTCGGCCTGACTGCGGAGGACTTTCAGTGATGAACCTCGACCAGTCGGCCTATCTGGATTTCTTACAGTCCAAATTCGCTTTCGGCGCGGACCATGGGCGCGAAGTGTCGGTGTCCGATGTGCATCCGTTCTTGAAGCCTCACCAGCGCGATGTGGTGGCATGGGCGTGCCGCAAGGGCCGCGCTGCCATCTTCGCTGCGTTTGGCTTGGGCAAGTCGGTCATGCAGCTTGAGGTGTGTCGGCAAATGCTGCTTGACGGTGGCCGCGCGCTGATTGTGCTGCCTTTGGGTGTGCGGCAGGAGTTCCGCCGCGATGCCGGCAAGCTCGGCCTGGATGTGACTTTTGTGCGGCGCACCGATGAGGTCGGCGGCGATGGCATCTATCTGAGCAATTACGAAAGCGTCCGGGACGGCAAGTTGGACGTTAATCTGTTCAAGGTCGCCACGCTTGATGAGGCAAGCGTGCTGCGGTCCTACGGATCCTTGACCTATCAAAATTTCCTAACGCTGTTCGCCAACGTGCCGTATCGCTTCGTCGCCACGGCTACGCCTTCGCCCAACCGCTACAAGGAACTGATCCACTATGCCGGCTTTCTCGGCGTGATGGACACAGGGCAAGCTCTGACGCGGTTTTTCCAACGGGACAGCCAAAAGGCCAACAACCTGACGCTGTATCCGCACATGGAAAAGGAGTTCTGGCTGTGGCTCCATTCCTGGGCCTGTTTCATTCAGAAGCCTTCGGACCTTGGATATGACGATGCCGGCTATACGATGCCCGAGCTGGTCGTGAACGTGCATGAGGTCCAAGCCCTCGATCTGGTTGGGGGTGTCGATCGCGACGGCCAAGCGATGATGTTCAAGGACGCCGCGCTCGGGCTGAAAGAGGCAGCCTCCGAAAAGCGGGATACGATCGGTCCGCGCGTGGCCAAGATGATGGAAATCATCCAGGCATCGCCCGCGGACCACTTCATCCTGTGGCACCACCTAGAGGCGGAACGGGCTGCGATCAAAAAGGCGCTGCCTGCCGCAGTCGAGATTTACGGCACGCTGGACCTTGATGAACGGGAGCGCCGCACGCTGGGGTTCGCGGACGGAGAATTTCAGTATGTCGCAAGCAAGCCCGAGGTAAGCGGGTCCGGGTCCAACTGGCAGCGCCATTGCCACCGCGCCATCTTCATCGGGATCAACTATCAGTTTAACGACGTGATCCAGGCGGTGCACCGCATCCGGCGATACTTGCAGGATCAGACCTGCGTGATCGACATCATCATAGCCGAGACTGAGCGCGAGGTCTGGCGCACGCTACTGACCAAATGGCGCGAGCATGACGCGCTGACCGCTCAAATGTCCGACATGATTAAGGAGCATGGTTTGTCCACCATCGGCCTGGAAAAAGAGCTTGCGCGCACGATCGGCGTCACGCGGTCCGTCGCGAAGTCCAGCCTCTATGAGGTCGCGCACAATGACACGGTGCTTGAGTGCGCCAGTATGGAAGCCAACTCGGTGGATCAGATCATCACATCTATCCCGTTCGGCAACCACTATGAGTATTCGGCCAGTTACAACGATTTTGGCCACAACGACGACAACAAGCGATTTTTTGACCAGATGGACTTTCTGACCCCCAACCTGCTGCGCATCCTGCGGCCGGGGCGAGAGGCCTGCATCCACGTCAAGGATCGGATCAACTTCGGCAATGTGACCGGCTACGGGATGCCATCTGTCGAACCGTTCCATGCCGACTGCATTGCCCATTTCCGCAAGCATGGGTTCGTCTATTTCGGCATGGTCACCATCGTGACCGACGTTGTGCGGGAGAATAACCAGACCTATCGTTTGGGCTGGTCGGAGAACGCCAAGGACGGCACCAAGATGGGCGTTGGTTCACCTGAATACCTGCTGCTGTTCCGTAAGCTGCCGACCGATACCAGCCGTGGTTATGCGGATGTGCCGGTGCCAAAGTCCAAGGCCGACTATACACGCGCCCAGTGGCAAGTGGACGCCCATGCGTTCTGGCGATCCAGCGGCAACCGGCTGCTGACGGTCGAAGAACTGAAAGGCTACGGCCCGGATCAGCTCGCTCGCGTGTTCCCACAATGGAGCCTCCAAGACGTCTATGACTATGAGGCGCACATCGCGATCGGCAATGCGCTGGATCAGGCTAACAAGTTGCCGGCCACCTTTATGGCTATCGCGCCGGGCAGCCACGATGATCTGGTCTGGACCGACGTGAACCGGATGCGGACGCTGAACGGCGAACAGAGTAGCCGAAATCTGCAATTTCACGTTTGCCCGCTGCAATTTGACATTGTGGACCGGGCAATCAATCGGTTTTCGTCCAAGGGCGATCTGATCTTTGACCCGTTCGGCGGCCTGTTCACGGTCCCGCTACGGGCAATGAAGCTGGGGCGCCGTGGCCGTGCGGTGGAGCTAAATGCTGAGTATTTCCGTGACGGGGTGCGGTATTTGGCCGAGACCGAGCGGGAAATGATGGTGCCTGACCTGTTTGCTTTGGAGCGCGTGGCATGAGCGACCTATTGCCGGAACTGCCGTCCGATACCTTGCGCCGCGTGTGGCTGGCCGGCCTGGCGAAACTGACCAAGCCCGACAAGGCCGAGGTCACCGCCGCCGGTTTGGTTGGTATGTTGCCAGCCCTGGCACACCTTGACGATGCCGCCTTCAACCAAGACACGTTGCGGGAGGTGGCGCGCAAGGTCAAATCCGGGGTGCCGTCGTTCGGTTTGGTCGAGCCGGTGTTGCTGCAATGGCAGCAGCGCAACAAGCCGCGCGTGGCCATGCCGCAGTTGCCGGCGCCGCGGGAGGCGCGCCCCATGCGGATGCCCTGGGAACTGGCACAGGAATGGGACGACGCGGAGGGCATCGCCCGCAAGGCTTGGGACATAGGCCAGCGGCTCGATTACGCGGATCAGGCTGGTGGGGCGTTTCCGCCGCCACCGCCGGGCGGCCCGCTGCCTGTGGTGCGGGATATCGAATGGCGCCTTGCCTTGGCCCTGACGGCGTGCGTGGCAAAGCACGCGCCACGGCACATGGGTATGTTGCGGTCCGAGTGGATCGAGGCGCATGAAAGGGCGAGCCGCGCCGGCTGATATTCGTTGACGGGTGGAATATTTCCGGCGCAGGATGTTTCTCATAGGAGGCATCGCCATGGGCAATCCATTCGTCTACGCGCCGCGCGCGGCACATCCCGAGGGTTTCGACCCGTTCAATCCTGATCTGGCTGGCACGCTGCGGGAGGTCGCGGTGTGGCTGGCTGAGGCGCCGAGGCCGGGCGTGATGCGGGATGCGGTGACCATTGACGCAAGCGCCATGCAGGACATGCGGTTGCTGGTACGGCGGGCGCTGGCGAGGGTCGGGCAATGAGAGACCCCACGCTAAAGCTGCCATTGTATCAGGCCATTGATTGCGTGGCGGAAAGCATTGGCTCGATGCCTGACGGACGAGCGCGACACATTCTGTATGGGTGCGCCGGTTGTGTGCAGGAATTGCTTGAAGAACGGGACCGGCTGAAAGCGCTTAATGCGCTGCTGTCCTCACGATTGGTTGAACTGTCCCGGCCGCCGTGGTGGCGCCGAGTGTTGGGGTTAAGGGGTCGGCATGGCTGAATTTCACAAGACGTTGCGCACGCTGTTGCGCGAGGGGCTGACCCTGGAAGTGCGGCCATTGGCGGTGCTGCTGGAAGTCGCGAGCGCAGGCAACAACGAGCAAGCGCGGCTGGTCGGCACCGTGGCGGATGGGCTTGGGATACCGCGGCCAACCGTCACGCGCATCGCGTCCATGTTTGTCGATGCTGGGCTGATGACACGCTACGAGTTGCCGCATGACCGGCGCACCTGCGTCCTGCACCTGACGCGGACCGGGCGTAGCATGGCAGATGCAATCCTGGCGGGTGGCGCCGGGGTGGGGGAAATCGGGGGATTGGTCGATGGTTGACCTGACCAAATACGTTTCGAAGGAATGGCCGATCGAAGATGTGGAGCGGTTGTACGCGCTTTACACCGGCGGCATGAGGGGTTGGGGCGAGCTAACCCTGGCCACGGGTCGCGCCAAGTTTCCGCTGATGGGCAAACTGGTTCGAATGGGGCTGCTGATCCGTGAGCCTACCGGCAGGCGTGGATGGCCGCCCAAGGCCGCTGATCCGGCGCCTGTGCCTGCTGTGGTGGCACCGAAGCCCGTGCCGGTCGAGCATGACGCGTTGCGGGGCCAAGCGCCGCCGCCGGTCACGGCATACCCGGCCAACATCCTCTCGCGCATCGGCATCGGCGCCGGCTACGCGCGGACCTGCCAAATGGTCACCGGGCAGTCGGGCTTGATGCGCACCTATTGCGGCAAACCGTCAACGCGGAAGTCGTGGTGCGATGCGTGCGCTAAGATCGTGTTCACCCCGTCGTCCGACAATGCGCGCACGATTGCCCGTATGGAGCGTTACGGGCGCTGATTTCTGTTCACCAAGGAAGGAAACAACGATGGCATGGGAAAAAATCCTGCGGGCCGAGTCCAGTCGACCGCCGCCGAGGCTCACGATGAGCATGGGCGTCTCGGGGCGCAATAAAGCGCGCGTGGTGCGGTTCACAATGCGCGGGGCGCCGGAATGGTTGCTCACGGGCAAGGTCGATTTGCTGCTGGGGCACGAGGCGGATGAGGGCCGCGTGCGGATTGAGCCTGGGTCGGAACATGCGCCGCTGCTGATGCCTACGCCCGGCAAGGTCCCAACTGGGATGGTGCGGCTTGTGATGGGAAAATGGCCGTCAATGCCGTTTTCTTATCAGGAGCCAACGGAAGTGCTTTTTACGACCGATGGCGATGCGTTGATTGTGGAACTGCCCGAATGGGCCGATCCCGATTATCGCCCGTCGCTGATAGAACTAAAGCCACCGCAACGGGTTAAGGGCGGCAAGGCGAAGGTCAAAGCGCTGCCGCCTGTCGTCATGGGCTGGTCCGCAGCCGTGGCCGAGGCTGAACTTGATAGCTTTTCACTGACGGATCGCACCGTCCTGAGCGTCTGGAATGACGAGCGAGTGAAGCGCGGGCAGGCGCGGGTGCAAATCGCGGGGATGGCAGCATGAGCACCGGGGTAGGCGACTATCGGGCAGCGCGGCGCGCGTCGGCTGAAATGCAGGCGCGCTATCAGACCACGCCCAACCGCCAACCGGCCATGCGGGTCTGCCTCGGTCCGATGCACGGCCCCACATCGGGGTTCAAGTTTCGGTCCGAACACGCCGGCATCCGGTTTTGCCCGGCGTGCCGCAAGTCCGATGCCGTGCGGGGCTGATGCTGGTGTCGTCCGATGATCCAATCCGCCAGGCCGAGATAGATGCGGCTTGGCGGTTGCATCGGGCGATGGATCGGCCCGAGGCGCGACAAAGCCACCTGCGGCCCCAGCTACGCGACCGGCTGGCCGAGGCGCAAAATTGGCGGTGCTGTTACTGCGGGGTGCGTATGGAGGGCGCACCCGGCGTATGGCCCGATGGCCCCACATTCGAGCATGTCGTCCCTCGGTCGCGCGGTGGCACCAACCTGATAGACAACCTCGCGGTGTCCTGCGTTCAGTGCAACGTCAAGCGCGGGAACGGGCGCGAGGCGTGAACCGTCTCGCATGGTCCACGGCCGAGCGGGAGGCCGAACGGCGGCGGATTATGGTGCTGCATCTCGGGGGCGTCGATGCCGGCCAGGTCGCGGATTGGACCGGCCGGCCCGTCGCCTACGTGCGGCGCGTCATTGCGGCTGATCTGCCCCGAGTGCTGCGGATCAAGGCAATCACAAAGTCGTGACCCTCCACCGCCTGATGGCGGAATATTTCCATTGATGGACACAATCGGGCGTGCCATGGTTGTTCCCGGCGCATGGGGCGCCATGAGGGAATTGAACATGAGCAACGAGAGCGACAACCTGCGGCGCGTGATCGACAAGTCGGCAGAGCGGCCGGCGGATCGGTTCTACGATGGCGCGCGGGAAATCACCGAGGCGCAGTATTTGGCGCTCAAGGGCTGGCCGGGGGTGATCGCGGTGCCGGCGTCCTACCTGCCGGGGGTGGTGTGATGGCAGGTAAGCCCAAGCGTGCGACCCAACAACGCGAGCAGAAGGTCTTGTCTGGCGATAGGCTCGTCTATTCGATTGATCGGGGTATGCCGGTTCCTGTTGCTAAATCGGAGATGAGGTTGCGCCTTTATCCATGGGATCAGATGGAAATCGGCGATAGTTTCTTTGTGCCACGCAAAGAAACCACAAGGGCCATATCCGCCGCGGCCAATCGGAAAAGACGTTACCCAGATTTCAACTATACCAGCCGCAGTGAGGCCGATGGGACACGCTTCTGGCTGATCGCGCGTCAAGCCGTTCCGCGTCTGCCTACGGGAGTAGGTTCGGCTAGTGCAAATGAACCAACGATAGGGCGTGGCATTCCGGTGCCGCGTTACTGGGGTAGGGATCGGGTGAAATCTTACCTATGGGAGAATATGAAAATCGGGGATAGTTTTTGGGTCGCTGCGGAAGCAGCCTTGCACGCGACTTCTGCTGCGGCGCAACAGAAAAAGCGCCATCCTGATTTCAACTATGTGTCTCGACGGGAAGGTTTAGGCACGCGCATTTGGCGTGTGGCGGTGCAGTCATGAACGTCGAGGCAATCGCGGCGCTGCTGCGCACGCATCTGGCGGATCAATTCGGATGGATGGGCGACGGGCTGCGGGGCGAGATCGCGCGCAAGGTCGCACCGCTCCTGGCCGATGATCTGGCTGCGTTTCTGGCTGATGCGCCGCCGGTGGTCGATATCGGCCCGCGTGGCTTCATCTGATAACCGCGGCCGGCTGGGCAACTGGCTGGCCGCTTTGCTTTGGGGGTTGGGATGTTCGGCAAGCGAAAGACATCAGAAGCGTTGATCTGCATCGCAGGCGCGGCGCTGCTCGTGGCGTGGGTGCATCTGGCCTTTGCCTTGTTTGGCTTCAATGGCGCGTTGTTGGCAGTCGTCAGCGGGGCGCTCGGCGCCTGTGCCGTTATCTTGGCCGAAGCGATGGGGGCCGACAATGGACGATGATCGGGGCGGCGATATGCTCGTGACCGCGTGCGGCTTGGCGCTGCTGATCGCGTGGGCCGCTTTCTGCTGGGGCCTGGGCGCGTGGCTGTGCCTGCTGTCGCTACTGATCGGCGCCATCGGTGGCGTGTTGGTCGGTGTCGTCTACGGGCGCCGGGCATGAGGCGCGCGTGGGGCATCCTGTTTGCTGCGGCCTGGGCGTTGCTCTTGGCTATGCCGTGGCGCTACCTGCTGACGTGCCAGAGGCGGTGCCGGTCATCGAGCGGGCCAACGTCGGCGTCATCGACTGGCCCACCGCGCGCGTCGGCCTCGTGTTCTGCTGGGTCTACCTCGACCATGGCAAACTGTCGTTCACGATCCTGACCCACGACGAGGCGCGGCACGCCGGCGTTTGGGGCGAATGCTCGCCTGCCGATGGTCCGCTGCCGGTGCGGCCGTATCCGGCGCCGGTCGCTTGGCGGTTGGACGAAAACCCGTGACCGGCCGCGAGTGGCGCTTGTGGGTGGCGTGCCCGTTCCGGCAATGGGGTGATATCCGCGTTGTCCGGTCGCCTACTGTGCCACGCACAAGCCGGGAGGCGCTGGCTCTTTGCTCGCGCAACCAGATGGGCAGCAATGACCTTGTTGGCTACTTCGGCGCATGGGAAATCGTTGAATAGCAAAAAGCCGGGGCGCTAACCCCGGCTTTCCTGCCCGTGCATCCGCCCCGCTCGCTGGGCCTGCGGGTCCGGCTGTTACCCCTGGCCCGCCTGTGCCGTAGGCAACGGCTGCGGCGTTCGGGCAACGGGGCCATACTGCCCGGCGCGGCGCATGTGGTCCAGTAACAGCATGACCATCTTCGGCGGCGGCGGCGTGCCTGCGGCCCAATGCCGCACCGAGCGGGACGTAACCCCGACGTGCGCGGCAAAGGTGGTCTGGTTGTGCCCGATCGCATCAAGCGCGGCGCGGAAAGCTGCGGGCGTCGTCTCGCTCGGGTTGTCGATGGTTTCCCATGCTGCGTGCAGTGCGGCCATGGCGTCTTTCGCGTCGTCGCCCATGTCGTTGTGATCCTGGGCGACGTCGTGGTTGCCGTCGTCGTGGTGGTCTTTGGCCATCCGATACCAGTCGGCAACGGCATGGCTCACCGCGCGGGTGATCGCCTCCATCTGCTCGGGCTTCATGCCGCCACCTCATCAGCCACTAGCCCGACCGTGTGCGCGCTGCCGTGGTTCTTGCCGCCGCAAGCGCACTCGCACCTAAACCCTCGCGCCTCGGTGCAGCGGGCGTCGCATTCGTGGTCTGTGACAAAGCCGTCGATCCGGTGCGCGGTCCAGCGGTGTTCGCCGCAACGTGGGCATTGGACATCTCTGCTCGCCCATACCCATATGCCGTCCCACATGCGGCCGAAGACGATGGTTGTGCGGCGGTATTTCCCCCGCCCGTCTGTTATCCTGCGGCTCTCTCGATAGTCCCGGCGGCTCGTTTGTCGGCAGGCTTTGCACCTGCCTATGCGGCTGATCATGGCGTGGCTCCTGCGTCTGCGGCCCATCGCTTTTCCTGCCGTTCGCGGTTTTTCCGTTCGGTGGGCGTTTCCGCCCAATAGCCCGTTGCCCACTCGTCAGGCGGCAAGCCAGCGTTGAAAGTCGCACGCTCGGCTTCGGTCATGATCACGTATTGGGCCATGGTCGTTTCCTCCTGTCAGCCTACGGGGTAGCCTGCGGCGGCGGCCGCCGCGCGTGCCTCTGCCTCGGTGTCCCATGCCAGCGTCGCAAAGTGCCGACCTTCCCGCTCGGCAATCTTGCGCGCCAAGCCGGGGCCTGACAGTCGCGCGCATTCCAACAAGTCAGCGTCGCCTTCGTGTGCCAACACTTGCGGCACGCGGCCAACAAAACCCCAGCGGCCAGACGGGTATTGAATGAGGTGGTGGCTGGTCATGGTTGGTGTCCTCTGTGGCCCGGCTTCCTGCCGGTGACCAGACACTAGGACGTATCTTCCGACCGCTCCACCGATATTTTCAGATTTGTTTGTTGTTCACGCTTTTGTTATCGTGCCTGGCTTCCATGGGGGTTCGCGTGGCGCCACCTATCCGACACAAGCCAGATTTCGAAAGTCTCACTCCCAAACAGCGGAAATTCGTTAACGAATACCTGACGAACGGCGAACAAGGCGCCAATGCCTATCGCGCCGCTTACAGTTCAAGCGCCGCTGACTCCACCTGCGGTCGGGCCGCAAACAAAATGCTTTCACATCCAATCATCGGGCCAATTATCAAGGATGCCAAACGAAGGGCTGCCGATGCAGTGCGTGAGAGTGCCATCCGGTTCGTGGTGACGAAGGAGCGCATCAGCCAGAACCTGGCTTCTATGGCGTTCACAAACCCCAAGCATTTGTTTCGCAGGACCGCGAACGGGCTTGAATTGTTGCCAGTGGACGAGTGGCCAGATGAGGCCGCGATGGCGATATCTGAGATTGTCGAGACGCGACCGGCCAAGGGGGCGAGCACCTTTCGGTTCAAGCTGATTGACCGGAGGCAAGCCACGGTTGATCTGGCCAAGCTACACGGGCTGATGATTGACCGGACGAGTATCAGGCTGGTGCGCTCGGTGACCGACCTGACGGATGACGAGTTGGATGCATTGGCGGCCGAGGGGCTGCCGCAGATTGAAGGGACCGCTGAGGATGTCGAAGAATGAACAATGGGGCGTGCCGGTTGAGGGCTGGCGCCTTGCTGCGGATATCCTGCCGGAAAAGGTCGAGGGGCTGTGCGGTGAGGTGATGGCGCTGCGGGGGGTGTTACTGCGGGTGAATGAGGGGGCGAAGGATGACCGGGCGGCACTCGTCGCCTTGGGTTCAACTGCGGCTGAGTTGCGGACGGCAATAAATGATCTGCGGTGTTTAATAGCCAGCATCGGCGGTGCGGTGAACGAGTGCGTCACCTTACTGCGAGGTGTGCGGGCGGTGATGGAAGCCGACCGGGCGGCGCCAGTGGTAGACCTGCCCGCCACCCAACAAGCCGCGTTGGCCAAGGCTGCGATTGAGCGGGCTGGGGCGCAACGCGCGGGGCGGCCTAAGCCTGACGGTCACCGGGGGCCTCGGGTTGGTGAGCCACCATCGGGCACCGTGGTTATGCTCAATGGCGAAATCTGTCATCTGCAACCGTTCAACAGCAACACGGATGTAGGCATCCCGGCCTACTGGTCGGATACCCCATGGGGCCGCATGTGGTTCTCGGCTGATGCTGTTGCGGCCTTCCGGCGCGTGGATGCCAATGGCCTGCCTGCGAAGCCGGGCGCTCCTGTCGACGGCCTATCGGAGCGCGGCGCGTGAGTCCGTTGCCCTACGCGCGGGGCGTCAATCCGCGGCTGGCGTCGGTGCTGCAAGCCAAGGCTGCGCGGGACTGGCAGGCGTCGGTTGAGCTTGTGCCGGCGAACGATCGATGAGCGACACACCTGCGACCGTCGTTGATCTGGCCGGCAACCCTGTGCAACCGGACGGCATCAACAACCCGAACGTGATAGACCTGCTGCGCTCGATCCTGGCTGCTGCTGAACGGGGCGAGGTGATCTCGGTTGCCGTGGTGTCTGTTCAGCCCATGGCCGCGATCCAGACCGCGTGGACCTATCGCCACGCCAATGACCAGTATGCGCTTCATGCGGGCCTGGATATCGCTAGGGCTTCGATCCTGCGGGCAATGATGGGCACCGGCTACGCTTCCTCGGAGGGCGGCCCGTTGGGCGGTTGACGGCGCGCAAGCCCATGCTTCTAGCTTCAAGCATCCACACGCGGACAGTCGACGGCGCCACCTTCAATGCCCTGGCGATGGCTGCGGTTGGGTGGCCTTGGTTCCAGAGTGCTCGGGCCACAAATGGCGCGTGGGGCGGTTGGGTGTGGCGGATAGCGTAGGCGTGCGCCATGCTGCTGCCTCCTGGCGTGCGGTGCCCATGCTACGGGTGCCAGGCTTGTTCTGCTGCTGTTCTCCTGTTTCAAACGGTGTCCGGTGTATCCAGCGTTAGCCAAAGCCCGAAGCGTCAAAGCTGCTGTCGATGCAGAGCGGGCGCGGCGTGCGGCATTGGCGGCGCGCAAGTCCGATGCCGAGAATGACCTGCTGGAATTTGTCGACATGTTCTGGCGGGTGGTCGAGCCGGTGACGCCACTGGTCAAGGGGTGGGTGCTGTCGGCAATGGCTGACGCGCTGATGGCGGTGACGGACGGGCACCTTACTCGGGTCATCCTCAATGTCCCGCCCGGCTCGATGAAGTCCATGCTGCTCAATGTGTTCTGGCCGGCGTGGGAATGGGGGCCGATGAACATGCCGCACCTGCGGTATCTCTCGGCTTCCTACTCAAGCGCCATTCCCGAGCGCGACAATGCCCGACTGCTACGGGTGATCACTGACCCGGTCTACCTGCGCTGCTGGGGCGATAGGTTCGGCGTGATCCGCGCCGGCATGACGCTGGTGGAGAATGACAAGACCGGCTGGAAGCGCGTGATCTCGACATCCTCGGGCACAACCGGGCATCGCGGCGATCGTATCCTTTGTCTGCCTGCCGATGCCGTGATAACTACCGATGCGGGCGACATGCGCATCGAGGATATCGTTCATGAGCGGCGCAACGTGCGGATCGCGGGATGGTCGGGCTCCGCTGTCGAGTGGCAGGCAATCGAGCAATACGAGACAAACCCGGCCGGCGTTATGGTGCGCATCCGTCATGCCAGAGGCGTCCTCACCTGCACCGCCGACCATCGCGTTTGGGTCGAAGGGCGGGGCTATGTCGCGGCCGGAAGCATCGAGCCCGGCGAAGTCCTATGGTGCTTGCCTCGCGTGCCTGACGCCGCTGGGGAAACCTGGCGCCTACTGCAATCGGCAATGTTGGGCGGATCATCAGGTCGCCAAGGTGAAGGCTGCAACGGTTCCCTGCCCGGAGTGCGGGACGCTGTTCAAGCCGAACACCAAAGCCTATCGGTTCTGCGGCCCGGAGTGTCGAGCGGCGAAGCACAGCCGGGAGATGACGGGCGAGGGCAACGGCCGGTATGTGCATGGGCAAGCGGCGTCACCCTATCCGAAGGGGTGGACGGTGACGTTCCGTTCTGCGATCCGGGCCAGGGATGGCAACACCTGTCGCTTGTGCTTCATGGCAGCCGCGGATCATGGCAAGGCGCTGTGCGTCCATCACATCGACTATCAGAAGGCCAATCTGGACCCGGCCAACCTGATCACGCTTTGCCGGTTCTGCCATGGCAAGATGCACGGCAAGCCGAAGCAGCGGGCGGAATGGCAAGGGCGGTTGTCAGCGGTGTTGACCGCCTCGGCTTCGACGGCCGGCCTACCTACAACCTCCGCGTAGGACCGCATCACAACTATTTCGCCAATGGCGTGCTGGTCCACAACTGCGACGACCTCAACGACCCAAACGACGTTGAAAGCCCGAGCGTGCGCGCGGCAACGGTGCATTGGGTGCGCGAGGTCATGCCCGACCGTTTGAACAACATGCAGCAGAGCGCGATTATTAACGTCCAGCAGCGGACCCATGAGCAGGACGCAACCGGGGTCCTGGCCGAGCACGGCGACAATTATACGTGGATCAGCATACCGATGGAGTTTGACCCGCTGCGGCTGTGCCGGGCTGCGCTGCGATGGGATGAGGACGGCGAGGTCCTGCAAGAGTGGGTCGACCCGCGCGGCGTCGATGCTGACGGCAAGGAATTGGCCGGGCTGTATGAGGACGAACGCGGCAACCTGAAGGTGACCATGGGTAGCCCGATGGCGCAGGTAGCGGGGACGCTGGCTTGGCCTGAGCGGTTCCCGCCAGACACGGTTGCGGCCCTGAAAAAGATCAAGGGACCGTATGCGTGGGAGGGTCAGTATAACCAGCATCCGACCGTGAGAGGCGGCGCGATCATCCAGCGGGATTGGTGGCAGACCTGGGCGGCGCGGCACTACCCATCAGTGGGCACGGTCATGGTCAGCGTCGACACGGCCATCAAGGAAAACGAAGCCGCGGATTACACGGCCTGCACGGTATGGGGCGCCTTTGCGGACGATGGCGGGGCACCGCAAGTGATGATGCTCGACGCTTGGCGCGACCGGCTATCGCTGGCTGAGACAGTGGCGCGGGTTGGGGATAGCTGCTTCCGCTGGAAGGCGGATTACCTGCTGATTGAGGACAAGGCCAGGGGCCACGATGCCTCGGTTGAGATACAGCGGCATTACACAAACCGAACCTGGGAAACTGTGCTGATCAAGGTCAACAGCAACAGCGGGGACAAAGAGGCGCGGTTGCGGGCGGTGTCGCACCTGTTCAGCGGCGATGTGCGGCGCGATCCGGTGAGCGGCATTGATGTTTGGGTTGGCGGGATGGTGTGGGCGCCAGCAACTGAGTGGGCTGAGGAAGTGATCAACGAGGTAACGTCGTTCCCGCGCGGGGTGCATGACGATTACGTCGATACCGTTTCACAGGTGATGCACTTCATGCGCCGGCATGGTGTGGTGCTGCGGAAGGCGGAACACGAGGCGAACGAGTATGAGGCGCGGAAATTCCGCAAGACGCCTGGGGTGCCGTATGCGGTGGGGAGGCAGTAGGCTTTGAGTAAGCCGGTGCGGGTGTTGAGTAGCTTGGCGCTTCCTTCGGGATGCGCCTTTTGTGTATGGTGCGCTATCCACTCGATAGGCGGCAGACCTATTGAACAAGGGGGCTAAACCGCAAGGTTGGCCCCTTTCTTTGTTCTCGCTCAATCGTCGGGCGGTGCTGGCGCCGGGCGCGCGGTGGTGGACCGTGTTACCCCGCCCGCGTGAAGGAACCACGGGGTGGGTGCGCCCAGCGGGCAGACCTTGCGGCGGAATTACGCCAGGGTCAACCTTCCAGCGGCAGGCGGTAGGCGTCAAGGCTTGGGGTGTGGGACGATGTGGGCCTGCCATCCGCGCGTTTGAAACATCTCGCGCAACTGGTCCCTCGTCTTGCCTATGCAAGCCTTGCGGAGAATGGGCGCGGCGTGAATGCAACGATCGTCTGACACGACAATGCCCGCGACGAAATAGCGCCCGACAATCCGGACCAGCGCTTCGCTCATCCATCCCCCGGCGGCGGCAGAAGCTCAGCACGGAGCGCGTCGATCATGAAGTGCCAAGTCCCCACTGCGGTTGTGACTGCCGCCGGGTTTTCAACGAAGTCTTCTCCGTAAAGAAATTCGGTTCCTGAGTGCTTCATCCCCTCACTCGGCTCCCGCACGGCATCCAGAAACGCGGCGATGGCGGTGCCGGCGCGATCCCTGTATTCCTCTTGACGTTGACTGAGGATATTATCCCAGTGATGTCGGAAGGCGGGGGCTAACCGCGCTTCATCCGCCTCAAACACCGCCCGCGCGACGGCATCTCTCAGCGGATGGGTCATGGCTTCGTCTCCGGGTCCTGCGGCGGGGCGGGAAGGGGGCGGAAGAAATCCGGCTTGGCGTATCCCACCGCACGAGACTCCGGACCAAAGGCTATCGCTGCAAATTGCACCCATCCAAATTGGCCCTTGAATGCGGCCAGAATTCTCTGACCATCCCTCGGCGCCTCGCTGATCGGGCGCCAGAGAGCGGCCTCGTATGCTGCGATTCCAATCTCCATAACGCGGAGATATTGATCCAGCATCTTGTTGGGGGCTGAGCTTGGGCAGGTTCCCCATTCAGCTTCATATGCAGCCTTCGCAGCCGCCTCGATGGCCTGGCGGCGGGGGGCGGGGGTCATAGCGGGAACTCCCTAACCATGAGGTTTTCGGGGATCGGCAGCATCTTCGCTTTCACGGCGCCGCCCATCTGTTTCATGAAGAACGGCACGTCTGCCATCGCACATTGTTCCCGAAGCGAGCGTGCCCAGTCTGGCGCCATCATCCGCGCACCGCCGCCACTCTCACCGCCGGCAATCACCCAATGGATGCCGGTCAGGTCGGGCCGGATCAGTTCCAGCAGCGGCTCGCAGGACAGAAAGCGCACCTTCACTGGTATCGCCCGTAAATGCGAAATGCGTCGATCGGCTTCGTCCTGGTTTTCCACTGTGGTCCCGAGCCATACATTCTCGGGAAGGCGGCCCAATACGCTGTCCCGTTCGATCATCTGCGCCGCGTTCTGTGGCCGCTTGGTGAGAAGGAGCCAGTCAAGGTTCTTCGTCACGCAGATCAGTTCAAACAGGGCACGCCGCCACTCGGGTTCGGCCTGGTTGTCGAACACATCCGCGAGGGACGCGCAGAACACCTTCGCCCTGATTTCTGCGCGCTCCGCGTAGAGGTCCCAGCGCAACGGCTGGCGCCAGTAGCTGGCCGACGTGCGTCTGCGCTCACCGCTCCAGAGCCCCGCTTGTCCAGTCCGCTTGGCCCATCCTTCCGCATAGCAATGGTCGCATCCGGGGCTGATGTTTGTGCAACCGACCCATGGGTTGAAGGTGTGGTCGCACCATTCAATCTTGCTGTTCTCAGCCATCACTCCCCTCCCTTCGCCGCGTCGAACGCCGCGAGGGCTTCCCGCAGCGTCTTGTCCATCCGGTAGGTCATGCCTTCCGCACCGCGCGCTGCCTCGACCACCCGCAGCGCGGCGGCGTGGGTGGCGGGGTCTATATCGGGCACGATGGTCAGGCTCTCGCGTAGCGCCGCGTCCATGATGGCGTTGAGCGCCGCAGCGGGCGGGGTTGTGGGGTCAGTCATGCTTCCCATCCCGGTTCTGCTCCTGCCACCTTTCGAGCCCCAGGCGCGTCAGTGCGCGAAGGGCCTCCGTTTGGGACGGCCGCGCAATCTGCGCCTTTCTGAAAACATCAATACAATCAATGATATCGTCGGCGTTTCTGATGGAAAGAATTCGGGTTTTGGGTTTATCGGCCATTGTTGACCTCCTATGTGTTGCGTCGCTATCCATGCCATTACATGGCAACTCGACGCGCACACGTCAACAACACTTGTAGGCTATCGCGCGGTCAGTGTGTTGGAACAGGCTGATGCCTTTATCCTCCTACCCACCATCGCCAGCCGGCCCAGCCTATGACGCCATAGGGGAGCGCCAGAACGCACAGCGCCAGCACGGTAGGCGGCAAGCCACGGTTCATAGCCGTCGCCCAGCGGCGCGCGGGCAATCTGGTCGATCACCCACGTCTTGTGGTGTTCGCCGTCGATCCCGCCGAAATCCTCGATGATTCGCATCGCGGCTTGGATGCTGGGGTTCATGGCCTGATCCTTTCAAACGTGATGGCCGCGACCCATGGGTTAACATCCCACGAGGCGGCCCCGTTGATGGTGTGCCAGATGCCTCGAAATTCGTCGCGTGGGTCTCGCGTATCGCAGTCTATGGTCTGGCTGTCGGCCTGTGCTGCGCATCCTTCGGCGATGGCATCGGCGCTTGTGATGTCCTGCAACCTTTGCACGCGAACGCCGGTCACCAACAGGTCGATGCGGCTGGCCCAGCGTGGCATGTGGAGTGGGGAACGGGCGCGGTTCGATAGGAACCACCAACTACCGGATGCCGGCGGTTCCCCGTCAGCGCAATACCAGATTGGCTTGTTGCCCCAATCGCGCGGTGGCTGATGGTCGTATCCTGCCGCGCCGCGGAACGTCTCCTTGACCCATAAACGGTCGCCCACACGCCAGCGCAAACCAGCCAGCGGGACGTTGACCTCACGCTCTGGCGCGCCACACGCGCTGCGCCCTTCCTCCCACCCATCGAACCATTGTGCGACAGGGTCGATCTCGTCTCCCGCCCAATACCAGGGTTGCCCTCGTGGCTGCGGTTTCAGTATCCGCCTCGTCTGCGTCTTCAGCCCCGCCAGGATGGCCCGCGCCATCGCGGCGCTGAACAGGATCGGGATCTCGCGGGCGCTCACCGCTCCCCCTCCGCGGCCCGGCACAGCAGCGCCAGCGCCACACGCGCGGCGGCTTCGGTGGGGGCTGAGGCTTCAATCTGCACGCAATCGCCATCGGGGTGAAGTAACATGGCCTCCGCAATCCAATTGGCGTTGACGTATTGCCTGATGGTCACGGCGACGTTGTGCCCGAACCGCGCCATCAGCGCGTCGGCGGCGTTCAGGTCGCGGAAAAACATGCCGTAGGGCACGCGCATCTTTCCGTTCATATCCTGCCATAGCCTATGCTTTATCCCGTCGCCGTGCGGTGCCGTAGCGTTGAAGATATACTCGTTCAGATCGTCGGTATTCTCCCCCGCCATCACGCGGGCGGCGAGGGCGCGATATTCTGCTGGGGTGGTCATAGGGCGATCCTCCACCGCTCGTAGTCGGTCATGCATCACCCTCCTTCGGCGTCCCGACCGCGATCATGCAATGCACCAGGTCCAATGCGGACACCTGCAAGGCTTCCCTCGTGGGTTTTAATGCGGCCCCGGCAGCGGCCCTGGCAGCGGCCCTGGCAGCGGACCAGGCAGCGGCCCCGGCAGCGGCCCCGGCAGCGGCCTTGGCAGCGTCCCAGGCAGCGGCCCCGGCAGCGGCCCTGGCAGCGGCCTTGGCAGCGGCCCCGGCAGCGTCCCAGGCAGCGTCCCCGGCAGCGTCCCCGGCAGCGGCCCAGGCAGCGGCCCCGGCAGCG
>ERZ650304.584-NODE-584-length-17945-cov-10.673169_pt1 | contig 17945 bp, 21 predicted proteins | sample MGYA00376240_ERZ650304 | MGnify/ENA primary metagenome ERZ650304 (study PRJEB26733, sample SAMN07839271) | wastewater metagenome | biome: small river; feature: stream; material: water | place: USA: North Carolina | collected 2016-03-01 ...
GGCTTGCTCCGCGTTGCTGCGGTAGGCCAAACTCGATATCCCATTGGCGATATCTCAGGTGAACCGATTGCCGAGAGGTGCGAAGTTCACGCCGAAGAAGTCGATGTCGAGATTTCGAGCTCCTGCGGTCAGCGTGTGAGCCAGGAACCCGATCGTTGAGACCGTGGTCGGCTGGTTCGCGCTGTGCGTGAACGCGAGTGCTACGTTCTTGGCGAACTGCCAGTTGCCGTTCTGCAGGCGCACGATGTCGAACTGGTACCAGTTGCCAGCCACGACGTCCGCGCCAGTGTCGGCATTGGTAGTGCTCGTCGATGCCTGACGCGTCGTGTATCGCCACTTCGCGCTTGTCGCCGGGACGAATTCGATGAATGCGCCCGCAGTACCGAGAGATCCGGCTGTGGCGTCGCTCAAATCGACGCCAATGCCGAGCTTGATGGCGATGGACGTGATCGTTGGAACCGCCACCAATGCGCGAATGCGCGAGACGTTCGCAGGAAAGACCTGTGCCGTCGTCGCGCTCGAACCGAAGTGGATTCGCTGGTTATTGCCAGACGATGTGCCAGTCACCAGTCGAAGAATTCCAGGGTGCAGCGAGGTACCGGTCTGAAAGGCAGCCGTGCCAGGTGAGGAGCCCGTCATGCCCCACGCGGTGCGGCCGAAATTGCCAGTAGTGACCAGCGCTCCAGACGTGAATTCGTCGTCGATGTCGAAGCTGTCCGCGACTGCGACGCGCTTATCCGTGATCTGGTTGCTGCCGATTGCCGTATCAGCAGCCGGCACGTACACCTGCGCAAGCAATGCATTGTTTGCAGGCAGCCCAGGCGCCACCGGTGAGGCCGCCGGAGTGCCGGCCGTCACCGTGATCGTCCCGTTGTAGTCGACCGAGATGATGTCGATGCGTGCAAGCGTTGAGTCCGCCGCGGAGATCGTGGCGTTCTGCCCGGCGACGAATGGAAAGTAGCCGCCGACGCGGGCTTGACCCGCGGCAACGGCTACCGTCATGTCCGGCGATCCCTGCGCCGTGCACGCGAGCCCCGACAGCACACCGTCGCCGGCGAACGCGGCGACGATCGCATCAATGTCGACGGAGTGCCAGGCCGCCTGCCGCGCGAACGCAGCGGCGGCCTGATTCGGGATATTCAGCGACATCGCTCGCCCCCGATCAGGTCAGCGTGAAGATGCCCGCCGCGTTCATCTGCAGCGTCAGCGTGTTCCCGATGGTCACCGTGAACTGCGACGTGCTCAGCTTCGACCAGCACAGGCACTTGCCGCCGGACACGCCGATCACCGCGAACTTCACGTTCGTCAGCGGGCCGCCGGTGGCCGTCCAGATCTGGTCGTCGGCGTCGAACTTGTACTGCTTCGCCGATGCGCCAACCGTCCACGCGAGCGTGGCCAGTGCCTTGCCACCGGTGGCGTAGCCGCCAGAGGTGCCGATCTCGTTGGTGATCGAAGCGAACGTGCTCAGCGTGAACGTCGACGCGTTGGACGCGCTCGTCGTGAGCTTCGTCTTCATCGCGGTCGTACCCAGCTGGATCGTGCCGTTTCCGATGTACTTCTTCGCTTCGTTGTAAAGCGTCCAAGCGGAGGCTGCCATGGTCAGTTTCCTTTCTCGGCCTCAGCGGCCAGTTGCGCACCTGTTTTCACGATTTGGGCGATCAGCCCGTCGCCGTAGACGGCGAGCTCGACCTCGTTGCCCATGAACTTGATGAGGTCTTGAAACTCGGTGGCCTGCGACACCATCCAGGGCGTGCAGGTGAAGGTCTGGCCACCGCAGGTGACCGGAACGACGATCTCGCCGTCGTTCTCGATCTGCTTGTAGGCGTGGTGCTCGTCGCCGAGCACACAGCTGTCGAAGCCGAAGACGTGGAGCTGAGCGAAACCCAGCATGCGAAGCAGAGGGATTGCGCGGAGCACGACGGTCGATCCACCCGGCACCGGGAAGAAGTGGCCTGAGCAGCGGTCGCGCACCAGCTGCTCGTTGGCGTCGCTGATGCCGGAGTGCCACAGATAGGTCTTCTCGCGTGGCAAGCCCTCGAGCGTCTTCGGGTGCACCTGCGACGAGATGAGGTAGACACAGTCCGGCTGCACGTTGCGCGTGAACCGCGCGTTGAACTCGCGGGCATCGAGCACGATCTGCGCGCTGGGCTTCAGGCCGTTGGCAATTGCCCAGTCGTAGGCGCCGTTGACCGTGATCAGCGCGGCGCCCTGCTTGCCGTCCTCGCCGGCGCGCAGCTCGCGGATCAGCGGGAGAAACTTGGCGGCGCTCGGCCCGCCGGCCAGAAGGATCACCTCGCGGTTCTGCCGGTTGTGCGGAACCGCGTGCATCCAGCCGGCGCGGATGTTGTCGGCGGTCTGCGACTCGACCACCTCGAGGTCGACGTTGATCTTGCCGGTCTTCACGACGTCCGCCGCGTCTTGCCAGGCGCTGCAGTAGATGGCGCACTCGCCATCCCATTCCTTGGTCCAGTGCACGACGGCGCCGAGTGCCGTCAGCTGCTTCACCCACCAGGCCAGGGGTTCGACGGTCAGGTGAAGCTCTTCACCGATCGTCTCGCCCATGATGTCGGGGCGGGTCGCGATGCCGAAGAAGACGTGCTGTGCACTCCCCAGCACGTTGCGGAGCACGCGCTCCACGTGCTCGCGCGGGATGTGTTCCATGACGTCGGTGCAGTAGCCGTAGGCGGCATTCACGGGCACGCGCTTCGTCAGGTCGCAGACCATGAACTTGATGCGCTCGGGCTGCGTCTCGCAGGCCTGGCGCACTTCGGGATCGAGGCAGTTCGGCGCGAAGTCCAGCATCTGGACCTTCATGGCGCCCATCAGCGCCAGCATCAGCGCGCCACGGCCGGTGCCGGCGCCGAAGTCGATCACCTCGGAGTCGCGGCGCGGCTTGGCCTGCGACAGGAACTCCATCGCGAGGCCTTCGCCTGGCGCGACGGCGCGGTAGTCGGGGTTCTCCCAGAGCTTGAGGTACTTCTCGCGCTCGGGATTCGTGCTCTTGATCTGGACGGCCGGCATTTGGCCGGTCACGCCCACTTGGGTGACGGTCATGTTGTTGTGCTCCGGAAATGAAAAGGCCCGCCGAAGCGGGCCTTTGAGACGACGCGAACCAGCTCAGGGGGCAGCGGGCGGCGTGGCAGCGGTGACGGCGGCGTCGAGCGTCGCGTCGGCCGCAGCCTCGGTGGTGGCGGAGGCCGCCAGGTCGGTCAGCGCGGCCGCGGCCTTGGCCTGCAGCGCATCGACCTGGTCCTGCGTGACGGCGTTGCCAGCGGCGACTTGCGTCTGCAGATCGGCGATGGTCGCGCTCAGGGCCTGCAGCAGGCCGACGGCCTGGTCGACCTTGGCGGCACTGGCGGCAGCGGCGGCGCGATCGGTGGCGGCGGCAGCCGTCAGCTGATCGATGGTGGCTTGAAGTTGGGTGATGTCGGCCATGATCTTGGAGCTCCAGTAGTGGATGAGGTTGAACTGCGAAAGCAGCAGGGACTCGATGCGATCGAGTTGGGTTTTTGCGGTCACGGCTTTTTCAGGCTGCAGCCCGCCACGATGGTCTGCGCAGTGCTGAGGCTTGGCACCTTGCAGAAAGTTGCCCCGAACTGCAGGATTCGATTTGCCCCGCTGCAGTCACAGGTTTCGCCCTTGGTGGGCGCGGTAGCGATCGGCGTTGTCGATCGCGTTCCGTCCGGTTTGAGCGGGAAGGCCTGGCTTCCCGTCACGATGTATGTGCCCGGCGTCGGTGTAGGAGTCGGAAGAGGCGTCGAGCCGGGCGGCTTGACGGCCTGCATGGCGACAGTCGCGGACGCGAGTGCGAATCTGAAGTCTTCGACCTCATTGGCCAGTGGCGCCGTTTGGTATCTCTGGATGGCAGTACGAAGGGCGGAGAGTCGATCGCTGGAGCGCATCGCAGTGTCGAGTTCAATCGTCACTTGCGTCGCAGTCAGACACGTACGCCCTTCGACGCACATATGCACGTAGGGAGTCCACGTGCCATCGGAGACCGGACACCACCAGCCCCACCAGGACACCCGAACACCGGTCGCCTTGACTGGAGCTGAGGTGTCGTGCACCCAGTCAGAACCGGTGCCGAATGGTGTCCACACAGACTTGTGGATGCACGTTGGTAGCGTGAAGCTTGTGGCTTGCGCATGCACGGTGCCGGCTGCGCACAGCAACAGCAGAGCCGCGCAAAGGCGCTTGAATAGCGACATGCGGTTCTCCTTCGGATTGGACGGAAGATCAGTTGGCGTGCATCAGCCAGAGATCGTCGAACCTGGCCGGCTTCCAGCCTTCGTTGAAAGGGCCGCCGAGCGTGAAGTGGGCGATGCCGACGCAGTCCGGCTTCTCTTGCACGTTGACCAGCCAGTTCCAGCGCGGGTGCAACTCGCCGATCTCGGCATCGTTCAGCCAGTAGAAGGCGTGCAGATCGCGGCCCGGTCGCTCGTTGACGTCGCGCAGCGACAGGCGCGTGTTGGCCTGGTGCTCGCAGTTGAAGAGCATCACGCTCGACCAGTTCTTGCGCGGGTACTTGGTCTGAACCTGATTGACCATCTTCCACTGCTCTGTCGGCACATGGTTGTGCTTCACGACGTGCACGGCGTGGCTGCGATCGATCTCGTCGAGCATGTTCCGCGGATCCTCGAGGAACAGCATGTCGCAGTCGAGGAAGAGCGCGTGCCCCTGCTGGCACAGCAGCGGCGTCAGGAAGCGCGAGATCGCGAAGCGCGTCGACTTCGGCGCGTTGCTGATGAGGTCGTAGTCCTGGCCGCCGCGGTGATCGGAGACGCGCCACAGCAGGCCTTGCGCGGCCAGCTTGTCGGCCCTGATGAACTCCGGCTCGATCTGGCCCTTCGTCACCTGGCGAAGGGTCTTCGCGGCGACGCGCGCCGCCTCGTGTTCGCGCTCGTCGTAGCCGATGAAGACTCTCATGTGTGCCACCTGTCGGGAACCCAGCCTGTCAGCACCTCATGCGGCTTGGGCAGACCATGGAAAGAAACGTGCACGCAGCCGGGTTGCGGACCGGCCTTGCTCACGTAGCGATACGAGCGGCACAGGTGCGCGGGCAGCGCATCCCATCCGCCCAGATGCGTGATCCAGTCCTGATCGCCGCGGAATCGAAGCGGCACGTCAGAGGTGAAGCGCTCGAGGATCTCGGCGTGCTCGCCGGCATCCCAGACCATCACGCAGCTGCACAGCGTGTGCGTCTTCCAGCCCCAATCGGCGAGGTCGACGATGCCCTTGGTCTCGGCCAGCTCGTCGAGGCTGCCCGTGATCACCGAGTCGAGATCGGTGTAGAGCACGCGGCCTTTGAAGCGGCCCGGCTCGAAGAGCGCCACCTTCGTCCACCAGCCCGTGAGGCCGTGCGCCTCTTCGATGCAGACAAACTCGAACGGCTGGCTCAGGTTGCGCGCCACCATCGCGCGCAGCGTGTCGACGTAGCGCTGCCCCATTCCAAGGTAGTTGCCTTGGTTGACGCAGGCCACCGTGAGCATCAGGCCGGCACCATGATGTAGTCGCCGCTGATCTCCTCGGCCACCTTGTAGCCCATGTCGGTCAGGAACTCGACGGCGCCGAGCATCTGCAGGCCGAAGCGTGTGGCCATGTCGCGCTTCTGCTCGACGATGATCACTGGCTTGCACTCGCTGATGGTCTCGCGGGCACCCTTCAGCACGTTCTCCTCGTAGCCCTCGCAGTCGATCTTGATGAAGTCGACCTCGCGAAGTCCGAAGCTGTCGAGCGTGACCATCTCGATGTCGCCTGCGCCGGCGACCGTCGTGTTGCCGCTGCTGCCTTGCTCCGTGGCCATCGAGACCATGCCCGGCTCGGCGCCCAGCGCCAGTGCGTGCAGGCACACGTTGGAGTCGCGCACGTTCTCGACGAAGCACTCGCGGTGCTCGGCAACCGGCTCGAACGCGTGCACGGTCTCGAACCAGTTGGCCAGGTTGAAGGACCACAGGCCAATGTGCCCGCCGACGTCGACGGCGACGCGCATCTTCTTGCAGCGCTGGCGCGCCGCCAACTGCTTGCGGCCCTGGTAGGCGATGCGCCCGTTGAGAACCACCTGATTCTTTGCGTGCTCCATCCACTGCGGCAGGTGCAGCTCGTGGTCCGGGAACTGCCAACCGTGCAGCATCTTCACTTGATGATCTCCTCGAGGTTCGTTCGCACTTCGTCGACCGTGATCGCTTCCATCGAAGCGCGGCATCCTTCGCATGGCAACCGGCTGCCACATGCCTCGCCGGCGTGCCGCAAGTTCCGATGGCCTGGATAGCCCGTGATGTCAGGCGAGATGAACTCGCTGAAGAGCACGACGGCTGGCACTCCAAACGCCGCGGCGGCGTGATGCAAGCCGCCCTCGCAGCCAACGAACGCGCGACTCACGGCGAGCACCGCACAGGCCCGCCGGAAATTCATGGTCTCGACGAAGTGCACGCCGCGCAGCACGCGCGTGCCGGCCGGGCCGACCTGTACGAAATCACCGCCGCCGTCGACAAGTGCCTGCCACCTGTCGAAGAACCACGCCTTGTTCGACCCGTCGACCTTCGTGTGTGGCTCGACCAGGATGCGGCCGGCGTGCGGCGCGGCAAAGGCCTTCTCCTCAGCAGACAGGAAGATCTCACCCGGCGCGATCGGCCAACGCTTCCACTTCCAATGCGTCGGCGTCTTGGCCTCGATGTAGGGCCGCAACCCACTGCCATTGGTAAGGCGCACGCAGCCGCCCTCGTAGCGGCGCAGTATGCGCGGGTTGTTCTCGAAGATCTCAGACCACTGCACGAGGCCACCGCGGCCGACGACGAGCACCTTGCGGCGAGTCGCGGCATTGATGGCCTTCACCTGAGCGGTGGCCATGATCCAATCGCCGGCGCCGATGATCGCCTCACTTCGAACGACGGTAGATGCCAACCCACTCGCCGAACGGGCCGTTGTGCGCGCCGAACTGCAGCGTGAAGCCCTCGCGAGCGAAGACCGTCGCGATGTCGTGCAGCGCATTGCCGGAGCGCCAGTCGACGATCGCCGGCGCGAACTTCGGAGGCGTGCGGAACACCAGGATGTCGGCGCAGGCCCGCGCGAAGACCGCCGCCCGTTCGGACGGATCCTTGAACTTGTGCACGATCGACAGCAGCAGCACGATGTCGTACTGCCGCGTCGGATGCCAGAGGTTGCCGTCGGCATTCTCGAAGGTCACCGGCAAGTCGCCGGCGAGCTCACGTGCCACCGTCAGGTGCTTGCCCACGATCTCGACGCCATGCAGTGCGATGGCGCCGCGCCTGGCCAGCTCGATGGAGATCAGGCCTTCCGCGCAGCCGACGTCCAGCACGGTGCGGCCAGCGCAGTTCTCCAGCAGCCAGTCGAGGCCCTTCAGTTGATCCTCGAGGGTGCGATCGCCAAGGCGACCCGGCAGATCAAACCACCCTTGCTTCTTCTGCATTCAGGCTTCTCCATGCTGCGCCCGATCGGAATTCGTCGAGCGTCCACTCGTTGTCGGCCAGCACCGAAGCCCAGCGCTCGCGGTCGTCGCGCATGGGTAGGTTCTCCAGGTCGTCCAGCGTGCCGGCGCTCATGATCGAAGCTGCACACTGGCCCATGGCGACCACCGGTACGCCGGCGAGAATGGCCGTCACTGCCGCCGCGGATGACCAGGTGACCAGCGCGTGCGCGCCGACGAGGTCAGCCGACAGGGTCGCGGCGAGCGCGCCCTTGTTGCCGGACCACTGACGTAAGCGGATCTCGCGGTCTGTGACCTGACGGAGGCCTGCAACCGTCTCATCAAGCCAGTTGCCGGGGTAGCCGACAATGACGCGCATGAAGTGGTCCGACTGAGGGCAGACCACGACATGCGATCCGGCTTTCCGCCAGGGCGCAATGTCAAGGCCAAGAGCCTTGAAGCGTTTGCCATCCGAACTTCCCAGCCCGCTGTGTTGCAGCGCGTTGCGCGTGACTCGAAAGGTGCGCTGTCGACTCGCATCGAAGTACGAGTTGTCGCAGTACCAGTACGTCTGACCGCTGCTCAGCACGCCTTCCCATTCGCGGCTGTTCGTCGCATCGACGCCGTAGAAGAACGCCTCGCCTTCGCGAAGCGTCGTGCCAATCTGGCCGCCGGCGCCGCGTGCGAAGGCCAGGCAAATGTCGAACGACTTCTTCTTGCCGGAAACCGGGTACGCAGTCAGGGCCATTTCGCGTGCTCCAGGTTCTCGAGGATTCGCACGAAGGGCTCGCCTGTTTCGATCTCTTCGACCTTCCACTGCGCCCATGCGAGGCGCTGGAACGCGGCGAGCCGCGCGGCGTCGTCCATCACCAGTCGTTCGATGCCCTGCAGACCGCGGGATGCCGCATCGGCGGCAATCCAGTGCGGCGCGGCGAACGCCACGGGCACGCCCAACTGCAGGGCACGCAGGCCGGACGCTGAACTCCAGATCAGACACGCGCGGGCGCCGGCAAGATCCTGCTCGAGCGTCGTCTCCGACTTCTTGCGGCCCGGGTGCTGGCGAACCTTGAACGGCACGCGCATGGCGGCCAGGCGCTTGGCCATCTGCGAATCCCAGCGTGCCGGGCTGGCCATGAGGCGGGAACCGATGCCGCGCTGCGCGCAGACCAACACGAAGCCGCGCGGGTTCGAGTTCCAGGGCTTGAGCTCGACGCCGAGCGGCGCAAAGCGATCGGTCTCGCCCACTGGAAACCAGCCACTGCCGTTGTGCCCGTGCACGCTGATCGCGTAGAGCTGGCGATCTTCGGCGTCGCGGCCACAGTAGCCGTTCTCGCAGACCAGCACGGTACCGCCGGCCGCTTCCCATTCGTTGGCGCGCATCTCGTCGGCCGCCTGGCGATTCCAGATCACCAGCAAGTCGGTGCGGCCGGCAGGTTTGACAAATTCGCCGATCGTGTAGCCGGCGCGCTCAAGGCCGTTGACGAAGGCCTGGCGGCGGTAGTGCGGTTCCGCCCGAATGGTGCAGACGGCTCTCACTGCAGCGCCTGCGCGAGATCGTTGGTCGACTGGAACCACGGCAGCGCCGAACCCGGCGAAGCGTTGATCACCGTCACGCCTTCCGAAGCCAGATCCATTGCCAGCGCCTTGAAGTTGCGAATCCACGCCGCGAAGAGGTAGTCCTTCGGATTGGTCAGCGGCGCCGGATGTTCACCGTGCCACTTCGTTCCGCGCATGTCGCAGCCCAGCAGCACGATGCGCCTGGCACCGGCTTGATAGGCGAGATTGACGGCCTGGTATGCGCCGTTGCCGCCCTGGTGGATGAGACCCGGCGTGCGGCCGAGTCCCGGCGCCGGCGCGCTACGGACGTAGTGCATGCCGATGATTCGCGCAGCGTTGACGTCCTGCGTCCACAGCTGCTGCCCGAAGTGCTGCCACTTGCCGGATGCCACCTGGCGACCGTAGTGCTCCCACCATGGAAAGTCGCAGGCGTAGAGAATGTCCGCCCACGGGGCCCGGAGGAACGTCGTGTTGATCGCGATCACGCGGCGCCGTCCGACAGGGTCGACGAGGCGCCACTTACGCACGGTCTCGCACTGCTCTTCGCTCAGGCTGCTGCCGCTGGCCAGTATCGCAACTGTCGAATCGGGCCAATGCAGATTCGAAAGCATGGGCTGCCTCTCGGGCGGCCGCAGCAGTGCTGCGACTGGCTTCATGCCTTCTCGTTCCAGTTGCGGCCGTCCTTGCCGGGTTCGCCGTCCTTGCCGTCGGCGCCGTCCTTGCCGTCATGCCCCTTCTTGACGCACAGCGTCCAGTCGGTGCTGCCGATCGTGCCGGGCTTCGACTTCGTGCCGTCGACGTTGCAGTGCCACTGGCAGCCGCCGAAAGTCACGACGTCGCCGATCTCGTACTCGCGGCCTTCCTGGAAGGCCTTGCGGTAGATCTGGAAGTTGACCTTGAAGGTGAGCTCGCTGGCGCGGCCGGTCGACGACACGTCGCGAAGCACGAATTCGCGCTCGCCGCGCTGTTCCATGTAGACGGCCGCACGGCCTTCGACGATGCAGGACCAGCCCGCCTTTTGCACATCCTCGGGCGTCGCGTCTTCGGCGATCTCGTCGGTCACACGCGCCGAGCGCCAGAGGCCGCCGAAGTGACTGGCATAGGTGCCGCGTGCGTAGCTGCGGCTCGCGGAGATGGTCGGCAGGATCTCGAGCTCGGCGGCATCTCTGCCGTCGCGGCCGTCGCGGCCGTCCGTGCCCGGCATTCCCTTCTCGCCGCGCGGACCGCGATCGCCGATCGGTCCCTGCGGTCCCGGGTCGCCCTTCTCTCCGCGTTCGCCGGGCTTGCCGTCGACGCCGGGATCTCCGCGATCGCCCTTCTCGCCAGCGGGTCCAGCAGGCCCCATTTCGCCGGGAGCGCCGCGCTCGCCGGCAGGGCCAGGCTCGCCGCGTTCTCCGGGGGCGCCGCGCTCGCCGGCCGGCCCGGGTTCACCACGTTCGCCGACAGGTCCGACATCACCTTTCTCGCCTGCCGGACCAGCCGGGCCTTGTTCACCAGGGGCACCTCGTTCGCCGACAGGCCCTTGTTCTCCAGCGGCACCTTGCGGACCAGGAGGGCCCATTTCTCCGGGTGCGCCACGCTCTCCTGGCGCGCCATCTTTGCCGGGTAGCCCTGCCTCGCCGGGCGCGCCGCGCTCGCCCTGCGGGCCAGCGGGGCCAGGTTCACCTGGCGCACCGCGCTCACCAGCTGGGCCGGGTTCGCCGGCAGCACCGACTTCACCGGGGGCCCCTCGTTCGCCCTGTGGCCCTTGCGCGCCATCGGCGCCGCGTTCGCCTTGAGGGCCGACGTCGCCTTTCTCGCCGCGTTCGCCGGCCGGGCCTTGCTTGCCTTCCGGACCTTGCTCGCCGGGCGCCCCGCGTTCACCGGCTGGGCCCTGTTCACCACGCTCACCGGTGTCGCCTTTCGCGCCGTCGACGCCGCGCTCACCGGTGTCGCCCTTGTCACCCTTTTCGCCTGCAGGACCGGCTGGGCCCATCGGGCCCTGCTCGCCGGCCGGACCGGGCGCGCCGTCGGCCCCCTTGACACCGTCGGCCCCGCGCTCGCCCGGCAAGCCGCGCTCACCGGGCACACCAGGTTCGCCGCGCGGGCCGACCACACCTTCGGTCGGGATCTTCTTGACCTGGTCGCGGATTTCCTGGATCGCTTGGTTCAGCGGCACAGTGGCTCGAGCCACGTAGCGTTGAACGGCGGCGATGACCTCGGCCGCTTTCTGTTCAAGCAGGTTGGGCATCGAGGCCTCGAATGATGGTTTCGAGGAAGTCGGCGACGGCTGCGTCGGCGTCCTCGTGTGCTTTGGTGGGCGCCGCCGGCGGCGGTGCGGTGGGCGCTGGTTCACCGCCTGCACCTGCGGCCGGCGCGGCGGCGTGGGCGGGTGTCGCCCCGGGGATGTCGGTGCGTTTCGCCAACAACGTCACAGGCCACTGCTGCTGCTGCATGAACGGCACTTTGCCGGCGCCGTTTGGCAACGGGCGGCGGTTCTCCATCTGGCGGCCCTCGTCGAGCGACAGCAGGCCGGCGCCGGCTAGCGTGGTCTCGTACTTGGCGCGCGCCTCGGGGTCCATGCGCAGCAGCTCGCCCTCGTCGAGGTCGACCATCAAATCGTTGGCCAGGCTGAGCCCGAAGGACAGCGTCTCCTCGAGATCGTTGATGTGCACCTGCAGGCACGTGGAGTAGTACTCCTGCGCCAACTGGCCGATATTGTTGAAGGTCGGCGGCGCGCCGAGTCCGACCTTGTAGGGCGGGATGTGAAACGGCCGCAGGCACTCTTCTCCGGTCCAGCCCAGCTGCTCGATGAGCTGCGACTGTTCGGCCGGCATCGTCATGGCGTCGAATTTCAGACCGGATCCGCCGATCAGGATCTTGCCGATGTTGGCGCCGCTGAACTTCTCCTCGAAGTCCTTCTTCAGGCGCTCCGCGGTCTCGTCGCCTAGTTCCTGATCCGTGGTCAGCTGGCCGCTCGGCCGGCTCATGTTGTCGAAGAAGACCGAGCTGTTGTTCTGGATCTTCAGGCCCTGCGTGGCCGCGATCGCCGCGGCATACAGCGGCGGCACGCCGATCAGCTGGTGCCACGGACTGATGCAGCGGTCGTGGATGATCTCGCTGGCCGGCAAGATGGCCGCGCCATCCGGATTCGTCAGCGTGTCGCCGTTGATCTGGTAGTACACGCCGCCGTCGCCGGCCACAATCACCTTCACCAGGTGCGGGTCGAGCACGTACAGCGCGATGACGACGCCGCGCTGGTCGCGTTCCTTCAGGACGTAGGTGTTGCCCCACATCAGCTTGGAGACGATCCAGGCCGTGATGAACTGCGACTTCGTCTGGTACCGGTTGGGCTTGCGCAGGACCGGCGAATAGGCAGGGTTCCCTGTCTCCTCCCAGACGCCCTCGACGAGGCGCGTCAGCCGCAGCGGCAGCTTGGCGATGTCGCCAGCGATCAGCGACACCGCGGCGTAGACCGTGGCGAACTGCAGTTGGCGGTCCGGCGACTCCGTGGGCACGCTGCGCTGCCAGGCTCCGGTGAACGGCTCGCGCAGCACGCTGATCCACGAGTTCGGGCCCGCCGTCGGCACGACAGTGGTCCAGTCACCAGCGGCCTTGCCGACAGCAATGGTCAGCGCGCGCGAGCCGGCGGCACGTGCCACCTCCCGCAGCCGTGTGGCCAGACCCTGCTGCTTCGGCTTCATCAGGCTTGCGAGTTGGCGCGCGCGCGGCGCGTGCGCGTTGCGGCAGTCTGTTCAGCGGCCGGCGTTTCCGTGGCACCCACGGCGGCAGGCGCAGCGGCGACAGCCAGCGCGGTATCACCGGCCGGCGCGACGTCAGCCGCCGGCGCAGCCACTTCGGGTGCAGCCGCAGCCTGACTGGCTTCCGGTGATGGCACTTCGGCCGCCTGTTCGATGACAGCCGGCGGCGCGACTTCGGTCGACGCCGGCGCGGCTTCCACGGCGGGAGCTGCGGCTGGCGGCGCCGGCGGCGGCGCGACGGGCGGCACGAAGACGTACGGTTCTTGCGGCAACCCGGCCGCCGGCTCCGCAGCCAGGACGTACGTGGCGCGGCCCAAGGCATTCAGCACGCGAGCGTGCGACGACGTGGCTTGGAACTGATCGCCAGGCTGCAGATTCCGGCCGGCGAACTTGAATGCTTCCAGCGCGACGAGATCGCGCAGGTTTCGGATGATCATGTCCTGCTCCTGTTCGGGGAAAGCCCCGGGCTGCTCGAGCCCGGGGCACGTCTCACGACGTCAGGTCAGGGGATCACTCGCCCCAGTGCACGTTGTCGGCGTAGGCCACGGCAGCCGAGCGACGCTTTGCCCAGTTGATGTAGCGCTCCGCCTTCATGGCGATCGTGCCGGACTGCCACATGGAGACCATGGAGGCACCGCCACCCGTGAGCGCGCTCTGCGCCGGCGCGTCGCTCATTTCGAGCGAGACCTGGTCGCTGGCGTCGACGGTCACTTGGCCGTCGTCGGCCAGGTAGACCTCGCTGGCGTCCATCAGCACCACGATGTCGCCGCCGGACACGGAGTTCGGCAGGTACTGCGAGGTGATGACCGGCAGGCCTTCCAGGCGACCACCGAGCATGGTGATGTCCGGGAACTCCTTTTGGCCCAGCGCGTTGCGCATCAGGCTCAGCGCCAGCGCGCGGCCGGCCGTCATGATGAACACGCCGCTGGTCAGCGCGAGATTCGCGGTCACGAAGGTCTGCATGAGCACGCGCAGATCGTTGCGCACGGCATCGGCATCGGTGCCGGTCGCCTGGCTGGCGATGACGCCGTTCGTCAGCGACGCCGGCGACACGTTGGCCACGGCCGCCACGGACGGGTTCAGGAAGTCGGAATCCGACTTCGCGATCAGCGCCTTGGCCACGGCATCGCGCACCAGCATGTCGGCCTTCGGGTTGCTGAAGCGCACCTGCTCCTTCGTCAGCACCGCGATGTTGCCGAGCTTGGTGTAGCCCAGCTGCACGCGGTCGAAGTCGAACTTCGTCAGCGGGGTCGGCTTGCCCTGCCCGACCCAGTAGCCGGCGCCGCCAGAGGTCTGGCGGATGATCTCGACGTTGAACGGCACGTCGAACAGGCCGGGGATGCCGTTCTGGCCGAACTTGCCGATGATCGTCTGCGGACGCAGGTAGTCGATGAAGTCCTGCGCGTACAGGTTGTACTCCACCAGGTTGCCGGCCCACGTGGTGTCCGTCGTCGAACCGGCAGTGACCGCGGCCTTCAGGATGTTGTGCAGCGGGTTCATCTGCGGGTAGTGCGCCTTGGCGATCTCGTGCGCGTCCGAAGCGCGACCGTGGGCCATGGCCATGCAGCGCACGAAGCGCGCGAAGGCGATGCCCTTGTCCAACTTCTCGGACTCGACGCTGATGCGAGCACCGGCCGGCAGCGCCACGGCGGAGCCGCGCTGCACGGTGGTCGTGCCGCCGGCGCCGTCGAGTTCCACGCCCTTGCTGACTTGCAGGGCTTCGCTGCGCTTGAGCGCGTTGATCGTGGTGTCGAGGGTCTGGAGGCTCTTCTCCAGGCCGGTCAGGGTCTCCGCGTCTTCGGCCGAGATGGTCTCGCCGGTCTCCACGGACTTCGCGGTGATCAGCGTGATGTCGTCGATGCACTTCTGGCGCGCGGCCATGAAGTCGGCGATGCGTTCTTGCAGGGTCTTCATGAGGGTTTCCTTCTTGATGGGGGGGGTTGACTTCGCCGATGCGCCGGCAGTGGTGTCGCGGCGCGCGACAGGGCTACGCGTCTGGCCAAGCGCGGCCCGCGTTTCCGTGTCGATCGACTTGACGGTTTGGATGTCGCAGTCAGCGTTGGCGGGCAACGTGACGGCGGAGAGCTCGAGCCAGTCCCACTTGAGGAAGTGGTACGAGTACGTGTCCTTCATCTGGGAGTACTCGGTCGGGTCGAAGCCGATCGAGAACGCCTTGACGAGGCCGTGCTTGATGGATTGCCAGGCCTCGTCGAGGCGGTCCTTCAGGCGGCCCGGCTCTTTGATCTTGGCGATCTGGCACTTGACGTAGATGCCCTTGTCGGTGATCTTGGCGTCGACCACCTGGCCGATCGGCTGGTCGCGCTTGTGCTGCCACAGCAGCGGGATCGGCAACTTGAAGTTGGCGCCCTTGGGCTCGACGATGTCGCCGTAGCGGTCGGGCTCGGGCGTCGTTGCGATGCCCTCGATGACGTACTGATCTTCGCCATCGGACATGGCCTTGATCTCGAACATCGAGTAGGCGCGCTGCATGCCCTCGGTCTGGAGGTTGCGTTCCTTCATGCGGGCTCCGGAAATGAAAAAGCCCGCCGGGTGGCGGGCTTGTTGCGGGTGGGTGATCGCGCTAGACGATCACCATTCGGAAGCTGTGCTTCTTCGGCGGCTGTGGGTTCAGCGCGATCAGCGTGACGGCATCGAACGTAGCCATCAGCGGATCGATCTTGGCTGAGCCAGACGCCTGCTTCGTGATGAGAACGGCGTTGCCGGTTGGCACCGCCTTGGCGTTGCCCACGCTCCAGGCCATCAGCGGCCGGCCAGCGTGCAAGAAGGTTCCTTCGGCGAGCTTGCGCTCGAGCGTCTTGATCGTGCCGGCCATCTTCCAACCCTGGCTTATGCCGACGATCAGTTCCTGCTCGATGCCGCGCGCCGTGATTTCATCGATGACGCTGCCGATGCCGAACGGGTCGACACCGATCTTGTCCAGCAGGCCGGCCAGGTGGATCCGCTCGATGTAGTCGACGAGCTCCACGATGTCATCGCCGACGTCGTCGACGATCGTCAGGTCGCCCTGTTTCTCGAACTGCTCGAGCTGAGACGCGATGTCCTGTCTCAGGCTCAGCACCGATCGGTGGCACCAGGCATGCGCGAAGTGCAGCCAGTTGCCGGTGCCGCGCTCGCGGCCGACTGCGGAGAAGCCGAACAGATCATCAAGGCCACCGCCGTCGAGGCCGACGTCGATGACTTCGCAGCGCTGCAGCAGATCCTCGAACGTCAGCGTGACATCGGCCTGGCGCTCCCAGAACTGCGCGCCAGCCCACGCGGCATTGCCCAGCGACAGCCCGATCTGGATGTTCAGATGCTGCGAGGCCCACGTGCGCAGCGCCTTCTCGCTCTTCTGCGCCTCGTCGCGATAGGACTGCTCGAGCCGCGGGATCGAGATCGACTTGCCGGCGTTTGGCGTGACGTACAGCCAGTTCGAGGTGTCGCGCCACGGCCTGGCGGGATCCTTCTGCAGGTGCATCGGGAACTCGTACATCACCGGTAGCAGCTTGCCGACGCGATTTCCGTCGCGCACCTCGCGCGCTCGCGTCAGTTCCTCGTCGAACACGCCGGTCGGCGCCTCGTCGCTCTGCGTGGTGATCATCACCAGGAAGGCCTCGGGGAACGGCTGCATGCCGCCGCGCAGCTGCAGCAGCGCCTTGTCGGCGCGCGGCACCTTGCCGAGAACGTGCACCTCGTCGATCAGCGCGCCGACGACCTTCTGCCCGGTCACCACCTTCGGATCGAAGGTCATGATCTGCAGTTCGGCCTTTGTCTCGCGGTGAACGATCTTCTTGAGGTGATCGCGGGTGTGAAGCTTCTTCTTCAGCACCGGGTCCAGCTCGATGGCGCCCACCGCCGCGTCGTACGCGGTTTCGGCCGTGTCCTGCACAGGCCCTGTCATCAGGAACGGCGCGTTCGGCCGCTTGTTCAGCAGCAGCGCCGTCAGCATCAGCAGCGCGCCGTCCGTGGTCTTCGAGTTCTTCTTCGGCACCAGCAGGAAGATCTCGGTGATGTAGCGGTCGATGATCTCCCGCGACACCGGATCGGTCACCGTGGATCCGAACAGCGCCCGCACGATCTCGCGGAACCACTCGCCGCCGGCCTCGCCGAATGTCGGCGTGTTCGTGACGTCGGCCAGGCGCAGCTTGTTCAGCACGGCCACCGCGCGGTCGCCGGCCACCAGGTCGAGCGGCAGATCCGGTACCAGCGACCGGCCCGCCTGCATCCGCTCCCACCAGTCAGGGCAGCTGAGATTCCAGCTCACGCTCGATCCGCTGCTTGTGGCTGTTGTGGTGGTTCGTGCACAGCGACTGCCAGTTGCCCTTGTCCCAGAACAGCTTCATGTCGCCGCGGTGCGGGATCTTGTGGTCGACGACGTTCGCCGGCCGGTAGACCTGGTCGAACTCTTCGCACATGACGCAGTACGGGTTCAGCCGGAGGTAGGCGTCACGTTCCTTGCGCCACCGGTGGTCGTATCCGCGTTCCGCCGGCGTCGCGTCAGCTGCGCGCCACGACGCGCTCTGCGTCTTCGGGATCCTCGATCCGATCGCCTTCACGCGCGGCCGCAGCATCTTGACCATGGCCGCGGCGCCGCCGTCAGTGCGAGATCACGGCGCCCGCGACGGGCAGCAGGTTCTCCCACTCGGTGCCGATCTGGGCTGTGGCCGCTCCGGCCTGTGCCGCTTCCTTCTTGCCCAGTGGGATGGTGCTCGAGCCGGCTTTGGCCTCGGGTGCCGCGGGCGGCGCCGCCGGTGCGCCCGGGGTCTCGCCGGGGAGATCGCCGGCTGCCGTGGTGCTTGGAACCAGGGCTAGGTAGGTCCGGATGGCGGAGACGTTGCCTTTCTTGGCCGATCTCTGCAGGGCCACCATGGCCTCGAGACGCTTCTGCACGGCAACCCGTGACAGTTCGGCGTCGAAGTACTTGTAGAGCGTGGGCTTCGTGATGCCCAGCGCCTCGGCAATCTCGTCGTGCTTCATGCCACCGCCGACGGCGATCGCCACCTTCTCGCGCATGACCGGAGTCGGTTTGAACGGGGGTCGGCCGGGTTTCCTCGCTGCCATGGTCTTCCATCGGTTGGCCGGTCAATCACCGGTGGCGCGAGTGTATCGGTAATCCGATTCTGATGAAAGCGCGGGATTCTTGACCGCGGGCATCACTTTCGCCACAAACCACGGCGCACCCAGGGAAAAAAACCTACGCGTGGTAGATCGGAAGAGCACACGTC
>ERZ650304.586-NODE-586-length-17924-cov-13.968829_pt1 | contig 17924 bp, 22 predicted proteins | sample MGYA00376240_ERZ650304 | MGnify/ENA primary metagenome ERZ650304 (study PRJEB26733, sample SAMN07839271) | wastewater metagenome | biome: small river; feature: stream; material: water | place: USA: North Carolina | collected 2016-03-01 ...
TTGCTCGCCAGGGCTGCGCGTGCCGCAGACCAATACATGGGCAACCCCTTCGACGGCTCCGCCGACATCTCCCCTACCACGCACCCGCTCGACATTTGGGAGGGGATCATTGCTTACGCGACCATCCTCTACCGCCTGTCACCAGGGGTTGCGGGAGCGGGGAGCGGCATGACGCCTGGACTGGCGAGCGTCAGCACGGGCAGCCTGTCCGAATCGTATGCGGTGGGCGCGGATGGCAGAGGTATGGCCCCAGGCAAAGCGGCGCTTGATGCGGCTCGTGATGCGTGGTGGCCCTGGAAATTGAGGCCGTGGACCTGATGCCCCCAAAATCCCAAACCACGGACCGCGACCTCGGCTATAAAAAGTTCGCTGCAAGCGCCCGCGCCAACAAAGGCAAGCAGTCGGTGGACATCGGCTACTTCATTGAAGCCGTCGCCGCATACGCCGCCGCCAATGAGTTCGGTACCGACACAATCCCCTCGCGCCCGTTCATGCGCCAGACCTTCGACGCGAACCGCGCCAAGTACGAGAAGATGATCCAGGCGGCTGGCCTGCGCGTTGGCCCGGGCCTCAAGCCAACCGACGCCTTAATGCCCATCGCGAATGAATTAAGAAACGATTACATCCTCGCGATTCAGTCGGGGAGGTTTAAGCCGAACGCAGAAAGCACCGTCGATAAAAAAGGGTACAACGCGCCGCTTGTCGAGACCGGACAAATGCAGCGCGCACTCAACACCCGCATCAACACAGGAGCGCAGCCATGACGATCCTTGACCGCTCCGCTTTGACCGTCCAGCGCGTCGCCGCAGGCAGCTTCACCAATGGCCGCTTCGTCGATGGCGCAACCTCAAGCCTCACCGTCCTCGGCTCTTGGCAGCCCATGTCGGGCCGCGCCCGCGAGCAACTTCCCGAACTCTACCGCACCCGCGAAACCGCCAAACTCCTGTGTGACCCCACGCAAACACGTCTCTCCCCCGTCGATGTCGCGGCCAAAACCCGACAAGACGTGATCGTGAGAGCGGGTCGCCGCTACGAGATCATCGCCATTGAAGACTGGACCGATCACGCTGGCCCCACCGCGCACATCGCGTACACCGTCGCCCTCATCGACGCAGACGAAGAGGCGAGGCGATGACCTACCCCGCATACGAAAATGAATTGCAGGCATGGGTGCGGGGGTGTGTCACGCGCTTTGATGTACCTGCGCCTACGCCACCAGCCGAAGCGCCAGTCGCGCACACGGTCGCCGTGGTGTGGGCCGACCAAGACGCACCCCGTCCCAACCCTCCCTACCTCTCGCTCCAGGTCATCAGCACGCGGGGCTTAGGGCGGCCTGAGCGCACCACGCGCCCTTCCGATGATGCGTCGGGTGTCGAGGCCGTGCTCGCACAACGACGCGAGGGCATCCTTGAGGTCCAAGCCTACGGCCCCAGCCACGACGCGCTGATGTCTGCCGTCGAATTATCCATCCGCGACAGCGATCGCATGGACACACTGCGCGCAGAAGGCGTCGCCGTCGAAAGCCACGGGCTACGCCGCCGCATCGGGCTGTCTTCGTCGCGGGTGATCGAGACCCGCAGCGTCACCGAGTTCGTGTTCCGCTACGTCGATCTGCAAACCGTCGAGGTCTTGGGCGCAGTCGGCACCGTCGAGACATCTTTCCAAGCGTACACCCGCACACAGCAAGCCCAGCAACGGGGCGGCCCTGGCCCCATTATCCAGCCACCCCCCACCAACACCAACACTGGCGTGCCGTTTGATTTCGAGATCACGGTGCCGACAGAAGAGGAATAAAGCACATGGCCAATTTTGACGGCAACGTAGTCATCAACGTCACCGGCGACGCACCCGCCGTGCCTTCGCGGTCGTTCGGCACGATCCTGTTGATCGCCGCCGCGACCACGCTTGGCGCAGGATTCACGGAACGCTACCGCGAATACACCACCGCCGCAGGTGTCGCCGCTGACCTTGCCGCGACCGACATCAGCGCAGCCACCGCCGCCAAGTTGAACGCTTGGCTCGCGCAATCCCCCCGCATCGCCAAGGTCATGGTGGGCCGCGCGGACATTGAGGCGCAGGTCACGACCATCACCATCACGACCGCCGCCGACGGCGTGTGGACCATCGCCTTCTCGACGCCTGCGGGTGTGGCCATCGAAGCCAGCTACACCGCGTCTGGTAGCGCTACTGCGTCAGCCATCGCCACGGGCCTGCGCGCTGACCTCACCACCGAGCTTGGGTTAACTGGCGGCATCACTGTGGGCGGCTCTGGGGCAGACATCACGCTGACCGCGGTTGCAGGCGACGACGCATTCACGCTGCCCGTCGTCACCGAACCCGGCGCGGGCCTCGGCACCGTCGTCGCCACCAACGCAGCCGTCAGCCTCAAGACCGAACTCGACGCCATCCTCGCAGACACGACCGCCTTTTATTGCGTGTGCCAAGAGGCGACGAGCCACTTGCTTAATTACCGCTTGAGCCAATGGGTCAACACCAACGCCCGCCTGGGGCTGGTGCAGACCTCCGATAGCGTGCTCATCACCAGCGGCACCTCCGACATCGCCTACGTCTTGAAGGCCGCGCTCGACGCCCGCAACGCCGTCGTCTACCACGCGACCTCTGGCAACGCGGAATCCCCCGCCTTCCTCGCCGCGTGCAAAAAGCTCCAAGCAAACCCAGACCGCGCCTCGACTGCATGGGCCTATGTGCAGATCAGCGGCCCCACCGTGCAGGTGTTGAGCGACACGGCGAAGGGCCATCTGCTCACCAAGAACGCCAACGTCTACGGAACCTTCGGCGGCGCTGGCAGCTTTCAGCCGGGAAAAACGGCGAATGGTGACTGGCTCGACAAGCGCATCGCGTTTGATTGGCTTGAAGCGCGATGCCGCGAAGCCGTGCAACAGAAGCTCATCAACGACTCGAACGCCAACCGCAAGAACGGCATGGATGACGCTGGCATCCAGAGCTTTGCCGCTGTCATCGCCGGCGTGTTGAAGCAAGGCGAGGCTGCTGGTCACTTCACTGTCGGCTCCACCTCGGTCGTTGCACCCGCCGCCGCCGACCTCACCTCAGCCGAGAAACAATCCGGCGCGCTGACGCTGACCGCAACGGGTGAGCTGCGCACCGGGATCTACTCGGTCACCACCAACATCACGCTGGTCGTGGACATCGCGAGCCTTAGCGACGCCGCCTAATTAAACACCCTCATCACCTTACCCCCTCACTCACTACCTACCCCCCTTTAATTCTGGAGGCTCGCCGATGGCGGTACGCAATTACGATTCAAACGGTGTGATCCTGACGGCGGACGGCATCGATGTCGATGGCCGTCCCGATGGTGCCTTCTGCTCATTCAGCGCACCCGACGATGACTTCGGCCACACCGAAGGAAACGGCGGCGACCACACGCGGTTCCGCGTCAACAAGCGCACGGGCGAATTGACGGTCAACGTCATGTACGGCTCGGACGGTCACAGGCTCTTGTCGTCGCTGGCCGAGCGCGACCTGCGCACGGGCCGCAGTCCATTCCCCGTGCGGCTCGCCGACATCAACGGTGGATTCACGGTCGTTGCCGCCCGCTGCTACATCCGCAAGCGCCCCGACATCGAGATCGCGCCAGAGCCTGGAGCTTTGGAGTGGATCATCGTGATGCCTGAATATAGCCGCACCGACGGCGCGCTGACGCTGCTCTGATTTTTGTTTTTGATTTTTGTTTTGCTCTTTGATCCCGCCAACCCCTTCGCAAAGGTACACACACAATGGCCCGCGAACCCCTCCAAATCCAGATCGCAGACGACGACGGCACGCTCCACCACTACGAGTTCACCCCGCACCCCGCGGGGATCTCGGTGGGCCTCGTCAATAAGCTGCAAACAATTCTCCTGGCCCCCATGACGGCGATCATCGCAGGCAGCAAACAAACGAAGCAAGGCGGCAGCCTGTTTGATCGTGAGCTTGATTCATCGTCTGCCGCGACCGCCGCAAACGTCCTCGCCAAAGCCATCTTTGAGGCGGGCGAGGAGCGGTTCATTAAGCAGCTTCTGGCCTATGCGCACACGAGGCGCGACGGCGAGAAGGGCTTGACCAAGTGCAGCGACAACTTCGATCTCCTCTACACGCAGAACATGGGCGAGATGGCGATGGCCGTTTACCACGCCGTCCAGTGCAGCTTCGGCAAAAGCCTGCGCCGATTCCTAAAGGGCAAGCCACTTTTTACGGATCTGTTGTCGGCGTTCAGCGGGGACGGCAACAGCAATCCGCAGACGACCGAGCCGCAGAGAAACGACTGAGGGATGTCATCGACGCCGCAGGGCTAGATGACGCGGAAGGGCTGATCATGCGCGTCGCAGTCGAAGGCATGGGCAGCCCCCGAGAGATCGCAGAGGAGTGGACGTTTGACGAGTTAGCCGCAGCCCATCGCGCGCTTTGGCTGAAAGAGCAGATGACGCAGATGAAGTGGGCGCGGATGATCGAATCAATAGCGAGCGGATTAAAAAAGGGCGCAAAGAAAGGGTAGGTGCAAATGGCTGGCGGCATGGTCCTGCGAGAAATCTTCACGCGGCTCGGTTTTGAGACCGACCCTCTATCGCTCAAGCGATACGAGGAGGCCATCGCCAGCACGCAAAAGACCATGCAGGGCTTGGGTCAAGCGGCTGCGGATGTGGGTGGGCGGATGCGCCAAGCCCTTGAAGGTGCCGCAGGCTTGGCCCGTGAAGGCTCGAACGTCCAGCAAATCGCCACCGCATTCGAGGCGCTTGGTGGGACCGCCGCAGAGCTTGACGAGTTGCGCCGCCTGAGCGGTGATCTCGTCCCCGACTCGACGCTCCAGCGCGCGGCAAACTTGGGCAAATTATTTAAGCTGCCCGCCGAACAAATCCCCGCACTCCTCAAGATCGCACAGGGTGCTAGTGTAGCTTTAGGCACAAGTGTCGAAAAAAATCTTGAAGACGTTTTCGTCGCAATGGCCCGTCAAAGCAAATTGATTGCGGACAACCTCGGGACACAGATGGGCAGCGTTGAGGACATCAACGCCGCTTACGCCGAGCGCAACAAGCTGAACGTCAAGGCTTTGACCGACGAGCAGAAGATGAGCGCCTTCGTTGAGGCGTTCGTCGAAAAGTCCACGCGCCAAGCGGACCTCGCAGAGAAGGCGGCGCAAAATCAATTCGCTCTGTTTGACGCGAAGATCCAGAACCTGCGCAACAAAGCCGCGCTGCTACTCAACCAAATCTTTAGCGCGCTGATGAAGGACTTCATGGGGCTGGTGGGCGGCCCGCTAGACCGCGCCATCACTGGCTTTGAGAAGTGGTGGAGCAACGCAGAGAACGTCGAGCGCGTGCTTCGCCGCGTCGTGATCGTGGCGCGTGTGCTGGCAGCGACACTTGCCGCTGCATTTAGCGCGAAGGCCGCAGGCGCGATGGTCGCGTCACTCTGGAAACTGGTGTCAGCGATCCGCAGTGCGACCATTTGGAGTGCGCTACTCAAGTCGCTTTGGCTGGCGATACCGCTGGCGATTGCCGCCGTGGGCTTGCTCATTGAAGACGTGATGGTGTGGCTGCGCGGCGGTGACTCCCTCATTGGTCGCTTCATCAAAAAGTATGAGGGCAGCAACGGGCCAGCGGGGAAGATCGCGCGGTGGTTGGTCGGCGTCAAGCCGATGCTGGCGGACCTCGCAAGCACGGCCAAGGCGTGGATCGCGAAGGCGACCGAATGGATCAAGGCAGCGGCGCAAGCCGTGCGCGATGTGATCCCTCCCATCGTGTCGGCATTCCGCAAGGTCGTTGCGTGGATCACACCCTACGCAACCACCGCCTACAACTGGCTACGCGAAGCCATCCCCGCCGCAATCCAATTTGTCATCGACGCAGCGAAGACCGCTTGGGGTTGGCTTGAATCGGCTATCGGTTGGCTCTTCGACACAGGGCCGGGGGCGTTCTCTGCCGTGTCGGACGCCGCGATCTGGCTGTGGGATTGGATCAAGATCATCGGGCAGGCTATCGCTGACGCGGCCGTTGTCGCATGGGACTGGATCAAGCGCGCAGGCCAGGGGATCGCAAGCGTCGCGACCACCGTCGGCGCGTGGCTGTGGTCGGTGGCGCAGGATCTCTACACCGCATTCTCGCCGCTCATCTACGGCGTCTACAAGCTGATCGAGGGCGCGGCGAAGCTCGCATGGGCCGTGATCCAACCCGTTGGCGCGCTGCTGTGGGATGCAATTCAAGCGATATGGAGCGTGCTCGAATCTGTCGGCGCGTTCCTGTGGGACAACATTCCGCCCGCGCTCAACGTGATCGTGCAAAGCGCTCGCATCGTCTGGCATGGCGTCCTGCTCATTGTTGAATGGGTGGGCAAGGCGTTTGCGGCGCTGGCCATCGGCGCGCAGTGGCTGATGGATAAGGCCGCGACGGTCGTCAAGTGGATACTCGACGGCGTGCTCGGCCTTGGCGGGAGCATCCTCAAGGGCGTCGGTGATCTTGTGGGGTGGATCATCGACAAGATCTCCCCCATCACCACATGGATCTTCGAGAAGATTGGTGCGGTTGGTAAGTGGATCGCCGACGGGCTGGAGGCGTTCAACAACGGCGTCAAGGCGTTCCTGGCGTGGGTGGACACCAACTTGGTGCAGCCCATCAGCGGCCTATTCACTGACATCGGCAACGTCATCAAGGGCATCTTCAACGACGTGATGACATTTATCCAACCCGTCATTGACTTGATCGACAGCACGATAGGCAAGGCCCACGACGCCGCCGTGATGCTTGGACTGGCAGACGAGAAGCTCGGTCCCGCGCTCGAAGGGCAGGCGGCGCTTGACTTCGCGAAAAACAACGCATGGGCAGGCGCTGCGATGCATGCCGTGGGCGCAGATAGCATCCAGGCCAGCGCACAGTCACTTGGCGACCGCGGCTGGGGAGTGAAGGCTGCGGCCAACTTTAACGCGGGCGGCGTCACCGTGCAGATCACCGGCTCCACCAACATGGGCGCGCAAGATATCGCGAACGCCACCAAGAGCGGCGTCGAACAAGGCATGACCACAGCCCGCGACCTTGCGGTGGGGGAGTAAATGGCACCGATAGGCGTGGTGAGAATAGGGCAATTAAGGGGCGCACGGATGCTGTCCGTCGGCGCAAACGGGCAGGCGCTGCGGTCGTTCAGCTTGGACGGCACGCTGTCCGAGAACATCGAACAGAGCACCACCTACCCCGAGCACCCCACCGAAGACGGCTACAACATCACCGACACCCGCATCACCGAACCGCAGCGCGTCAGTATTGAGGGCATCATCACCCGCACGCCGCTGTGGGATGACGACGCGACAGACGACCCCCTCTATTTTGAGCGCACGCTTGAGGCACTAGAGGCCATCGAGCGCAACGGCGAAGAGGTCACCGTCACCACCAGCTTGCGCGCCTACGCCAAGCGCAGGATCTCTCGCCTCTCCATCGGGTACGGCCAAAGCGATGGCGGAAGCGTGCGCGTTAATTTCGACCTAGTGCAGATCCGCACCGTCACAGCGCAGACTGTGGACGCCCCCGCTTTGCCTGTGGCCGAGGACAAGAAGGGTGACGCGGCGGCGGAGGTGAAGGGCGGCACGCAGACCGGGACGCCTGACCCTGCGAACCCCGAGAGTGAGGACAAATCCGCAGCCGCCGAAATACATGACGGTGCGGTCGAGAACGGTTTGATAAATGGCTGGCTAAATCCGGGGGGGATTTAATATGGCGCTCATTTTGCCCATCCTCACCACGGGTGCATTCGACTACGAGATCTCCCTCGATGGCGTCACCTACGATCTGCGTATCTGGTGGGCAGGGGACAGAGGCGGGCCTCGCTTAGACCTCGGGCTCCCAGGCCAAGCGTGGATCGTGCAGGGCGTCAAGATGGTGCGGTTCTGGCCGCTCTTGTATCGCGTGCGAGACACGCGCCGTCCGCCTGGGGATCTCTATCTGATCGAGCGCACGTCCTCTCCCTCGGCACTGCAACCCATTACACGCGACAGCCTCAAGAGCGGGGTGCAGATCCTCACCTACCTGACCCGTGCGGAGATCCTGGCGATCCAGCCGCCCGCAAACAGCGCCGACGAAGTGCGCTTTGTGGGGGTGCCATGACAGACCCCCGCTTGTTTGGCCGCGTCTGGCAACTGACCGTGGGCGTCCCCGGTCGCACGGGCCTGCGCTGGGAGGGCCGCGTCGAGGACGGTCGCCCGTCGGTCGAGGGTTTAATGATGGAGTTCAGCGTCACGAAGTCGCGCAAACGCTCATCAAACAAAGCAGAGATCACGTTGTACAACATAGCCCCTACAAGCATCGGCGTATTGGAGTCTCCAGGGTGCGAAGTGCGCTTGGTGGCTGGGTATGCGGAAGCATCGGGCCTTGTGTTCGAGGGGCAGATCGCCAAGCGCGGCGTCACTGTCTCGCCGGAGAGACCGCAGCTAAAGGTCAAGATCGAAGCGGGCGACGGCGAGAGCGCACTGGCGCGCGTGTCTGCGGGGATTTCGCTGGACGTTGGCGCACGGTACCGCGATGCAATCCGCGCTTGCTGCACCGACATGGGGATCGCCAGCGGCAACATCGAAGACATCCCTGGCATCGATCGGCAATTCGCTGGGGGGTTCGTTGGTGTCGGCCCCACGCGGGATATTCTCACGGGGCTGATGCGTGATCTTGGTTGTGAGTACAGCGTGCAAAACGGCGCGCTGCAAGGACTTGCGCCGCGTGCTGCCCGTCGGGAGTCTGCCGTTTTATTGAACGCCACCTCGGGTTTAATTGGCTCCCCCTCCAAATCAAAAGACGGCATCGAGGCCAAGAGCCTCTTGCAGCCGCGCATTCTGCCGGGGTCTTTAATTCAAATTGAGTCCATTCAAGTCAATGGAATCTACGTCGCATCCGAAGTGACGCACGCTGGGTCAACCCGAGGCGGGGACTGGGCGACAAGCATCAAAGGCAAGGAGCGCAAAGCATGAGTGACAGCGACGAAACATTCTTGGGCGCTGGCCATTTTGATGGCGATTCAATGGGGCCAGCCGAAGCGATGGAAGCCGCCATCTCGATCCAGTTGGCGCAGCTAAACGTGTCCCTCCCTTGTCGCGTGATCTCTTACGACGCCACCAAGCAGCAAGCCAAAGTGCAGCCGGTCGTCCACCGCGTAGACGCCGACGGCAAAGCGCGCCCTTACCCCCCCATCCCCGCTTGCCCCGTGGCATTCCCAGCGGGCGGCGGCTACTGCCTGACCTGGGATTTAATTGCGGGTGATTTAGGGATGCTCATCTTCCCAAGCGCCTCAATCGCGCAGTGGGTGAGCACGGGACAAGAGGGAGTGCGCCCAGAATCTATCCGGCGCGGCTCACTTTCCGATGGTGTGTTTTATCCTGGCATCCAGCCCCAAACCGCACCGCTGGCCACGCTCGCGGCTGGGGGCTTGGCGATGGGTAAGGCTGACGCGACAGCGCAAATACACATCAGCGCAGGCGGCGTCGTGAAGGTGAAAGGCGGCGAGGTCCAGCTTGGGCCAAGCCCGACAGACTTCGCGGCGCTCGCGTCAAAAATCGACGCGCATTTCCTCGCGCAGAAGGCGTGGAACGACGCACACACGCACACGTCGGGCGGGCCTGGGTCGCCAACCTCTACCCCGGTCCTGCCTAGCCCCACATCCCCCACACCCCCAGCAACGGTCGGCAGCGGCACCGTGAAGGTATCCCCATGAGCAAAGGCACCGCCATCCCCGCAGGCGCATGGGATCTGGCCCTAGACCCCGTCACCAACGACCTCATCTTCGACGAGGCCGGAGACCTGGTGCTGTGCGACGGCGTCGATCTCGCAGCGCAATCCATCCGCCTCGTGCTCCTCACCCACGTCGGTGAGTGGTGGGCGGACACCACACAAGGCATCGACTGGGTGGGGGAGGTCTTCGTCAAAGACCCGCGCCTCGATGTCATCCGCGCGTTGATCGCTGACCAGATCCTGAGCGTTCCGGGGGTGGTCGCTGTGGGTGAAATCACCATCGACATCGACCCCACCACGCGGGCCGCCACCATCACACTCCAAGCCACCGCAGAAGACGGCGGGCTGATACAGGGGGAGATCACCGTATGACCTTGACCAGTGCGGGACTCACAACCCTGCGTCTAGCTGACATCCGCGTGTTGATGCGCACGTCCCTGCGAACGTCCCTGGGGACGGGTGTGCAGATGGGGCAAGCGCGCGCGCTGGGGCGGATCATTGATTCGCTCGCGCCGATCCTCGCCCAAATCTCCGCGCTCACCCAGGCGCTCTATGACGTGTTCGACCCGGACGCGGCGGAAGGTGTCCACCTCGACAACCTCTGTTCATTTGTCGGCGTCACGCGCATCGCGGCCAGCTACAGCACGGGGACGATAGATGTCGCTGGCACAAACGGCACCGTGATCCCGAGCGGTTCTATCGTGCGGATCGCAAACGGTGCGCGGTTTCTGACGACCGAAAACGCGACCATCTCCGGCGGCGTCGCGACGATCCCTATCCGCGCCGAGGAAGTGGGGCCAGTCGAAGCCGACGAGGACGCCATCGCATCAATCGTCACGTCGGTGTCGGGGTGGGCGAGCATTACCGCCTCGACCGAGATCAGCGCAGCGGAGGGAAACCTGGGCCGACTTGTCGAGACCGACGAAGAGCTTCGGGTGCGACGCGCGCAGAGCCTCTCCATCACCGGCGGCGGCACCGACCAAGCCATCCGAGCGCGCCTCCTTGAAGTGGCCGGGGTGTTGGCGGCAGTAGTTTTGTCAAACCGCCTGCTCACCACCGACGTGAACGGCATCCCCGGTAAAGCGTTTCGGGCTGTCGTTTATCCGACGCCAGCAAGCAGCGATCCCGTGTGGCTGGCCATTTGGCGCGCGATGCCAGCGGGCATCCTGGCCGACGGCGCGACAGCCGGGACCGCCATTGACAGCCAAGGCAATTCGCAGCCAGTGGCTTATTCGGTCGCGAGCGAGCAAGAGATCCACATCGATGTGATCATCACCGCCGACACCACCGAATGGCCAGCCGACGGCGAAGACCAGGCGCGCGCTGCAGTGTTGGCCGCGTTCGCTGGGTTGTCGATTGGAGATGATGTGCGGTTGTTTAAAATCACCTCCGCTGTGTCTGGAATTGCCGGGATCATTACCGTTGCGCCTCGCGCAAAAATCGGCTCCGCGCCTGGGGGTGGTGACACCTCCAACATCACCATCTCGCTGACGCAAATCGCCACGTTCGACGCCGCGAACATCGACATCACGGTGACGCTCGTATGATTACGCACATCCTTGACCACGCGGTGCGCGCGCTTGCGCTACTGCCTAGCGAGTTCGATCAGGCCGTGCAGTTGCGCGCGCTCATCACCGCATTTGCCGAGGTCGCACAGGTCATCGAAGACGACACCTGGGCGTGCATCGAAGACCGCATGTTAGACACGGCGGAAGGCGCACAGCTCGACCAGTACGGTCGCGTGCTAGGGCAGCCCCGTGATGGGTTGGCGGATGAGGATTACCGCGCATTGTTGGGCGTCCGCATTTTAGCAAACCGAAGCAACGGCCAAGCGGATGTGATCTTGCGGGTTGTGGCGGGATTGCTGGGCGCAGACCGCCTGCAAGACACCGAGGGCGTGCATTACCGCGTGCTACCTCCCGCAGCGTATGAATTGTGGTGGGTGGGCGACGACAGCGTGGGCGATACGGGCGCGGATCGCTTGGCGCTGATCCGCAAAATACTAGATGAGATCACGCCGAGCGGGGTGTCGTGGTCGGCGACGGATAATTCAGCGGGTGCATTTCAATTCGATTCGGACGACTACGGCCTAGATCAGGGCGAACTAGGGAGGCGTGTTTAAATGGCAGAGTTACCGGCAAGCAAACCGACGCAGGATGTGACCTGGGCCACAGCCCCCGCAGATCCTGGCGATGTCGTGGAAATGGACCCCAGCAAAAAACTGGCGGGCTTCGCGTTCAAAGGGCGCATCCCCTACGAAGAGGAGAATTGGCAGCGCAACGCTTACGGCGAGATCCTGCATTGGCTGCGCGCTTTGGCTGTGCGCCGCTTCGACAATCTCTACGAGGCCATCGACGGCGCCGCTGAGAATGACGTGTTCTTGTGCGACTCCCCGAAGCGCGGCTGGTATGCGGCGGCACACCAAAACAACACCAACGCAAGCGCCATCTCGAAGATCTGCACCGACGGGCGCGTGGTGATTACGGTCGACGGTCAGATGGTGAGGGGCGAACCCAACGAATATGCGGCGGCGTCATTTGGCAGTACCGCGCTGTGGGCCTACGACGCATCAAGCGAGGCGGGGGTAGATGTCTTACGCGCTTCGACTGACGGGGTTGTGGTCGCCTTTGCGAACGGCACCACGGGAACGCCACCGAGCGTGGTGATTGTGACGACCGCAGGCGACGATGGCGGGATAGCCTACGAGGACGTTAGCACGGGGTATTGTTACGCCGTCTGCGCCGATAGCGTGGGTGGCGACACACCTCGTGTGTGGTGGGGGACGTTTGGGAGTGGCGGCACCGCGAAGGTCTACAGGTGGACAGGCGGCGCACGGGTCGAGGTCGCAAGCGGCTACACCACCATCCACTGCATTTGCGCGACCACCGATTTTTTGTTTATCGGAAGCTCAAGCGGGGGCGACGCGAACCTCGCCGCGCTCAATAAATCGGATTTTTCGACCGCCTGGAATCACAGCCCTGTATCTGGCGCAGGCGCGCGGTCGCAGGCCGTGTGCAGCGACGGCGAGCTTGTTTTCTTTTTGGTTGATGGCGCGGGCGGAAGTGCCGCACCAAAGCTCCACTGCTACCGCGTGCTCGGTGTTGCGGGCGCGCCTATTTGGACCGCAACGGGCGGCACCAATCACGCCTACGGCTCGGCCCTGCGCGTCGAGTGCGATCACCGATATGTGTATGCGCGCTGGCGCGTGTCCTCTACCGATTGCGTCGCGGTGTTCGACAAGCTCACCGGCGCAATCCTCCAACTCATCGGCGTCGCAAGCCTCGCGGATTTTTGCGTAGACGGTCGCAGCCTCATGGTCTGCACAGGCGACGGGCGCGTGTACTATCGCGGCACCGATTACCAAGCGGGGCTGTGGGTGCGCCGCGATGGATATGACGAGACCCGCAATCCGGCCAAGCGCCTCGCGCTGGTGCAGAAATAATTACCCCCCCCACATAGAGGGATCACATGCCCCGACAGATTCAACTCCCCACTTCCCAAACCCCATGCACACCCGTCGCCAACGCCCCCACGTCGTACAGCCTTGCCGTGTTGTTGGCCGCCGCCATCACCGCGTCGGGTGGCGCAGTCGCACGCCCGACGGGTGGCGGGTACGAAGCGGCCAGTTTTATTTTCAGCAATTCAGGAACGGGCGATGCCTACCTTGCGTGGCTCACGGACCTCCCCGCGCAACAGCAAACCATCACCGTCACGCTGGCCGCCGACGGGACGTGGACGGTCACGCTCACCGCCCCCGACGGCACCCCCATCACCGCCACTTTCGTGGCCACCGGCAGCGCAAACGCGAACACCATTGGCGCGGGTCTGCGGTCGGCACTCACGACTGCGTGTGCTGGGCATGGGCTGACCGTCAGCGGCACCAACGCGGCGGCTATCCTGACCTCTGCGGTGGGATCACCCTGGACGATGGGGACCGTGACCGCGCCTGGGTCCGGCACCGCGACCAGCGTGGTGTCTGGCGCGGAGACTGAGGCGCGGACAAACCAAGTGATCGCAGGCGAAACGGGCAAAGATAATCCCTACCAATTCGGCTCGCTGCACACGGCGTATTTGGACCGCGTGTATTTGCGGTGTCTCGCAGATTCATCGGTGACGGTGACAATTATTTTGGAGGTGCCGTAATGAGTTGCTTAACCAGGCGGCGTCGATACGTTTCCGCGCCAGTGCTCGCGATGGCGCTGCTCGCCTACGATAAGCTCTTGGGTATCGGCATCGGGTATGGTCCCACCGCAGGCGGGCGCGTGGTGCGGATTATTGGTGTTGGGTTTACGGGCGCGACGGGCGTCACATTTGGAGGGACGGCGGGGACTTCGTTTAGCGTGATTTCGGATCAACTGATCGAGGTCACAACACCAGCGAAGACGGCGGGTGCGGTTGATGTGGTGGTGCAGCATCCAAATGGAAATAGCACCATCACGGGCGGGTATGAGTACGCGGCTGCGCCTTCGATTTCTGGCGCAACGTTGAGTGCCACGACGGACTATCACAACGGCGGCACGCTCATCACGGTGACGGGTGCGACGGGTATTCGCGCTGGTCAGACGTTGGCGCTGGGTGGCGTGGCTGTTGGGTTTACTTATATTTCGGCCACGTCATTTTCTTTTGTGACGCGATCTATTGCAGTGACTTCGGTGGGGGCCAAGGATTTGGTCATCACCGATTTGTTTTCTGCGGCCTCAACCAAGACCTCTGCCGTTACATTTAGCGTCAATCCAAACCCTGCCCGGTTTACTTCGGGCGCGGCGATGGATGCTGCGGCTGTGGTGGGTGGGGAGTACCAGCTAATTGGTGCGACCACGGGCGCGGTGATTGTGTCGCTTGAGTGCGCCACGGTTGGCCCGGTCACCTACAAGCAACTTGGGCGCGCGCGCTGGTATCAGGCGACGGGGACTGAGTTTGACGGTGTGTACAAGTGGGTGCGCGTCGGAGCGGCGGGCGCGTTTACCTGGGGTGGCACGCCAGGGTCGAGGTCTTTGGGTGGCCTAAAGCCTGGGGGCGGCGGCACCATCGAACTGCAAGGGTTGGCGCTGCAAGGTGGCGCGATGGCCACGCATTTTGGCCATGTGTATTTGACGACCGCAGATAGTGCGCCCGCGTCGGGGCGCTGTCTTTTGTTTGGGTGGACGCGGCCAGGGGTTACAACAACGATCTTTGGCGGTGGGTATGGCTACACCGGGACCAGTCCACGGGCGGCGGCGGCGGCGGCGCAGGCTAGGGATGCGCCCACGCTCACCCTTGGCGGGACGCTGACGCTGACGACGGCGGCGGAGTGGGTGATGGTGGGCGGCACCTACCCCAACACGTCGAGCAATACGACCGCATGGGGGCAGGCGCAGACGGGGGTTCAGTCCGTTTTGCCTGCGGGTGCAAACGGGACTGGCATTCAGGGGACGTTTGATTCTCGCCCCGCAATTACCCATGTTGGAGACGCTGCGTTCTTTATTCTGGAGACAAGCTTTACACACAGCGGGACGACCTAATGGCAAAAGATTTAACCGACCAACAAATAGCCCGCAGAAAAGCTGCGGGAATTATCCGCTTGGGCGCTGGGTCTGCCGTGGTGGATCTCCAGCTTGAGCGGCGCATTTACAAGGCCGCGCAGGATGCGGGGGGATTTGTGGAGGAGGTGGACACCCTCGATGTGATCTCCATTTTGAAGAACCCCGTCACGGTCGCGGAGGCCAATGAGCACTATGAGGCTATTGCGGCCATCGTAGGAACGGCGAGGCCAGCGTTAGAGCGATCCCTGCTCGCACTTTTGCGGGCTGCATTGGATGCAAAATAAATGAACCTCACCGAAGCGCGCGCTTATAACCAGCGCCAGAAATACGACCTCCGCACCCTGGCCACCATCGCCAAGGTGCTGGGGCAAGACGTGTCCAAGTGGAACGATTGCGACCTCGGCGTCATCGCTCGATGGCAACGCTCCCGCCAGCTCACCCCCGACGGCTGGATTGGGCCTGCGACGCTGCGGGAAATCCAGGCGGTTGCCGCGCCTCGCAAGCGCGTGCCGTTGTGTATCGCCGAGACCCGCGCGCTATTTGCCGTTGCCGCAGCGATGCTCTTTTTTATCGACATCTCGGTGCATCAAAGCGTGCGCGATTGGGGGCGGGTCGCCGAGTCGTGTGATGGCGTGGTTATCAAGGCCACGCAGGGCGAGGCGGGCCGCGATGAAAAGCTCGACGATCACGTCAAAGGTGCGCGGGCGGCGGGCGTCAAAGTGCTCGCGCTCTACCATTACGCCCAGCACACAGGCCACACCCCGGCGCTGGCCCACCGCACAAGCGACCCCCGCAAAGGCGCGCAGAATCTAGTGCGTGCGTGTCGGGAGTTTGGCGTTGGTTGGGGGATACTGGATCTCGAACCCGACGAGGTAAAGCGGGCGCGGGCTGTGGGCTGGACCGCTGCGGATTTCGAGGCGTGGTCTCGGGATTTCGTGGACGAGTTTCTGAAGTCTGGTCTGCGCCTGGTTGTCTATCTCTCAGGGGAGACAATCAAGCGATCCCGCGTGGGCCTTGCATGGGGTGGCTTTGATTGGCTGCGTGCTGCGGGTCTGCCGCTGTGGTGGGCGGGCTACCTCGACCACGACGACACCAGGCCCGATACTTGGGGGCTACCCGTGGGGCATTTGGCGGGCTGGCCGTTGGATGCGGGCCACCAATATCGCGGGGGGGATGATAAAAAGACCAAGGAAGACGAGGGTGGGAAATGCCCCGGCATCGTCGGGGATGTGGATTGCAACTGCGCGCCTCGGGACGGCTGGGCGGGCGAAATGTTGAGGGATGCAGCGTGATGACGGATCAAGAGATGCAGCGTAGAGATTTATTGGCGCGTGTGCTGTTCGGCTTGCTGGGACTTTGTGTTGGTTGGTGTCTGTGGATGCTCGCCGTGGGGTGCCAGTCCACAGCCAACGCACCGCAGTCGCAAAGCCCCGTGCAGTTGGGCGAGGTCTTCGCGGAGGGGACGTGTCGCGGGTCGCTGCGCATGGACCTGCGCGTCGGCGTGCTGGCTTTGCCTGTGGTTGCGGACCTCGACACGCATGCGAGTCCCGATGGGGCAACGGGCCTCGTGTCGCTGGACATCGGCGGGTTGTTGCAGGCGCGCTGTGAGGTATTCAAAGGGGTGGCGGATTGCAAAACATCGGGCATCCTTGCGCCTCCCCGCCAAATGCCCGTCACCCAGAACCCCGCCCCAGCGTCAGAGGGAGGGCAACCCGATGCCAGCAGCCCCAGCCCCTAAACAGCCCCCACCTCCGCACACGACCATCGAAAAGCCGGACACCCTGGACGCATGGCGCAAAGGGGTGGATGCGAAGCTGGCCGAGGGCGAGCGCTTCTTTTTTTCTCTCAACGCGACGGTCGGCGGCATGGCGGACGCACAGCGCGAAACACAGAAGGACGTGCGTGAGCTCCGCCAGCAGATGCGCGATCACGAGGCCGCGAACGCCAACCGCGCCCTGGCCGAGCGAGAGGATTTGGCGGCGTTGCGCAGCAGCATCGCCGTCGTGGATGGCCGCCTCGACGAGGTCGCGACGACGCAGGCCGAGCAAGGCGCACAGATCGGGCACCTCTCCAAAACCCTCGACGAAATCAAGGCCGCCGAGATCCAGCGCGACGAGGAGCGCAAAGCCCAAGGCGAGATGCTGCGCCGGATCGACACCGCGTTGACTGCGCGGGCTGCGGTCGAAGCGGATCGGGCGGCGGTGTCTCAGCCGGGAGACTCACCGCCTCTCCCCTCTCTCTCCCCCACCCACCCCAACCTCCCCGCGCTGCCGCCTCGCCGGGTGCCGCTGCCTGCTGTCGTTGGGGGTGTTGGTGGTGTCGGGATGGCGGTGGTGGCGGCGGTCTCAAACTCCCCTGTCTTGCAGTGGGGGGTGGTGGTTGTGGCCGCGATCCTGGCGTTTGGGTGGGCGCTCAGGGGTCGCGCGCCGAGCGCTTAGGCTGGGATCACATCACCCACCTTGAAGGCGGGGTCGTGGCTTATGGATACGACGTAGCCGCTGATCTTGGGGTCGAAGACAGCGACGACGCCGAAGAGGTGGCAGAGGCGGTGGGCCAGGACGCAGGCCACAGGCAAGGAGGCGGGGCCGTTGATCTTGATGAGCTTACCGCCGGGGAGCTTGAGGTCTCCGTTGGCCGCCCTCATCTTGCCGTGCGGGTCTGCGGGCGCAGGTGCTGGCACTGC
>ERZ650304.587-NODE-587-length-17923-cov-4.992501_pt1 | contig 17923 bp, 24 predicted proteins | sample MGYA00376240_ERZ650304 | MGnify/ENA primary metagenome ERZ650304 (study PRJEB26733, sample SAMN07839271) | wastewater metagenome | biome: small river; feature: stream; material: water | place: USA: North Carolina | collected 2016-03-01 ...
TTTGCCATTCAACGCCACAAGTTCCTTGTACAAAGCACCACGAACAGTGCATTTTAAATAATACTTGTAAGAAGAAGTAATGTAGTCAAATATACTTGGTGATACTTGAACCATACAAAATGTAAACCGCAAATGTTGAAACCAAGGATGTCCTGCTAAATGAATGTTCATATTATTAAGAGCATCCATAAAGGTCTTTGCATAGATTTCCTCCAAATTACAAACATACATTGAATTACTATTTTCATTCCAAAAAATGAGTGGTACCAATTCTTCAATGGTTAATTTCGACAACAATGTTTTATCATTCTTCAATCCTTCTTCACTTTTTTTACATTCCAGAAGTAATTGATCGATTCCTTTTTTTTCTTTTTCCATGTAATTTTAAAGAATTTTTTATTTTTTCTAATTTTTTTTCTTTTTTAAGAATTAAAAAAAAATTACTTTTTCTGAGCGTTAATAATAAGAACACAGCGAACATCCTTTAAAAGAAGTAGGAAAAAATAAGGTTTTTCTTCTTCGGTTGTTTCTATTAAACCAGAATAATTGAATTCTTCATTTTTGACTGGTAAATAAAGCCGAAAGGACTTATGAGAGTTGCTTTCCATTTGTGACCAACGTTTCATTTCTTGTGTAAATTCCAGCGCACGGTCTTCTTCTACAAAATGAAAAAAGTAAGCCCACCCAAAAGCATTGCTGTCAAAATCCATTACTACTTTCACTTCATAGGTAGAATTTTCTTTAAAAATGCAATGAATTTCTTTGATTTCTTTTCGACGCGTCCAACATAAAACATATTGTCTAAAATAATCAAATTGGTCGGAACTGGTAAAATAAATGTCCAAGGCTGTACGGCTTTCTACTTGTCCATCAAATTGCAAACGACAACATAATTGACCATGACTTGCCATAATACTTTTAATTTCTTGTCCTAACGGAAGCGTAGTACCAGAATTCAACAACACATTATATTCAGTTGTGCAACTATCAGAATTCATTGCATTTGTTGGGAAAACAATAGCAAATGGTTTTGTTTCTTCATTTATTATTTCATCTTTTTCACTTTTTTTCGGACGTCCTCGTTTTTCCTTTTTCATTTTTTATTTTTTTTTTATTTTAAAGGAAAAAATAAAAAATATTCAGGAAGAATATAGAATTCGAGATTTAAAAAATAGATCAACAAGCAAAGGAATATGACATGATGGAATAAAGTTATTTGGAAGTCCAGTAGACCATTCAATATGCATCAACACTTCTAAATCATAAGTAAAAACGGAACTTTCACTTTTCATAAAATTGGACGAATTCCGCTTGACGAAAACATAATCCTTTACACTACGTTGTAAAATCTCTTTCCTTTTAAAGAAAGTGAATTCCATGTTTTCATTCAACCAGTCGTATCCATTCTTTAAAATAGATTGAATGACTTCAAATGCGGGATCGTCGTTGAAGGAGCCCATCAGAATTATTGTGTTTTCACTGTTTTTGGCATTGTCAGCATCTTGAAGCAATTGGTTCACTTGTAAGAGGCGCACTTCTTTAAAATTGATATCATTTTCTAAATGTACACAATACACAATAATGTTTGGAATAATCTCGATCCGAACATAGCACTGATTTCCATGTTCAAATAGAATTGTATTTTTGGATGGGATTACAATTGTACTGCTTCGATAAGCAACAATATCGTTGTTGTATTCTATAAAAACACGATAATTTAATTCCACCAGTAGGGGTGCAAAGAAATCTTGGTATTTGTCTACTTCTGTTAAATACAATAAGTCCACTGGATGATCCCTTAAAAATTGCTGGAAAAGTACAAAACGATGGTACCAGTCAAGACATGTCTCCTTCACATATGGAAATTCAATGGAACTACAATATTCTGCTTTAAGCACGTTCCAACACAAAAATTGAATTTTAAAGGAGTTATTATCTGTCATTTTTTTATTTTTTTTATTATGCTTTGATTCTTAAATATTAATGAGGCATGGATGTCCCTATAAGCATCAAAAGGAATAAAATGAAGAAAACAATAATCACAGAAATAATTAAAATAACTGCAATAACAGTAATGGCAAATGTCCACTTTTTTGTATATATGACATATATCATAAAGACACAAACAATTACGAAGTAAAAGTATAGCAACATTTCTAACATTTTTTTATTTTTTTATTTTATTGAATTGAATTGTTAGCAACCAATTTTTAATTTTTGAATAGCCGCACGTTCCTCCAAAAGAACATCGTAACAATGGCCGCAAACCGCCATGTACTTGTCTGCTCCACCGATATCTTTTTTATCGGAATTGGCATTGAGACACCATGTAAATGGGGCTGGAGCCTCTTTACAATGCATACAGTAGGCTTTTAAAAAAATAACATCGTCTTTAAAACGATTCAATTCCAAACTGACGGGCCACCACGTGCGATCTTTATCCAAATCCAATCCAGTGCAAATAACGAAAACACCTTTTTTTCGCCAAAGCCGACATATATCGATTGTGGTGACGGGATTAAAGAATTGAATTTCATCAATGATAATGCAATCATAAGGCATCATGTCCGTTTCGGGATTGGCATATTTTTTATGAACATCCCGCAAATCCACAGCAATGATGGCATCCATAGACATCCCGTCATGAGTGGTCATCTTATTTAAATCATACCGAGTATCATCAGCAATACGAATGCAAAGCACCTTCCAACCAATCGATTTAAAAATCGTTCCCTGTCTCATGGCAGTGCTGCTTTTTCCGGCAAACATAGGCCCAAAAACATTCATCAAAAATCCTTTATTTTTTGTATCTTGTGAAATAGAAATATTCATTTTTTTATTTTTATTTTTTTTCTCTCCCTTAAAATTTTAAGAAGGTAAAATAGAATTTTCAGTAGGTTTTACATCAGACAATCTATTCATTTGGCTTTCGGAATAATGACAGCAAAATCGATAAATGGTATACACCCATACACCCACCACAAATTCCAATAGAATAGTAAGCAATGATGCTAACAGAGACCAAGTAATTATAATAGTAGTTTTTTCACGTATAACGAACGACAGAAATTGAACTGTAAATTCAGGTGTAAGTATTTGTTGAGCAGCCAGCATATCCACCATATCTGAAAATACAAGGTCTGCAAGAATAAAATACATCACACATCCTGCTGCCAACGGAAACATAAAAAAAGCCCCGGAAACAAGAAACATTTTAAAGAACAAGGAACACATCCATCCTCCAACAATAAAACTTCCTTGATACATCTCCTTAAAATTAGGAATCATCATAAACATTTTTTTTATTTTAAAGAATAAAATATTTTATTTTTATTTTTCTCCTTTAAAATATAAAAAAAAAATAAATAATCAACAAGAAGATAGGATTAATAGAAACAAAATAATCGTGTTTGATTTTTGAGATGGTAAGAATAGATTAGAAAATTATTTCAATTATTAATTAGTGAGAGATATGATAAATTAGCAAAATAGAAATACAAAATAATAAAACCCTTCTGTTTTACTGAAGGGTTTATTTTTTATATTGATGCAGCTATTGTTTAGATATTTGATGAAATCATAGAATCACTAAAAATGTGCAATTAAATCTTCTATATATCTCTCTCTAATTTTGCTTACTCCTACCAAAATCAGATTATTTGTGGCACTATAGATCTCATATGGCAATCAAAGACGACAAAGTATACCTCTATGGCAAGCACGCACTTCGTGAGGCACTCATTGCAAAACCTCACATTATCCAAAAGGTGTTTCTTGACGCCAATGCTGAAAATGATGGAGAACTTGTGAAGCTGCTGCGAACACACGGTATTTCGATGAGTGCAATGAAAGGTGATCCGAAGCAAAAGGCAGGGGAAGATGCGGTGCATCAGGGTGTGATTGCGGTGATTGATACAGAGAAGTTGTACGTACCATTTGATGAGTCAATGAAGTCTATTCAGGCCAAGACGAATCCGTGTATTGTCCTGTTGGATGAGCTTCATGATCCGCATAACGTTGGTGCAATCATCCGTAGTGCAGCAGCGTTTGGTGCTGATCTTATCTTGCTTCCTGAACATAACCAATCTCCAATCACGGGTACCGTTATCAAAACCTCTGCGGGTATGGCATTTCGTATTCCGATCGTTCGTATCGGCAATGTGAATCAGACGATGCGTAAACTCAAGGATGACTATCGTTTTTGGGCGTATGGGCTTGTGATGAATGGAGATACGTCACTTCCAAAAGCTGAGTTTGATACACCAACACTTTTTGTAGTAGGAAATGAGTCCACTGGTATCCGTGAAAAGACCCTTGAGCTCTGTGACGTGAAGCTCTCGATCCCGATGGATCCTGGATGTGAATCACTCAACGCATCAGTTGCAGTATCGGTGGTGCTGTACGAACGGTTTCGATCTCTATAAAATAAAACCCTTATTTCAATTATGAAATAAGGGTTTTTAATCTGGCTTACTCAAAAAACTTAGATACGCTCTACTATTTTTGGAACTATCTTAAGGTATAAAACAATAAAGATCACCAGCTCTAGAAAAAGAGCGGTTGGTAGTGCATCTCTTTCTATAAAAAAAGAGATTGACTTTGTGTTGAATACAAGTGATACGAGGTAAATACCAAGTACAAGAAAATCGTTGATACTGCCATTGAGATCACAAAGCAGTTTGTGAAACCCACCACTAATTTCTATTTGTGCGAGCATTAGGATCATGGTGAGGAATGTGGCTACTAAAATGAGCAGTTGTAGTTTCATATGCTTTTGTTTTTTACAACCTTATCACTTCCGTGTCTTTTGTCAAAAAGACCACCTTAGTTGTGGTGGTCTTGTTTAATCGGGCGATTGGGGCGTTTTCTACAATAGATTGCAGCAAATACGATACTTGTAGTTACGATTGTACCTACAATTGCGGTTGGGATATCTACTTCTTCAAAGCTTTTATGAATGACGTATATTATGCAGCTTGCTTGGATGACATAACATGGCAAAAACCATTTGATATGCTTTTTAATAAGCACTCTCTCACATACATATGTCGGCTTCTCCCACAGTCCTGCTTTGGTTGTTGCGATTTCTAGTAATGAGTCCCATGCAATCAAAAAAGCGACTACTGCCCCGATACTGCATAGAATGAAAAGTATCATAAGGTGAGTTTTTTTAAATCCTACTGTATCTGTAGCCTTTGTCAATAAAGGCTTTGTTTGGTAGGATGAGGCAATGGAATCATCTCAAAAAGTCGTTACGCGCTTTGCGCCAAGTCCGACAGGGCATATGCATACTGGTAGTTATCGTACCGCCTTTTTTGCATATTTGTTTGCCAAGAAACATGGTGGCAAATTCATTCTCCGCATCGAGGATACTGACAAGGAGCGATCAAAAGAAGAATATACCCAAGAAATATTGAATGTATTTGAAACGATCGGTATTTCCTATGACGAGCGATACATTCAGTCAGAGCATGTTGAGCGTCACAAGGCACTGCTTGAAAAACTTATCAAAGATGACAAGGCATATATATCAAAAGAAGAAGCAAAGGATGGCTCTGGTGTTGTCAAGGATATTATTCGATTTCGCAATCCGAACAAAGTTGTGACCTTTGTCGATTTGGTGCGCGGATCAATTTCAACCGACACGACTGATCTTGGTGATTTTGTTATTGCTAAAAACTTGAACGAACCACTCTTTCATTTGGCTGTTGTTGTTGATGATCATGATGAGGGGGTGACACATGTGATCCGCGCAGAGGAGCATATTGCCAATACCCCGCGTCAGATTTTGATTCATGAAGCACTGGGATTTGATATTCCTTCATATGCGCATTTGCCACTTGTGCTTGCACCCGACAAAACAAAGATGTCCAAGAGAAAAGGAGCGGTGCCTGTGGTTGAATACTTGGAGCGTGGGTATCTCCCTGCTGCACTTTTGAATGCAATCTGTCTTTGTGGATGGAATCCTGGTACTGAACAGGAGCTTTTCACCCGTGCAGAACTTGAGGCAACATTTGATCTCGACAAGGTGCAAAAGGCGGGAGCGGTATTTAACGAAGAAAAGCTCGACTGGTTTAATCGCGAATATATAAAGAAACTTTCACTTGAAGAATTTTGGGGTCATGCACACCATGGACTCTTTGGCAGTATTGTCGACAATGTTCCAGAGAATCACGAGATGCTCAAAAAGCTTGAGCCACTGATTCGTGAACGGATGGTGAAGTTTAGTGATATGCAGACATTCTTTGGTCGTGCTGATGGATCGACGGTGGGTGAGTTTGATTACTTCTTCAAAGATCCGGTAGTTGATGAATCAATGCTTGTATGGAAAGCACTCAAGGATGATGCTGAAGGTTTGAGCAAGACAAAAGAGTATTTGCGTGAAGTAGTGTCTCGTCTCGAAACTATTGATGATGCGTCATGGACTCATGAGAGCATTAAGACAGCTATCGCGCCTTATGCGCAGGAGATGGGGAACGGTAATGTCCTCTGGCCAACCCGTGTCGCACTCTCTGGTCGCGACAAGTCTCCTGATCCATTTGAGCTTGCAAGCATTCTTGGGAAGGAAACGACTCTCAAGCGTTTGCAAAAGATAATTCGATAAATAAAAAAGCCGAAACGAATATCGTTTCGGCTTTTAGGATGAGATGCTCTTGTTAGTGAAGAAGTATTTCCAATACTTCTTTTTTTGCTAAAAAATACAGATTGTAATGTTGTGCAGAAGAAAGTTCTTCACCTTGATCAAGAAAGATTTTTTGGCCACCATATTCTAGTGGTACGGTCAGGAGTATTTTTCTTGGAATATACCCAAGAATTTTGTTCTTGGTGTCTACTTTCTCAATCCAAACAACATTGTCTGGATTAAGGTTTTCAGCCTCAAGTTCGCTCAATTGCTCAAAACAATTTCGGATTTCTCCGTTGTCTAGTTTTTTACGTTTGTGAAAATACAATACTTCTTGTGATGGGATAGTTCCAACTACTGTAACTGCTTTCATAAATAAAAAGAATTTAATTTTTCTCAATACTACATTTATATTTCGTTTTGTCAAAAAAATCCCTTCATAGTGCTATGAAGGGAAAGATGTGTATTATTTTCCTTTTCTCTTGCTTTCTTTGAAGTTTTTGCCTTCAACGAGTAATTTATAACCAAATGGATCAGGTACCATACTTTTGTTTTTACCAATGTCGTATGGCGATGGTTTCTTTGGTGACATGTACTTCTGTATGCTGAATAGATCAGCAAAAAAAGTACGAAGAAATATAAAAGGCATTTTGATAATACTCAGACATATTTTTTTCATAGTGTTGTTTTGATTTATTGTACATTATATATAAATATTGTCAAATAATGTGATGAAATATGTCTTTATAATTATTTGATGTTCTAATCAATATAGTTGTAGCATGAAGCAAACAAGTAGTATGTTGATCGTTGTGTATGTACTTTTAAGTGTGACAACTTGTTTTGCTGATACTACTATTAGTGACGATATAGTAGTCGATACGATCTGGGGTTCAAATGAAAGTGTGTATGTTATTGATCGCAATATTTCAGTAGCCGATACTAGTACATTGACAATACTTCCTGGTGTTACGATTCTGATGGATGAAGGTGTAGCGATCACAGTCAAAGGTACACTTGCTGCGCAAGGTATTCCTGAATCTACTATACGTGTTACAGGAAAGACAATCACAAGTCATGTACTTGCTCCACCACCTGAACCAGCTGAAGGAGAAGTATTATCAGAAGAAGTTGAGCCAGTATATATCGACGAAGTTACAACGCTACTCCCAAAAGGATTTGTTTTTGAGCCCGGATCACGTGGAGTACTGAGCTATATTTCTATCGATCATGCAACTGATCCGATTGAGGGTATTGATGCGAGTATTGCTATTGATAATGCAATACTCGCTGATGCAATCACTGGTATTCATCTCACTGGTGGCGTACTATCGGTGCTCAATACCTTGTTTATGAGTATTGTTGTTCCTGCTAAGATTGGACTTAGTGTCGACTTTTCGCATGACAATAATACATTTACCGATACACAATATCCTGGATGGAATTTCTTTGGGGATGGGTATAACCAGGATGTGCATCTTGTGGCAGGAGATGGTGTATATATTCTCTCAAGCTCACTCTCGATTGCGGCGGAGCACAGTATTACGATTGATCCAGGTGCAACACTCCTGCTTGCAAATAATGTGTCGGTGAACGTTTATGGTAAGCTCACCGCACAAGGCACTGCCGATGAACCGATTGCGATTGCGCCGCTTTTACCAACTATGCGAAGTAGTGTATTCGTCATGTCGGACGATCCGATAGTATTTGAACACGTGAACTATTCGCTCGGTGAAGAATTATTTTTTGCTCAGACAAACCATATCACTATTGCACATAGTACATTTGTGAAAAGTCCTGTCGCAGGATTTGCAAGTACTGCTCGCATTTCCGATACAACTTTTTCTGACCTACCCAATGATGCTGCACTGAGTTTTTGGGGTAATGCAAAAGTAGAAGGAGATCATATAACTATTCATACTGTCGATACCGGAATCGAGATCTTTAATGAGAGTTCACTTGTGTTGAGTAATGCAGATGTCACCGATACCTATAATGGTATTCAAATCTTTGGTGCAAGTACTGCAGCTATATCCCATAGTCATATCACTCAAAGTGAAAATACAGGTATTGCTATCTATAACACGGAGATGTTGGCGAGTAAGATCACTGTCTCCTACAGTGAGATTGCACACACAGACTATGGAATGTTCATCACCTATCAAAAGCCTGGTGATATAGCAGTAGCGCGCACTAGCTTTCATGATAATACTGTTGCAGTGTTTGTAACTGAGTCAACAGTTATTGACCTTTCAAATAATTGGTGGGGAAGCGATACGGGGCCTAGGATCGATGCAAATCCTGGAGGTGTCGGAGATGAGGTTGATGGCCCTATCACTGTGACTCCATGGCTCAAGTCTGATCCAGTGCTTGGCAATGATCCAGTCATTATTGTGCCCGGTATTAATGGAACCAGGTTACTTGAGGGTGATGAAGAGGTCTGGCCGCGACAACTCTCACTCCTCCTGAGTCCATTTGATACTTATCTCAATAGCTTGAAACTATTGGTAACAGGAGAAGTTGACCCAGCGCATAATATCGCAGTTGGAGATATTATTCGCGATGTGCCAGGGAGTGATATTTTCCAAGGATTGATTACAGAACTTATAAAAAACGGGTATCAAGAAGGGGTTGATCTCTTTGTACTGCCGTATGACTGGCGACTGAGTAATACCGTTAACGCACCACTTTTGAAAGCAAGGATTGATGAAGCACTACGCAAAAGCGGCAAGGAAAAAGTCGACATTGTCGCGCACAGTATGGGCGGTGTCCTGGCAAAAGAATATATTGCAACGTTCGGCAAAGGTAGTGTTGATCAGCTCATATTTGTAGGTACTCCTCATCTCGGTGCGCCAAAAGCGTATAAGGCATTGATGTATGGAGATGATATGGGTATTACAAAATTTGGTATATCACTTTTGAGTCAGCAAAGAATAAAATCTATTTCTCAAAACATGTCATCTATGTTTGAACTATTGCCAAGTCAGCAGTATGTCGCTCAGCATGGCTCGTATGTTAAAGACGAGGTAGGTGACTACGTGGCATCTGATCGTACCGATCGATGGCTCAATTATGACGAGACCAAAGACTTCATGGCGCGCCAAGGCCGAAATACTGCACTCTTTCCGGTTGCCGAGGATGTGCATATGCGTACCGACAACATCGATCTCTCTGACATCAGAACAACTAATATTGTGGGATGTGGTACTGGTGCATTGTCGTCAATCTCCATGACGAGAGGATGGAGCTTCAAGCCGCTCGGCATACCACTCGTGAATGACATTGATATCGGCTACGCGATCGGGGATGGGACGGTGCCGGTCGCAAGTGCAAAGCTTGATACGAGTGATAGTCAGTATTTCAGCACAGTTGGTACGCATGGATCATTGCCTTCCATTCCGCAAATACGAGAAGGGATTGTAGCATTGCTGATCGGTAGGCATCCTGTCGTATCGCATGAATTTTCAACCAATGGCAGGAACTGTATCGAAGGTGGAACGATTATCGGCATCCATAGTCCGGTGACGCTTGATATCTATGATGAGGATTGGCGACATGCAGGTCCTGATGCTGCGGGTGTACTAGAAGAACACATCCCGGGGGTCACATACGACATGTTCGGTGACAAGAAATTCGCATTTCTCCCGATGGGTGCAACGTATCGTGTAGTCAACCATGCCGAAGGTTTGGGCGAGTACGACATGTCGGTGGTGCACGTCGATGGTGATGGATCAGTATATGATGCACAGTACTTCGTTGATATACCTATCACGAGCATGACACAATCTGCGGAGACGGTGGTTGATACCACCAGTGGTGAAGAGTACATCATGCATATTGATGAGGATGTTGACGGTAGTTCTGATCACGAGCATGTATCAATAGCTACTCCTCCGATTACACAAGTGCAGCAGCTAGCAGCAGACTCAACCCGGTCTACTGGGACTAATACTCATGGAACTTCAGTTATACGTGAGGATGCTTCACCAGAAGTGCAAAAGGTTGTTCTCAATGCATCATCAAAAGATGTGTTGGTAGTCCAGAATGAACATGAAGCTCCTGCTGATGTTGTTGTTTCCACGACAGAGATGATCCATGAAGATGAGCAGTCTTTGGCAGCAGCTTCAACCTATGGCGTTGTTGCAAAGTCGCATCGGTTGGTACTGCTTGCAATTCTGACTATTGTCATCGGATTCGGTATTCGCAAAGTTTTTATGAGATAATATAGCTATATGAAAAAACTGCATTATTTGTTTGTTCCATTAATTTTGAACTTAGCTGGTTTTATTTTTGAGGATCAGTGTGCTGGCACTATATGTTTTTATCCAGGTAGAGGATTTCCATTGGCGTATTATCACAATCAGGCATTCAACATAGGTACCTTCTTGGTTGACTATGCAATGCTCGCAGTGGTTTGGTTTATTGGATTTAAAACAGTGCGGCATTTCGTCAAAAAGAAACATCACGAAACACCGGAGTTTACCAGTCATCCCTTGTAGTACAATTAGGCCCATATGCGGATCAAGACCTATCTTTTCATTATTATTGTGGCATTTGTTGCAAGTGTGGTTGCGTATAGCATTATCCGCAAGGCATATGCAGATATGGAAACGATTGACCTGGATCAGTTTGAGGGCGGGGCAATGATCGAGGATGTATCGGTCGCCGATGAGGAGGTGGAACTATGACGCAGGCAGAAGCACTGAACATTATGAAGACCGGTGCGAATGTCTTCCTCACGGGTGAGCCCGGGAGTGGCAAGACGCATACCGTGAACGCGTACGTCGACTACTTGCACGAGCATGGCATTGATCCGGCAATCACAGCATCGACGGGTATTGCCGCAACACACATTCATGGCCAGACGATTCATTCATGGAGTGGTATTGGTATCAAGGGAATGCTCACCCCGTATGATATCGATCACATCGCATCGACGGAGTATCTGTCGCGTCGCATTCGCAAAACCACTGTGCTCATCATTGATGAGATTTCGATGATCGAAGCAAATACACTCGATATGGTGGACATGGTCTGTCGTGAAGTCAGACAAAGTGAGGAACCCTTTGGTGGACTGCAGGTGATACTGGTAGGAGATTTCTTTCAGCTCCCACCTGTGACCAAAGGTGGGACTGCGCCCCGCTTTGCATTTCAGTCTGCGGTCTGGCAGACGATGAAGCCGCTCGTATGCTATCTCTCAGAGCAACACCGTCAGGCTGATGAACGACTACTTTCGCTCCTTGCGGCGATCCGTACCAACGAAGTGATGGACGATCACTTGAGCTATCTGCATGATCGTATCGCAAGCGAGGGCGACATCTATGATGATCCTGATATCACCAAGCTTTTCCCACATAATGTCGACGTCGATGGACTCAATGATCGTGCGATCGCATCCCTCGAAGGCACGTCCATGCGCTATGACATGACTGAGCAGGGCAAGGAGTCGCTCGTCGCCGGACTCAAGAAAGGCTGTCTCTCGCCTGAGACACTGATACTCAAGATTGGTGCGGTGGTGATGTGTACGAAAAACAATCAACAGAAAGGCTATGCCAATGGCACGATCGGCACCGTTATGCGATTTGAGTCTGATACGAAATATCCGGTCATTCGCACGCGCTATGGTGATGAGATCACGATCGAGCCGTCCGACTGGAGTATTGAGGAAAATGGCAAGGTCAAGGCACGCATCACGCAGCTGCCGCTCCGTCTCGCATGGGCGATCACGGTACACAAGAGTCAGGGTATGTCACTTGATGCAGCGGTGATGGACTTGCGCGAAGTGTTTGAATACGGCCAAGGGTATGTTGCACTCTCGCGTGTTCGCACACTCAAAGGACTCTATCTCCTTGGATTCAATGAGCGAGCATTTATGGTGCATCCGGTGATCCTTGAAGCGGATGCCGGCATGCGCAAGCTCTCGCGCGAAGCACAGTCGGTGTTTATGGATATTGAGAAAGGAGAGCTTCAGGCAATGCATGACAGATTTATCCTCGCCGCAGGTGGTACGGTCGCCAAGCGCAAAAAAACAAGTGAAGGAAAACTCGAAAAAATAAAAAGAGATACCACTGATATCACGTACGATATGGTCAAGGAAGGGAAGTCTATTCTCGAGATCGCCAAAGCACGCAAGATGGTATGGACGACAATCATCGGTCACATCGAAAAGCTCGTTGAAGCTGGTAAGCTCACCTGGACAGATGTCTCGCAGTATTTTAGTCCCGATCTTCTCGAAGCATTACCTGAGATCGAGCAGGCATTTCTGGTGACTGACTCTGCAATGCTCACTCCGGTCCGCGAGAAACTCAACGGCAAGTATTCATTCGACACCCTCCGTCTTGCACGCATCGCACTTAAGCTCCAGAAATAAAAAAGCCGTGAATTATAATTCACGGCATGTGTAGCAAGAAATACTTTTTAAGCAGCATCTGCTTTTTGTGCAACTGGGTAGAGTTGCTCTTGAGGTTCGCCATCTTTTGCAAGCACCACTGATGTCTGATCCTTGAAATAGGTCATGATGTTTGTTTTCTTTGGCAAATTGCCTTTTGGTAGTCCACAAAGGCTACACCATAATCCCAGTGGATAGTGTGGTTCAACTTCATCAATTTGAAAGCAAAAAGCTTGTTCACCCTTTACTTCTTTCTCTTCCAAGAATTTTAAGGCTTTCTTTTCAAAGCAGGCAACTTTGTTTTTTGTTGCTATGTCTTTTTGATCAAAAGGGAAGTAGGACAAAAGTCTGGCAACTGTCGCTAGAATAGCGGGGTTAGTTTCTTTTCTCATAATGTACTTTTTTAAAAGGTTTTTCACCATAATAACCCATTATGGTGATATGTCAATGATGTGCTTTAGGTTTTCTTTATTCTAATTTGAGTAAATCTTTAGAACTCAATGTGTTTGGAAAATAACCAGTCACAAGACTATTTGATCGTACATGAGCTTTGTCATTTGAAGGAAATGAATCATTCAAAACATTTTTGGAGTTTAGTTGAGCAGCAAATTCCTACTTATAGAGCATTACATACCGCGCTTCAAAAAATGGTACTATAGTGATATGGACGTACTCGCTCACACACTGTGGACCAATGCTGCTGCGCGTAAAGCAAATGCGGTTGCTGACAAACAGAAAAAGAACTTTCATGTACATGTGGGATGGACCGCATTTTGGGGAGTGATACCAGACTTTTTTGCCTTTACGATACCGTTTATTATTGGACTCTACCGAGTAATTTTTGGTGGTGTCGCATTCTCAGCGATGCGCGGTATGCGCTCGGTCGGAGGGTTTGATCTTGCGGCGTATCTCTATCAGTTCAGTCACTCGCTCGTCGTATGGGCATTTGTATTCATTGTTGTCTGGTATTTTTCCAAACGTCCACGATACGAGCTCCTGGGTTGGGCACTGCATATACTCATCGATATCCCATCGCATTCAATTGGCTTTTATCCGACACCGTTCCTCTTTCCAATATCAGAGTATCGATTTCCCTATGGAGTATCGTGGGGCAACCGTTGGTACATGATGATCAACTACACCGCATTACTAGTCGTTTGGGGTCGGATGATATTTTGGAAAAAACCTGTACACTAGCAATATATGGAATACGAACCAAAACCATTACAGCAAGAAGAAGTTGAGAAGCTCCAGCAACAACTTGAAGCATCAAAATCATCAATCCCTTTGACTGAGGCAGAGCTCGAGGCACTTGATGAACCCGATGAGAATGATCATTTGTACGGACGTAAGTAATCTAAGATAGTCGCCGCACGGCGGCTTTTCTGTTAGGATGCATGTATGCAAATCATGACTGCGACATTCACCAAAGGTGTGACAACTATCGAACAAATGTTCGAGGACAACTTGCCGCACGTGGCACTCATCGGACGATCGAACGTGGGTAAATCCACGACCGTTAACATTCTCACCAAGCAAAAGACTCTGGCAAAAGTCTCTGCAACACCGGGGCGCACGCAGCAGCTCAACTACTTTCTCATCAACAACAAATGGTACCTCGTCGACTTGCCAGGATATGGGTATGCCAAGGCATCAGCATCAACCCGTGACGTGATCAAGGACCTGATCGGGACTTATCTCTTCACACCCGGACATCAGCATGCAAAAGTCGTGCAGATCATCGATGCGGTAGTTGGTCCGACCGAGCTTGATCTTGATATTCTCCGTGCACTCGAAAAAGTAGGCAAACACGTCGTCATTGCGGCAAACAAGATCGACAAGGTCAAAAAGTCAGAGCTTCAGTCAAAACTCAAGGAGATTCAGTATCTCGTCGGCGTGCATCCGGTGATCCCGTACTCTGCTGAAAAGAAAATCGGTATTGCGGCGCTCATGAATGCGATTGATCCGTTTGTATAATACCTATGGGCTACTGGCTAATAAAAAGTGAGGCAGACTGCTACTCGATCGATGATCTCAAGCGTGACAAGAAAACGTCGTGGACAGGAGTTCGCAACTACCAAGCGCGCAACTTTATGCGTGATCACATGAAGGTTGGAGACCTGGTGCTCTACTATCATTCAAATGGTACGACATCTATACCAACAGGTATCCATGGCATTGCCAAAGTTGTGAGTAAGGCACATGCAGATGAAACACAGTTTGATCCGGATGATGATCACTATGATCCAAAGTCTAAAAAAGAATCACCAACATGGATGTGTGTTGATGTTGGATTTGTGTCAAAGTTTAATGCATTAATCACACTTGCTGAGCTCAAGCATGATCCAAACCTCAAGGGTCTCATGGTCACTGCAGTTGGGAGTAGACTCTCAGTGCAGCCTGTATCAGAAACGCATTTTGCTTATATCACGACACAGCTCGTTATCCGTAAACAGTAACGAATAAAAAAATAACCCCGAACCATTTTATGGTTCGGGGTTTCTTCATTTTGTTTGGCGATATACGCTTCCACTGATTTTTCCTTTGATATACGTTATAGAAACGTATTCAATTTTTGCTTCATAATCTCCCATTGAAATAGGAACAAGAATGATGTCATTGTTGATTTCACAAGCAGCAAAATATTTGTTGCCAATCCAGAGATGGCAACCAACCTTGAGAAGTGAATATACCGGCTCTTTGTTACAGGTATCTAAATAATACAAAGCATTCCAGAAGAATTTTGTAATCGCATTTTCAAATGAGAGTAGTGACAAAGGTACTTCCATAACAGATTAATTTTTTGACACTATATCACAAGTTATTATAAAGAACATGCTATACTTTACTTATATGGCAAAAGGAAATGAAAGTCGCCGCAAGGAGACAAAAAAAGTAAAAAAACCAAAAGCTGACAAATAGGCAGGTGTACGTCCCGTCTTTAGTATTCTTGCTACCAAGCAGTAGTTTTGGGGCTGTAAAAAGACCTTCTTTCTTGGTGTATTTGTATATATCTCTATGAACAAACCATTCCTCATCATTAGCATCCTTGCAATAGGTGCAATCATCACCCTTTCATATACGACAAAAAAGTCGGCACCGATGCCTGTGGTGACTACTGAGACACAGACGATGTGTTTTTATCTTAGAGGTGCTGACAAAGCGTATCTCAAACTTGTCGTTGATAGTGCAGGGCGTGCCAGTGGTGAGCTTGCAACTATGCCTGCTCAAAAAGACAGTATGAGGGGGGTGCTCAACGGTGGTATTACGGTGGTAAATGGTATCGAAACCTTCGATGGTACGTATACAAACATGGCTGAAGGTATGAATAATATCGATCAGCGACTTATTCGCCTCACTGGCACTGACGCACAGATTGGTTATGGTGAGATCGTAGAAAATCCTGACGGGAGCTACAAATACAAAGATCCTAGTACTGTGAACTACTCATTTAGTATTCCTCGTGTAGATTGTGCGGCCTATGATGCCACCCGTGCGCAGTCATAAGTGCTATACTACAAGCATTAGCAATTAGAACAATTTTATGGCATTACTTTTCTTTATCGGACGGATACTGGTTGGCGGATACTTCATTTATAACGGTTACAATCACCTTGCAAACAGTGGCATGCTCGCTGGCTATGCTGGTTCAAAAAAGGTGCCCTATGCAAAGACCGGTGTCATTGTGAGTGGACTTCTGTTCTTGGTTGGAGGCTTTTCACTTTTACTCTGGATTGAACCAGTAGTTGGTGCAGGACTTCTCGTACTTACATTGATCCCAATCACTATTATGATCCACGACTACTGGAAGTCGACTGATCCAGCACATCGCATGGGTGAGCGTGTTGCATTCCTCAAGAACATTGCCCTCATCGGCATGCTCCTCATGTTGATGGGACTTGCATCATTCATCATGATGCAAGCGTACTAATAGATAGAACATACCTAAAACACCCGCAGTGATGCGGGTGTTTTACTTTTCTATTATTTATGGTATTTTGAAGAAAATATTCAATCACAAATAAAAAAGGAGGAATCATGAGCCAGGCATTATTTTCTGACGAAGCTTTTGGTACATTACTATTTAAACCACTTGAAGTTGAAAAGTATAGAAAACTTTCAGTTCAGGAAACGTTTGAGGAGTTGAAAGTAAAGAAACAAATTTTCATTCAACCATTGAGACCTAATAAAAGCGGTTTGGAATGGATTTATGAATTTCGTGTCGGACATTGGATTTGCAGGGTTTGTACAAGTTATCGTAGTGCAGTAAAAAATGGTACGGAAAAAGATGATTACATCGGATGGGTAATGCTCTATCATCAGGTGTATCCAAAAGATAAACTGTTTTCTTTTGAAGTCAGACGTTCTACTGAGGAAAATTTCTTTACTAAATTACTTCAGTATGCTGTTGCATTTAAAGAAATAGCGTTAAGTTTGGGAATTTTTTGTTCGCAATGCGGAGATGAATTACGGTTGATGCATATACCAAAAGTTATGCACGAAATGGTATTTACTTGTAGAAATAGAGCCCATAAACATCCCCAGTGGCGTCTGACCATCTATTTTACTGAGACTGGTATTTCAGATGAGTCTAAGGCATTTCTTGAGAAGGAATTTGCTCGAAATAGCAAAAGAACTGAAAAAGAGAAAAGTCAGGGAATCCATCGGAAACCGAAAAGAGTGACAAGGGCTGAGCAAAAGATTGATATATAACCAACAGAAGAGTAGATTTTTACTTACCAAGTCCCAAGGTAATAACTTTGGGACTTTTTGTATATAAGGGGTATTTGACGCATTAAGCCTATTCTGCTACTATTGGCCCTACATGTTAAAGATCAGATTACAACGTATCGGACGCAAAAACGAGGCAGCATTTCGTCTCGTATTGACTGAGAGCAAAAACGGTCCACAGA
>ERZ650304.588-NODE-588-length-17908-cov-5.848597_pt1 | contig 17908 bp, 15 predicted proteins | sample MGYA00376240_ERZ650304 | MGnify/ENA primary metagenome ERZ650304 (study PRJEB26733, sample SAMN07839271) | wastewater metagenome | biome: small river; feature: stream; material: water | place: USA: North Carolina | collected 2016-03-01 ...
CCCATGATGCCCTGAACGATGTGTATGCCACTATCTCTTTGGCGCAGCTAGTCCGGAGCAAGCAACCTAAACTCTTTGATTACTTACTGTCAATGCGTCACAAAGACGCCATTAAGCAGTTAGTCAGTTCTGATAAGCCGTTTGTGTATTCGTCGGGTAAGTATCCGGGTGAATATGAGAAAACGGCTGTCGTTGCCAAGCTGACGGACCACCCAAAGCGAGGTGGGGCGTTGGTATATGACCTACGACATGACCCCGACCAGTTTAGCAACCTGACGGTTGACCAGATAGTAGAAGCTTGGCGATGGCAGAAGCCTGAAGACCGTGATCCAGCTAAGCCACGACTACCAATTAAGACATTGCAATATAACCGTTGTCCGGCAGTAGCGCCGTTAGCGGTGCTGGATGAAGATAGTCAGAAGCGACTACATATAGATATGGACGCTGTTAAGGTCAATCTACAGAAGCTGAGTATGGCTGAGTTTTGGCCTGAGCGAGTACTACAGGCCTTGGATATCATGGACGGTGAACAGCAACAGCGATTTGAGCTTGAGGATAAAGACAAGACTGTTGACAGCCAGATTTATAACGGCTTTATGGGAGATGGCGATAATAAAGTCATGGCTAAAGTTCGCGTAGCAAAGCCAGAAGATCTGAGCGGCTTTATCGACCAATGTAGTGACCAGAGACTTAAGGAGCTGTTGCCGTTATATAAGGCACGTAACTTCCCTAGGAAACTTACCACAGAGGAACGCCAAGAATGGGAACAACACCGAGCTGACCAACTACTTAAAGGTGGTAGTAGCAGTAAGATCGCTAAATACTTTAACCGTTTACAACAATTAAGCGAACGTAAAGACCTAACCCAGAACCAGAAATACTTACTAGAAGACCTTCGTCTGTACGGTGAGAGTATTATGCCAGCTGAATTGGAGGGTTAATAACTTCGCGGTCAAGCTCGCTCAGCTTGCGTGATTGTTTGTGCACCGAATGCTTTGGTTTAGTAGTCTCTACATATACAAATAGCAGAAGGCTAAAAGTAAGGGCAAAGACTAGAGACCACCAAAAAGTTACTACAAACTTGGTGCCTGGAACAATACCGAGAACAATTAAATCGAGCATATTTTCCCACTTATATCCACATTAGATTAAGCGAGATTATATACCTAATTGTAAGCTTGTCAACTATATTGTATAGCGCTAATGCTAACTAGTTGTACTAGAAGATAGATATGTGCCAAGAATTTGTATATTCCAGCCAAGCTCATTGAGCTGAGCTATAGCTGTTTCGCCAGTTTCACTAGTGAGCCCAGTGTCGAAATCAATATAGAAATAGTAGCTGCGCTTCTCACCCGGGCGTGGGTGACTGTCTAGTTTACTGAGGTTAATGCCCAGCTTAGCAAAGACGCCAAGAGCGTCATACAGAGTTCCTGCTTTGTCTGATGCGGGCTCACGGAGGATGATACTGGTTCTCGTCGTTAGGGTTTGGTCGACTCGTTCCTTCCGAATGACAAAAAACCTGGTGTAGTTGTTTGGGTCGTCATTTATGTTGGTTTGCAAAATGGTGCCGCCATGCATATTCGCAGCATATGCACTGGCGATGGCCAGCTTATTGGTATCTTGCTCCTCAATGACCTGTCGCACTGCTTCGGCAGTATCGGTTACCTCAAGTTGTTTAGCCACGGGCAAGTTGTCGGCAAGCCATTGCTCGCATTGGCCAAAAGCTGCGAAGTGGGACATTACGGTCGTTTCGTTGCTGTTTAATTGGGATAGGTCTAGATCTTTGGCGCTTTGTGTGCCAATGAGGCACATGGCAATCTGTAGTCTTACCTCGCCGCAGACCCAGATGTTCTTCTCGGCCAGAAGACGGTACACAGGGTTAATGGAACCGTGTAAGGAATTCTCGACGGCAATAATGCCGTAATCAGCGGTGTCGTTGGTAACGGCCGTAAAGACGTCTCGGAAGCTACGGCACTCGACTAAAGAGAAATCTTCATCAAAAAAGGATTGAGCGGCTTGGTCGTGGAAAGAGCCACGAATGCCTTGGATTGCTACACGCATCTAGTAAGCATACCAGATGGTAACACTTTTAGTAAATACGTTAATATTGTATAGTATGTTTAATGAAACGTAGTGAAGTTGTTGACCGGTATCAGGAGGTCGTTCATGCAGAAATTCCTGTTCTGGCAGAGTATGCGCATAGGCACCGTGGCGATATTAGAGGGATGTTTGATTTTTGCCTGGAGCCCTTCATGCCCAGACCTAGTTTGTCTGTAATTGAGCAGTTACTACAGTCACGTAGTAGTAGGGCGAGACGGCGGGTGCTACAGGAGGAGATTCTTCCATTAAGTGGCGTACGGGTACCGCTAAAGGCTGATTTTCGTTGCAAGAGCAACTCGCTCGCGACGGTGGGCATATGTAGCGAGGCCGAGGGCTTTTTCTGTGACGTAGTAGACCAGATTGTCGATGGCCGAAATAGGGGGCAAACAACAGTGTCTGTCTTCCATGATGCAACAGGCGTGCCGCTTCTTCTGAAGAAAAGCTACAAGGAAAATTCGGCCTTGGCGCTTGTCCCTATATCTGTAGGTTCTTACGGTACGCTGCCAGCGAGTTTACTTGCTGCAGTTCCACAAAACAATATACGAAAGACAGTACGTATAGTCCATGGCGATAGGACATTCCAGACTCATGAAGTTGACGAGACGGCGTTTGCCATAACTCCAATGCGCATGAGCGCCTGGGCATATGATGATCCTTTAGACCAAGCATTATTCACAGTGGTGCCTCGTTATGGGAACGAGCCCGGTTTGATAGATTCAATAGATATGGGACTCGTGCGTCGCATAGAAGACAAGAATCTCAAAGATTTTCAAGAAGCTGCAGCTAAGGTTATGCAGCTCTGCGGTGTCGCGGCTTAAGGACTAGAAAAACACTAGACAAGCGCGTATACTAATACGTCACGATGACTGAGTTTATTGACGTTAAAGGTGCACGGGAGCACAACCTCAAAAACGTGGATGTAAAGATCCCACGTGGTAAGTTGGTTGTTATTACTGGCCTCAGTGGTTCGGGTAAGTCTAGTTTAGCCTTTGATACTATCTACGCCGAAGGACAACGTCGCTACGTGGAGTCGCTCAGCAGCTATGCTCGACAGTTCTTGGGCCTCATGGAAAAGCCTGATGTAGACCAAATAGATGGACTCAGTCCAGCCATTTCTATCGACCAGAAATCTACGTCTCGTAACCCTCGCAGTACGGTAGCTACGGTTACCGAAATTTACGACTACCTTCGACTTCTGTTTGCTCGCATTGGTGTGCCGCACTGTCCGGTCTGTGGCAAGCCCGTAGAACGGCAAACAACTCAGGCTATTGTTGATAAGGTAGCTAACCTCAAAGAGAATGCTCGGCTGCTTATTCTGGCTCCAGTTGTTATCGACAAGAAAGGTGCTTTCGAACATATCCCTGAACAATACCAGCGAGCTGGCTTCGCCAGGGCTCGAGTAGACGGAGTTGTGTACGCATTGGATGAATTCCCGGAACTAGATAAGAAGTACAAACATACCATTGAGATTGTAGTAGACCGTTTAGTTAATAATGCAGAAAGCATGGGCCGACTGGCACAGTCTGTCGAGCAAGGCCTGGAGATTGCTGGTGGACAGTTGCGTGTTGTAGATGCAGATAGTAATGAAGAGTCTAGTTACAGCCTTATGTATGCTTGTATCGACCATCCTGAAGTGGTTATTCCCGAACTAGAACCCCGAACATTTAGCTTTAACAGTCCACACGGAGCATGCCCGGTTTGTACAGGACTTGGTTCACGACTAGAAGTCGATCCAGATCTGGTTATCCCTAACGGACGGCTAACGATTGCTGAGGGTGCTATCCGACCGTTTAATCGAATCAACACTGATGCCTGGTATACCAAAAAGCTGCAGGCAGTGGCAGACCGCCACGGCTTTAGTTTGCATGTACCAACCAGTGAGTTAACTGAAGAACAGATTCGCATCCTTATGTACGGTACAGGTAATGAAAAGTACACCGTGAGCCTAGGTGTAGGTCGCAAGTTTGAAACGACGTATGAAGGTGTGGTCAACAACCTGGAGCGACGACACAAAGACACTGACAGTGATTTCATTCGCCGTGACATTGAGCGCTTTATGCAAGAACGTCCCTGCCATGCTTGCGGCGGCAAGCGTCTGAAGCCTGAAATTTTGGCTGTAACAGTTGGTAATAAATCTATTATGGATATTTGTGAGCTGTCTATCGATGAAGCAATTGCCTACTTTAATACTATTAGACTCAGTGACAAAGAGCAGCATATTGCTGCCCTGATCTTCAAGGAGATCTGTGCTCGTCTGCAGTTCCTGCAAGACGTAGGACTAAACTATCTCAACTTGCTACGTAGTGCCGCAACGCTGTCTGGCGGTGAAGCGCAGCGTATTCGTCTTGCTACCCAAATTGGTTCCGGACTACAGGGTGTACTGTACGTCCTAGACGAGCCGTCTATTGGCTTACATCAGCGAGATAACGAACGTCTTATTAAAACCCTCAAGCACCTGCGGGATATTGGCAACTCTGTGATTGTAGTGGAGCACGACGAAGATACTATTCGGACTGCTGATTACCTACTAGACATTGGCCCCGGCGCGGGCGTCCATGGTGGGCAAGTGGTTGCTTCAGGTACGCCTGAGGAAGTGGCAAACACCGAGGCCAGTATTACCGGCCAGTACTTACGTGGCGTAAAGGAAATCAAGCCACCAGCCAAGTACCGGAAAGGTAACGGCAAGTCACTCGAAATTATTAATGCCCGTGAGAATAACTTGCAGAACGTCAGCGTGGAAATCCCACTTGGTAAGCTCGTTGTGGTCAGTGGTGTTTCTGGTTCTGGTAAGTCCAGCCTTATCAATGACATCCTGGCTAAGGAGCTATCTGCTCGGCTGATGCGGGCTAATGCCGTTCCCGGTAAACATGATGACATTAAGGGTATTGAGCATTTGGATAAGGTTATTATTATCGACCAATCCGCTATTGGCCGGACGCCTCGGAGTAATCCGGCTACCTATACCGGGCTATTTACGCCAATTCGTGAACTCTTTGCGAGCGTACCGGAAGCAAAACTTCGTGGCTACAGTGCCGGACGCTTCAGTTTCAACGTCAAGGGTGGTCGTTGTGAAAACTGTGCTGGTGACGGCATTATTAAGATTGAGATGCACTTCTTGCCTGACGTATACGTTCCGTGTGAAGTTTGTCACGGCAAACGTTACAACCGTGAAGCCCTCGAGATTCACTACAAGGGTAAGACTATTAGTGACGTGCTCGCCATGACCTGTGAGCAGGCTCTAGAGTTCTTTGAAAACATTCCGTCTATTGCCCGTAAGCTACAAACGCTGGTAGACGTTGGACTTGGGTACATTGGTCTTGGTCAGCCAGCTACGACATTGTCTGGTGGTGAAGCACAGCGTATTAAGCTGGCTACCGAATTGTCTCGTCGTCCCACTGGACGCACACTGTATATCTTAGACGAGCCAACAACCGGGCTGCATATTGCCGATGTTGCAAAGCTCCTCCAGGTGCTGCACGCACTGGTAGATACTGGCAACAGTATGGTAGTCATTGAGCATAACTTGGATGTTATCAAGTCTGCTGACCATATCATCGATATGGGGCCAGAGGGTGGTTCTGGTGGTGGGCAGGTAGTAGCACTGGGAACGCCTCGTGAAGTGGCCAAAGTCAAAGAGTCTTACACTGGTCAGTTCTTGAAGAAGATGCTCTAACGGATCAAACTAGACGCCGCACTCAGTCTACTTTTTTGTTGAGGAACACTTTTCCTAAATTCGACTTGATACTTTCACGTATAAGCCCACGGGTTTTCTTATCCTTTAGAATGTGTGCTGCGGCAAGGGCGATACTGAGAACCATGACGCCAATAATGACTTTCTCAATGTAGTGGTCGAGGCCTGGGATGCGTCCACCAACCAGATAGCCCAGTAGCGGTAGTCCGGCACCCCACAGTAGGCCGCCGACAATGTTGAAAAGCATGAAGCGTTGACGGGGCATCTTACTGGCACCGGCTACAACTGGAGCAAAGGTGCGCACAACGGGTGTGAAACGGGCTAAGATAATGGTCTTGCCGCCATGGTCTTTGTAGAATGACTCAGCTTTCTGGATGTATTCCTGTCTAAACAGAATACCGTCTTTCCGTTTAAAGATTCTGGGTCCAGCTCGACGGCCAATGCTGTAGCCTACGTTGTCGCCAACGATTGCAGCTACGACCACGAAGAACATTAACCAGAATAATGAGAATTTACCTTGGCTCGCTGCTAGGCCTGCTCCGATAAGGAGGGTGTCGCCTGGCAAGAAGAAGCCAATGAGGAGTCCCGACTCAGCAAAAACGATGAGTGAAACAATTAGTATACCGCCCGCTGAGATGATGTGTTCTATATCAAACATGAGTATTATTGTACCATTGCAGTAGTACATCACCCGGGTTGTTCTTTCGTATAAAGCACAACGGTGGCCCTCTGAATCTTTGCTATACTAAAGAAGTAATATTGTTGAACTGACGGAGGGTAACATACATGAGTGGCGGAGATATTGCGCTAGCGCTCGAAAAACGTGAAGTAATTGGTAAAGGGCTTGCAAAGCTACGTAATGATGGAAGTACTCCAGCGGTCATACACGACCATGGTAAGGAATCTCTCCATGTTATGGCACCATCTGGTGAGCTTATTAAAATCTTTGCAGCTGCTGGTAAACACCACCCAGTTAACCTAACGGTCGGCTCAACTAAATACATGGCTCTTATTAAAGATGTTGACTTTGAGCCACGTAAGCACACCATTCGTCACGTTGTCTTCAACGCTATTAAGGCTGACGAGAAGCAACAGACTGAAGTACCGGTTCACTTTGCTGAAGACGTTGAGATTCCTGCCGAAAAAGCTGGCCTCATGGTTATTCGTAACCTTGACGTTGTTGAGATTGAGGCACTGCCTAAAGACCTTATTGACCAGATTGTTATTGATCCAAGTGGTCTTACCGAAATTGGTGACAAACTCACCGTTGCAGATCTAAAGGTGCCAAGTACCATTACGATTATTACCGAACCAGAACATACTATTGCTACCGTTGAAGAGACCAAAGCTCAGATGAGTGAAGAAGCCGAGGAAGCTGAAGCAGCCGAAGGCGCAGAAGGTGACGTTCCTGCGGACAACGGTGGCGACAAGCCAGCCGAAGCCGATGCAGAAACCAAAGCGGAATAGGCTAACCTCAAAAAAGTGTACTCTGTTACATGCACAAGTGTTTAATATTTAATTAAGCTCAGCTATACTAACAGAACTATGGCTAACCCTCACGCAGCCGCAGAATCTTTTGGAGCAGTCGACGCACGCCCGCAACTCTCAGTAGAAATTAATGGTGGTTTGCAATCTGTTCCGGATGACATGATTCGAGGTCAACACTTGTATGTTGACCTAGATGCGTCCATCAAACATCATTTTTCTACCCAGGTAAATCCGGACTGTGCAGCACATCTCGGAAGCCTTCTAACCCGTGAGGTCATACCAAGTCTCTCGATTGCCACGTTCAATCCCCGGGCAAAGAATGTCCGTGGTTTGGAAGGAATTATTGCTCCCGAAGACATTCATGTCTCTGAGCGGGTACGCCTGGGTGGTAGAGTACTATGGCTTACCAAGTTTAATGTTGATTACTGGTACATGCTTGCTGATAAAAAGGGAGTGTCCAGTGACCAGATGGCCGTACTAGATAACTCGTATGTTGGCGGACTGCGGGCTGCATGGAAGGCTGGGTGCGATGTTATTAAGCTTGAGGCGATGCATAGGACTCCGGTACCAGAGGGCGCACGACTGATACAACTAGCGGATGAACGTATCCGCCGACGTAGCTACTTGTTTACGTCTGTAGATGTGGATCGAGCAGAAGCGGCCTAACTATATGTTATACAATCTCATAATCTATTCTTCTAAGAATCCACCAGACTGGTGCTTCCACAGGTCGGCGTAGGTACCGCCCTGAGTAAGTAGTTGTTTGTGACTGCCTTCTTCGATTATCTTACCGTCGTCCAGGACGATAATGCGGTCCATCTTCTGGATGGTGCTCAGACGGTGAGCAATAACGAGTGCAGTTTTTCCTCCCATGAGTTCCCGGAGGGCTTTCTGGATAGCTACTTCACTTTCTGAGTCGAGCGCACTGGTGGCTTCGTCCAGTACTAGGATAGGTGCGTTACACAGCATAGCCCTCGCAATGGCGACACGTTGCCTTTGACCGCCAGATAGCTTGACGCCGCGTTCACCAACTTCAGTGTCGTAACCATTTGGTAACGAGCCAATGAATTCATGAGCGTGAGCTAGTTTGGCAACCTTCTCAATTTCTTGTTGCGTAGCTCTCGGCTTGCCGTAGGCAATATTCTGGGCAATGGTGCGGTGGAAGAGTAGTGGTTCTTGAGGAACGTAGGCAATATTGCGACGTAGACTCTTCTGAGTAACCTTGGCTATGTCCTGATCGTCTATCGTAATAGTGCCGTCCTGGATGTCCATGAAGCGCAGTGCAAGTTTGGTAATAGTCGTCTTGCCACCACCACTGCGACCAACTAGCCCAACCTTTTCACCGGGCTTGAGCGAAAGGCTGAAGTCTGCAAGAACTGACTCGCTATTGGTATCTGCATAACGGAAGGTCACATTGTTAAAAGCTAGATTGCCGTCGGTAACTTCGAGGGCTTGGGCATGAGGGACGTCAACAAGTGTATGGGGCTGATCAAGGATCTCGATCATCTCATGGGCGTCAGCAAAGACACGCTCAAGATTCCTCACGATACTTGCGGTGTCCCAGAACGATCCAGACAAACGGACAGCATACAGTTGGGCAGCAATGAAGACACCGGCTTGTAACAGTCCGTTTTGTACGGCGTATATCCCGTAACTTAATATTGCCAGATTAGTTATGGCCATCATGGCAATGGTTACGTTACTGCCGTTGTTTTGCTTGAACCAGGCGAGCCAGTAGGCCTTAGCTGTCGCTTGGGTTTTCTTATCGTATGCTGCAAGTTCTGAATCCTCGGCTGCAAATGTCTTGACCGTCAGGGCGTTGGTGATCATATCAGCCAGGTGGGCTACTTGTTCAGATGCACGGGTGGTGGCTGCTTTCTGTAATGGATAGCGATTACGCACCATATAGATATTGGAGATTCCTCCAATAAGGGCAACAGAAAGCATGATGAGTCCTAATCGGAAATCGTAGAATCCAAGCGTAACACTCGTGGCAACGACAATGACAATAACCCGCAAAAAACTGGAGTACATGGTATCAATGAAACTGACATAGGCACTGGCTAGTTTTCCGGCTTGGCTAATGAGCGCCCCACTAAAACTCCGGGCGTGGAATTCGTACGACTCGTGTACGAGGTGGTCTGCAACAGCATTGTGAATATCTCGGGTGGCGGCAATCTCGAAGCGATTGTTGGCGTGGTTGGCAAACCGGTTGCAGATAATGGCGATAACTCCGGCGCCTGTTATCAGCAGAAGTATCTCCTGGAACGACAGACTCGTTGAGGTGGGGTTAGCGATTTTAGCAACCCCAAAACCAATAGCCAGTGGCATGATCACAATATTCATGGCAAACTGCACCAGCACTAGGCTGGCCTGAATGAGGTCTCGTGGATAGCGCTTGGTGTACTTCCAAAAGAAACGCAGTGTTCGTGCAGAATTAGTGTTGCTCATATTACCTCTAGTATACCTTTAAATGACATGACTAGTCTTCTAAGAATCCACCAGATTGGTGAGCCCACAGCTTGGCGTAGACACCGTTCTGTTTGGTGAGTAGTTCTTTATGTGTGCCTTCTTCGACAACTTTACCATTGTCCATAACAACAATGCGGTCCATCTTCTGCACGGTGCTCAGGCGGTGGGCAATGACAATGGCAGTGCGTCCCTCCATGAGCTTCCATAGAGCCTGTTGGATGAGTACTTCACTCTCTGAGTCCAGGGCGCTGGTAGCTTCGTCAAGAACTAGTATTGGGGCATCCTTAATCATGGCACGGGCAATAGCCACGCGTTGACGCTGCCCACCAGATAGTTTCACACCACGTTCGCCAACAAGGGCATCGTACCCAAGTGGCAGATCCTTGATGAAGTCGTCGGCGTGAGCCATTTTACTGGCTTCTATAACTTCCTGTTGTGAAGCATCCAGACGTCCGTACCGGATGTTGTCGGTCAGACTACGGTGGAACAGTAATGGTTCTTGGGGAACGTACGCAATCTTGCTTCGTAGATCGTCCTGAGTGATGCTTGCAATGTTCTGGCCGTCGACCAATATCTCGCCACCGTCGATGTCACTGAAGCGAAGTAGAATTCGGGTCAGGGAAGTTTTTCCTGAACCAGAGTGTCCGACTAGTCCAACTTTTTCACCAGGCTTGATGTTTAGATTGAAGTCTTTGAATAGTGTGTCTCGTGCACCGTCGTGCGTGAACGTCACGTTCTTAAGCTCAATTTCCCCATCCTTAATTCGTGACACGTCAGGTTTAGTCGGATCTTTAACTTCAGCTTCATGGTGGAGTATCTCTACCATTTCACTGGCGTCACCAAGTGAGCGGTTATAGTTACGAAGCGCGCTGTTACTGAACTGCCACAATTTGCCAATTAGCAGACCGGTATAGCTAAATATCAAGAATACAGTTGCGACGTCTGCCTTGAGTACCACGACAGTAATAATAGCGACGAGGAGGGCAGAGAATTCAATAACACGGTTAAACGCCCCGAAGAATATTAACTGACGCTGGTGGACGCGCATGTACTTTAGGAGCCAGCCATGCGTCTTAGAGGTGTAGTGTTCACGGTATTGTTCTTTTTCGTGGTCTAGTCCTGCGAAACTTTTAATAGCCATTACGTTTGCCACACTGTCTGCGAAGTAGCCGGTTTGGTTGCTTTCAGCGCTTGCATGCTTTGCCCCGATATCTCGTACAGGTCTTGTTATAAAGAATGCACTGGCTATGTACACGGCACTAAAAACGAGTAGTGCAGCTACATACAGTGGGGCACGCGGCAACAGAATAATAACGCTGAAAACCAAGACCGATGCTAGATTGAGTGTCTCGTACACCGTCGTATCGGCGACACGTACGTAACTTCCCAGTAGTTTGTTATTTTGCGAGACTAGCGAACCACCAAAGGTATTAGCATGGAAGTTTGCGCTCTGCGAGAGTACATGAGCGTATACACGGTCCGCCAAGTCCTGTCCTACTCGACCCTCCAGCCGCCACATGAAGGCATCGACAACACGCCAGCCTATTGCACCCAGCGCAAGCAGTAGTGCAAAACCAATCAGGGTAGGGCCGAAACTTTCCCAGACATTGCCCGCGACAAAGTCACCGCGAGTTAGGCGACCAAGTACGTTGGCTAGAACTAAGGGGGGTAATAGGTCTTGTACTAACACGCTCGTAGGTAAAGAAATAAGGGCGCCAATAACAAGCTTAGGATGACGCCATGCGTGGTTCCAATATAGACCAAGGATTCGACCGACTCGTATTGTTTTAGACATAATAGATAGCCTCCTGCTATCTGTATTTACTGTAACTTAGGTTTTTTTGTTTTAAGGTTTTTTACAATCGTGACCGACTAGCGTGTCGCGACGTGGGCGACCGAAGAGGTAAAGATAGATATTTTCATGGTTGTTATGGCCGCCCTTTCCGTTAATTAATGTTAGGAATAACAATAGCACAATAACGTCAGGGGTGACAAGAGTAAACTTTAGTTTTATAATAGAAGGTCGTGAATAAGGTTATTCTGTATTACAAATTCGTGCCCGTAGCTGATCCAGCTATGACGGTACGTTGGCAAAAGGAACTCTGTGGTCGTTTAGGACTAACGGGGCGTATTATCGTGAGCAAGCACGGTATTAATGGCACACTTGGTGGAGACATTGAAAACCTTCGTGAATACAAACGTGAAATGAACCGCTCCATTACCTTTAAGGACATCATGTACAAGTGGAGTGATGGAACTGGGCGTGATTTCCCACGGCTGAGCGTCAAGGTGCGAGACGAACTCGTGGCCTTTGGTGCGCCTGACGAAGTCAAGGTAGACGAGCAGGGCGTTGTGGGTGGCGGTAAACATCTCAAGCCGGAAGCGGTCCACAAGCTCGTCGAAGACTACAAGAAAAAGGGTGAGGACGTTATCTTCTTCGATGGTCGTAATGCCTACGAGGCTGCGGTTGGTAAGTTTAAAGACGCTGTTGTCCCAGACACTAAGACTACTCGTGACTTTCTTGAAGATCTCGAGGGTGACAAGTACGAAGACATCAAAGACAAGCCGGTCGTAACTTACTGCACGGGCGGTATCCGCTGTGAAGCGTTGAGTGTCCTTATGAAGAACCGCGGCTTTAAAGAGGTCTACCAAATAGATGGCGGTATTGTGAAGTACGGTGAGAAGTACGGAGACGATGGCCTGTGGGAAGGTGCACTGCACATCTTTGACGACCGTATGACCCACCGCTTTTCAGATAAGTCAGTAGATATTGGTGAATGCGTACATTGCTCCGGTAAGACTAGTCGCTATATTAACTGTGCAGATAAGAGTTGTAACCGACTGGTGCTGGTATGCGATAACTGTGAACAGCAAACCTACTGCGTCGATTGTACAGCTTCTACTAAAACAGTTGTGTAACGACTAGAGCGGTATACTAGAATGGTGAACGATAAGCTCAAAGCTAAACTCAAAGAATTGCCAAAAGAACCTGGTGTCTATTTCCACAAGGATAAGAATGGGCAGATTATCTATGTTGGTAAGGCTGCGATTCTCAAGAATCGGGTACGGCAGTATTTCCAGAAGTCCCGAGCCCGCGATCCTAAGACAGATCTCCTCGTAGCTGAAATTGTAGACACTGACTGGCAAGTTGTAGATAGCGAATTCGATGCCCTATTCCTCGAAGCCGAGATGATCCGGCGCTACATGCCACGCTACAACATACTGCTACGGGATGATAAAAGTCAGACTTTTGTAAGAATCGATTTTAAGGAAAAATATCCCACGGTTACCATGACTCGTCGTCCACTTGACGACGGGGCTACCTACTACGGTCCGTTCTTAAGTACTATTGCCGTGAAGCGGGCGCTTAAGTACCTACGTAAAATCTTCCCGTATTCAACTCATACGGTGTTGCCAGCCCGAGCCTGTTTGCTGGTGCATCTGCATCTATGCCCCGGACCTGAAACGGGAGAACTAGATGAAAGAGAGTACAAAGTCACACTTCGTAAACTAGTACGTGTGCTAGAAGGCCAAAAAGGTGTTATTGTCCGGGAGCTCGAGAAGGACATGAAGGCCGCCTCGGCAGACAAAGAGTTTGAACGAGCCGCTAAGATTCGCAACCAGATCACCGCTCTGAACGACCTCGACCGGCGGGTACTGTTTAGTGACAAAGAATTCATGGATCTTTCTAAGGACCATGCATTAATTGAGCTAACTGAATTACTCGGTCTCGCTAAAGTACCCCGGCGTATCGAAGGCTATGACATTAGTCACATGAGTGGTACGGACGTCGTAGCCAGTATGGTGGTATTTACTAATGGTGCAGCCGACAAAGCTAACTACCGAAAGTTTAAGTCTCATAAACAAAACAATGACGACTTCGAACATATGCGAGAGACCATGACTCGCCGCTTCAGTGAAAAGAACATTAAAGCCTGGGGTATGCCCGAGCTACTACTCATTGACGGTGGTAAGGGTCAGCTTGCTGCTGCGACAGGTGTGCTGCTCGAAAAGGGGATCAAGATTCCGGCAATTGGACTTGCCAAGAAGCACGAAGAAATTGTAGTCCGCAATGACTGGGCCATGACCGATCTGCAACCTAAAGTCGTCCTGAAGCTTCGAGGCTTTAGCCGAGTAAGTGAAGACTTTACGCTAGTAGATCTACCTAATAACAGTAACGTGGTGAAGCTGTTGCAGCGGATCCGAGATGAGTCGCATAGGTTTGCGGTTAGCTACCATTCGGTGTTAAAGATAAAACGGCAGACATCCAGCATCTTAGACGACGTACCTGGTATCGGGCCAACAACACGCAAGAAGCTTATTAGGACTTTTGGAAGCCTACGGGGTGTGCAGCAGGCTCGGAAAGATGAGCTAGTACAAATCTTAGGTGAGAAAAAAGCAACAGTAATGATGCAATACTTACGGGCTGCTAGAAAAGAGGACAAGCCTCAATCTGGGGCAGAAGACATTCGACCGACTGCTATTCAATAATGCTATACTAAATCCCTGACATGAGTGACTTATTTACAGCCGAATTTTATGCGGCTAATCGTAAGCGACTGCGTTCGCTATTCCAAGGTACGGCCCCCATTGTTATTACGGCTAGTGCTGAGTTGCAAAAGGGCATAGACGAATCGTTCTTTCGACAAGATGGTAACTTCCGTTATCTTACGGGCCTAACTGATGCTGAGCTGGTGCTAGTTTTGGATAAGGAACGAGAGTACCTAATCCTGCCTGAACAGTCTCAGTACCAGTTGGACTTCCACGGGCAACTCAATGCAGATGTATACACCAAAGCCTCTGGTATCCAGACGATCTACGACGCTAAGACGGGTTGGAAGAAGCTAGGGGCCCGGCTTAAGAAAGTGAAACATGTGGCTACACTTGCTCCACCACCAGAATATATAGACGTGTATGGCTTTTACACTAACCCAGCTCGGGCCAAGTTAGTTGAGCAGATGAAGACCCATAACGAAGGGTTGGAGCTACTGGACTTACGTCAGCACTTTGCAGTTATGCGTATGATTAAGCAGCCAGAAGAACTTGAAGCCATTAAGCAAGCGATAGACATTACGGTTACAACGCTCAAGGGCGTCAAGCGAAAGCTGCCAAAGTATACACATGAGTACCAAGTAGAGGCCGACATTAGTCACGGTTTTCGGTGGGCTGGTAGCGATGGCCATGCTTTCGATCCAATCGTAGCTGGTGGGGCTAACGCGGCCATTGTGCACCATATGCATAATGACAGTCCGCTTGATCCTAAGGACTTGCTACTGATGGATGTGGGGGCGCAAGTCGAAGGCTACGCCGCAGACATTAGCCGTACCTATTCTCTAAACGGTAACCCAAGTAAGCGACAGCGCCAGGTATATGACGCTGTACTTGAAGTGCAAGAATTTGCCATACAGAACCTGAAGCCTGGTATAACGATTCGAGACAACGAAAAGTTAGTCGAGCAGTTTATGGGCGAAAAGCTCCGGAGCCTGGGGCTCATCAAGAATGTTGAACATGATGAGATTCGCCGCTTCTTCTCACATGCCACGTCACACCACCTAGGACTTGATGTGCATGACATCGCTGACTATGACCGTCCGCTAGAGCCAGGCATGGTTCTGACAGTGGAGCCGGGCATCTATATTCTGGAAGAGGGTATTGGGGTGCGGTTGGAAGATGACGTTTTGATAACTGCTGACGGCGTAGAACTACTGACGGACAAACTCGATAACCAACTGTGATACAATAAGCATAACTATGAAAAAACCATTCTCGCGGTTTCTAATTCGCTGGTTTGTGAGCGGCTTGGGCCTATGGGTCGCAGCCGGACTACTTGGCGGCCGTATCAATTACGACCAGCGTTTAGGGGTTATTGTTATATCCGGTTTGATTCTGGCTCTGATTAATACGGTCATTAAGCCAATTGTCATCATTCTGTCGCTGCCGGCGATTCTATTTAGTCTTGGGCTGTTTATGCTGGTGATTAACGGTCTTATGGTAATGCTGGTGAGTAAAGTCTACGAGCCACTGCATGTCACTAACTTCTGGGCAGCGATGTTAGCTGGTATGGTTATCGGCTTGGTAAATTATCTGGTAACAACTATACTAGAAGAACGATGAATATATTCAACTACATAACTATCGCTTCGACCGTTTTGGTCATTATCCTGATCCTCATTCAGACGCGCGGTGCGTCACTGGGTGCAGGGCTAGGTGGCGGTGGTGAGGTGAACAGTGTTCGCCGTGGTTCAGACAAGACACTTCATCAGATAACTATCATGTTAGTAGTTGTCTTTGGCGTGTCCTTGATCCTGGGTATTTTAGCGTAAAACTTTAGTGGGAGAGTTTTATGATTGATCGCACCACCAAGCTTAGATGGCGGCGCCGATTCCGACGGAGCAAACAGCAAGTAGAAGACTTTGGCTTTCAGACTGAAGACCAGTTGGAAAAGCACTTCTTTACGCGCTTGAGTCGTCTTACGAAAGTCCGAAGATTTGTTGCTGCTTGGGTAATTCTGTTTGGTCTTATGATCGCGGGCGTACTGTATCAGACCCGAAACCTCGGAGCCTTTTACTTGCAACCAACCCCAACACCCGGTGGTATTTATACAGAAGGAATTGTTGGAACGTTTACTAATATTAGCCCGCTATATGCAACCGGAAGTGTCGATGGTAGCGTCGAGCGGTTAGTGTTTTCTGGTCTATTTAAGTATGACCAGAACAACAAGCTCGTTGGGGATCTTGCTAAGAGTTGGCAGATAGATGAGTCCGGTACGGTGTATACCGTGACGCTCAAAGATAACCTCCTATGGCATGATGGTCATGAGCTGACGGCCGAAGATGTGCTGTATACCTACCAAATGATCCAGACGCCAGATGCTAAGTCGCCGCTAGCTGGTAGCTGGCAGGGTATTAAAGTTGAGACACCTAATAAGAAGACAATAGTATTTACTTTGCCAAGTATTCTTAGTGCCTTTCCATACTCCATGACTAACGGTATTGTGCCGAAACACTTGCTTAAAGACACGCCGCCGTCACAACTACGCTCATCGCCTTTTAATACGCGTAACCCAATCGGATCAGGACCATTTAAATGGGAAGCAGCTGAAGTTGCATCTACCAATCCTGATACCCGTGAGCAGCGTATTGCACTTGTACCAAATGCAGATTATGTGAGCGGTGCTCCTAAGATAGATCGCTTCATTATGCGTAGCTTTGCAGACGAGCAACGTCTGTCGGATGCACTCGTTAATCGTGAAGTAAATGCGGCAGCCGGGTTGAGCAGTATTCCGGAGAGTCTCAAGAACGATCTTTCTACTAAGGCATATAACGTGCCACTGACCAATGAAGTCATGGTCTTTTTCAAGACGTCTTCTGACATGCTTAATGACGTGAAGGTCCGTAAAGCGCTGACACTTGGTACTAATGTCGGTGACATTCTGGTGAATATGGGACGACCAGTACTACCTGCATACGGGCCACTGCTTAAGGGACAAGTCGGGTATGACCCCAACATTAAACAGCAGACCAATAACATAGAGGAAGCTAAGAAAATGTTAGAAGATGCTGGTTGGAAAGTTGGCGCCAAGGGTCTTCGCTACAAGAACAAACAGCCCCTGACCTTTACGTTGACCACCCAGGCTAACCCGATATATGACTACGTATCTCGCAAGCTCAAGGATCAGTGGCATGAGCTGGGTGTTACAGTGAACGTTATTCAGCTGCAAGATACTGAACTGCAGTCTGCGTTGGTCGGCCATACCTACGATGCCTTGCTATATGGTATTGCTCTCGGAGCTGATCCAGACGTCTTTGCTTTCTGGCACAGCTCTCAGGCTCAGTCTAGCTCAGCGAGTCGTCTCAATTTCTCTGAATACCAGTCTAAGACGGCCGATACTGCACTAGAAGGTGGCCGAACTCGAAGCGAAGACGTTGCGCGAGCCGTGAAGTACAAGCCGTTCCTCGAAGCATGGCAACAGGATGTGCCCGCGTTGGCACTGTACCAGCCGCGGTACCTATATGTAACCCGGGATACCTTCTTTGGTTTCTCTCCGACCAGCATGAATAGTGGGGCAGATCGCTTTAACAATGTAGAGAACTGGATGATCCGGCTTACCAACCGGCCGGAAACTGCTCAGTAACACTTGTCGTCGGTAGATCGGAA
>ERZ650304.589-NODE-589-length-17896-cov-9.582927_pt1 | contig 17896 bp, 19 predicted proteins | sample MGYA00376240_ERZ650304 | MGnify/ENA primary metagenome ERZ650304 (study PRJEB26733, sample SAMN07839271) | wastewater metagenome | biome: small river; feature: stream; material: water | place: USA: North Carolina | collected 2016-03-01 ...
GTGCTCTTCCGATCTCGCCCCCGGCCTGACACACACGCGGAATTCCTTAAAATCTTTCGGGATTTCGTCGGTCGACCATGAAAAATCGCCAGTGGCGGGGGGCCTCGCAGATCTGGCATCACCGGTTGGTGACCTACTGCGGTGCCGGATCGCTGCTCGCTCCCGACGAGGCGCTCAAGCTGGACCCCGATCGGTGGGCCTGGTCGCCCAAGGTCGACGGCGTCTACGCGGTCGTCGAGCTCGACGGCGCCGGGCTGGTCGCGGCGGTCACCTCGCGGACCGGTCAGCCGCTGCGCGAGGGCGCCGAGATGGTCGGCATCGCCGCCGGCGCGCCGCACTCGCGGCTGGTCGGCGAGCTCGAGGCCCACACCGAGGCCGGCATCCGTGCCGCGGCGACCCGAGGGTGGGCGGCGCTGCACCTGTTCGACGTGCTCCGGTACGACGGCGTCGACGTCGGCGACCTCGGGTACGGTCAGCGGTGGGGGCTGCTCCACCGCGGCCACTCCATCCTCGAGGCCGAGCAGCGCGCGCGGTCGGCCGACTGGACCGCGGACGGCCGCGGCCGCGCCCACGACGCCGGCGGCCGCTACTGCCGCGCCATCCCGCGCGACCTCCGCCGCCTGCCGGTGGTGCCGGTGGCCCGCGGCGCAGCCGCCGGCGCCGAGCTGTGGCGCGCGTACGTCGACGTCGGCGGCGGGGAGGGCCTGGTCGCGGTCCGGCTCGACGCCAAGGCCGGCGCGCGCGGCGCCAAGCGCAAGGTCAAGGTCACCGACACCCTCGACGCGGTGGTGGTGGACGCCGACGCGACCGCGGCGGTGCTCACCGCCCACGGCCGCACGTTCACGATCGGCACCACGCTGCGGCCGCCGCGCGGCGCGGTGGTCGAGCTCGAGCACCACGGCTGGTACGAGACCAGCTCGGGCCCGCGGTTCGCCCGGATCGTCCGCGTGCGGGCCGAGCTGGGCCGGCGCGCCGCCGGCGGCGCGCTCCACTGACCGCGGGCCAGCTCGCCGACCTGGTCGCCGGCGGCCGGGCTACAGCAGCGGCCGCAGCGCGCCGCCGATCGACTGGATGACCGCCCCGCCGGCCTTGCGGTAGGCGGCCCAGATGCGCGCCGACTCGCCGGTGAGCACCTTGATCGGGTTCGAGTTCGCCAGCGCGCGGGCGAACTCGGGCTCGCGCATCAAGGCGTCGCCGCCGCCGAACGCCGGCACGAGCTGGGTGAGCCGCTGGACCATCGCCTGGAAGGTGCCGCCGGGGAACGTCGCCGGGTCGAGGCGGTTCGCCGGCACGTTGATCGTCCAGCCGGCCTCGAGGGCGTTCCACCGCGCGAAGATGCCGCCGCGGAGCCGGCCCGAGTCGTTGAACATGCGCGGCGGCGAGCTCTGGTTCGGGGCGGTGCCGCCGGTCTTGCCGCCGGTGTAGCGTCGCACCGCCCACGCGGCCCCGCGGGCCAGGGCGCCGACGGCCTGGGCGCGCTTGAGCTCGGTCGCCGGCCGCACGCGCTCGCTCACCTCGCGGAACTGGCGCTGCAGGATGGCGACGATCGCCTCCGCCGGGCCGCGGCCGAGGTCGACCTGCGAGAGGTTGTGGAGGATCGGCTCGCCCTTGATCGACATCGAGTAGCGGACCGCGGTGTTCCCCGCCGCGCTGGTGCGCGTGCGGCTCTCGAGCGTGGCGCCGCCGAAGTCGCAGAGGACCTCGACGTCCTGTTTCGTCCCCGTCTCGGGCATCAACGGCAGCAGCGGGCCGCGGCTCTTGGGTCCCCCGGTCTCGTCGGCCATGCCCGCGATGATGCCCGGCGGCCAGCGGCCGGCCGCCCGGGTGTGCAATCCAAACACTGGCCGCGCCCGGTTCGAGTCTGTCAGTGGTTGACGCGTGACGTCCTGGGAGCCCACGGGCGACGGCAAGCTGCGGTGCACCGCGCACGGCGAGACCTTCGCGGCGGGCCGGCACTGTGGCGGCTGCGCCGCGACGCCGGTGCAGGTCGAGGTGGAGGCCGAGCTCGGCGACGCCGAGCAGCTCACCGCCGAGGCCCAGCGCCGCGGCCTGATGGGCCGGCTCGAGGTGGAGGCCATGCTCGCCGGCCACGCCGAGCTCGCCGACGCCAAGGCGATGGAGATCTGCAAGCGCGCGGCGCAGTACCTGGCGAAGGCCGGGCCGAAGTCGCCGACCGCGGCGGAGTCGGTGCAGATCGCGACCGCGCTCTACAACGCCGGCGTCAAGTGGCACGCCGAGGCGTCGAAGACGTGGCGCGGCCTCAAGGACATGGTCTTCGATCGCGAGCGCCGGGCCGACGCCGAGAAGTTCGAGCGGCTGCACGGCCGGCGGTCCAAGCACGGGGGCAAGGGCAAGCGCAGCGGCGGGGGGGTCAACTGACTGTGCGCGCCATTCGTGCCATCACGTGCCTGGCCGTGCTGATCGGCGGGCTGGCCTCCATCGAGCGACGGCAGGCGCGCGAGCGCGCCGACATCGCGTCCGTCGACCAGGTCGACATGGGCGTGGTGCTCCACGTCGTCCGCAAGAACCCGACGCACGGCGAGCGGCTGCTCCCGCGGGCGCCGCGGATGACGCTGGTGCAGACGTTCGCGTTCGGCGGGATGTGCACCGTCGACGGCGACGGCGCCCGCTACAGCGGGCCGTCGCGCGAGCCGCGGGTGTGGTTCGCCTCCGAGCGCCAGGCCGAGCTCGTCATCCACGACGACAGCCTCGCGCTGTGGCAGCTCTGCGAGGGTAGCGAGGGCTCGGGCAAGACCACCGCGCTCGCGCAGTGGCTGTGGATGCGGGCGGCCGAGCACGTCGGCGAGGACTGCGAGATCGGCCTCACCGCGCCGACGTTCGCCCGCCTCGGCCACGTCAAGAAGGCGATCGCGGAGCTGTGGTCGCCGAGCTGGTACCGGTGGAAGGAGCGCGACCAGGTCTACACGTTCGTCGTCGGCCCGCGCGTCCAGCTCGTCTCCGCGGTGCGGCGGTCCGAGGCCGGCGGCTCGCCGATCCAGGGCGCCAACTGGGTCGCCCACGCCGGCGACGAGCTGCAGGATCACTTCGAGCGCGAGGCCGACATCGAGGCCCGCGGCCGCACCGCGCAGGACGGCCGGTACAAGCGCATCAACACCGCCACGCCCAAGGACCTGACCGCGTGGCGCGACTTCCGCGCCGCGGCCCAGCGCAAGCCCGCCGACGGCACGGCGCCGGTGTGGGGCTACAGCAAGCTGCTCGGGCTGCAGAGCCCGTTCATCCCCGACCAGCACTGGCACAACCTCGAGAACAGCGGAACGATGACGCGGCGCGAGTGGCGCCGCCGCGTGCTCGCCGAGGACGTCGGGCCCGAGTCGGCCGTCTACTTCAACTGGCTGCGCGCGCTGCAGGACGGCACGCCCGCGAACCTGCGCGCCATCCCGCCGGGCGCCGTCGACATCAGCCACGAGGTCCTCGGCAAGTGGGGCCCGATCGGCATGCTGGTCGGGCACGACCCGGGCAAGCGCCAGCACGTCTCGGAGTTCCTGCGGCCGTTCCGCCTGCGCGACCAGCGCCACGGGCTGCCGTACTGGTTCGTCGTCGACGAGGTGACCACGCCCGAGGCCACGATGGACGCGCACGTGAAGGCGGTGCGCGCGCGGCTCCGCGACCAGTGGGGGATGAACCAGGTCGACCGTAAGGGCCGACCGGACCCCGACTCGTCGATCGCGCTGGTCCGCATCGACCCGCACACCCGCAGCGGCGACGAGCACCCCGGCGAGGACGTCTACAAGATCTGGCGCGCCCACGGCCTGTTCGCCAAGCCGGCCGCCTACGCCCCGGGCACCGACCGGCCGCAGGTGATCAAGAAGGAGAGCCGCCTCGACATGATGAACACGCTGCTCGCGGCGATGGTCGCGAACGGCGAGCTCCGCCGGCTCTGCGTCGCCGTCGACGAGGACGGCAAGGCCGCGGCGCCGAACCTGGTCAAGGCTCTCGAGACCATGGAGCGCGACGCCGCCGGCGACGCCGAGACCGAGGACAAGGACGCCGACGACCTGTCGCACTGGCCGGCCGCAGTCGGCTACGCCCTGTGGCAGATCGAGTCGCCGCGCGTGCACCGCCTCCGCCAGGAGAACGCGGCGTGAGCCTCCTCGACGCCCTCGCTCGCCGCCCCGACGGCACGCCGCGCGGCGTGGTGCTGACCTGGCTCGAGGTCGCGCGCTTCCTCCGCGACACCGTCTGGAACCACGACGCCAACAAGGAGCGCAAGCGCAAGGCCGCCATGCGCCAGGCGTTCTACGCCGGCGGCGGCGACGAGGCGATGGTGGAGATGCTCGGCCAGGTCTTCAAGGACCCGGACGTCATCGAGCTGCGCCGGCAGTGGATCGCCCACGCCAAGCACAACAACGTGCTGCGCCGGGCGATCCACGAGCTCGCCACCGTCTACTCGCAGCCGGCGGCCCGCACCGTCGCCGACGACGCCAACAACGCCCGGTACGCCACGATGCAGCGGGCCACCCGCATGCACGAGGTGATGCAGCGGGTGAACCGGCTCGGCTACCTGCATCGCGCGGTGTTCCTGTACCCGCGCACCCGCCTGAACGCGGCGGGCAAGTTCGAGCCCGTGCTCGAGCTGGTCACGCCCGACCGGTTCGACGTCATCGTCCACCCCGAGGACCCGACGCTGCTCCTGGGCGTCTCCATCGACCTGGCGCTGTCGAGCGCGACCGCCCTGCTCCGGCTGCCGACCCGGGTGGTCATCACCGCGACCGAGCTGATCGAGGTCGACAGCGAGGGGATGTTCATCGAGTCCTCGCTCCGCCCGCACGAGTTCGGCCGCATCCCGGGCGTCCTCTACTGCGTCGACGCCCCGGCCGGCGGGATGTTCGACTCGCGGGCCACCGACGACCTCGAGAGCGCGCACCGCGCGGTGTGGTTCGAGAACATCCTCCTCCTCAAGGAGTCGAAGTCGGCGACCAAGACGCTGGTCCTCAGCGGCGACGTCTCGGCCACCGCCCAGGGCCAGGCCGACGACTCCGAGCGGTCGGCCGTGCTGCAGGACGGCACCTCGGCCACGACCATCGATCGCAGCATGGACCTGAAGATGTTCCGCGACACGTCGCGCGACATCTACGAGACCGCGGCGGCGAACCACGGCATCCCGCCCAATGTCATCGCCCACGGCTCGATCGCGTCGGCCGACGCCCGCGAGCTGGTGCGCGCGCCGCTGCGCGAGCTCCGGCTGGCCCAGCAGGTCCCGCTCCGCGACGTCGAGCGCGAGCTGGCCGAGGTCCAGGCCGCGGTCTACGCCCCGATCCCCGAGGTCGCGTTCAACACCGATGGCTGGTCGATCGACTTCGCGGACCCTCAGACGCCGCTCGGCCAGAAGGAGGCCCTCGAGGTCTTCGAGCAGGAGCGCCGACTCACCCTGACCTCGACGATCGCCGAGGTCATGCGCCGCAACCCCGACCTCTCGCGCGAGGCGGCCATGGCGACGATCGAGGAGTGGATCGACGACGAGCTGTGGCGGAACCAGCTCATCCGCCCGACCCAGGCGATCAGTGGCTCCGCCGGCGCGACGGTCGTCCCGGTCGCCGGCGCGACCGGCCCCACGCCTACCCCGCTGGATGTCGCGGCCTGACCGCACCCGGACACCATGACCACCTCGACCACCGCGCTCTCGATCGCCTCCGCCGTCGTCCACCCGGGCCCGAACGGCACGGAGCAGATCACGATCACCGTCACCGGCGCGCTCGCGCCGGCGGTCGCGCCGGCCGGCAACGCCGCGTCGCGTACGCGGCCGAGCGTCGATCGGAGCTCGTCCTACGTCCCCACCGGCTACGTCGGCACGCCGATGAAGCTGACCACCGACGACGCGGGTAACACGCTCGTCGCCCTCTCCACCTGACCCCACCAGGCCACGCCGCGGCCTCAAGAGCGGTGCACCTCACGGACGGGACGGCGCCCCGCAACGCGCTGGGAAACGAGCAGCATGGATCCCGACGAGACCCCCACGACCACGCCACCCGCGTCGACGACGGAGCCCGCCGCCCCGTCCGCCCCGGCTGCGCCGACCACGCCCCCGGCTCCCGCGCTCGACGCGGGCGCCGTGCAGGCGATGATCGACGCGGCGGTGCGCAAGGCGTACGACGCTGGTGCCGCGGCCGCGCGGCGGTCGAACGGGCCCAAGCCGCAGAGCAGGGAGGCGCCGGCCCCGTCGGCGCCCAAGAGCGACGCGACCCCGCCTGCCGCGACCGGCGATGATGCCGAGTTCGGCGAGGCGCTCACCGACGCGATCGGGGAGTACACGTTCGACCGCGAGCAGCGCCGGGAGATCCGGGCGGCCGCGCGGCGCGAGCGCCCCGAGGACGTCGACGGGTTCGTCCAGAAGTGGGCCCGGATGTTCGGCAAGGCCAGCGCGGCCCCCGGCACCGCCGCCCCGAGCACGACTGTCAACCCCCCCGCCTCGGAGGCATCCAAGGCTCCCGCCAAGCCCGTCCCCCCGACGCCGCCGGCGCCGGGCTCGCCGTCGCCTGACCGCGACGGCGAGCCCACGCTCCGGGCGCTGTCGGAGGAAGATCGCCTGGACGCGTGGCAGGCGTACGTCCGTCGGAAGGGTGCCAACCCCGCCGACCCGTACGACCCGCGCAACCGGGCGGTCCACCGCGAGCTCCGGCGGAAGTTCGAGGCCGACCTGGCAACCGCGAGCGTCCGCATCGGCGCTCGCCCTGTGAGGTAGCACCATGGCCGCAACCACCACGACCACGATGAACGACGTGGTCTACAGCTACGCGATCGAGCCGGCGTTCCTCGACTACGCCCACGACTGGGTCGTCGCCACGCCGTTCTTCCGGCGGTTCTCGCTGATCGGCAAGCCCGCCAACGTCCTGCAGGTCCCGCGCTTCGCCACCAACATGGGCACCGTCGGCGCCAACGGCGACGGCGTCGACACCGAGTTCGACGCGACCGAGGGCAGCGACCTGACGTCGACGGCGATCAGCACCGACAACGTGCAGTTCACCTGCGCGGAGTACGGCCTGCTGATCGCGGTCACCGACACCCTGGTCGAGGACTCGATCAGCGGCGCCGACGTCTCGATGCACGTGCAGAACGCCGCGCGCATCATCACCACCGCCGTCGAGGACTCGGGCCTCGCGCTGCTCGCCGGGCTGTCGAGCTCGGTCGGCAGCACCGGCGCGGACCTGACCATCGCCCAGGCGGTGGCCGCCGCGGACACCATCGCCGAGCGCGGCTGCCGCGCGCCCAACGGCCTGACCTACGTCCTCGACGACCAGCAGTACTACGACCTCCGCGACGCCTGCATCGCGACCGGGTCGAGCTGGGCGGTGTTCCCGGGCGCCGCCGACCGGATGCTGGCGATCGACAAGGACCCGCTCAACGGCCTCGGCAACGGCCGCGCGATGGTCTTCCGCGGCTGGGACGTGTACCGGACCGGCCTCACCGACACGGCCAACACCGGCGCCGATGTCGTCGGCGCGTGCTTCACCCACACCGGCCCGGGCAACGACCCGATGGCGACCTTCGCCATCGTCGAGAAGCGCCCGTTCCGGGTCGAGGAGCAGCGCGACGCCAGCCTCCGCGCCAACGAGCTGGTGTTCACCCGGCGCGTCGGCGTCGGCGAGGCCACCGACGCCTCGGGCACCAAGATGGTCACCGACGCCTGATCACAGGCCCGGCCCCCGACCCTGACGTCAGCCAGACGCCGCCGGCCTCACCGCCGGCGGCGCCGCACGGACGCCACGACCGGCGACCACCAGGAGCTCACCCGCCATGAAGCGCTTCATCAAGGACCCCGACCCCAAGCACCCCGACCGCCTGCTCGCGGTGCACGACGACGGCTCGCTCAAGGGCGGCTACTGGGCGATCGACCCGGACGGCAACGCCGTCACGCTCGAGCTCGGCACCAAGCTCAAGACCGGCTGGCGCCTCGCCACCGCCGCGGACCTCGAGGCCAAGGTGGCGGCCGAGGCGGCCCGCAAGCCGCCGATCCCCGAGGCCGTGACCGCGCCCAAGGGCAAGGCCGCCAAGGTCGTCGCGACCGCCGACGGCGCGGCCGATCCGGCCAAGGCCTGACCGGCACCTCGTAGCCCGCACCTCGCACCGCCAGCCAAGGAATCGATATGGGAAGCCCTGTTGCCGACCTCGCCAAGTGGAGCCCGCCGCAGCGGCGGCGCACGACCGACGACGGCGATGTCATCGTCGAGAAGCTGTCGCCGCTGCCGTCGGTGATGATGGTGGACAAGGCCGGCAACCTGGTCCAGCTCTCGCTCTCGAACGGGATCAGCAACAGGAACCCCAACGATCCGTACCGGACCCAGGTCCTGCCCGAGAAGATGGCCCAGGGCGAGATGGTCCGGCTCGACCGCTGCCCGCTCGGGGTGTCGGAGTCGATCGCGTACCTGCCGCCGACGGTGCGGTTTCGCGTCGTCGACGGCAAGCCGGACCGGCAGCAGCCCAAGGGCCCCTGCATGCAGGCGGCCGAGGGCGGCAAGATCACCGCGGCCACGCCCTGCGCCTGCATCGCCGAGCTCATCCGCGTGCGCCGCGAGCGCAACGCGGCCAAGGACGCCCGGAACGAGGACCGCGTCAACAAGCTGGCCAAGCTCGCCGAACAGACCGCGACCGCCAACCGCGACGCGGCCACCGGCCTGGCGGCGGCGGCCCAGAGCATGGCGGCGGCGGTCGCTGGCCTCGCCAGCTCGGCCGCGGCGCCGCCGGCGGCGAGCTCGCCGGCCGACGCCAAGGGCAAGGCCAAGGGCAAGGACCCCGCGAAGGACGAGACCGAGGGCAAGTGAGGACCGCGCTCGAGCGTCGTGACTGGCATGTCGCCGCGGCCGCGCGGCGGATGATGACGCTCGGCGTCCCCGTGCCCATGGAGGCGCTGCAGCGCCAGGCGGCCGAGGACCTCCGCCACCTCGACGCCGCCCGCGCCTCGGGCGCCCTGCGCGTCCGCAAGGAGCCCAAGCCGACCAAGCGCGGTCTGCCGGCCGGCTCGACCCCGGCCCAGCGCCAGGCCGAGCGGCTCGGCCCCAAGGCCCAGGCGTTCACCCGGCCGATCGCGCGGGCGCGGCCGCGGCCGACCGAGCGGATCACCGGCGTCGACGCCGAGCGGCTCGCGGCGATGTGCAAGCGCATCAAGCTCATCGCCGCCAAGGTCGCCACCATCGGCGCCGGCGACATGATCGGCTCGGCATTCGAGTACCGGGCGCTCGCCCAGGACCTGGCCACCGTCACGATCAACCACAACGCCCGCCGCGGCGTGTACGCCGGCAAGAACACGATCGACGCCGACAAGATCTACCGGCGCCAGATCGAGGACATCTGCGACCGGTCGAACGCGGTCATCAAGCCGAACTGGTGGGCGAAGTGAGCATCGCCACCCAGAACATCCTGTTCGGCGTCGCGGGCCAGTACTTCTACCTGGACGCGCCCCGCCCGATCACCGCGATCGCGTCGGTCACGGTGTACCGCGCCGACGGCCCGGACGAGGGCGCGACCGAGGCGGCGACCACCGGCGCGGCCGCGCTGCCCGACGCCAGCACCACCACGGCGGCCGCGGTCGACGTCCAGGCCGACCCCAAGCGGATCGAGGTCGTCGACGTCGCCGACTTCGAGGCCGGCCGCCGCTACCAGATCACGGGCGGTGGCTACAGCGAGACCTTCGAGCTCGAGGCGATCGACGTCACCGACAGCGTCCTGGTCGCGCGGCACCCGCTGGGCAACAGCTACGCCGCCGGCGCCGCGGTCGACGGCTCGCTCCGCGCGGCGATCGCGGTCGCCCCGAGCTGGGCGGCCGACCGGACCAAGGTCACGCCGAACGAGAACCCCAACGGCGGGTACCGCGTGCGCTGGGAGGTGACGCTCGCCGACCCGACCGAGACGGCCGTCCTCTACACCAACGCCAGCCTGGTCCGGTACGTCGCTGCCGCGCTGGTGAACCCGCTCGACGTCGAGGCCGCCTTCCCGGGCTGGCTCGACATGCTCGGGCCCGACCAGCGCCGCACCCAGGGCCGCGCGCTCATCGCCCAGGCGCAGCGCGAGGTCCGCGGGCTGCTCGCCGGCAAGGGCCTGGCCGAACGCGCGCTGCGCAACGCCGAGACCCACGCCGAGCTGGTGATCGCCGAGACGATCCGCCAGACCATCCGCGACCAGATCCTACGCGGGGGCGCGGACGACGGCCGGATGGCGATGGCCAAGGTGGGGGTGGACGAGGTCCTCGCCCGGCTGGTCGACGCGCCCGCGCTCGCGCTCGACCGGGGCGGCGGTGGCGGCACCACGACGAAGGTCGGCCGCGGCCAGGGGTGGCTCCGCCGATGAGCGTCACCACCGCCGAGGCGATCCGCGACGACATCGCCGCCCGCGTCGCGGCGCTGGTCGGGCTGCAGCACGTGCGCCAGCGGTTCGTGGAGCACCGCGAGGAGCGGCCGATCCGCGAGTGGGCGATCAAGTCGCCGGGCGGGTCGCTGCGCCGGTTCTCGGTGCGCTGGCTCGGCGAGGTCCGCGGTCCCACGGTCACGAACACCGACGTCGAGCTGGTGGACCAGGACCTCGAGGTCGTCGTGATGTACCCGAGCGACGGCCGCTACGGCACCCAGGTCATGGTCGACCTCGACACGGTGATCGGCCAGGACCTCCGCCGCATCAACCACGCGGTCGGGACGAACGGCTTCGCCGCGCTGGCGGCCACGGTCCCGGCGGCGACGGTGGTGTCGCTGCCCGGCGCCGAGACGATCGAGGACCTCGGCCCCGTGCGGGCCGGCGTCGTCCGCCTGCACGCCACCTACTACCGGGACCCGTCCGCGTGAGCGCCGAGCTCGCCGCCCCGGCCCCGCCGGACCTGGACTTCTGGGTCCGCCTCTCGCGTGAGTGGCGCCGCCGCCGCCAGTACCGCCGGCGCGTCGTCGCGCTCGGCCTCGACGTTCCGAAGGAGCCATCCCGATGACCGCGTGTTCCGCCAAGCTGCAGGCGCTGCTCTACAAGACCGAGGGCTCGGGCACCGACGCCGACTGGGCGGAGGTGTCGACGGACATGTCCGGCGCGGTCCGGCTGCCCCACACCGACCTGGTGACGTTCGACGGGCTCGAGCAGGAAATGCTCGAGGCCGGCCGCGTCGTCCAGTACCTGAACGAAACCACGCCCGGCATCCCGGGGCCCCAGGGCGGGTCGTTCGGGTTCTCGGTCCTGCTCACCGGCCACGGCACGGCGACGTCGGGCGCGACCGCGGCGACCGTGCTGGGCGACCTGCTCGGCTGGTTCCTCGGCGGCAACACCGTCACCGCCGCGAACGGCACCACCGTCAGCGGCGGCGGGTCGACCACGACCAACCTGACCACGGTGGCGTCGGCCACGTTCGCCGCCGGCGGCCTCATCCGCGGCGGCCTCAAGGGCGACGGCCGCTGCGACGGCCAGTGGAACATCGTCGACTCGCACATCCTGACCAACCTGCTGTGCGAGCTCGCGTTCGCCGGCTCGGCCGCCAACGCCGACGTCGTCCACAGCGCCGAGACCATCTACCTGCTCGAGTCGACCTGCGCGGTGGTGCCCAAGCGGTTCCTCGCGCAGACCGCCGACATCCAGATGGTGATGCACGGCTGCTTCCCGATGTCGATCGCGATCACCGGCACCAACCCGGGCGAGGTGCCGCGGATCAACTTCACCGTCGGCGTCTCCAAGTTCGAGCCGGTCTCGCAGACCTTCCCGAACACCACGTCGGTCGACACGTACACCGCGGCCCCGGTCGCGGCCGGCTCGGTGGTGCTGCAGGACTACGGCACCACCACCCGCGCGGTGCTGGGGACGCTGCGGAGCTGCAGCATCAACATCCAGCTCGGCATCACCCCGGTGCCCGGCCTCGGCAACTACACCGACCAGAAGTTCGCCGGCGCCAAGCGCCAGCCCACCGCCGTCACCGTCACCCTCACCATCGACGCCAACGGGCCGTCGGCGTCGCCGACCTACTACGCCGACTGGCTCACCAACGGCGCCAAGACCCTGCTCATCGGCTTCCAGGTCGCGGCCGGCAAGAGCTGGGCGCTCGCCCTGCCGTGCTGCTACTACACCGGCAAGCGGCCCACCCAGGTCGCGGTCGACGACCTCAACCGCGTCACCTTCACCCTCAAGGCCTCGACCGACGTCGCCGAGTCGTCGAGCGAGCTCGCCCGGTCGGCGATGAAGCTGGGGCTCGCGTGATCGAGCTCCCGCCGTCCGTCCTGCGCCCGTACGGGATCATCTGGTTCCGCGACCCGGCGCTCAACCTTCACCCCGGCGGTGACGAGGTCCTCGTGCGCGCCGACGGCGAGGACGAGGACGCCTTCGCTGCCCGCCAGGCCGCGCACGCCGCCGGCGTCGCCAAGGCCGCGGACGAGGCCTTCACGGCGTACATGAAGGCGGCGACCGAGCACGGCGACTGGTCGGCGCTGCTGCGGGCCGGCCACCAGCCGACCATCTTCCGGGTCCGCCAGATCCCCGGCTCGGTGTGGGACGCGATCGACACCTGGCGCGCCAACCGCCTGCCGTCCGACGCCGAGTACTTCGCGCTCCTCTTCCGCGCCGGCGTCATCGCGATCGAGCACGCGCCCGGCGGCCTCCGGGTCGAGCTCGAGGAGCACCGCGACGAGAACCACAACCGGACCGGCATCGGCAAGGTCCTCAAGGCCAGCGTCCGCGACGAGCTGCACGCGATCGACAAGCGGATCATCCCGGAGGTCGCGCCGCTGATCGCGACGCAGAGGGGTGGGCCGGCGGGAAAGTGATCGAGGGTCTGCGCGTCTATCCCGCCTACCAAGACGCGCGCGGTGAGGGGTTGGTCCCGAGGTCCTGCAAGGAGTGCAAGGCGAACACGATGGTCGAGACGCGACAGGCGATGGGCTGCGGGTACGAGCCGGCGATCAAGGGCGCCGCGCCGTGGACCCCCCGCGCCCAGATCGAGGCCGGCAGCACGAACACGACGTGCCCGGGCTACACGACGTCGCTGCCGGTCGTGCGCGAGGTCGTCGACGCGTACATCCACTGGGAGCGGGGCACGCTGGCCGACGTCATCGGCGCCCGGCCCACGCCGACCGCGCTGCACTGCCTGACCGCGCTCGCCGCCGGCTCGAACGAGCAGCGGGACCAGCGGCTCCGCGACCTGCGCGAGCAGCGGGGAGGTGGCGGGTGAGCTTCCTCGAGGCCTTCAAGAGCCGCATCCTGATGGAGTACAAAGCCGACGTCGAGCAGGCCAAGCGGGCCGTGCGCGACCTGGCCGGCGAGCAGAAGAAAGCCGCCCAGCAGGCGGTGCAGGGCGTCGAGGACCAGGTCAAGGCGCACGAGCAGCTCGCCGGCAAGATTGCCGCCACCGCCGCGGTCGTCGGCGGCGCGATCGCGATCGGGGTCGCTGGGTTCGCGAAGTACGAGCAGACGATGCGCCTGACCGGCGCGACCGCCGGCGCGAACATGGCGCGGCTGCGCGACGCGAGCCGCGGCCTGCTCACCGACCTCGACCTGATGGCCGTAGCCGCCGACGGCATGAACGGCCGCTGGCGCCTGACCAGCTCCGAGCTCGAGACCGTGTTCGGCGCCGCGGTGCAGCTCGAGCGGGACGGGTTCGGGCCGCTCAAGGAGATCGTCCAGAAGCTGGGCGAAGCGGTCAAGAAGGGCGAGATCGACCCGCTCAAGGAGCTGGGGGTCGCCTACGACGAGACCCTCGCCAAGACCGACAAGCGGGCGGCGGCGCTGCAGGCGCTCGCGCAGCTCTCGGGCGAGGCGGCGAAGGGGACCGCGGCCGAGACCGAGGCGATGCGCGCACACGCCGTCGGCTTCAAGAACGCCGTCGACCAGATCGCCACCGCGATCGGCGCGCTCGTGAACAGCCTCGGCCCGCTGATCGGCCTGATGAGCGAGGCGGTGCAGGGGTGGGCGATCATCGTCGATACCGTCGTCGGGACCTCGACACCGGCCCAGGGCGCGGCCGCCAAGGACCTGTTCGAGGGCCGGCAGCTCAACTTCATCACCGGCGACGGCGGCGAGTTGCGGTTCGGGGCCAACCAGGCCGGCCTCCGCAAGCTGTTCAACGCGACGACCTACTTCCTCGAGGGCCAGCAGATCGACCACCGCGCCGACATGGAGCGGAAGTGGATCGAGGAGCAGCGCGCGAAGGAGGCCGCCGCGGTCGACGAGGAGCGCCGCGTCCGGTTGCACCGGCAGAAGCTCGCGATCGAGGCGCAGAAGCGGCGGTTCAACGGCACGGGCGTGGCCGACGTCAAGCGCGGCGGCCGCCGTCAGCCGATGGACCCCGGCCCCAGCGGCTGGGATGACCTCGAGGGCGACCTGGCGCTGGGCGGCTACAAGCTCGAGGAGCTCGGCGCGACCGTCGCGGCCAAGCTCGCGGCCCAGAGCGCTGTCACCTACGACAAGGGCTCGGCGGTCGGGCAGTTCGGGCAGGAGGGCCAGGGCTTCAACACCTACGACCAGGGCCCCACGATCCTCGAGCGGATGTTCGGCGACAAGACCGAGTTCGACGCCTACGCCACGGCCTGGACGACGATCAGCGACGTCGCGCTGTCGGCGTACGACGCGATGGTCTCGGGCTCGATGTCCGCGGGCAAGGCGATCCGCCAGGCTCTGGCCGGCGCCATCCACGGCATCGGCCGCAAGATGTTCATGCGCGGCCTCGAGGAGACGGCCGAGGGCACGGTGTCGCTGTTCACCAACCCGGCCGCCGCGCCGGCGCACTTCGGCGGTGCCGCGCTGTTCTTCGCCGGCGCCGCGATCGCCGGCGCCGTCGCCAACCAGGTGGCGCCTGGCACCACCGCGGGCACCAGCTCGGGCGCGCCGAGCACGGGCGCGGTGGCGGCCGGGTTCGGCCGCGGCGGCGGCGGGGCGGCCTCGCAGCCGCTCGAGCGGACGATCGTGCTCGGGGCCGGCTACGACGACGAGACGGCCCGCCAGCGGGCGGCGAAGTTCGCCCGGGCCCAGCGGACGGCGACGGCCTACGAGCGGCAGAGCCGGGGAGTGGCCTACCAGTGAAGGGACGCCTCGAGTCCCAGGCCATCGTGGTACCGGCCCCGGGCTGGGTCTTCGACCTGCTCGATGACGACGGCAACCACCCCAACGTCACCGTCGCGGCCGGCACCTACTCGCCGACCACGCTGCTCGCCGCGGTCGTCGCCGCGATGAACGCCGCGTCGGCCGAGACCTACACCGGCAGCCTCGACGCCGGCGAGGGCGGCACCGGCTGCGCGACCATCGCCACCGCCACGTCGGCGCTGTTCGAGCTGACCTGGATCGATCTCGACCTGCGCGAGGCGCTCGGTTTCACGCTGGTCTTGGACGGTGCCGTGACCTACACCGGCGCGCTCGGGGTCAAGGGTCTCTGGCTCCCCGACGCCCCCTGGTGGGGCAGCTACGGCCTGGCCGACCCCGGCCACGTCGAGGGCGGCCCGACCCAGGTCGTCAGCCCGCGCGGCCGCGTGAGCACCATCGGCCGGCCGACCCGCGTGCGCCTGCCGCCGATCACCTGGTCGCACGTGACCGCGGCCCGGGCCCGCCTGGCGGCCGAGAGCGGCGCGCCGCGGAGCTGGGAGCGCTTCTGTCTCGAGGTCATCTGGGGCGTCGGCCTGAGCTACATCGCGCCCGGCGGCATCGTCCGCTGGATTCCCAACGCCGACGTGCCCGGCACCTACGTCGACTACTACCCGATCGCGCCGACCACCACCGCGCAGGACCGCCCGAACCAGGAGTGGCTCGGCGTCTACGGCTGCAAGTTCGAGGGCTGGAAGGTGCCCGCGTGACCGCGCTAGTTCAGGCCGTCGGAGTACAGCGCGGCCGAGCAGGTGCACTGCTGCGCGGTGCCCTCGCCCCACGTGATGCGGGCGCCGCCGCTGTCCTCGTCGCCGCAGAGCTCGTACGCGCTGCGGGCGACGCCGCTGTCGACGCCGGGGTCGGCCATCATGCAGCCGTCGCGGCTGACGTGGGCCGGGTGGTGGTCGTCCAGCCACTGCAGGTAGTCGGGGCCGACCAGGACGACGGCTGGCCAGCCACTGTCGAACGGCGCCGGCGGCGCGCAGCGCTCGCCGGCCGGGTCCTCGCAGGTCCAGCGCCTGACCCCGTAGACGTCCATCGTCGGTCCAACCGGCTCCGCGTCCTCGGTGCACGCGGCGGCGGTCAGGAGCAGGGCCAGGGCGACCAGGTGGCGCATCACCTGGAAGCGTTCACCCGGTCGACGTCGTCGTCAACGGCAAACGCTGGCAGGGCGGTGGCCTGATGGGCACGACGCTCACCGCCATCCAGACCGGCAACGTCGCCTGGCGCACCGTCGTCGCGATCGAGGGCTACCCGTACCTGCTCACCGATGCCGACCCGCCGGCGACCGCGGCCACCGCGTGGGCCGGCACCGACTGGTCGCAGGCTCTCGGCGGCCTGGTCGTCGAGTGGGCGCTGTCGCAGCGGCTGCACCCCTGGGAGCCGTTCTCGTCCTCGTCGTCGACCGTGACGATCAAGGTCGCCGACGACAGCGGCGCCGACGTCCTCGGCGTCGCGCTCGCCAAGCGCGAGGGCGTGACCGCGACGACCCTGGCGGCCGACGTCGACCCGGGCGACACGACCATTACCGTCCGCGACTCGTCGGCGTTCGCCAGCTCGGGGACGCTGTACGTCGGGAACGAGACCATCGCCTACGGCACGAACGCCGCCAACGTGTTCGGCTCGCTCACCCGGGGGAAGTACTCGCCGTTCGAGTTCTCGGGCGGCGGCGGGTTCGCGCGCACGCACCGGACCGCGCCGACGATCGCCGGGTTCGACTTCGACGCCGGCACCTCCACGACGGTCGCGGCGTCGCCGCTCGACTGGCGCGGCCGCTGGGTCGGCATCTGGCTCCACCGCCTGGTCGGCGGCGTGCTCGACGTTCGCGCCGAGGCGCACCTGGTGTTCGCCGGCCGCATCGCCGAGACCGCCGAGGACGCCGAGGGGCGCGTCCTGATCCACGTCGACGACGTCCGCAAGTCGATCGACGACACGATGATCCTGCGCGAGCAGTGGAAGGCCCGCATCGCCGACGGCCTGTTCCTCCACCGCGGCACCCGGTTTCAGGCGAGCGACAGCCGGATCGTGAGCACCGGCGGCACCACCGCCGCGGCCGACGACCTGGTCGTCGTCCTCGCGGGCGCGACGCCGCCGAACGAGATCAACGAAGGCTGGTACCGCGGCGGCGAGATCGAGGCGGCGATCAACGCCTGGCTCGCCGCCGAGCTGGCCGCTGCCCGGCTGCTGTTCGCCCACGCGTTCAAGTACGCCGACCAGAACGAGGACAGCGAGCCGCGGTCCTCGCTCGCGATCACCGACGCGGTGACCGCCGCCGGGACGCGTGGGTGGTCGCTGACCGCCAACCGGATCCCCGTGCGGGCGTTCTTCGGCTGGGGTGACTGGCTGGCCGGCAGCGTCGATGACGCGGTCGAGGGGACGGCCTACTCAGAGGGGCCGCCGCGGCGGGCGACCGTGAACCTCAACAACCTGTTCTCGACGCTGCAGGTCGAGGCGGTCGAGGGTGAGTTTGTCGACCAGTCGGCGGTGATGAACCAGGACTGGGTGACCGGCTCGTTTTCCGGCACTGGCATTGTCCGGATCGGCGGCGCGTACTGCCTGGTCGAGACGCCCGTGGTGACGGCCGGCGTCGGCACGATCAAGTACCTCGTGACCGTCAACAGCCGCCTCGGCGAGCCCATCCCCGCCGACATCGTCGCGCTGACGCCGGACGAGGACGGCTACATCCCGATCGCGCAGGTCCTCGTCCTCGAGGCCGCATTCAAGGCGCTCCCGCTCATCCTGCTGGCGTCGACCGGCAGCGGCCTGAACTGGCCGACCTACGACCTGCTCGCCGAGCACTGTTCGGGCGCGGTGCCGTACGACCTGATCGCCGGCCTCGCGGCCGAGCTCGCCGCGG
>ERZ650304.590-NODE-590-length-17869-cov-7.029583_pt1 | contig 17869 bp, 24 predicted proteins | sample MGYA00376240_ERZ650304 | MGnify/ENA primary metagenome ERZ650304 (study PRJEB26733, sample SAMN07839271) | wastewater metagenome | biome: small river; feature: stream; material: water | place: USA: North Carolina | collected 2016-03-01 ...
GCGCCGCCTGGGCCTGCGCCGCGTGGTGAGCTACGAACTGCTCAAGACGCCCAACACGGGGCTATGGGCAAATCTGCTGTAGATTGTGGGACAGTGGCGGCACTATGAAGACGCCGGTCTCCGGCACCAGAACCCTAGCAAGCACGCGGCTTGCAGCCACGCTCGGGACAATTATGGGAACAGACCGGGCAGCATTGCCGCCCCTTCCGGGGCGGCAATGGGAAGCGACGGTGATGCTCGGTGCTACCGTCTCAGCGCGTCGTAGGCACCGACGCAGCCTTCGAGGGCGTCTCCGCGGGCGTCGGCGACATCAGCAAGGAGTCGTAGTCGCGTGTCAGCCCGGTCGAGCAGCGAGGCACACATTCCGAGGGTGTCGGGGGCATCCTGAATTGCGCCGGCAGTGGGGGCACGGATGACGATACCCTGGCCGGCGGCACGCTCGCGCAGGCGGCGAGCAGCATCGGACAGAGCAGCCCTGTCAGCCTCACGGGCCTTCTGTAGTTGCTGGTTCGCATCGACGAGCTCCTGAATCTTGGCGGTGTTGGCTTGCAGCTCGACAGCTGCGGCCACCTGGTGCTTCTGCTCGACCTCGGCGCGGATGCCTGCATCGTGCTGCTGGACGAACAGCCAGGCACCCAGCAGCAATCCAGCGAGGCTGATCAGCTTGGCCTCGATGCCAAACATCACTGCAGCTTCTCGGCGAGCGCCTTGAACGCCGCCACCTGCTCACGCCGCAGGGTTTCGCGGCGCTGCAGATCGGCCAGCGCCTCCGGCGTGTTGGCCTCGGTGAATGGCTTCAGCAGCTTCGCGGCGGCCTTGAGCGCCATCACCTCGGGGTCGGGGCGCCGCAGAGCCCACCACTTGCCCACCGCGAAGGCAGCGACGATGGCGATGAGGACCAGCAGGCCAAGAATGGGATCGACGGTCAATTGCATGTGACGCTCCTACGGGTAAAAGAATCGGTTGCCCGACGCTGGCGGCAAGCTTTGCATGTGCGTCCAGGTCGGCGTGGCCGATGGGTGCTCGCACCAGATGCCGATACGCTTGAGCACGTCGGGATTGGCGAAGACCCAGCGGTCGAGTGCACCGGTCGGGTCTTCGATGTCGATGGCCTGGCCGGTCATGTGCTTGGAGTTCTTTGCGGCCTTCGGCGTGGCCGCATTGATGTCAGGCGGCCTCCAGCCACTGCGCACCACGCTGCCGCGCTCGTTGAGCGGCGCGCGGATACCGGCTGTGTTGGCGATCACCAGCACCTTGTTGACCAGCTCGAGCAGCAGAATGGCATTCGCCTCGATTTGCGGCGTCATGTCCAACGGGTGGCTGGCGTCCCGGCCCATCCAGTAATCGGCCAGGCTGATCATGAGCGCCTCCCGCCACTCACATGCTGCCTCTCGGCCTCATCCATCGGCCGTGTGTCCTGCAGCGATGCCCAGTCGGTCTGCCTGCGCATCTTGTGGCCACGCCTGGCGGCTCGCCACAGGTAGCCCAGCACCATCACCAGCACGCCGGCATTGACCATCAGGATGCCGAGCTCGACGCCTTCGACCTCCCATGGCTCGGTGCCTTCGTAGAGCTTCCAGCCCAGCGTCAGGAAGCCGAGGTCGGAGATGATCAGCCCCAGCTTGATCACGACGCCGTCGTCGACCTTCGGCGTCAGGATCATCCACAGCAGCACCAGCCCGAAGGCGAAACAGGTCACGGAGTTCAGCAGCGATAGCACCACGGTCAGCCCTCCTTCTTCGGTGAAAAGCGATCGATCCAGCCGGCGATGAACTGGCCGAGCTGCGTCTCCTTGCCAGCCTTCACCAGCTGGTCGCACAGCGACATACCCACCAGGCCGAGCATCAGCGCGACGACCGACAGGAAATGCGGCGAGGCCTGCTTCGAGATCTCGGCCACCAGCGGCGCTCCATAGCCGGCGATCGCGCTGCCGGCCAGGCCGTTGAAGAGCTTCTCCGCGATGGTGGCGCCAGGCGTGAAGCGGTAGGCGGTGATCGCCGAGCCGATCAGGCCGACGAAGAATGGGTTGCGCGCAATGCGGTCGGGGTCGATGTCCATGGTCACGCCTGGTCCTTCATCAGCTCGCGGCCCTTGAGGGCCTGTTGTCTCACCTGTTGTTCGTCGATCGGCTCGGTCTTCACGTAGCCGCGATGCGGCTCGTCCACCACTCGACGGGCGCGATGCTGGACCAGCCATCGATCGAGCCACCGAGCCATGTTCTTGCGCGCGGCCATGTCACGACCGCTGGCAGATGGTCACCTCGTCGCTGCGCGTATCCACGGCAGGCGTCGTCCAGACACACCACGCCGAGCCGCCGACGCGCACGCCAAATGCCCAGCAGGCGCAGGCATTGCCCACCGGCGCACGCTTGCTCGTCACCGCGCCGAGCGTGCGGGTGGCCGGGTCGTAGCTGCGCACCGGCCGTGTCGCGCTGGCCCCGTTCTTGGCCACGACAAAGGCGGGCGGCTCGGGCGGCGTCTGCTTGATCTGCTCGGCGCGCGCGGCATCGCAGATCGACTTCACCGCGGCATCGCTGCACGGCAGCGGCATGTTCGCGCGCCAGGTTCGCAGCAGGAAGTCCACCGGCGCCTCGCCGGGGATCTCGGGCACGCTGACCAGCACCTTGTCACTGCGCAGCACCTGCACGGTGGGGATCCACCGGAAGCCGTCATCGCTCAGGTAGTGCCAAGCCGCCCACCGGTGATTGCGAACGGAGTCGCTGAACTTGCCGGTGATCAGTCCGGTGGCCTGCCCGGGGTTGACGACCGGCCAGTAGCCCGGCGGCGTCTGCGCGACCGCCAGGCTGACAGCGAAGATGAGGCAGGCCACGCACAGCAGCGCCCGCAGCAGGTGGAAGACGCGATTGCTCATGAGGTTCTCCAGTCAGAAAGAGGCCGCGTAGGCGACGAGGGTGCGGCCCTGCACGCGGGTGACGATCAGCCCGCCGGTGTACGAAGCGACCGCCGCTGCAGCCACGCCGACGGCCAGATCATTCACGGAGCACTCGCCCAGACCCGTCGCATCGATCGCCTCCTTGAGCACTGCCGCGCCGGCGCCGTACTGGAAGCCTTTCCACGGGTCGCCGGTGTGCAGCGTGCCGATGAAGGCGATGCCGCCCGCGGCCAGCATGTGCAGCTGCTTGTCTTCGCCGTGCCAGCTGTCCTTGGGCCGGCAGCCGGCGATGGCGTGGCCGGCGAGCAGTGCGCACAGCAGTGCCGCGATCAGGTGTCGCATAGAGGCTCCAGAAACAGGAAGGCCGCCTCGAGGACGGCCGTTGCGGGGTGGTGCGGGTTCAGACGTCTGCGGTGATGCGCACGACGTTCGTGCCGTCGCACTCGACCATCGCGCGCTTGCCATCGGCCACCGTGATGCCGGAGCCGGACGCCGTCTTCACGCGCACGCCGAAGCCGCCGGTGGTGTTCGCGAAGACGATGTAGTTGCGCACCACCGTCGGCACGATCACGTCGCGCAGCGCCGTCAGCGCGCCGGTGAGCTCCATGCTCTCGCACATGGCCTGCTCGTAGGTCAGCGTCTTGTTGGCATCCGCCATGGCCAGCGTGAAGCGGCCGTACAGGAAGCGGTTGATGTGGTGCGGGTCGCGGTTGTCTTCGTAGCTGGTGACGGTCGACGCGCCGGTCACCACCTTGAACAGAGCCAGCTTGTCGGGCGCGAAAGCTGTGGCCACTTCGCTGCTGGCCAGGGAGCGATCGACGCTCACGTAGCGCGTGCCCGACGCGGTGATCCCCTGCGTGAAGTTCGCCTTGATCGTGAACGTGGCATTGATGCACCACCGCGGCACACCATAGAAGCCCATGTTCAGGCCCGCCGAGGTGTTGGCATTGCGCCCGAACGCACTGGAGTGGCTCAGCGCATCCACCAGCTCGTTCATGCGCGCTTCCTGGTTGGCCTGGCCGGCGGTGAGCTGGTAGAGGTTGGCGGTGCTGTCCATTTACACGGATCCTTGAAGCGCGTAGCCACGGCCCACTGTGGCGCTGAGTTGATAGATGCGCACGTAGACCGTGGCCTGCGCGCTGCCGAAGTCGGTGACCTGCTGTGCGGCCGTGTAGCTGGCTGTCGCGCTGGTCAGGCCGGTGATCGTCCGCTTCAGGGTGGTGAAGCCGGAGCCGTTCCAGATCTCCACCTCGTAGGCCTCGGTCGTCTCGCCCAGCGGCACCAGGCCGTTGCCCCAGTTGCGCGCCAGGCGCGTGCGGCGGCTCCAGGTGATGGTCAGGTCCGAGGTGGCCACGTCGCGCGCGCCGCGCAGATCCACCGGACTCCAGGGCTTCAGGCCGACGGAAGCCAGCGTCAGCAGTTGCGCCGCCGCTGTGCCGAGCGTGCGCCCGATGGTCACGCCCTTGTAGTAGCGGGATGCGCCGATCTCCGTGGTGCTCATCTCCACGCGCCGCAGCCCGGCCGCGCGCAACAGAACGAAGCGGTCGCCGATGGCGTGACTGGCATTGGCCCACTCGGTGCCGCGCCGGCCGCGCAACAGGCCGCTGAGCGTGTAGACGCCTGCACTCACGAAGGTGGCCGTCTTGAAGCACAGCACCTCACTGCCGATCAGGCAGGCGTTGGCCTCGCTGTCGACCACCTGCGCATGCGTGGCGCTGGACAGCGTGCCCAGCCCCACGTTGACCGTAACGGTGTTGCCTTCGTCGACGACGTTTCCACCTGGCCAGGCGCCCAGCGCCGTGGTGCACGATCCGATGACGGTCTGCTCGGTGATCGTCTCGACGCGGTCATAGGTCACGTCGTCGAGCGACCTGTAGACCGCCGCGCCCGGGTAGGACGCAGCCTCTCCGGCGACGGCCACGTAGATGCCCACGCCGTTGTCGGCATCCCGCAGGATCGGGATGTCCAGCAGCTGCAGGTTGGTGCCCGGCACCGAGGCCACCACCGTGCTCGAGGTGTACGCCGAGCTGGTGATGCCGGCGCTGCTGAGCGCCGACGCATCGTCGAGCACGCACTCGATGTTGCGCACGCCCGCGGCCTGGTTCACCTTGACCGACCTGAGCCGGTAGGTACTGCCGTCGGCCGTCGTGGCCACGATCACGTCCGTCGGCTCCAGCCGGGCATAGGCCTGCAGCAGCGCGATCTTGGTGGTGATCAGGCCGGCCAGCTGATCGAGCAGCATGGCATCGGCGATGCCCTTGGCCTCCGATGCCGTGAACCCCAGCGCCAGTTGCACAGTGCTGGTGCTGGCCTGGCTGCTGATGAGGCGGTCGCTGGTCTGGGTGTCGGTGTTGTAGTCGCTGTCGACGTTGCTGTAGCTCACCGCAATGTCGCCCGGCATCTCGAGCTCGTTGCCCAAACGCAGCGTCAGCGGCTCCGGGTCGCCCTGCGGATTGCTGCTGGCGCCGAGATCGGCATAGGGGATCGTGGCCACCGACGCGCCACCGCGCGGCCGGAAGTAGAGCTTGTCGCTCAGCACGGCCTCGAAGAAGTACGCCGCGGCCAGCATTTCCAGCGTGGCTCGCGTGCCGCCCACCTGCGACACCGCCAGCGCCCGCACGGGTTTGGTGATCGACGACAGCGCCGTCACGTCGAACTGCCCGGCCTGCATGCCGGCGCGCAGGCACAGCCGGCTGACGACGTTCTGCAGCGTCTCGTTCTGCGGCGTGGTGGTCAGCGTCGCGACCTCGACCGTACCGGCCGATCCCGAATTGTTCTGCCAGTGGTAGAACGTGGTGCCACGGACAAAGACGCCGATCTCTCCCGCCGAGCTGATGGCAGAGGGCGTCGCAATGCCCAGGTCTGTGTTGATGGTCGTCCAGGCTGCGCCGTCACGGCGATACAGCACGCTGCTCGCCGTGAAGAACAGCTGCCCTGCCTCGTTGATGCAGATGTAGGGCGCGCTCCCACCGGTCACAGCCGTGGCGAAGGAATCGACCGCGGAGAGATCCGCCGCGCTGAGCTTGACGATCGTGTTGGCGCTGCTCAGCAGCGCGTAGACGTAGTTGGCGTCGGCGGCCAGCATCGTGGCGGCAACTGCGAGAGCCGAACTGGTGTGCGTCAGCGAGCCGGCAACGTTGAACCGGTAGATCAGCGTCGATGGCGCCGCGAAGACTGCAGACGCTGTGACGGCAAACGCTGGCGTTCCCCCCACCGGCATCACGACGCGCGTGCTGCTCCCCGCGGCCCTGAAAACCTGGTACTCATTGGGCGGGTTTGCGTCCACCACGATCACCGCGTCATCGCTGCAGGTGGTGTTTCTGATCGGCGTGGCGCCGATGCGCTCGACGGTGTAGCTGCCGACGGTCTCCGCGAAAGAGTTGCCCCGGTACTTGCGGAGGATCTTGACCTCCTGGCCCGACCCGAAAATGCCGTTGATGTACTGCCGCTCGTGGATCAGCCACGAATTGGCATCCACGAACAGCGGGCCGAGCTTGCGGTAGTCGTCGGAGAGCGTGCCCGCCACGAACGAAGTGCCAGCACCGCCCAGAGCTGCCACCGACGTAGCGATCTCGAACGTGAGGTTGGGGATCTGGCCGCTGGAGCCCAGCTGCAGCCCCTCGATGAAGATGGTGCCGCGCCCGCGGTACGCCGGCGCATTGCCGGCCCCCACCGCCGCCTCGTAGGTCGGATCGGGCAGCTGAGACGACGCGCCGCTGTAGAACGTGATGCGGCGCCACAGCGAGGAGTTGGCACTGTTCAGCAGGCTGTCGCCGGTGGAACCCGACAGCTGCGTGTAGACCAGCTCGCCGTTGTTCCACACGCGCGAGAAGCCGGCCAGCTCGTTGTCGCTGAGCAGGTACAGCACGTCGACCTCGTAGGTATACGAGGTGTATTCCGCGCTCGGGCCGCCCTTGCCCGCCTCGGTGGTGGTGGCGATCTCGCGCCGGTCGCTGGCCCAGACGATCTGCCCGGCGAGGCGTGGATGGCCCTGCACGTAGGGGATCGGCTGGCCGTACTCCGTGCCGCTCACCCGAAGGTCGCCTAGGCGCGGTCCCTCGGACTTCTGCGTCGGAGCGAACTGTGCGCCGATCAGCGCGCCGACAGTCCAGCCGATCTGCGCGCCGGTCAGGCCGAACAGCAGCGGAGCGGCACCGAAGGTCGCTGCGCCCAGCGCGGCTCCTGCCGCGGCGATGACAAGCTGTGCCATCAGGCCACTCCCGGCATCTGGTATGCCGCCACGAACCGCATGGCCTGGCTGAACATGAGCCGCGTCTCGATCACGCGCCCCACGCCCTTGGGCACGATCGACGCGGCATGGATGATCGACAGCGTATCGCCGTGCCAGTAGTTGCCCACGATGCCCAGGTGCTGCGGATCCTTGTCGAACGCCACAACCACCACGTCACCCGGCTGCAGCTGCGCCTGGTCGATGCGCTGCATGTACTGTTCACACCAGCCCAGCAGGCTCTTGCCATCGGGCACGCGCGGATACGCCGTCACGTCGAATTCCGGCGGCACCAGGCCGAGAGCGCGCGCCACGCCGATCACCAAGCCGGCGCAGTCGCAGGCCTCGCCCTTGGCACGCGCCTGGTGATGGAACGGCGTGCCCAGCCAGGTGCGCGCCTCGCACACGACCTCGAGGCGAGACCTCATACCGACGCCCTCGGGCTCTTGGTGATGTCGTCGACAGACGGGCGATGCGGCTCGCCCTGGAAGTTCAGCACGTTGTTGAACTTGTTCTTGCAGTCCTCGGTGAACCGCTTCGTGCAGCCCGCGATGACGCTGAAGGTGTGCCCGATGGCGACGGTCTGCAGCATGGGCAGCGAGAGCGTGAAGACGCCGGACGTGAAGGCCTTGACCTTGACGACCAGGCCGGAATTCGGTCCGCTCGTCCAGGTGATCTGGCCGTCGGCGAAGTAGTCGGCGGCCTGGGCCTTGGTGTTGTCGGTGAACGCCTGGTTGCTGGCCACGGCCGTGACCGAGCCGCTGAAGGTGAACGGCCCCAGCGCGACCGTGCACAGGCTATCGCCCAGGCGCGCGCGGCAGTTCTTGGTGCTGACGTTGCCCACCGGCTGCTGCAGGTACTGCTGCAGGCCGCGCAACTCGGCGACCACGGTGTTCCGCTGCAGGAGCACGTCGCCGATCGTTCCGGTCATCAGCGTGTTGATGCCGTCGCTGGGAGACGCCCAGTTGTACTCGAACAGGACGAAGTCGGCATTGCGCCAGCGCCCTTGCAGCACGTCGGCCTGGCTGAAGACGGTCCCGTCATCGAGCGTCGTCAACTCCAGGTTGTCGACGTTCAATCCCGCGGACAGCGCCAGGCTCGTCACGTCGAGGCCCGGGCTCGACTTGTAGAGCACCGACGAAATCGTCACGTCTGCGTCGGCGCCTGTGAAGGCGAACACCTGCGCATCCTTGCGGGTGATCTTGAGCCCGTAGGCGAGCGTATTCGTGGCCAGCGCATAATGCGTGGCCAATGCTGACGGAAGCGTCTTCATGGGACCAGCAGTTCCTGGATCGGAATCTGGTCCCAGGAGTAGATCTGGTAGTCCTGGATGCGCGTCGCCATGCGGTCGGTGGCGAAACGGCATGGCACATCGAACTGCCCGGACCAGGTGTATACGTCGCCCGGCGTGTGTCCGGTGACCGTGACCTGGCCTGTCGTCGTGTCGATCGTCGAAGCCCCCGTGATGTCGGTCGCCCCGTTGCGAAAGATCGCCAGGGTTCCGATGACGGGCTTGTAGATCGTCCGCAGCTCGGAGAATCCGACAGCGGACTGGTATTTCTTGTTCAGCTGGTAGATCGACCCACTGATCAGCGTCATCGTCCCGCGCGCCACAGTGCACTGGAAGTCCGCCCAGTCCTTGAACCGGAAGCCGGCGTACTGCCCGCCCATTGACCGGAAGAACTCGATCAGAACGTCGAGTTGCGCCTGGCTCTTGACGCCATGCGCACACTCGCCGACACACAGCGCGCGCTGCCGCACGCGGTTGCGCTGCTCCGCGCCGCCCGACACATGCGCCACCTGGGTGACGAACTCAGGCCCGAAGCTCACGCCCTGGCTGATGTCGTCCGGGAACCGCGGCGACTCCATGAAGACGCCGCTCATGCGTTCCTCGCCAGCGCGCGCTGCACGCCTTCACCCGCTGCCTGCGCCAATTGCGCCTGCGAGCGCCGATCCGTCGTGCCTTGGATCACGAAGTGGTTCTGCACCACGATCGGCTGAGACTTTTCGGACGTCTGCACCGTCGCGCTGGTCTTTACTCGACCATTGGGGCCGCCGAGCATGAGGTAGTCCTTTCCGCCCTGGCTGAGCACTTCCGTGCCGTTCTCGTTGATCTCCCAGAGGCCGCCTTTTGAAACCGGGCCACCTGCCGCCCGCCGCCCCCTGATCAGATCGCCGGTGCCCGACAGATCGCTGCCACCGGTCAGCACGCCGATACCGTTCGGGTCGATCGTCATACCGGCACTGCCGAACAGGAAACCACCGACGGCGCTCAGCAGCCCACCCAGCACGCCGCCCCCGCCGCCGCCATTCACACCGCCAAACAGGTTGGCGATGAGCGGGCGCACCACGTCCAGGCGCGTGATCTCGCCGATCACCATGTCCACCCACGCCCGCACGTCGCCCCGCCCCTTGGTGATGAGATCGGTGCCGAGATCCTCGAGCCCGCCCAGCGCGCGCCCCACGGCGCCATAGGTCTCGTCGCCGGCGCGCTTGACGTTGTCTAGATACTCCTTCACAGCCCGGTCCATGCCGGACATGGGGCTGTTGCGATCGCGCTGCTCCAGATCGGCCAGCCTGGTGCGGGCGTCTGCAGTGCGCTCGATGGCCGCCGCCTGGTCGCGATAGAGCTGTGCCACGTCGGACAGCCATGCTCCGTCGGCCTGTGCCGCGCGCTGCCGCAGCGTCGCCGCGGCATCCCGCAGCCTTGCCACTTCGATGCCTCGAACTTCGTCGGCCGTGAGGCCATAAATGCGCAGCTGGTCCTCCGCATCAGCGGCTTGCTGAGCGTATGCGTCCTGCTGCTGTTGCATGTTCTCGATGGTGCGGGCGTTCTCCTCGGCGGCCTGCTTCATCCACTTCAGTTCCTCGTCGCGCGCCTTGTTGAGCTTTTCGATTGAGACGAGCTGTTCGAGCGATCCGCGCACCGCCACCTCCTGGGAGACGGTGAGCTTGATGTAGCCGCCGTCGACGTCGGCGAGGTACTTGGCCAGCAGCTTCTGGCCTTCGGTGAGCTTGCCGGTCACTTCGAGATCGGCCTGCTGCTCGCTGATCTTCTCCTGGATGGACTTGATCAGGGCCGTGTAGTCGTCGCGCTCCTTCGCAATATCGCCCTTCGGCTTGACATCGAGCTCGAGCTTCGCGCGAGGGTCGACCAGCGCCGGATTGACCACCCCACGGCCGCCGCCGATCTTGTCCATCCCGACCGCGGCGGTCTTCATGGCCTGCGAAGCCGCCGCCGCCTTCGCCATCAGCTGATCCAGATCGACTTTCGCGCGCTGCGCCGCCTCGGCGATGCCGCGGTTGAACGGCTCTTTCTGCTGAGCCTCTGCCAGGTCGCGGTACTTGGCACCCGCGAGCGTGATCTGCAGGTTCAGCTGCTCCAGGCTCTTGCGATCGATGTCGAACTTGCCGAAGCCCGTGTTTTCTTTGATGTTGCCCCAGATCGCCGCGAACTTCTCGCCGACGGTCTTGGCTTCTGCCATCTGGCTGGTGAACGCCACGAGCGTCGGCAGCAACTCGGTGGCGATCTGCTTCTTCCAGGCCTCGCTGGCGCGGCGCAGCGTGACGAGGTTGTCCTCGTACTGCTTGGCCATCTTGGCGCTCTCGACGGTCTCCTTGCCGACGATGTCCTGCCGCTCGGCGAGCTCGGTAAGGAACGGCAGCAGCTGCGCGCCTGCCTTGCCGAAGAGCAGCATCGCGCCCGCGGCCTTGCCGGCGCCGTCCTGAAAGTTCGACATCGCCACGGCGACCTGTCGCATCTGCTCGTCTGGCGCCAGCTGCTTGAACTGGTCGAAGTTCAGCCCGAGCGCCTTGATCGCCTGCGCAGCGCCCTTGCTGTCTTCGTTCTGCGTGAACAGCGCCTTGCTGAGCTTGTTGCTGGCTGCAGCCACCTCCGTCAGGTCGGTGTTGCTGTACTTCGCCACTGTCCCCAGCGCGCTCAACGCCTGGACGTTGATGCCTGTCTGCAGGCTCAGGTCGTACAGCCGCGCCTTTGCCTCGATGGCGCCGTTGACCATGCTGGCAAAGCCTGCCACGCTGGCGACGCCGGTCAGACCGATCAGCGCGCTCTTCGCGTAGCCGACGTACTTCTCCACGTCGCGCATGGCTCCGCCCACGATGCGCTTCGTGTCGTCCATGTCCTTCTGCAGGCGGGCGACGTTCGCAGCGATCTCGATGGTCAGGCTGCCGACATTCATTGCGTCAGATCCTTGCGTTGTTGACGTGGCGCGCTTCGCAGCGCGCGGTCCATGGCCAGCAGGGTGTCAGCCTCCCAGGGCGACAACGTCACGCCCTGCAGCCGTTGCCACGACTCGATCTCGGTGCAGGTGATCGGCTGCAGCGCCTCGCCGGCCAGCCGAGTGCCGCTGAGACTGACAAAGGCCTGCCAGAGATCCGCTACCGCCGCCGGCAGCGGCTTCATGCTCTGTGCCAGGAGCGGATCGATGCGCCCGGTGCTGGCCTGCAACCGCTTGAGGTGCGTGCGCAGCGGTGCGCCATCACCCTGCGGCTCCTGGAGCAGCACCTCGAGCTCCGCGCGCTCGGTCAGGCAGTCGCGGAGCTGCCGATAAAAAGCTCGCGCTGGTCCAGCGCAGCCTTGACCTGGTCGCGCAGCCAGCGGCGGCGCGGGTCCGAGTACAGCGCGCGCGCGGCGTCGGCCGTGTAGACCACCGGCTGGCCTCCGGTCGACAGGCCGCTCCAGCCAAGCGTGCATGCCGCCAGCAGGTTGGCCTCGTCGGCATCCTCGTCCTCCGGGTCCGGCATGGACAACTTGCCGGTGCGCTCCACCTCGGCACGGCGCGCGCGCATGCGCTGGAAGATTGCCGATCGGCGCAGCGCATGCTCCGGCCCTGCGATCAGGATGCGTGCAGCCGTCGGCTCGCCGGTGATCGGGTGTTTGACCACCAGCTCCGCGCTGGTCTTCTGCTCGAGCGTATCGAGATCGAGTTCTTCGCTCATGCCTGCGCGTCCTGCACTTGGATCGTGGTCTGCTCGGTGGCCACGCCGGCGCCGCCGGCGAAGTTGCGCAGCGCCTGGAAGGGGATGGTCTGCACCAGGCCGCCTTCGCCGTCGTTCTTCGTCGCACCGTTGACCTTGACGCGGTGCATGGAGAAGGTGATGAAGTCCGCGGCCGCGCTGTTGTCCGCGGTGAAGATCATGAGCACGTCGACCTCGGTCTCCGACACGAATGCGTCGCGCAGCGCCACGCTGTCGAAGTACGCCGTGAGCTGGCCGGAGCAGAGCACACGCCCGGGGATTTGGAAGGGCACCGTATTGGCGCCGACCACCGGATCACCGCTGAAGTTCGGATTGATCTCGAAGTTGGCTCCGGTGATCGTGGCGTAGGTTACGCCGCCGACGCGGATCACGCCATTCACCGCCGCCATCGCGCCGCTGCTGGTCTGTGCGGTCGGGCTGGTGAAGTACTGCGCGGTGGTGGCGATGCCGCCGCGCTTCGCCGTCGTTTCCGCCAGATCCTGGCCGGCCACGTCCAGGTCGATCGTGGCCAGGCCCGTCGGCGGCAGGCCGACGCTGATCTTGCTGATCTTGCAACCCAGGAACAGCTCGGACTGCACCAGGTCGCTGTAGTAGTGCTCGATCGCGAAGCTCTTGTCGGTGTGGCCGCTGGTCGGCACGTAGGTGACCTTGCCGATCACCGTGACGGTGCTGGTGGCGATCGGACCCTCCGCGACGAGCGCGCTGCCATTGGCCACGATCACCGTCAGGTTCAGCGCCGTCACGCCCACCACGAAGAGGTTCTTCGACAGGTTGGCCGCATTGAACGAGCCGACGCTCAGCCGCACCGTCATGCCGGTCTTGATGCCGTCCGACAGGAACGAGCCGGCGGCGCGCGCCACCGTCCAGGTGGGACCGCTGCCCGAGATGGTGATGCTGGCGCCGGTGATCGCCGTGACTGCGGCGAAGTCGCGCTTCAGCGCCGCGGCGAAGAAGTCCTTCCAGGTGCCGGCAGACAGCTCGCCGCCGATCTTGCCACCCACGCGGCGCACGCCGTGCCGGTAGTCCTGCATCTGCAGATCCGTGCGGATCTCATTGGACTGGTAGGTGTCCTTGGCAAGGTCGATCGTGCTCTGCACGCGGCGCAGCGCCTGCGCGGCCGACTGGCCGGGCGCGGTGCCGTAGGTCGACTCTGCCTTGTAAGCCAGCTGCTTGAATACGCCGGCTGCGGGATTGGCCATGGTGTTCTCCTAGGGGAAATCAGGGTTCCTGATGGGTCACTTGAAAGTCGATGCTCTGGCTGTACACGGTGCTGTCGTCATCCCGGCTGTAGCCGTCCGGGCCGACGGTGTCGCGCAGGATCTGCTGCACCCGCACGCCGGCAATGACGCCGCGCTGGTAGTTGCAGGCCTTGCGCACCTCGTCCAGAAGCGTCTTCTGGGTCGGGTAGTCCTTCGTCAGCACCGTCACCTGGATGCGCGAGCGCACCAGGCCATACGCAGAGCTGGCATCCACCGTGGTGAGCTCGATCGTGTCGACGTGCTCGACGACGATCGCCGGCAGCGCCGTGGCTTGCGGGATCGGGGCTGGATAGACCCTGTCGGACACGACCGCATTGACGCCGCTCGCGTTGACCAGCAGCGAGCGAATGACTTTCTCGGCGCGCATGTCAGCGGTTCTCTGCGTCGGGCAAGTCGATGCCCTCTTTGTCCAGACGCCTGCGCAGGTAGGCGCCGACGGCAGCGATCACGGCCGGCACGGTGCTGTCGAGTGCAGGCCGAATGAACGGCTTCTTCTGCGCGCCCGGGTGGTGCACGGTCTCGCGCGCGACGCCAGCCAGAAACAGGCTCTTCCGGTTCTTCGGCTTGATCCAGTGCTCTGCCGTGCCGAACTCGACGAGGTGCGCGTAGAAGGCCTTCTTGTTGCCGGCCTTGAGGATGGCGCGGACCAGGCCGCGACGGCTGCGTGTGCTGATGCGCAGTGACTCGCGCAGGTCGCCCGACTGCACGGGTACGGCCTCGCGAGCCTTGGCCAACTGCACCTTCGCGCCCTGACGCAGCGCGCTGCGCAGCACATTCGCCTCGAGCTTGGCCGGCAGCTGGTCGAGCGCCTTCTGCAGGTCAGCCAGACCGGTCACGATGGTTTCAGACACTGTAGTCCTCGCACATCACTTGCAGCCCTTCCAGGCGCGACGTCTCGGAGATGCTAACGATCTGCAAGGTGCGGGAGCGATCGATCAGCACCACTCGCATGTCGGTCGACAGGCCGCTGCGGTAACGCAGGTTAAGCTGCGTCCTGGCGGTGTAGACCTTGACGTCCTGCTGCACACGTTCGCCACCGCTGGGAGTCGTATCTGGCATTTCGGTGACCTTGGCCCATACCGTTGCCACCTCGACCCAGGTGATCACCTCACTGCCATAGGCAGCATCACGCGCCACCGACTTGCGCTCGAAGCGCACGCGGCGGTTCATCTCTCCGGCGGCCAGCATCGTCAGACCTTGAACACGCGATAGGGATCGAGCAGGGAATCCACCCAGCGGTTCGGGATCTCGGCCACCTTGCCGCCGAGCACCATTGCCTCGCGCTGGGCATAGATGAACGCCGCTGTTAGCAGAATCCACGCCTTCATGTCGCCAGGCACTGCGGCCTCGTTTGCGTAGCCGGTGACGAATCGGATCGTCACCGCGTTGGCTTGGTCGCGCGTCTCGGGCCACTCGGCGTTGTAGGCTGGAAGCAGCCACCCGGGATACGTCGATTCGTCCAGCCGGTAGTTCGCCGAGCTCAGCGTCTGGCTGGCGCCGTTGACGTCGATATAGGTGACGCTGGTGATGGACGTCACCGGCGGCTTGAGCAGCTCGATCTCGGCGGCCGGGAAGGCGTCGAGCGTCTGGTCCCAGGTCTGGCTGACGATGGCGGTTCCGGTGTAGTTCTCCGCCTTCGCGCGCGCCGCGGCGATCGCCAGCGTCAGCACCGCGTCGTCGTCGGTCGTATCGACGCGGCACTGTGCCTTCAGCTGTGCCAGCGTGATCGGCTCGGCGCCGGCGGCGGTGATGAGTTTCAGGCCCATGTCCTACTTTCTGCTCAAGGCAGGGCCGCTCGTGCGGCGGATGCTCGGTGCAGGCAATCGCACCAGTCCAGGCGTCTGCGACTGGCCGCGCCGCCCATGAATCACGGTCTGGCTATTCGCGATCGCCGGCGTCTGCGCGCCCACGAGCAGCGCGCCAGCGACCGGGTTGAAGGTCAGGTTGCCGCTGCGCGTCAGCGCCGGCTGCCCACCGGTGACAACAAGCGCCCCGGTCAGCGGGTTGGCCACGACGCTGGCCGTGCGCGACGCCGTCGCCGCCTGTCCGGCCACAATCACTGCACCGGCGCTCGGCGTGATCGTGGTGTTGAACCCGGTCACGACGATCGGCGAGGCCGTGGCCAGCGCCAGGGCGCCCGCCGTCGGCTGCGCCGTGGCGTTTGTCGTCTGAGTGACTGCCGGCGCCACGCCGGAGATCACCAATGCCGCAGCGATAGGCTGCGCCGTCGCGCTGGTCGACTGCGAGACGCTCGGCTGCAGGCCAGCCAGCACCAGGCCAGCCGTCCCAGGCTGCGCCGTCTGCGCGCCGTTTGCACTGACCGTCGGCGAGGATCCGGCCAGCAGCAGCGATGCCACCGTCGGCCGGATCGTGTCTGCGCGGCTGAGCGCGGGAGCGGATGCCGAGATCGACAGCGCGCCAGCGCTCGGCGTGAGCGCGACCGCCTGCGTCGTGCCGGCCTGCGATCCCGACAGAGACAGCGTGCCCGCGCTTGGCACGAGCAGCGTGGCCAGCAACAGGCTCGGCGAAGAGGGCGCCAATGCCAGCGCGCCAGCCACTGGCTGCGCGGTGACGCCACCGCTCAGCGTCAGCGTCGGCGCATTCCCGACGAGCGCCAGCGCCCCGACTGAGCCCGTGACCGTGTCGGCACGCCGCACGGTTGGCGCGATGCCGGCCAGAATCAGTGCGCCGGCCACCGGCAGCTCGAAATTGGCCTGGCTGACCAGCGGCGCCACCACGGCCAGGACGAGCGCCGCGGCAGGTGGTGACGGCAGCGTCAGCGTCAGCGTCGGCGCAGCGCCAGCAAGTGCCAGATCCCCGACAGTCGGGTTGCGCACCGATCCCGCGCCAGTGGTCACGCCCGGCTGCTGCCCGGCCAGCGTCAATGAGCCGACAGTCGGTGACGCCGTGACGTTCGCCGTGCGCGTGACGGTTGGCGCGATCCCAGCCAGAGCCAGAGCCCCAACCGTCGGGACGATGTTGACGCCGCCCGACAGCGTGACACTCGGCGCCAGCCCAGCCAGCGCGAGCGCGCCAGCCAAAGGCGTCAGCGTCGGTGAATCGCTGACTGCCTCCGCGTATGCCGGAGCAATGACGCGCGGCATCGATCGCCGCGGCATCTGCAAAAGGCCCGAGGCGACTGGATAGCGAGCCACGTCAATCCCAACCTGTGTCGGTGCTGACCATCGGCGGCATGTTCATGATGACGTTGGCCTGGACAGGCAGCGCCAACAACTCGACCATGTACGTTTGCCAGCCGCTAGCCGTTCCGGTGATGGTCTGGTTCGTACTGGCCCACGATGCCACACCGCCATTCGTGTCCCATGCTGCAGCCTCCGCCGTCGCATCGACGCCGCTGGTGCGAGCTGTCATGCCGGTGATTGATGCGGAGTCGATGGTGGTGTCGACACTGCGATGTCCGACCAGCCCGACCACCCAGCTCGTGCCATTCCCGCGCGTCATCGTGACGGTGCCATATGTGACCGTGTTCGTCGTGCCCGCGCTGGCGACAACGCCACCTGTCGGCGTGATGAACGGCTCGCAGCCACGATAGACGACCACGACGACGCGCGAAGCGCTGGTCCATGTTCCGGTCGTCGTGTCACCGGTCACCAATCGGCGCCAGCCGACGCTGATCGAACAGGTCGTTCCGTCTGCCGTGTTCGTCAGCGTGGTCCAGCCCGCGGCAACAGTCGGATTGGTCGCGCTGCCGTCACGGAAGGCAAACGTGATCGCCACATCGCCGGACTGAAAGGACGGAAGCGTTGCGCTCGTTGTTCCAGCCGCCCCGCCCACGTAGCTGATAGCCACAAATCAGCCTTCTTCCCAGTCGAGGTAGTAGTCGCAGATCTGCCCAGTACCGGTGGGAATGATGACGCCGAGGCCGTTGGTCGTACCGGCCGGGATGACCAGGCCGCGACCCCCGAACGTCCAGATCACGCCCGAACCGATTGCAGCGCCGACAGAGGCCTGCCTGAACACATCGCCCACCGTTGCGTCCGCGGTGTGCCCGGCGAAGCCAGTACCGGATGCCGCGACGGCGTTGTTGTTCCACTTGGACTCGGTCAGGCCTGCGCCCTGCGTGCCGGTGGCGGTGAAGCGCGCCACGGCAGCAGCGAATGCCGTGCTGGTGGTGTTGAAAATTCCGATCTCGCGGACGATGAGGACGACCGATGCCGGCGCGTAGAGCGAGAACATGCCGCGCACAGTGGTGCCTGCGATGGTCGATCGGCCCGCGATGGTGTACATGGCCATGCTTTTTTCCTAGCGCGCAAAAGTGATTGATGCCACTGGCGTGACAATTCGTGGAGCCGGTGGCGGAGGGGTGGTGTTGTCTACGGTTGGCGCCAGTCCAGAAGTGAGCACCGATCCAACGCTGGGCACGATTGAGCCGGCGCCTGCCTCTTTGAACGTCGCAACGATTAGGGCGAGGTTAGTACCTGCGCTAAGTGTCCAAGACGGGGTAACAGCCGAGGTTGAGGCGACAACCAGC
>ERZ650304.592-NODE-592-length-17834-cov-7.472243_pt1 | contig 17834 bp, 23 predicted proteins | sample MGYA00376240_ERZ650304 | MGnify/ENA primary metagenome ERZ650304 (study PRJEB26733, sample SAMN07839271) | wastewater metagenome | biome: small river; feature: stream; material: water | place: USA: North Carolina | collected 2016-03-01 ...
TTTTTTTTTAATGATACGGCGACCACCGAGATCTACACAGCGAAGACACTCTTTCCCTACACGACGCTCTTCCGATCTACGTCGGAGCGGCTGGGGCTTGGGGTGCTGCAAAGGTCGGGGCCGAGGTTTGGCACGGACGATACCCCTTGATCTCGTTGGCGGCGTCGTAGTTCTTGCCATCCGCCCCCGGGCCAGCGGGGCGAACCCCGACCTTGATGTCGAGGGGGCGGTTGTGCAGCTGCTCGGAGTCCTGGCAGTCCAGCACGCCGGTGGCGTGGCAGATCGCGCTGAGGGCTTCGTATGCGATCGTGACCGCGACCGCCGAAGGGTTGTCGAGGTTGAGGCGGTCGGTCAGCTTGCGCCCGGAGAACGGCCCTTCCATGATCGTGAACTGGCACTGCAGGTAGTGGCCGTTCTGGGCGCTGTTCGGCACCAGCTTCGACTCGGACATGAACGCCTTGTACCAATCAGGCGGGATGGTCTCGCCGGGAACGGCGGGGGCAACGGTGCGAGCGTTGAAATTGAGCTGCGTCATCTAAGCGACTCCTGTGATACGGTTGATGATGTACGTCAGGTCGGGCCGTTCGTACGCTTCCAGCGTTCCAGACCTATCCTTGGCGTCGTTCTGGCCATCGGGTCGGGTCTGAAGGTAAGAGTATTGCTTTCCTTCGTGGGTTGCAACGGCGAGGCGGAAGACCTCATCAAAAAGGTAGGGGAGCTGGGGGCCCAGCTGGCGACCAGGCATCGAAGGGCCGTTGATCATCATCCCGCTGACCTCGTCCTTGTTGCGATCGAGCTTCGCGGTAAAGAAGACGTTGTAGCCCGGGAGATCCCGGTACCGCTTGACCATGGGGATCACGGCGTCTTGCATCGCGCCGTAGGCTTGGCGCGGGTCCTTGACCGTATTCTTCGATGAAAGCAAGACCTTTTCGGCTACCTCGCTCAACGAATCGAAGTAGATGGTTGCGAATTGCCGCGCCTCCTTCGCGTTGAGGAACCAGGAATACAGTTGGTCCAGGTCCGCCGGCGTCGCTACGGTAATCATCGGGATCGCTTCGCGGCGTAGTGAAAGGGTTCCGGCCTCGGCCGAGATGATGATGGGGCCGGGGGCCGTCGCCGCCAGCCGCGTCTTGCCGACGCCGGGGCCTCCGTAGATCAACCCCTTGACGCCGTAGACAGCTGAATCGGCGGTGCTTCCAAAGGTCAGGGCCATACGTTCTCCTAGGCGGGCCCTCTATTATCCGAGAGCCGTTGAATCTCGGGGGCGGATTCTTGAATACGCCCAGTGAGAGACCCCTCCGAGTAGAAGCGACCGGTTCGCGTTCCACCATAAATGACGGTCGAGATGGTGGCATCTTCCCCGGCGGGGTCGACGCCTACCATATGCGTCATGATCCGTTCCTCCAACGCCGCGAGATCCGCGGCCTCGGCCTCGCGTCTACGCTTCTCCGCCATCGCCGTGAAGTAGGCAGTCCCGAAGGGAACGGACCACGGGGTCACGCTGATCTGGCGACGCCCCGGATCGAGGCGGTAGTCCAGGATGAGAACGGGAGGGGCCTCGACCCCGCAGACGATGGCAACGCCCACGGCGATGACCGATGGCCACAGGATATGGCGGCTGGTGTTATTCGGCTGGGACATCGGGGACCTCCTCGGCGAGCTTACCGGGCGGGATGATGGCGAGCTGAAGGGAGCCTGGTTCGCGAATGATCGCCCCCTTCATGACCGTGCGGACGGACTCGGGCATCTTCTTCAGCTCCGCGGCCTTCAGTTTCGGCGTGTACTCGATGAAGGAGTCCGGGCTGCATTCGAGCTTGCGGACCTCTTCGAGCACGGCGGGGAGGGCGGCGACGTCCAGACTCGCCTTCGGCTGACGCTTGGCCTCCAGCGCCCACCCTTGCGGAAGGTCGGCCTTCTGCGAGGTCTTCGTCAACGTTCCGAAGACGCGGTCCGTGACGTACTGGCGCCATTCCGCCTCCTGCTTCTTCAAGACGTCGAGCTGGGCCTTGAGCCCCATCCACGTCTGGATATGGCCAAGGACCTCGGGGTCCTCGACCTTGATTCGTTCGACCATGGTCTACTTCTCCTTGTTGATGTCGGCGTCTTCTTCGGGCGAGACGGGGGGAAGCGGTTCGAAAGAGCCGAGGGCTTGGGCGAACGTCATGGACCCCTCCGAACGTCGCCGGCCCTCGTCCGAGATCACGACCACGTCCTGAACCTCTTCCGCCGCCTTGTCCAGCCTTGCGATGGCGTGGGCATCCGTGTAGAACTTCTCGGGATAGCGTTCTTCGAGCTTCGCCCGGTTGGCCTTTTCGAGGTCTTCGAGTTCCAGGCCGAAATGGTAGGCGATGCATGCGACCTCCCAGTATACGACGGCGAGGCTTCGGGCGATCGTATCGAGGTCGGGCGCGCGGCCGTAGATCCAGGACTTCTTGGTCGCGTCAACAAGCTTCCCGGCGTGGACGACGATGCAGAAAAGGTGGATGTTGATGGGCTGCAGGTTCTGGTCCTCGGGGAGCTCGATGGCCTGGAAGCGATCGACCTGAAGCTGTTGAAACCCGGCTTCGATGTAGAAGAGGATATCGCCCAGTTCCTCAAGCCGATTCTTCGGCGTGGACGCTTCCATGAGCTCGGCAACTTCGCCCACGACGCCAACAGCCGCGTGCATGAGGTCGTCCTTGAAGACTCCGGTCTTCTTGAATAAGCGGAAGACCATATCGTTGTAGCTATCGGATTCCATGTATACCTCCTAGTTGGGATGGGGCAGGGGGCCCCCGGTAGCGTAGAGCCAGGTCGTGTCCAGTACCGCCTAGCTCGTGCCTAGCTATCGGACCCCCTGCGAGTGGCCATTATACGAAAGCTCGGACGATTGGACCGCTTTATTGTGACTCCATCAAAGGGCGAGTAGGAAAAGGACGACCCTATCGTATAATGGCGACGCGTAAACAACCAGGAGGTCCCATGGATATCGACCCTGTCGTTGCATTGACGAGCGTTCTCAGCGCCACCGGCGGAGGCCTCGTCGGGTATGGTGTCTTCCGCCTCCACGAATACCTTGAGAAGATCGACCCACTCGGCGAACCCCCGGCTGGCCATTGGGCCCCCAGCGGTGAGGCGGCCGTCTTCGTACCAGACGAGGCCTTCATCGAAGTCATGGTCTATTCCGATGATTTCATCAACAATCCTGATGAGCACGAGTTTGGGGCATTCGTCAAGAAAGCTTTGATCAAGGCTGGCGTGCCCCTTGGCCCCCTTTCGGAACACCCCGACTACATTCCCCTTCGCGGCACCCTTGAATGGAGATACTCCCGTGACCTCTACTGCGTCGTCTACCGCTGGACCCCGGAATAAACGACCCCGCCCCGAGCACTTCGATGTGCCGGGAAGCCTGATGGAAAAAGCGCGCGAGCTTCTCAGCGAGAAGGAAGCCGACTGGATGGAGGTCTATCGCGACACGGGGATCCCCTTCTACTGGCTGAGGAAGTTCAAGCGGGGCGTGTTCAAGAACCCCTCGGTCAATCGCGTTCAATTCCTTTACGAACACCTCTCCGGTCGCAAGCTCGCCCTTTGAGGCCCCAGATGCTCGAACACTTCCCAGAAGAACTCAAGGCGATCCCGCAATGGGTATGCGCGGACGCCGACAGAAAACCAATCAACCCAAGGACGAAGAGAGCCGCAAGCCCGACCGACCCTAATACGTGGGCGACGTTCGCCGAAGCGTGCGCCGCTGGATACCCTCACGTTGGCTTCGTGCTTTCGGAACGGGACCCGTACACGATCATCGACCTGGACGACAAGGTCGACAACCCGGCGACGGAGCAGGATTGGAATCGCCATCGCAAGATCCTGGACACGATGTATTCGTACACCGAGCTCTCGACCTCGAAGCGCGGCTACCATATCATCGTCAAAGGAACGATCCCGCACGGGGTCCATCGCGACAAGGTGGAGGCGTATAGCACGGGGCGCTATATGATCTGTACCGGGGACGTCGTCCTGGACGTGCCCATCGCAGAACGCCAAAGCATCCTCAATATGCTGTTCGAGGAGATGGCGCCACCAGCCATCGAGCTTGTAGATGTCGAAGGTTCGATGAGCGACCGCGATCTGGTCGAGATGGCGTGCAACGCCGTAAACGGCGCCAAGTTCATAGCCCTCGGGAACGGCAACATCTCCGATTACCCGAGCCAGTCGGAAGCGGACTTCGCCCTCCTCTCGATCATCGCGTACTACACGCGGGATAACGAACAGGTGCGACGCATCTTCCGCTATTCGGCTTTGGGCAAGCGCGACAAGGCGACCCGCAACGACACGTACCTAGACATCGCCCTGCAGAAGATTCGAGCCCAGCAGCCAGCGCCTATTGACTTTACCCAACTTGTGGCCAACGCCATCGAGAAGATGCCCGCGCCCATCGCGGCGCCCCCTATCGAGGTTAGCGATGTTACCCCCACCGACGCAAACCCCAGTAACCAGCGTAACTTCGACATACCCCTTCCGGGCGGTCTCATCGGCGAGCTCGCGCAATACTTCTACGCCACCGCCATCCGCCCGGTGCCCGAGGTCGCGCTCTGCGGGGCCATCGCCCTCGTCGCAGGCGTCACCGCTCGGTGCTTTAACGTCAGCGGGTCGGGGCTGAATCAGTATCTCATTCTCCTGGCCAGGACGGGGGCGGGGAAGGAAGGGGCGCTGATGGGCATCGAGAACTTGATCTCGGAGACGCGCAAGCGCGTACCCATGGTCGACACGTTCATCGGGCCAAGCGCGTTTGCTTCGGGGCAGGCGATCATCAAGGTCTTGGACGAGCGTCCGTGCTTCGTCTCGGTGCTCGGGGAATTCGGCTTGACCTTGCAGCAGGTTTGCGACCCACGCGCCAGCAGCGCCGAGAAGATGACGCGCAAGGTGCTTCTCGACCTCTTTTCGAAGAGTGGCTGGAATCGTCTGCTGCGATCGTCGGTGTACGCCGACACCGAGAAGAACACGAAGATCGTCCAGGCCCCGAATGTTTCTATCCTCGGTGAATCGACCCCGGAGACGTTCTTCGAGGGGCTCGATGTAGGGCATATCGCCGAAGGCCTCATCCCCCGCTTTAGTGTCATCGAATACGAAGGCGGGCGCCCCCTACGTAATAGGCGGGCGAACGTCCCACCCCCCACCGATTTGCTGGAGCGGTTTATCCAGCTGGTAACGCTGTCGCTAACCATGGCGTCGAACAATGTCGCCGCGCATGTCGAAACGGACGGCGAGGCGTTGCTGTTGCTCGATGATTTCGACGCCAAGGCCGATGCGTACATCAACGCGGCCAGCAGCGACGTTGACCGTCAGCTTTGGAATCGAGCCCACCTGAAGGCCCTCAAGCTCGCGGCCCTCGTCGCCGTGGGGTGTAATCCACACAAGGCGGTCATTGACGCCAGCGCCGCGCATTGGGCCATCGAGTTCGTCAAGCGGGATGTCGAGACCATGGCGAAGCGGTTCCGCCGTGGGGATATCGGTACGGGGAACTCGAAGCAGCGATCGGACCTCAAGCGCGTCATCCAGGCTTACTTCGAGCTCGGGGAAGACGCCCTCGCCAAGTACGGCGTGCCCAAGAAGATGAAGGCGGATCGCGTCATCCCTCACGTCTACCTGTCGCGTCGGACGGTTAACCTGGCCTCGTTCAAGAACGACCAGCGGGGGGCCTCGAATGCGTTGCGCGGGTCGTTGCAGGATTTGGTAGACGGCGCGGAGTTGACGCTTATCCCAGACCAGCAGCTGTTCGATAGATACCAGCAGCGCGGCAAGGCGTATGGGATCGGAACGACATGGGTTAATGAGTAGGTTAAGGGCAATATAAGGGGGTCCTTTACACGGGATTCCCTTCGTTCCCAACGGGTTACCTGCGATCTAGGTGAAAGTATAAGGGGATAAGGGGGTTAAGGGGGATAATGGATGGAGTAGAATACGTAAACCTACTAGAACGCGTAAATACCCCCCTCCCCCTTATATCCTTATCCTCCTTATATTATTTTGTAAGTAATTGGAAATAAACGAAATTCTAGGTTAAGTGGATCTAATACCCCCTTATAGCGAGGAATTCAAGCATGTCTACCGTCCTTTGTATCTCGTTCAGCGTCCAGGAAGCAAACCGTTTGTTGAAGACTTCGTGGTATCGTCGCTCGATGGATTCGGGCAAGGTGTATCGACCTGTCGCAGGGGTTGAGAACGTGCGGGGGATCGTGAATGCCGAGGTATGGTTGCTCCCCGGATACGAGAAGCACCCGGAATGGAAGGAGATGTGGATATACCTGTCCCGTCCGGGGAACCTCCTAACCCGGAAGGGAGGGAACCTCGATGTTTAAGAACAAGCACGACGGAACTGGGCCGAAGAGATCGATGAATGCTGCTCGCTACGCAGCAATGATTCACCTTCTCCAGACCGAGGTCCTGACGTTGAAGCAGCTGGCGGAACGGGTTGGGCTTAGCTATGAGGTGGTTTGGAAATACACGGATGCGCTACTTAATCATCGCCCTCGTCTCATTCGCGTGGGAGAATGGGTCAACGTTCGAACGGAGGAACGGCCGTTCTGGGTAGAAGCCTGGACATGGGGTAGCGAACGCCATACCCCAAGGCCCCCGAAGACGAGCCGAGCCGAATACTCCAGACGCCATAGAGCGCGCCTGAAGTTGAAGCCGCTGGACGCGGCGCTGCACTTCAAACTACCAAAAGGAGAAGCAGATGGATCCGAAGCGAATCGAGATTGAGGTCAGGGACGCAGACGGGATGATTCTCGCGTGGGCGGAAGGGCCGATGGAATTTGCCTACACCGAGGGCCTGCGCTACGCCACGCTGAACCGTCGCGAGGAGTTTGTGGCCATTCACGAAGTCACGCGGCGTGAGATCGAGTATGGTGAGCTGGTGGAGAAGGCCTCGACCACCTACTACCCCATCCCCGACGACTACGCACCTTCCATGGTCACGCTCGAAACGAAGACTGACGAGCTGACGCGCCTCCTCTCGGCCAGGAAATGGATGGAGGCCATGAAGCTCGCGTCTACCCTTTCTGCGGCCGCTCGCAAGGTCGCCGACATCTGCATCGACCAGCTGGTCCAGGATGTCACCCACGCCGTGCGTCCCGTGGAGGGCGAAGAATGATCAAGCGAATCGCCGTCTATGTTTCTGGGCCCATCGCTGGTATGCCGAGGAAAAACCAAGACGCCTTCAACGAGGCGGCGGCTTTGCTTAGCAACGCCGGGTTCTCGGTCGTGAATCCGCTGGAGGTTAATCCCATCGATTCCGAGCTGCCGAGGGAAGAGTGTCTGCGCAACGACCTGCTTGCCATGATGACCCTATGCTCGGCCATGGTGCTGCTTCCTGGCTGGGAGAAGTCTCGCGGGGCCCTGTTGGAGATCACGGTAGCGACCCAGATCGGGATCGAGATTTACCCGAGTGTGGCCGCTTTCCTCTCGGCAATGAACGACCCTTACCCAGATTGGGCGGGCTGACAGCCTGACAGATGGAAACTCCTCCGCCCTTCCATGGAAAGGCGATCAATCTTCCAACAGTCAGGTCTGACAACTGGAAAGGACTCTTCCAGTGTGCGTTGACAGTCTGGAAGGGCGGAATCTATTCCATGGAAGGAGCGGAATACGTTCCACCTGTCAAGACTGTCAGTTGGAAATTGCCCCTTCCAGACTGGCTTGACTGTTGGAAAGGCGGAGAACGTTCCGTGGAAAGGGCGGATATTCTACCACCTGTCAACGCACAAGAGTTCTCAACGTGATCAAAAGGAGCAGATTATGCAATTGAAACAAGTGTCAGGCTGGCGCGCGGTGTTCTGGGTCGTGATGGCCATTTGGCTTAGCCTCTCGGGGGCTTTTGCGGGGAACCTGCTGATGGACCTCGTCGGGGCGTCCGCTACGGGGACCAGTCGCGTTGCGATGATTGGGGTTTGCACTCTCCTGGCCCACTACGCTATCCTCGTCGCCACGTTCGGAAGCAAACCAAAGGAGGTCGAGGATGGGCGGCAAGGCGAGCAGGGACAAAGGTCAACGGGGTGAGAGGGAGATCATCCGCCATCTTCAGCCCATCCTGGATCGGATATGTGAGAAGCATTCCCTTCCAGCGGTGGAGCTGGAACGCAACCTGCTTCAGGCGCACAAGGGCGGACACGATATCCATGGCCTCGAATGGGCCTCGATTGAGGTGAAGAACCAGGCTACGCTCGCCGTCGAGAGCTGGTGGACGCAGACCATCTCGCAGATGAAGCCTGGCCAGGTGCCGATTCTCCTCTACAAGAAGTCCCGAGGGAAGTGGCACTGCCGAATGCCCGTGCGCCTCCAGATCGCCCCACAGCAGCATGAGCTTACGGCGGGGGATGTGGACTTCGGGGCCTTCCTTCGCTACTTCGAGAAGCGCGCCACGGTCCACTTGCTCGGGCTGGATTGTTGGGCAAAGGGTTCGCTGCGAGTGTAGTTGCGATCCCGCCGCCATGCGGATATCCTAGGGCAACCACCATTAGGAGACCCGCATGGCGCGCAATAAAGGCGCTGGGCCTACCAGCGAACGCAGTATCCACGCACGAGAAAGGGATGCAAAGGCCCTTCGGCTGCGCAAAGACGGTCGCAGTTTCGATGAAATAGCCGAGGAATTGGGCTATTCCAGCCGCTCCCACGTATGGAAGGCGGTCACGAAACGCCTCAAAGAACTGACCGCCGAGCCCGCTACCGAGCTCGTCAACCTCGAATTGCTGCGCCTGGACGAGATGTGGGTCGAGGCCTACCAGCGTGCGACGTCCACGGGATCGCGCTACGCGATCGATTCCTGCCTCAAAATCATGGAAAGGCGTGCGCGTTTCCTCGGTTTGGACAAGCCGACCAAGGTCGCCGCCACTACCCCCGAGGGCGAAGCAGTGCCCGCCGCGCCGATGGACCTCTCCGTGCTGACCGATGAAGAATTCGACACCCTTCAAACCCTCCTTGCCAAAGCGCAGCGAGGTGTTGCTCCCAAGCCTGACGCTGCTTGACGACGAGAAGGAGCGTAGGCGCTGCGACTGGGTCAAACGCGCACGCCACGACCAGCTCGCCCCGCTGGGGGAGTGGTACGTCTGGCTGATCCTCGCAGGGCGGGGCTGGGGGAAGACGCGGACCGGTGCCGAATGGGTTCGGCTCCAGGTTCGGCAGCGCTATCGCTTCGTCAACATCATCGGGGCCACCGCCGACGACGCCCGAGACATCATGATTGAGGGCGAATCGGGGATTCTGGCCATCTGCCCGAGGGGGGAGCGGCCCGAATACAAGAAGTCTCAGCGCCGCCTAGCGTGGCCCAACGGGTCCAGCTCTCTCATCTTCACGGCAGACGAGCCCGAACGCTTGCGCGGAAAGCAACATGAAAAGCTCTGGGCAGACGAGCTAGCGGCGTGGCGCTACCCGGAAGCGTGGGACCAGGCCATGCTCGGCCTTCGCCTCGGAGACAATCCGCAGGCTGTGGTCACTACCACGCCACGTCCTACGCCGATGATCAAGGAGCTTATCGTAACGGATGCAGTTGCCATTACGAAGGGCACGACCTACGATAACCGTGACAACTTGGCTCCGAAGTTCTTTGCCAAGATCATCAAAAAGTATGAGGGGACGCGCCTTGGGCGTCAAGAACTTTCGGCTGAGATCCTCGACGACAATCCTAACGCTCTGTTTCAGCGTGCGGACATCGACCGTACGCGTATCCAGCACGCCCCCCAGCTGGTGCGCGTTGTCGTCGGCGTGGATCCAGCCGCAACATCCAACGAAGACTCCGACGAGACGGGTATCATCGTCGCCGGTCGAGACGATCAAGATCCCCCGCACTACTACGTTCTTGCGGACGCCACCCAGACGATGGCCAAACCGTCGGTATGGGGCAAGGCGGCGGTAACCGTTTACCACCAGCAGGAGGCCGATTACGTAGTCGGCGAGGTAAACAACGGCGGGGATATGGTGGAGTCCGTCATCGAGACGGCGGATAAATCGGTGAAGTTCAAGGCCGTTCGAGCCTCCCGAGGCAAGGCGATACGCGCAGAACCGGTGGCATCGCTGTACGAACAAGGGCGCGTTCATCACGTTGGAACGTTTCCGAAGCTGGAAGATCAGATGTGCGACTGGGACCCGGTCAACAGCCTCAAGTCCCCCGATAGGATGGACGCCGCGGTATGGGCGGTCACGGAGCTGGCGGGCGAGGACTTCGGCGGGATCGTCCAGGCGACGAAGGGGATGGTAATCAACCAAGCTCGCGAAGAAGACAGGGCGCGTCAAAGCCCTTCTACTTAATCAGTAATCCACTAGAGGGCCAAATATGCCTACCCTTCGTTTTTACAGCGCAAGCAATCAAACCTCGGTGACTACGGGGGACGGGAAGCGGTTTCCTGTGGTCGGAGGCTACGTGTCCTGCGACTCGAAGTACACGAACGAGCTGGCCGCGGCAGGGTTTCAGGTAGTGCCCTCGCTCACGCCTCCGAACCCTGCCCGCATCATGGGGCTGCGCAATCCGGTGGTGATCCCGGAAGTGATCTTCGATCAAGGGCCAGACGGGCGGTTTCTGTTCACGCAGTTCGACGCGACCTACGGCAATTTCCTGGCGCGACTGGCGATCGCCGGCGGCACTACGACTGCATTGACCGGGAAAACGGCCATTGCTGCCACAGAGCCCGCCGCTGGCTTGAAGAACGCCGCCGGCACGTTGCTTGGCTCCGGTGATATTTTCGGGGCGTGGTGGCTTACGCCGACGAGATTCCTGTTCGCGGTACGCTCGATCGGAGCGCCGTTCTCGACCGGATGTGCATTCTTGTACCTCTGCAACTGGAACGGCTCGGCCTGGACGGTCGGCAACGAGTCGACCACGTTCGCGAACAAGCAGGCCGTGCGCGACCTCGGCACGACGGGCGGTGTGAGCGTGGCGAACAACATCGTGCTCCACGCTCGCAGCCTTGCAACCAACGGTGCGGGCAAGGTCATGATCGGCGACTACAACGTCGCCTCGGGGCGTGTGAACGGGTCCACGAATGACCAGGTGCAGGTGCACTGGTCGACGGACTACGGCGTCACGTGGACCAAGCTCGTTTCGTGGAACACGAGCGGCAACCAGATCCGCCACGTACACGGCTGCAAATACGACAAATACACGGGCTACTGGTACATCCTGCTGGGGGACGCCCCGAACAACTGCATCGTGCGCTGGGACGGCGTGTCGTCTTCGCCGCCCGACAATACGGTGCTTTCGGCCTTCAACCAGTACCCCGGCTGGGAGGTGTTGCAACAGGGCTGGCCCAGCGAAACGGGTGACCTGCACATTCAGGGCTCGGGGATTTCGTTTCTGCCGGACGATATCGGCCCGCCGAACGGTGCGACGCAACTTCGCACCGTGCACCTGAATCGCGAGGGCGTGCTGTCGTACTACCTTGGCGATTACATCGACTGGTTCGCAAATCAGGACAACCCCGCACGCGCACCGTTGATCTGTTGCCCGATGCCAGGGCGAGGCGGACTGTGGGGGTCTCTGTTCGACACGTCCAAAGACGCTGCGAGGGGGTATGACTTCTGGGCGACGGACGCAGACGGCATGGCGGCTTACAAGATCGCGCAGGCCACGGACTATGGCACTGCAACGGCAGGCACCATCTGGAACATCATGCTCGCCGCCAACGAGCAGAAAGTGGTGATCTCGGGCGCCGATTCTCGCGGGGCACGGCTGGCAACGAACCGTGGTTCGATCGTCGCCACGCTCACTCCTTGGGATGGAAACGTCCTTCAGTTGAACTAATGAACGCGCCCACGCCGTCTAGAATATGGAGGCCTTGTGGCCAAAGGTAACATCATCGACCTTGGGACCGACCTCGTTGCACGCGTAGCTGCGGGTGTCATGCGGGCGACGGGGCGTGTCCCGGACGCTTGGTTTGGGCCGCTCAACCCGCTCACGCCTGTTGCCCAGGAAACGCAAGGGCGCCAGTTTGATTACCAGACGGGCCTCAACATTCAGACGAGGCCTCGGCAGGGCGAGTCCATCTCTTTCCAGACGATGCGCACGTTAGCTGACGTCTACGACCTGCTCCGCCTCGTCATCGAAACGCGGAAAGACCAGATCGAGAAGCTCGACTGGATCATTAAGATGAAGGAGGACGGGAAAGCCCCTGACGACCGGTGCAAGGCCCTCACGGACTTCTTCGCCATACCCGACCGCGAGCACGATTGGCCGCAGTGGTTGCGTATGATGATGGAGGACATGCTCGTCCTGGACGCCGCGACCATCTACCCCCGGCGTTCCCGCAAGGGCGAGATGTATGGGCTGGAGCTGGTGGACGGCGCGACGATCAAGCGTGTGATCGATCCCACCGGTCGGACGCCGGCCCCTCCCCTGCCAGCCTACCAGCAGATCCTCAAAGGGATTCCGGCCTCGTCGTTCACGCACGAAGAACTGCTGTACCGCCCTCGCAACCCGAGGACGAACAAGCTCTATGGCTTCTCCCCGGTCGAGCAGGTCATCGTCACGACGAACCTTGCCTTGTCGAGGCAGGCCTCGCAGATTTCGTACTACACCCACGGTAGCACGCCGAACCTCCTGATCTCGGTCCCGAAGGAATGGACCTCGAAGCAGATCATGGAATTCAAGCAATGGTGGGACTCGCTCCTCGCGGGAAATATCGAGCAACGCAGCGGCACCCAGTTCGTTCCGGACGGCGTGAAGCCGGTCGATACGAAGGAGATGGTGCTGAAGGACCAGTTTGACGAGTGGCTCGCGCGTATCGTTTGCTATGCCTTCAGCGTCTCCCCGCAGCCTTTCATCAAGGAAATGAATCGCGCGACGGCCGAGACGAACCACTCCGCCGCGATGGCCGAGGGCCTCCAGCCCGTGATGCAGTGGGTCAAGGGGACCGTGAACGCCGCCATCGTCAAGTGGTGGGGGTATACGGACATCACGTTCGACTGGGTCCAGGACGACAAGACGGGCCCGAAGGAGAAGTCCGATATCCACGCAACCTACATCGATCGCAAGGTCATCACGCCGGATGAGGCGAGGGCGGACCTCGGTCGCAAGCCTCTCACCCCGGAAGAACGAGAAGCAGCGTGGCCTACCCCGGTGATGGAGCCGGGCATGGACAGCCTCGAAGAGGACGATGACGAGGCCGCGGACGACCCGAAGGCCCTGAAGCAACCAGCTGAGAAGCTGGAAAAAAAAAAAAACGAGTCCGCAAAATCAATCGCCGGCGCAAGACCATAGCCATTGCGGAGAAGGCGCTCATTGGCGTCCTCACCGTCCAGCTTGAAAAGACCAAGCGGTCGGTCAAGAAACAGCTCCTCCACTTGATCGGCCAGAAGGAAGCCGCCGACCTAGGCCCGAAGCAAAGGGCGTCCGAAGTCCTGGAACAGCTGGACCTGACCGGCTTGGCTATCCTGCGGGGGAAGGCAGAAAAGCTTCTTAAGCAAGTGACGAAGGACGGGGCGGCGGTAGCGTTGGCCCAGATCGGGGTGGAAGACGATCGCAAGATCGTGGCCCTTGCCAACAAGCGCGCAGAAGAATATGCGCGAGACCGCGCCGCGGAGCTGGTAGGAATGCGATGGGTCGGCGATGACCTAGTTCCTAACCCGTCCGCTTCGTATAGGATCGACTCGGCGACTCGGGAAATGTTGCGAGGGCTTGTGGAAAACGCCATCGCAGAAGGGTCGAGTAACGACGACCTGGCCGCAGCGATCGAAGACGCCACGGCGTTCTCCCCGGAAAGGGCCGAAGTAATTGCCCGAACCGAGACCGCGGCGGCGGACGTGAATGGGAACATGGGGGCCTACCGCTCCTCTGGTCTCGTAGTAGGGAAGCAGTGGGTCCTAGCGCAGGACGAGTATTGCGACGATTGCGCCGCAAACGAAGCGCAGGGGGTAATCGGGTTGGACGAGGTCTTCTCCACAGGCGACGACGCTCCTCCGGCCCATCCGAATTGCAGGTGCGACGTTGTTCCGGTTCTTGACGAGGAGACCGAGGAATGAGCAAGAAGATCAAGCTTTTTGGATCGTTCGAGAAGGTCGAAGCGCAGGAAGACGGGACGGTCAAGGTCTACGGATACGCTTCCAGCGAAGCGGTCGACTCGCAAGGGGAGATCGTTTCGGCCGAGGCGATGAAGGCCGCGATGCCCGACTACCTCAAATTCGGCAACGTGCGCGAGATGCACGGCCCCTCCGCGGCTGGAACGTGTGTCGAAATGGCGGTCAAGGAAGACGGCCGGACGTGGTTCGGGGCTCACGTGGTCGACCCCGTGGCCGTGAAGAAGGTCGAGGCCGGGGTGTACAAGGGCTTCTCCATCGGGGGTCGGGTCCTGAATCGGGACGAGACGAACAAGTCCATTATCACCTCCCTCCGCCTTTCGGAAATCAGCCTGGTGGATCGGCCATCGAATCCCGACTCCCTGTTCACCTGCGTGAAGATGGATGACCCCGAGGATAAGGAGGAGGACGCCGTCGAGATGCTGGCGACCCTGCTGTCCACGGGAAAGGTCTCGGCCACACGCCTCGCGGACCTCGCAAAGGCCGAGGTCGACCCGCCGGCCCCCGTCGCAGACACCCCCGTGAAAATCTCCAAGGGGATGTATGAAGTTGCGCGCCTGGCCGAGCTCACGTCCTGCGTGAACGATTTGCGCCGCAGCGCGGAATGGGAGGCCGAGTACGAAGGTGATGGATCCCCGATCCCGGGAAAGCTGAAGGCGTGCGTGAACGCTCTTGCGGAATGCCTCGCGGAAATGGTCGTGGAAGAGACCTCCGAGATGCTGGCCGCGTCCGATACTGGAGGTGACATGAAGAAGATGGAAGACATGGAAAAGGCCTTCACCACGCTTGAGGCGACCGTGGGTGAGCTCACGACGGCCCTGAAAGCGCAGAACGAACAAGTTACCAAGGCACAGACGGAGAACGAGGAACTCCGGAAACGCCTCGGCGACCTCGAAGCCCAGCCCGCCCCTGCGAAGGCTGCGCTTCTGGCGGTGGAAAAGGGGCAAGAGGTCGCGATGCAGGAAGACAAGCCGAACGATGAAACCCTGCTCGTCCGCAAGGCGGATGGCACGGTGGACGAGGCCTCTTCCCTCATCAAGGCGATTCATCAACGTGGCGGTCGGCGTATCGCGGCCTCCTAACCAACCCTTTCTCAGCGCACGTATTCCGTACCAGGAGACACCATGAGCCAGAACCTGCAACAGCTTTTCGAGGCGATCAAGAAGGCGCAGACCGCCCCCATTCCCGACAGCATCGCCAAGGCGTTCACGCAGTCGGGTTCCGCCAGCACCGGCCTGACCTACTACGACCTCGAAGCCCCGGCCAAGACCCTGTACCCGGTCTTGACGCCCCTGCGCAACCGCATCTCGCGCGTCACGGGCAAAGCCGGTACGCAGGCCAACTGGCGCGCGATCACCGGTATCAACGTGAACAACGTCGCCATGGGCGTGTCTCAGGGCAACCGCGGCGGCGTGATCTCGACCACCGTGACCGAGTACCTCGCAGCGTACCGCGGTATCGGCCTGGAAGACTACGTCACGTTCGAAGCCGAATACGCAGCCGAAGGCTTCGATGACGTCAAGGCGCGTGCGGCCGAAGGCCTGCTGCGCTCCGTGATGATCGGCGAAGAAAGCCTGATCTTCGGCGGGAACACCTCCCTTCAGCTGGGTACGACCCCGACCCCGACCCTGGCAGCCTCGGGTTCCGGCGGCTCGCTGGCGACCCAAACCCTGTCCGTCATCTGCGTCGCTCTGGCGTTTGAGGCGTACTGGGCGGTCGCCGGGCTGAACAACGGTGCCACCGGCCAGCAGTTCCTGGCCCCTTCGGCAGTCGTGCCGGCGTCCATCACGCGTACCAACTCCGATGGATCCAGCGATACCTTCGGTGGTGGCTCGGGTCGCAAGAGTTCCAACGCGACGGTGTCCGTCACGGGCCCCACGGGTTCGGCCACCGCCACCGTCACCGCGGTGAACGGGGCGGTCGGTTACGCCTGGTACTGGGGTGCGGCGGGTTCCGAGCTGCTGGGCGCCATCTCCACGATCAACAGCGTCAAGATCACGGCGACGGCAACCGGCACCCAGACCGCTGCGTCGATGCCGGCCGCGGACAACTCCACCAACGCCCTCGAATTCGACGGCCTGCTGACCCAGTCGTTCAAGTCCGGGTCCGGCTCGTACGTGAAGACGATGGCAAGCGGAACGCCGGGGACGGGGACGCCGCTGACCTCGGACAGTTCCGGCGGGATTGTGGAGATCGAAGACGCGTTCAACTACTTCTGGACGCTCTATCGCCTCTCCCCCGACACCATCCTGATGAACTCGCAGGAACTCCTCAACATCAACAAGAAGATCCTGAACGCTGGTGGCGCTGCCCCCCTCGTCCGGTTCAACGTCGATGTGAACAACCCGATGGCCGTGATGAACTCGATGGCGGCTGGTATCGCGATCGGCTCGTACCTCAACAAGATCACGAACAAGCTGGTCAAGCTCGAAGTGCACCCGAATTGCCCGCCCGGGACCATGTTCTTCTACAGCGAGCAGCTCCCCTACAAGATTTCGGGGGTCAACGAGGTCCTGCGGGTGCTCTGCCGTCGCGACTACTACCAGATCGAGTGGCCGATCGTCAAGCGCCGTTATGAGTATGGTGTCTACGCGGACGAGGTGTTGCAGAACTACTTCCCGCCGGCCTTCGGCATCATCACCAACATCGCCAACGGCTAGACGTCGCGGCGTCAACAGAACAGGGGCCTTCGGGCCCTTGTTCCTAAACAGGAGGTATCATGGCGCGCTTCAAGACGACCGCAGACATCACCGCCGTATCCATTGGCGGGGAAGAATTCGAGGTGACGGACGGGGTGCTGGAAGCCGACGAGAGGTACGTCCTCCAGCTGGCGGAACTCGGTTTCGTCGGTATGCCGGACGAGGTCGAAGACCCCGAGGCCCCCGAGACCACGGAACAAGAAATCAAGAAGGGATCGCGTGTCTCCCTCACGGGGCCGAACGGCGAAGCCGTGATTGGCGTCGTGACCTCGAAGATGAAAAGCGGCCTGGTCAAGGTGACCGACGACGCCGGGACCGTCTGGTCCATCGGGATCGATTCCGTCAAGCTGGCCCCCTCGGAGTAATCCATGGCCCTAATCACGACGGCCCAAGTAAAAGCGCACGCCCCGATTGTCGACTCCGGCGACGACGCGGTGATCGATATCATCGTCGCTGGCGTCAACACTTGGGTCCCGTCGTGGTTGAATCGCAACCTGGAAGACGCCGCCTATGTCGACCACTTCGACGGGGTCGGGGGCCAGGCCCTGATGCTTCCGAACGAGCCGGTCACCTCCGTCGCCTACGTAAAGGTGGACGGGGTATCCATCCCCGTAGCCACAACGCCGGTCGCCCTCGGGTACCGCCTCCATGGGCGACGCCTGACGCTTGACGGATACCGCTTTACCTCGGGGCTCGGCAACGTGGAAGTATCGTACCAAGCTGGGTACACGGTCGTCCCCTCGGACATCGTCCTGGCTTCGCTGGAGCTCGCCGTCCAGATCTATCGTGACCGCGAGCGGATCGGTTTGACCGCGAAGGCGATCAACGGGGAGACCACTTCGTTCTTCAACGGGGTCATGCCGGCACGAATCACCAACATGCTCCAGCCCTATCGCAGCATGATCCCGGTGGCGTGATGCTGACCGTCAGCGTGATGATCGGTCTGCTGGTCCAGGATGTCCTGGGCTACACCGCGCTGCAGGCCGGGGTGTGTTTCCTGCCGTTCGCGGTCGGCATGGGCGCGGGCAATCTGCTCGCGACCAAGGCGGCCTTGCACGTCGCACCGCGGTGGCTGGTGATCGGTGCAGGCAGCCT